>Ga0164241_10001503_pt1 | contig 28409 bp, 24 predicted proteins | sample OricomyardsoilBY_FD_108780 | JGI IMG/M metagenome (GOLD analysis project Ga0164241, IMG submission 108780) | Backyard soil microbial communities from Emeryville, California, USA - Original compost - Back yard soil (BY) | ecosystem: Environmental > Terrestrial > Soil > Unclassified | place: USA... | reverse complement strand
TGAGCCCCAGCGCCAGGCCCGCCAGCCGGCGCCGCAGGCCCGCGAGATCGCCGTCGCCGCCAAGCGTCGCGAGCACCTCCTGGTACTGCGCCGGGCTCGACACGACGGTCACGTGCACGAAGCTCTTGGCCGCCGCGCGCAGGAGCGCCACGCCGCCGATGTCGATCTCCTCGGTGAGCTCGGCCTCGCTCGCGCCGCGCTCGAGCGCCGCCTCGAACGGGTACAGCGTCACCGCCACCAGGTCGATGTCGCCGATGCCGTGCGCCGCCAGCTCGGCCACATCGGCGTCCGTGCGGCGCGACAGGATGCCGCCGTGGATGGCCGGGTGCAGCGTCTTGACGCGCCCGCCGATGAGCTCGGGGTAGCCCGTCACGCGCTCGACTGGCGTGACCGCGAGGCCCGCCGCGACCAGCGCCTTGGCGGTGCCGCCCGAGGCCACGAGCTCGTAGCCGAGCGCGACCAGCCCGCGCGCGAAGCCCTCCAGGCCGGACTTGTCGTGCAGCGACAGCAGCGCGCGCATGCTCACAGCCCCGCCAGCACGCGCCGCACACCCTCGACGACCAAGCGATGCTCGACCGCGTGCATACGCGTCTCGAACGCGTCGAACTCCGCGCCGATGGGCACCTCCTCCATGACCACGACCGGGCCCGCGTCGACCTCGGGCACCGCCAGGTGCACCATCACGCCCGTCTTCTTGCGCAGGCCGGCCTGCGCCTCGTCCCACGCGCGCTCGATGGCGTGCAGCCCGGGCAGGTCATCCGGCAGCGCGGGGTGCAGGTTGAGCACACGGCCGGGGAAGTGGTCGAGGAAGGCCGCGCCGAGCACCCGCATCCAGCCGGCCAAGACGATCACGTCGGGCTCCATGACCCGCACGCGCTCGGCCAGCGCCGCGTCCCAGGCGGCGCGCTCGCGCTTGGGCAGCGGCACGAACGTCGTCGGGATGCCGACCTTCTCGGCGCGTCGCAGCGCGATGGCGGTCGGCGCGTGCGACACGACGCCGACGATGTGTGCGTCGAGCGCGCCGTCCTTGCACGCGTCGATGAGCGCCTGCAGGTTCGTGCCCTGGCCCGACGCGAAGACCACGATGCGCTTCTTCGCCGCGCTCACAGGAACACCACCTGGTCTTCGCGCTCGGTGCGCGCGCGAATCTTGCCGAGCGGCACCAGCTCGCTCAGCACCGTGCGCGCCTTGTCGACCACGCCCGGCCGCACGATGACCAGCATGCCGATGCCGAGGTTGAAGACGCGCCGCATCTCCGAGGTCGCGATGTTGCCGCGCGCCTGCACGCGCTCGAACACCTCGGGCCACTTCCAGGGCCCGAGCTCGAAGCACAACCCTGGTTGTTCTTTCAGGAGGCGCGGCGGGTTGTCGACGAAGCCACCGCCGGTGATGTGCACCAGCCCGACCGGCTCGATGTCCGCGTCCCACAAGGCGCGCACCTCGTCGAGGTAGGGGCGGTGCGGCGGCTCCAGCAGCGCCTCGGCCTCGGCCGGGGTGAGGCTGCCGAGGGCGTGGCGCAAGAGCGACCAGCCGTTGGTGTGCACGCCCGAGGACGGCAGCCCGAGCACCACGTCGCCCTCACGGATCATAGACCCGTCGATGATCTTCGAGCGCTCGACGACCCCGACGATGGTGCCCGCCAGATCGAGCTCGCCGCTCTTGTAGACACCCGGCATCTCGGCCGTCTCGCCGCCCAGCAGCGCCACGTCGAAGCGCTTGCAGGCCGCCGCGACGCCACCCACGACGTCGCCGATGACCACCGGATCGAGCTTGGCCGAGGCCACGTAGTCGAGGAAGAAGAGCGGGCGCGCGCCCATCACGAGCACGTCGTTGATCGAGTGGTTCACGAGGTCGTGGCCGATGGTGTCCCAGCGCCCGGCGATCTTCGCGATCATCGTCTTGGTGCCGACGCCGTCGGTCGACGCGACCAGCACCGGCTCGCGATAGCCGGCCAGCGCGCGCGCATCGAAGAGGCCACCGAAGGTGCCGAGCTTGGACAGCACGAACGGGTTGAAGGTCGACTCGACCGCGGCTTTCATGCGCGTCACGGCGCGGTTGCCGGCCTCGATGTCGACGCCCGCGGCGGCATACGACGAGGTCACGCCGATGTCGCGGCGGGCGTGCATGCCCTCGAACTTGTAGCGGTCCAGCCGGCGGTAGGCCTCGGTGCGCGCATCGGCCAGTGAGGCGGCCACCCCGACCGCGGTCAGCACGCGCCCGCCCGCCGCGATGAGCCCACTCGAGATGCGCGCGATGGCCCCCGACAGGACGCAGCCGATGTCGTTCTCGCGCACCTCGGCGATGGCCGCGCCGCGCTCGGGCTCGCCCGGGTAGCCCTTGGCCGCGCCGACGACGGCGACCGCGAAGCGCTCGGCGGCGATGCGCACGAGCTCACGCTGCAGCTGCCCGGCGGCGCAGGCGGCGAAGACCGCCACCCAGTCGGTGTCGCCCATCAGCGCCAGCACGACCTGCGCCTCCGGGTCGCCGAAGCGGGCGTTGAACTCCAGCACCTTGGGACCCGACGGAGTGAGCATCAGGCCCGCGTACAGGCAGCCGACGAACGGGCGCCCCTCGGCGCGCATGCCGTCGACGGCCTTCTGGATCACGTCGCGCTCGATGGTGGCCATCAGCCCTGGCTCGACCGCGACCGGCGCGTACGCGCCCATGCCGCCGGTGTTCGGGCCAGTGTCGCCGTCGCCGAGGCGCTTGTGGTCGCGCGCGACGGGCAAGACGATGGCGCGCGTGCCGTCGCACAGCGCCATGACCGAGATCTCGGGTCCCTCGAGGCGCTCCTCGATGACGATCTCGCGCCCCGCGGGCCCGAGCTCGCCGGCCTCGAGCAGGCGCCACGCGGCGTCCTCCGCGTCGGCGCGCGCGTCGCACACGAACACGCCCTTGCCGGCCGCGAGCCCCGACGCCTTCACGACGCAGCGCCCACCCTCGGCCTCGATGGCGGTGCGCGCCGTCTTCACGTCGGCCGCGACGACGAAGCGCGCGGTGGGGATGGCGTGGCGCTGCATGAAGGCCTTGGCCCACGCCTTCGACGTCTCGAGCTCGGCGGCGGCGCGCGTCGGCCCGAACACGGCACGATCATGCGAAAGAAACTTGTCGACCACGCCGAGCGCGAGCGGACCCTCGGGGCCGATGACGGTGAGATCGACGCCGTAGCGATCGGCCGCCGCGAGCAGCGCGTCGGGCTCGACCTTGACGCCATCGAGGGCCAGGATGCGCCCGTCCTTCGTGACCATGCCGGCGTTGCCCGGCGCGACCAGTACGCGCTTCACGCCCGGCGAGCGCAACAAGGCCAGCGCCAGCGCGTGCTCACGCGCGCCGCTGCCGACCACCAAGATCGTCTCAGCCGACATCCGGCACCTCGATCGGATAACGCCCGGTGAAGCACGCCGCGCAGTGGCCGCGTGCCCGGGTCAGGCCAGCGCGCACCGCGGCCATCATGCCTTCGTGCGAGAGGAAGGCGCACGAGTCGGCGCCGATCTCCTTCGCGATGCCCGCCGCGTCGAGGCGGCACGCGATGAGATCGGCGCGCGACGGCATGTCGACGCCCATGTAGCAGGGGTTCATGACGGGCGGCGACGACACGCGCACATGCACCTCGGTCGCGCCGGCGTCGCGCAAGAGCTGCACGATCGGGCCCGCGGTGGTGCCGCGCACGATCGAGTCGTCGACCAGCACGACGCGCTTGCCCGTCAGGTTCGCCCCCAGCGGGTTGAACTTCAGCTTCACCGCCGAGGCACGCAGCGCCTGCGTCGGCTGGATGAAGGTGCGCCCGATGTAGCGGTTCTTGATGAGCCCCTCGCCATACGGGATGCCGCTCGCAGCCGCATAGCCCAAGGCCGCGGGCAGCGCCGAGTCGGGCACGCCGACGACCAGATCGGCCGCCACCGGCGCTTCCTTCGCGAGCTGCTGGCCGAGGCGCTGGCGCACCGCGTGCACGAGCTGCTCCTCGATGACCGAGTCGGGGCGCGCGAAGTACACGTACTCGAAGCTGCAGAATGACTGCGATCGCGTGGGGAGCTCGGGCCGCTCGACGACGGGCCCGTGGCGATCGATGCGCACGATGGTGCCCGGCTCGACCTCGGCGGTGAGCTTCGCGCCGATGGTCGCGAACGCGCACGACTCGGACGCGGCGACCCAGCCGCCGGGCAGCTCACCGATCACGAGGGGGCGAAAGCCATACGGATCCCGCACCGCCCAGACCGCGTCCGCGGTGAGCAGCGTCAGCGAGTACGCGCCCTCGGCCAGGCGCATGACCTGCGCGATGCGACGCGACCAGGTGTCCTCACCGTCCGGCACGGGCTGCGCGAGGAGCTGCGTCAGGAGCTCGCTGTCGGACTCGCTGACGAGCCCCACGCCGCGCTGCAGGAGATAGTCGCGCAGCGCGGGGGCGTTCGTGAGGTTGCCGTTGTGGGCGAGCGCGAGCGGGCCCATGCCCGTGTGGATCACGTAGGGCTGGGCGTTGCGCACGTCGGAGACGCCGCTCGTCGAGTAGCGCGTGTGGCCGATCGCCAGGTCGCCGGTGAGCGGGGCCAGGTCCTTCTCGGTGAAGACCTGCGTGACGAGCCCCATGCCCTTCGACGCGCGAATGCCGCCGGCTCCCATGACGGCGATGCCAGCGGACTCCTGGCCGCGATGCTGCAGCGCATAGAGCGCGTAGAAGGCCGCCTTCGCCACGTCGGTTCCGGGCGCGACGATGCCGAAGACACCACACGCTTCGCGCATCGCTCGCACATCCGCCATGGAAGTACCTCCCGAGCCGGGCGCGGGATTACCAGCCCGGGCGCGAAGATGCACGCCCGCATTGGCAAACTTCTGATGACGTGCGGCCAGCGGCCGCGGTGCTCACGAGCCAACACGAGAGCGGGCGCCCGCCGCTTCCTGCGGGCGCCCGTTCGAGTCGCTGGAGCGACTACTTCTGCTTGTCGGCCCAGGCGTGGTCGACGTGATCCCACGCGTCACGCGCCGCGCGCCGCGCGTCGTCCCAGTCCAAGCGCGAGCCGGCGCGCACGGCGTCCCACTGCTCGCCGAGCTTCTGCTCGTACTCTTCCCAGCGCGCGCCCTGGGGCAGGTTGCCGCGCGTCTCCCAGCCGTAGCGATAGGCCGGCGCCATGTCGTCGTAGGTCATGTCGCGCGCGTACGGCTTGGTGACGTAGTGCTCCTTCCAGTAGTCCTCGTACTCCTTGACGTCGACGGCATGGCCGATGGCGAGGCCCGTGAGACCGCCGCCGACCGCTCCCGCCAGCGCGCCGATGATGGCACCCGCGGCGGTGCCGATGCCGGGGACGATGGATCCGATTGCGGCTCCGGCGGCGATGCCCGCGCCGGTACCGATGAGTGATCCGGTCTGCTCCTTGTCGGGCTTGAGCGCGCGCTCGAGGTCCTTCTTGCGCTTCTCGTTGTTGGTCGGAACGGGCGGTGGCTGCGTGTGCTGACCCATGATTGGTCCTCCGTGGCTGTGGTGCGGCAGGTGACCGCTCGGAGAGCATCGACCCCGTTCCTCGCCCGACAACCTTCGCCCCGCCCCGCACGGCCGCCCTGGACGATCGTTGGGATCCCAAGCATCGGCTACCCGCCCGCGTCCATCACTGCCGAGCCATCTCATGGCGCGCCGCGCGGGCGTCTTTGTGCAGCGCGGTGATCGATGCGCGGCGGGCGATCTTTGCTCCCTCCGTGACCTCATCGATCAGCCTGCTGGTTGCGATGGCGATTTCTCGGAGGCTGACGTACAGGAGCGCGCATGGACGTCCGCGTGAGCCTCTCCGCCGCCGAGCTCGTCGCCTCCGTGCACGAGTTCCTGCCCTATCAGGTCGACATCAGCGCGGACGGCAACCAGAAGCGCTGGCTGCGCGTGAACGCGCCCGACTCGGTCGAGTTCGTCCCCAAGGAGGGGATGCGCATCGTCGCGAGCGCGACCTTGCACCACGGCGTGCCGCTCGTGCCCGACGTGAAGATCCGGCGCAGCGTCATGATGATGCGCCCGCACATCCTCGAGGGAGAGCCGGGCGACACGCTGGCCTTCGCGGTCACGCTCGACGAGCTCGACACGAAGGGCATCCCCGGCTTCATCGACCAGAGCATCCAGCAGCGCGTGAACGACAAGATGCACGAGCACCGCCGCCAGATCGGCTGGAACTTCACCAAGACGCTCACGCGCGCCATCGGCCTCGGCCAGCGCTCGGTGCTCATCGACGCCGTCCAGCTCCGCGCCGGGCGCGGCACGCTGGTCGTGCTCGACGACGGCATCACGCTGTCGCTGTCGATCGGCGTCGGCTTCGTGCGCCGCACCCCGACCTGACCCTCCCACGTAGATCGGGATCGGCGTCGTGTCCGGGCTCGCCTTCCCAGTTGTCGTGGCGGCCATCCCAGGTTCGCACTTGCGAGCGGTGGACGTGGAAGTGGAGGAGCGAGGGTCGCGGGGGCGGCCACCGCCACCACGTCCCCGCCGCGCGCGGGGCCGTGGACGTGGAAGTGGAAGAGCGAGGGTCGCGGAGAGTGGATCGCGGGGGCGCGTGCGGCCATCGCCACCACGTCCCGCGTCGCCTCCCGCGCGCGCGTCTACGTCCACCTCCACGCGTTCCGAGGAGCTCAGCTCACACGAAGATCGGGTACGGCGCGTCGCGCGGACCCGCGTCCCAGTTGTCGCGGCGGCCGTCCCAATACGTGACCGGCAGGAAGTGCGCGTCGACGTCGTCGAGCGTGTTCACGCACACGCCCGCGTACGGCCCGCCGACCTCCGGCAGGTCGCCGCGCTGGAACAGGTGGATGCCGCAGTGCTTGCAGAAGTAGCGCGTCGCGACCGGGCCGCGCACATACGTCGTGCACTGGTCCTCGCCCGCCGTGACGACCAGCTTGTCGGGCTTGGTGATCGCTCCGAACTGGTTGATCTTCGTGCAGATCTTGCAGTTGCACTGGCTCACGCCGCGGCTCAGGTCGAGCTCGGCGGTGTACTTCACGGCGCCGCAGTCGCAGCTCCCGTGGTAGGTCTTCGGGCCGGCATGGATGTGAGCAATCGAGTCGTTCATGTCGTGTCTCCTAAAGGTCCTCGAGCGAACCGACCGCATCTATGCACGAGCCCACTGACAACGTCCTGTCAGGTTTGAGTCGCCCCGCGCTGACCGGCCTGACGCCCGCGCAGCTGGCGGCGCTGATGCCCATCGCCGGCCGCCCCAGCCTGACCCGCGGCAAGGCCGTGTGGCGCGCGCTGAGGAGCGGTCCGTTCGATCGCTGGCCGGCGCTCGGCGGCGCGGCGCTCGCCCAGCTCCAAGCGCACACGACGCTGCCGGACCTGCGCATCGACGCCCACGTGACGAGCGCCGACGGCACGCAGAAGTGGCGCCTCGCGGTCGCCGGGCGCGCCATCGAGACGGTGATGATCCCGCTGCCGACGCGCTCGACGGTGTGCGTCTCGAGCCAGTCGGGCTGCACGCGCTGGTGCGACTTCTGTGCGACCGCGCGGATGTCCTACGCCGGCAACCTCGACGCCGGCGCGCTCGTCGCGCAGGTGCTGCTCGCGCGCATGCACGCGCCGTCGCCCGTCACCAACGTCGTCTTCATGGGCATGGGCGAGCCGCTCGACAACCTCGACGCGGTGCTGCAGGCGGTGACCGTGCTCGACCAAGGGCTCGGCATCGCGCCCCGGCACACGACCGTCTCGACCTCGGGCGTCTTGCCCAAGATGGAGCGCCTGTGGCGCGAGAGCCGCGCCGCGTTCGCGCTGTCGCTGCACGCGACCACGCAGGAGCTGCGCGATCGGCTCATGCCGCGGGTCAAGAAGTGGCCGATCGCCGACCTCATCGCGTTCATGCGCCAGGCCTCGGCCGAGGACCGCAGCCGCCACTTCTTCATCGAGTACGCGCTGCTCGACGGCGTCAACGATCACCTCGACGACGCCGATCGGCTGGTTGCGCTGCTCGACGGCGTCAACGCGCGCGTCAACCTCATCCCCTTCAACGCCACCCCCGGCATCGGCTTCCAGCGGCCGTCCGTCGAGCGCATCCGCGCGTTCCAAGCGCGCGTCGCCGCGCACGTGCTGTGCATCACCCGCGAGACGCGCGGCGACGACAGCGCCGCCGCGTGTGGGCAGCTGGCATCGCAATAGCTGGGATCCCAATGATTGGGATCCCAATGATTGGGATCCCAACGAATCAGGGCTTGGCCGGATAGGTCAGATCTTCGGCGTGTGCATACGCCGGGAAGCTGCACTCGCCGCGCGCCGCGTGCAGGCCGGGCAGCGTCGTGAGCTCGACCATGCCGCGGTCGCCGAACACCTTCACCTCGATGTCGACGCGCGCCGTGCCCCAGGCGTGGCCGCGCTCGGGCGCGTCGTAGATCAGCGCGCCCGCGTGCAGCATCGCGGGCCCGTAGTAGCCCGTGTAGCCGCGGTCGCAGGCGCTCGCGTCGGAGGTGATCTGGTCGAGGGTCTCGGGCGGCCGCTCGCTGAGGGCGCGCTTCATCCACCCCGTGAGCTGGCTGCCGTCGGTCCAGCGGCTGCGCACCTGGGTCCAGCCGTGATCGGCGCCGAGGCGCTCGAAGGTGGCCACGCCGTCCGCCTCGAACGGCAGCGTGACGCCCGTGCCCGGACCCGCGCGCAGCGCGCCGCGACCCGAGCGCGCGAAGACCTGCGCGTCCACCGCGACTGCCACCGGCTCGTTGCGCGAGGCCGGCTGAGCCAGCGTCAGGTCGGCGCAGCTCACCGGCACTGGCCCGAGCGTCAGGCCCGCTTCGTCGAAGACCATCACGTCGGCGCTCGCGCCCTTCACGCGCCGCACCTCGAGGACCATGCCCGGGCCGATCGACAGCACGCCGTCGATGAGCGGCAGCAGCTTGCTCACGCTCGTGAGCAGCTGGCGCTTCGCGACGGTGGCGCTGAACGCGATCGGACCCTCGGCCGCGATCGTGATCTTGGCCTGCGCGTCGAAGCGCACGTGCGTCGCGACGTCATCGAGCTGCGCCACGAATGGCTTGCCGTGCGGCACGACGATCATCACCGGGTCCTGGTAGTGGATGGTCCCGGCGACCTCGCAGGTCGGGGCGGGCGGCGCGGCGAGCAGCAGGTTCGTGGCCAAGGCGAGCGCGAGCATGGGCACCTCGAGTGAGCACCGTTGTCTATACCCGCGTGCGCCCGAGGGAAAGGCACCGGTCCGAGGTCGTCGTGCTCACGATGCGGGCGTAAGGTGCGGCCATGCCCGACCCGACCCCAGAGCTCGTGGACCACATCGATCAGCGCCTGCGCGACGACGTACGAATGCTCGGCAACCTGCTCGGCGAGGTGCTCGCCGCCCAAGGCGGCCAGACGCTGTTCGAGCGCGTCGAGGCCGTGCGCACCACCGCGCGACGCCTGCGCCACGGCGACAACAAGGCCGACGCCGAGCTGCAGCGGCTGCTCGTCGGGCTGTCGCCGCGCGAGGCGACGCTGGTCTTGCGCGCGTTCTCGACGCTGTGCGCGCTGACCAACATGGCCGAGCGTGTGGACCGCTGGCGGCGCCATCGCGAGCTCGCCTTCGAGGCCGGCGCGGGGCCCGGCACGTTCGAGGACGCGCTGCGCGCGGTGCTCACGAGCCAGAGCGCCGAGCGCCTGCAGCGCGCCCTCGATCGGCTGCAGGTGGTGCCCGTGTTCACCGCGCATCCGACCGAGGCGATCCGCCGCACCATCCTCACCAAGGAGCTGCGTATGGCCGAGGCGCTGATGCAGCGCGCGCGCTCGAGCCGCCTCACGCCGAACGAAGAGCGCGAGCTGGTGGCCGGTCTGCGGCGCGAGATCGCGCTCACCTGGCAGACCGACGAGCGCCTCGCCGAGCGACCGACCGTGGCCGACGAGGTCGAGCACGCGCTGTTCTACCTGCGCCACGGCGTGGTGCCCGCTCTGCCGCTCTTGCGCGAGCGGATGCAGGACGCCATCGGCCGCGTCTTCGGGCACGCCGCGCTGAAGCTGCGCCCGACGCTGGTGCGCTTCGGCTCGTGGGTCGGCGGTGACATGGACGGCAACCCCAACGTCGGCGCCGACACCATCCGCGCGACGCTCGCGCGCCACCGCGAGATCGCCGTCGGCCTGTGGCGCGACGAGGTGCGCGCGCTCTACACCCACCTCAGCCAGACGACCTCGCAGGTGGCCGTCGAGCCAGGCGTGAGCGAGGCGATCGGGCGCTACCTCGACGACATGCCCGACGCGACCGCCGGCCTGCCGACGCACTACAGCTCGATGCCGTACCGCATCCTCTTGTGGATCATGTGGTCGCGCCTGGGTCGCACGGACGCGCGCGCCTACCCCAGCCCGAACGCGCTGCTGGCCGACCTGCGCCTCATCGCCGACTCGCTCCACCTCAACCGCGGAGACCACGCCGGGCGCGAGCTGGTGATGCGCCTCATCGGCCTGGTCGAGGTCTTCGGCTTCCACATGGCCACGCTGGACGTGCGCCAGGACAGCGGCGTGCATCGGCGCGTGCTCGACGCGCTGGCCGCCGGCACGGCCGCCGACGACCCGAGCGTCGCGCCCACGCTCGATGTCTTCAAGGCGCTCGACGAGGCGCGGCGCGCGCACGGCGCACGTGCGGTCGGGCCCTACATCATCAGCATGGCGCGCGGCCCGGACGACGTGCGCGCGGTGCTGGAGCTGGCGCGCCACGCCGGCTTCGGCGGGGACGACGGCACCGTGCCGCTCGACGTCGCGCCGCTCTTCGAGACGGTCGACGACCTCGATCACGGCCCGGCCACGCTCGCCGCCATGCTCGCCGATCCCGCCTACCGCAAGCACCTCGAGACGCGCGGCGACGAGCAGCTGGTCATGCTCGGCTACTCCGACAGCAACAAGGACGCCGGCATCGCGGCCTCGCGCTGGGCCTTGCAGAAGGCGCAGATCGCGCTCGTCGCGGTGTGCGACCGCGCCAAGGTCGAGCTGACGCTGTTCCATGGTCGCGGCGGCACCGTCTCGCGCGGCGGCGGCTCACCGCGCGCGGGCGTGATGGCCGCGCCAGCCGGCAGCGTGCGCGGGCGGCTGCGCGTGACCGAGCAGGGCGAGATCGTGCATGCCAAGTACGGCCTGCCCGAGGTGGCCGCGATTACGCTCGAGAGCATGGTCGCGGCGGTGCTGGAGGCCACCATATGCCCGCCCGAGCAGGCCGAGCCCGCGTGGGCGGCGATCATGGACGGCGTCGCCGCCGATGGTCGCGTGGCCTATCGCGCGCTGGTCGAGGCCGACGGCTTCTTCGACTACTTCCGCGCTGCGACGCCCATCGACGTCATCGAGCGCATGGCGCTCGGCTCGCGGCCGTCGCGTCGCCAGGCCGGCTCGGTGGGGCCGAGCGGGCTCACCGATCTACGCGCCATCCCGTGGGTCTTCGCGTGGACGCAGTCGCGTATGATCGTGCCCGGCTGGTACGGCGTCGGCAGCGGGCTCAGCGCGGCCATCGCGGCGCACGGGGTCGACACGCTGCGCCAGATGGCGGCCGACTGGCCGTTCTTCGCGGCGCTGCTCGCGGACGTCGAGATGGTGCTCGCCAAGGTCGACATCGAGGTTGGCGCGCGCTACGCGGCGCTCGCCCCCGAGAGCACGCGCGCGGTCGACGAGCGCATCCGCGCCGAGCACGCCCGCACCGTCGCGGCGGTGCGCGCCATCCACGAGGGCGGAGTGCTCGCCAGCGACCCAGCGCTGCGCCAGATCATCCGCCTGCGCGACCCCTACATCGACCCGATGAGCCGCCTGCAGGTCGACCTCTTGGCCCGCTGGCGCGCGGCCGAGCGCGACGACCCCGCGCTCGAGCACGCGCTCTTCATGAGCGTCATCGGCATCGCGCGCGGCATGCAGAACACCGGCTGACAAATGCTTGGGATCCCAATCATTGGGCTCCCAAGAATCTAACGCGCCGGGTAGCGCACGTCGCACGAGCCGGCGTTGCACCAGGCCTCGCCGAGCGCGCACTTGGGCGTCGCGAACGGGCAGCCGTCGGCCTGGAAGCTGCTGCAGTACTCGCCGTCGGCGCTCTTCACGGCGGCCTCCAGCGCGGCCGCGCCGCTCGCGCTCACGGCCACCTGGCAGGCGCCGCGGCAGGCCGTGGCGGTGAAGACGAGCGCGCAGTCGGCGTCGGCGGTGCACGTCAGGTTGGCGTCGCGCACGTCCGACCACTCCTTGGTGGCGCCTTCGAGGCGCTCGTCGCAGGTCAGGTTCGAGCCGTAGTCGGGCTCCGGGTCGGGCGCGGGCTTCGACGAGCCACATGCGCTGGCGAACCCGAGGGTGATGAACAGCAGGGACTTCAGCATGCAACCTCCTCGCAGGTAGATCCGCAGGGCAGCCTCCTCCGGAACCGGCGAGCAGCCGATGCGGCTGCTGTGGCCGGTTCTCTCCGGAGGCCTTCTGCGGAAGATATCCCGGCTCCGAAAAAAGCGCTTGCGGTCCGCGAGGGCCGCGATTACATAACTGTCAGGTTATGGAACCGAGAGGTTGTCGTCATGATCCCTGAACGACTCAGCGCGACGTTCGCCGCGCTCGCCGACCCGACCCGTCGCGCCATCATCGCGCGCTTGAGCCAAGGCGAAGCCTCGGTGCTCGAGCTCGCCGCGCCCTTCGACATGAGCCAGCCCGCCGTCTCGAAGCACCTCAAGGTGCTGGAGCAGGCCGGTCTCATCGCGCGAGGGCGCGACGCGCAGCGGCGTCCGTGCCGCCTGGTGGGCGACCCGCTCGCCGAGGTGGCCGCGTGGCTCGGCGGCTACCGGCAGTTCTGGGAGCAGGCGTTCGACCGCCTCGACAGCGTCCTCGACGACATGAAGAAGGAGAAGAAGCATGCCCGCAAAGCCCGATGACAAGCTGCACATCGACTATCCCGACGACCAGACCATCCGCATGACCCGCGTCTTCGACGCGCCCGCCGAGCTGGTCTTCCGCGCCTGGACCGAGCCGAAGTACGTCCGCCGCTGGTGGATCTGCGACACCGCCGGCATGCGCATGACCACCTGCGACATCGACCTCACCGTCGGCGGGCGCTGGCACTGGATCACCGAGATGCCCCAGGGCGCGTTCGGCTTCTTCGGCCACTACCGGGAGATCGAGCCCGGCCAGCGCCTCGTCTACAGCGAGAACTTCCAAGCGGATCCGAGCGTCGAGCCCGCCTGGGACGGGCCCACCGAGGCGTCCATCGTGCACCTCACGCTGCGCGAGCAGGACGGCCAGACGGTGATGGTCAGCAGCGCTCGCTACGAGAGCAAGGCGCTGCGCGACTACGTGCTCAGCACCGGCATGGAGCAGGGCGCGGGCCAGGCGCTCGACCGTCTCGCCGCCATCATCGCGGACGAGGCCGTCGCCGCCTGAGCTCCGAGGTCATCGTCCGGCTCGACCGAGATCGTTGGGATCCCAATCATTGGGATCCCAACGATCGCTGCGCTTCAGTGCACGACGGGGCACGCCGCGTTGGGCGTCACGAAGCCGAACGCGAAGTCGACCGAGTTCTCGGCGGTCAGGTACTGGAACTTTACCTGGGTGTGGGAGCCGGCGACCTTGACGATGGCGTTCGCCTCGCGCCCGACGACGCTCTTCTCGGTCGACGAGAACGAGCTCTGGTAGGAGCTCTGGAAGAGCACCGAGATGGGGTCGTCGAAGGTCACCGTGACCGCGGTGTTGTTGTCGCCGATGGACGCGAACACCAACACCGGATCGGGTACCGCTTGCTGGAACGTCAGCGTCTGACTCGACACGACGCGATTGCCGACGGTCGGGTTCGCGTTCGGCACACCAAAGGAAGCCGCGATCTGCCCGGGACCGAATACGTCGGAGTAGTGCTGGATCGAGGTCTTGGAGAGCAAGCCGGCACTCGACGTCAGCGTCACCGGGATGGTGCCGACGGTGCCGGTCGCGGTGCTGCCGCTGATCGAGCTCCAGCTGACCCAGTGGAACACGCTCGGCAACGAGCAGCTGCAGACGCTCGGAGCCGAGCCGCTGCACGCGAAGTTGGCCTCGACCGTGCAGGTCGTGCTGCAGCCGTCACCGCTCGCCTGGTTGCCGTCGTCGCAGCCCTCGTCCCCGTTCTTCACGCCGTCGCCGCAGGCGAACGCCGCGGCCGGCATGGTCGAGCCGAAGCCGTACTTGAACGTCGTCGGGCCGCCGGTCGTGCCCGTGTAGGTCGTGTGCACCGGCGCGCTCGGATCGCCGAAGGTGAGCGGCTCGGCCGCGCAGCTCGCGAGGTTCACGTCCCACTGCACGAACGGGTACACGTCGCCCGCGGCGATGACGCCGTTATCGACGAGGCTCGAGCCGCTGCTGTTGTCGGCGGTCGCGCGCGCGCGCAGCCAGCAGTCCTCGATGCCGCGGCCGGCGCCGACCTTGTGCTTCACGCCGAGCGCCGCGTTCCAGTAGAGGATGTTCGCCGGCGCGCTGCCGCTCGTCGCCTGCTCCTGCCCGCGATAGAAGGCGACCTGATACAGGTAGTCGTCGGCGACGAGCGCGCCGTTCGCCTTCACGGCGACGCACGCCGCGACGTTGCCGGCGGCGCACGCGTTACCCGGGCCCTTGGTCGGGTCGATGGTGAAGTCGGGCGCGAAGGTCGACGCGCTCGGGCTCGAGCAGTCGAGCGTCAGCGCGTCGAGGTAGAGGTTGGTGTCGACGCTCGCGCCCGGGCCCGCCGTGCAGGCGAAGCCGAGCACCATCGTCGGCGCCCGCGCGGACGACGCGTCGAACAACAGATCGAGGTCGGACGCGCAGGCGGTGCCGGCCGCGTTCTCGGTGCAGCAGTCGAACTTCGCCGAGCAGAAGACGTTGTCGAAGGTGACAGCGATGTCGAAGAAGCCCTGATCGGCGGGGCGCATGAGTGACACGTCGAAGCGCACGGCCGCGTCGCTGTTCGGTACGCACGTCACGGCACGCGTGAGCGGACCGCTGGTGGTCGGGTTCTGAAACGGCACGGGCGCGCCGACCACGCCGCCGGCCGCGCCCGAGGCGAACGTGCCGAGCGTGGTCACGGGCGCGGAGTAGAGGCCGACCACCCACAGCTTGACGGTGTTGTTCGGCAGGCTCGCGTCGCAGGGCCCGACGTACGCGGCCGAGCCGGCGCCATCACCGAACCTGGCCGAGGAGATGCGGCGCTGCCACACGACCTGGGGAGTCGGCGTCGCGCTGTTGTCGACCTCGATGTCCCACACCGCGTCGCCAACGCCCGTCAGCGTGAGCGCCGCGATGTCGATCGCGACCGCGGCGTCGTGGTCGGAGGTCGTGTCCGCGCACGCGCTGGCGGCGAAAGCAAGACAGCCTAGAAGAGAATGCCGCAGGAGGCGGTGACTCATCGAAGATCCCTCATTCATGGAGCTGCCCGGACGGTGGGCGAAGCGAGTCTCCAATGAACACCGGGAGCGACGCAAGTCGCGCGTGTCGTGCCGTTACACGTCGCTCAGATCGGGTCGGCCGAGGTCGAGCGGCCGTCGCCCGAGAGCAGCACGAAGAGCTTGCCGCCCGCGGTCGAGAAGCGCACGTCGACGCCATCGATGGTGTCGAGGTAGACGCCGTTGGCCTCGAGCGCGTTGTCGATGGCCTGCGGCAGATCGATACGCGCGAGCGACAGCACCGCGAGCGTCGAGCCGCTCTCGCGCTCGTTGCAGCCCATGGTCGAGGCCTGCACGAGCTTCGGTCGTGCGCTGTCCTGGAGGAACGTGGTGGGCACACGCTCGACCGTCTCGAGCACACCCGCGGCCTGCAGATCGCGCAGCTTCATCGCCGAGATGTCGCCGCGATGGAAGTCGACCAGCTTGTTCATGACCGCGTCGCTGCCCGCGATCGTCGGGGGCCCCGCGACCGCGATCGCCGCGAGCGGAGTGGTCGCCGGCGCGCTGCCGCCGATGGCGACGAACACCGCCGCCGCGGCGGCCACGAGCCCGCCCAGCGGGACCAGCCAGCGCGACGTGCTGGGCGCGCGGCGCGCCTCGAAGGCCGCCCGGCACTGCGCACGCAGCCGTGTCTCGAGCACGTCGGGCGCCTTGTCGCGCGTGCCGGCGAGGTGCACGGCCAGCTTCAGCTTCTCGATCTCGCGGACCTCGGCCTCGAGCACCGGGCTCTGGCGGAGGTGCGTCTGCACCGCGATCGCCTCGAGCGGCTCGAGCTCGCCGTCGACCAGCGCCGAGAGGTGCGGCCGCAGCGCCTGCGCCGCCTCAGCGCGTACATCTTTCACTTCGGGCTTCTCAGGCGACATGACCGAAACCTCGCTTGGCGGCGTATCCCGCGAGCGCCGTCTTGAGGCGCTTGCGGGCGTGGTGGATCCGGCTTCGCACGGTGCCGACCGGGCACTGCAGGATGTGGGCGATCTCTTCGTACTCGAGGCCCTCGATGTCGCACAGCACGACGGCCGTCCGCTGCGACTCGGGCAGGGTCTGCAGCGCGTGCAGCACCTCGTCCTCGAAGCCCTCGCGGAAGCGCTGATCGCCGCCGAGCGCGTCGAGCGCCGCGCCGATGGGCGGCTCGGGCTCGGCCGGGAGCTTGTCGGCGTCCTCGACGAACGTCTCACGACCGGACTTGCGCGTTCCCGAGATGAAGTGGTTGCGCACGATCGTGAAGACCCAGGCCCGCCAGTTGGTGTCGGGTCGGACCTTGTCGAAGTTCTGGAGAGCCTTGGCCATCGCGTCCTGTACGAGATCCTGTGCGGCGGCCTCGCTGCCCGTCAGGCGCAGGGCATAACGATACATCGCGTCCCAATGGACGAAGACTCGTTCCATGAAGTCGCGCTCGGCGTCGCGTTTCGTGCGCATCCCGAACCAGCTCAAGCGATCGACTCCTCGTCTGCGCCGCCCTGAAGAGAACCAGACCGTCGGCGCCATCAACGCCGTGCACCGCAGCCGAGTTCACAGGGAGCGAATTTTCTAGCGGGCGGCCGCGCCATCGAGACGCTCTCGAAACGGGCCCCGACCAGGTGCCGAGGTCGGTTTCGCGCGAGCATGAGCCCCGCCTTTGACGTTGCCCAGGGCCCAGGCTAAGACTCCCGCCGTTCCGTAACCCCGGGTGCTCATTACCCCCGGAATCCTTGGAGAATATCATGTCTGACGCCGCTTCGCCGACTGGTCCCGTCTTCCCCGCGCGCTCGTATGACTTCACGCCTTACGTCGATCTCCAGAACTGGATCGGCGGCGAGTGGACGCGTGCGGCCTCGGGCAAGACGTTCGGCGTCGACAACCCGCGCCACGGGCAGGTGATCGGGCAGGCGCCGGACTCGGACCAGCAGGACGTCGACGCGGCCGTCGCCGCCGCCAAGAGCGCCTTCCCGATGTGGCGCGCGACGCCGATGAAGGAGCGCGTGCAGGTCCTCTATCGCCTCAAGCAGCTCATGGAGGCCAACGCCGACGAGCTCATCTGGCTGCTCAGCCACGAGAACGGCAAGCTCTTCGGCGAAGCGAAAGGTTCTTTCGAAAAGGGCCTCGAGTGCGTGGAGATGGGCATCGCCATCCCTAACATGGGCGCCGGCGAGCTGATGGACGTGTCGCGCGGCGTGAGCTGCTCGGTGAGCCACGAGCCGCTCGGCGTCGTGGCCGGCATCGTGCCGTTCAACTTCCCGACCATGGTGCCGCTGTGGATGATGCCGCAGGCGCTCGTGGCCGGTAACACGTTCGTGCTCAAGCCGAGCGAGAAGGTGCCCTACGGCGCCATGAAGCTCGCCTACATGCTCAAGGCCGCGGGCCTGCCCGACGGCGTCTTCAACATCGTCAACGGCGGCAAGGCCACCGTCGAGGGCATCTGCGAGCACCCCGACGTCAAGGCCATCGGCTTCGTCGGCTCGACCAAGATCGCCAAGCTCGTCTACGAGCGCGGCGCCGCGACCGGCAAGCGCGTGCTGGCGCTCGGCGGCGCGAAGAACCACCTCGTGCTGGTCGACGACGCGGACTTCGACCTGGCCACGAGCAACATCCCGGCCTCGGCTTTCGGCTGCGCCGGCCAGCGCTGCATGGCCGCCTCGACGCTGGTCGTCGTGGGCGACAACTGCCAGCGCTACATCGATCGGATGGCCGAGATCGCGCGCGGCATCACGCTCGGCAAGGACCTCGGCCCGGTCATCGACAAGGCCTCGGTCGAGCGCGTCAACCGCTACATCGCGCAGGCCGAGGAGATGGGCGCCAAGGTCGTCGTCGACGGTCGTGGCAAGACCGGCCCGACGCCGGGCGGCTACTGGATGGGCCCGACCATCCTCGACTACGTCACGCCCGAGATGCCGGCTGGCTGCGAGGAGATCTTCGGACCGGTGCTGTCGATCATCCGCGCGCCGACGCTGGACGACGCGCTGCGCATCGAGAACAAGAACCCGTACGGCAACGCGGCCGCCATCTTCACGAGCAACGGCGGCACCGCGCGCTACGCCATCGAGCGCTTCAACGCCGGCATGTGCGGCGTCAACATCGGCGTGCCCGTGCCGCGCGAGCCGTTCAGCTTCGGTGGCTGGAACAACTCGCTGTTCGGCCACGGCGACCTCACCGGCTTCGACGGCTACCGCTTCTGGACCCGCCCGCGTAAGGTCACGACCAAGTGGGCGGCCCAGGGCGACATGACCTGGATGGGCTGATCGAGCGAGCGTCCCGGGGCCGTGCAGAGCGGCCGCCGGGGGCTCCGAGCGCGGCGCTGACGCGCTCGATCGACGTCTCGATGTGTGCGCGCGCTGAGAGCGCTTGACTCTCCCCCGACGGGAGACGGCACCGTGTCGCTCATGGCGCACCCGGGACTCACCATCGGCGAGCTGGCACGACGTACCGCGGTACCCGTCAAGACGCTGCGGTTCTACTCGAACGAGGGGCTCCTGCCCCCCGCGCGACGCACCGCGAGCAACTATCGGGTCTACGGCGAGGACGCCATCGTGCGGCTCGAGCTCATCCGTACGCTGCGCGAGGCCGGCCTGGGGATCGACAAGATCCGCGCCGTGCTCGCGCGTGAGCTCACGCTCGCCGCCGCGTTGCGGCTGCAGCTGCACGTGGTCGAGGCCCACCTGGCGTCGCTGAAGCAGGTCGCTTCAGCGCTGCGCGCCGCGCTCCGCTCGGAGCCCACCGAGCAAGACATCATGAGGTTGACCGCCGTGACCAGACTCTCCGACGACGAACGCAAGGCCATGATCGAGGGGTTCTACGACAAGGTCGCAGACGGCCTGCCCATCGACGCGCAGTGGAAGCAGACCATGATCGACGCCAGCGCGGTGCGGCTCCCCGACGAGCCGACGCCCGAGCAGCTCGATGCCTGGATCGAGCTCTCGGCCATCGTGCAAGACGCCGGCTTCATCGAGGCGATGCGCACCAGCGCCGCTGAGACGTGGACGCCGAGCTTCGACGCCAACGCCTACAAGCAGGTGTGCGATGTGATGGTCGCCGAGGCGCGCCAGGCCAGCGCGCGCGGCGCCCGACCCGACGAGCCGATCGGCAAGGACATCGTCGACCGCTGCTTCGTGGGCATGGCGCGCGCCATGGGCGAGCAGCCCGACGAGGCCTTCCGTCGGTCGCTGCGCCAGCGCTTCGAGCAGCAAGACCCACGCGCCGCGCGCTACTGGGAGCTCGTCGCCATCCTGCGCGGGACCGCGCCGCAGGCCGACCCGTGGCCGGTCGCGGAGTGGCAGTGGTTCCTCGCCGCGTCGCGCGCGCACTACCCAGGCTAGGCGCTCAGCGCCGACCGGTCGTGGTGATCTGCGGCGCGCTCAGAGCGAGAACGTGACGCTGCGCGCGGCGCCGACGCCCTTCATGGCGACGTGCAGCCGCTCGCGCGCGACGCCCTGCTTGACGAGCGCGTCCCGCACGGCCTCGGCCCGCGCGAGCGCCAGCGCCGCGTCCTTGGTGGGGCGCGTGTGCTCGGCGTGCGTGAAGTGTCCAGCGATGTGGACGCTGCTCATCCACGGGCTGGCGTTGATGGTCGACGCGATGTCGGCGATGAGCGCGAGCGCGTCCTTGTCGAGCTTGGCGCTCTGCGGCGCGAAGCTGACGGTGTCGTTGGCGATGGTCGGCGGCGCGCTGATGCCGCCGGCCATCTGGATGTCGGGCCGAGGCAGCTCCCCCAGGGTGGGCGGGCGCGGTGTCGGCTCGGGCGCAGGCGCGGGGTCGGGGTCGACCTGCGTGACGTGGATCGGATCGGGCGCCGCGGCCTGCGCGGGCTCGCACGCCGCCAGGCCGAACGCGCTGGCCGCGATGGCGCCCCCGACGACCATACGCAGCGCGAACGGCGAGCGCGGGCGCGACGGCTCGGGCAGCAGCACGAGCGCGCCGTCGCGGATGGTCTGGCGCCCGCAGAAGTCTCCGCCGGTCAGCGCGACGAGGCCGCGCACCTGGCGCGCCGTGAGCGTGGCGAGGTCGACGACGTGCTTGTCGCAGCTCGCGCAGTGGCGCGCGCCGCCGTCGCGACGCATCTGGTTCCAGTCTTCGTGGCAGGGCGCGGGGATGTCGAAGGGCTTCATTCGGGCGGATACGACCCGCCGCGGATTTGGGTTTTTCGTCGCCACAGATTACGCGTCGGCCGAATGCACAACCACGGTTGTGGATGTCGCGTGTTGACGCCCCGCGAAGGCGGGGGCTAGGGTCCCGCGGTGAGTCGACTGCGGTGGGTGCTCGGGGTGTTGCTGGTGTTCGTGGGCGGCTGCTCCGCCACGTCCGAGCGCACCGTCGCGCTGTCGCGTGGCGCCCTGGTGACGCGCATCGACGTGACCGTGGCTGTCCCGTCGGAGTGGGTGTTCGTCGACGACGAGCGGCACGCCCACGACGGGCGCGACGGCATCGTGCTGCTCGGTGAGCCCGAGGTGAGCGACGGCCCACAGCTATGGTTGAGCATCGCGCCGTGCGCCGACCGCGCGTCGTGCACCGACGAGCCGGTGACCATCGACAACGACCGCCGCTACGACGTCGCGGTCGGTGACGACGGGGCGCTCTGGCAGGTGCGCTGCCGCGCTCACGCCGGCCTCGACGGCGAGCTGCCCGGGTGGCTCGAGTCGGCGTGCAGCGGCCTCAGCGCGGCGGCGCCGCGGGTGCTCTTGAGCGACGAGGTGCTCGCGCGCGAGACCGCCAACCTGGCCGCGTGCCCCGCGGGCGCGGCCCGGGCCGAGCCGCTCGGGTTCCGGCCGGGCGCGGTCCAGCTGCGGCTCGAGGACGGCACCAACGTGGCGCTCTATCCGCCGGTTCACCAGGAGCTCGTCGGCGGCAGCCTGCCGATCGGCACCATGGACGAGCAGCTCGTGGCCGGCGCGCCGTTCGCGATCGTCGCGCACGGCGGCGCGCGCGCGACGCGCGGCGAGGTCACCGTCATCGCGCGAACCGGCGAGCGCATCTGCGGCAAGGTCGACGTCACGATCGGTGATCAGCACCTCGTCACGGCCTTCGATGCACCGCTCTCGTCACCGTAGAAGGTCATTGGTTTCGTGTGCTTGATGCTAATGGGACCTGTTAGGTCGTATTAGTCGTTGGGCGTTTCGTGGACTCGGCATTAGAGTCCCGCCGCCTCGCGAGGCGGAGTGGCCCAATGAACGAAGCAATCGAGCTCACGCGTGAGCTGACCGCGATCCAGATCCCCGACGGCACGCCGCTGACGGTGCCCGCCGCCACCAAGGGCTGGATCATGCAGGTGCTCGGCGGCAACTTCACGGTGCGCCTCGAGACCGGGCACCTGGTGCGCGTCGATGGCAAGGACGCCGCGGCCATCGGCCAAGAAGCGCCCGTCACGGCCGCCAGCGAGGCCATCAACCCCGGCGACGTCGAGCAGAACATCTGGGCCCAGCTGCGCACCATCTTCGACCCCGAGATCCCCGTGAACATCGTAGACCTCGGGCTCATCTACGGCCTCAGCGTGAAGGACCAGGTCGACGAGCCGGGCAAGGCGGTCGAGGTCACCATGACGCTGACCGCGCCCGGCTGCGGCATGGGCCAGGTCCTCAAGGACGACGTCGAGAGCAAGGTCAAGGGCGTCGCGGGCGTGTCATCGGCCAAGGTCGAGCTGACGTTCGACCCGCCCTGGGGACCCGATCGCATGTCCGAAGAGGCCCAGCTCGAGCTCGGCTTCTACTGAGCCGACGGCAGCGCGCACAAAGCTCGGCGCGACCGCCCGACCGCTACCCACGACCTCATCCCCATCCCGCGACCCGCGCGCGTCCACGTCCACGTCCACCCGCGCACGTGGCGTTCCGAGGCGAGCGCGTGGACGTGAACGGCAACGTGCGCGTGCTGAGGGCCTGTGAACGCGGGGTAGGTCTAAACAGTGTCTCCTTGTCCGAGATCCAAAGCGCGATGCGTCGTCGAGGCCCCGCTCCGTGCTCGACGTATGTCCATATACGCCTCCGCGCGGTGCTCGCCCTCTCCTAGCCTCGCGCATGTCTCTCGGCCAATGCGACACTGTTTAGCCTGACGTCCTCGGCACCTCGACCTCATGGCGGCAGGCACTCGCTCTGGAACGCGGGCGCGACGCACGCGTCGTCGAAGCACGTCCGGCACAGCCACCGGTCGCCGTCGCCGCACGCGCCCGCCTGCGTCTCGCGGCAGCCGCTGCCGGCGACCCGCGCGCAGTCGCCCTCGACCCGCGGCCACTCGCTGAAGCGCGCCTCGTAGCCGACCTGCAGCGGCAGGTAGCTCGCGCTCGTGTGGCCGGTGCACGCGCCGTCGTACGCCGCGCGCTGCTCCACCACGGCCTCGACGTGGTCGACGAGCGCGACGACGTGGTCGAGCTCGCCGGGCTGGAGCGCGTCGAGCGTGGCCTCGAGCCGCAGGTCCACGACCAGCCCGGCGGCCTCGTGGCGGAGGCCGAGTGAGCCCGTCGCGGGTGCGCCCTCCGGGTACCAGCGGGCGATGGTGTCGGGGCGGGAGGTCGTGTGCTCGACGCCGAACAGCGTCACGTCGGCGAGGTCCACCACGCGGTCCACCTGACCCGCGTCGCTCACGCGTAGGCCGACGCGCAGGTCCGCGGAGCGGGGCGCGGCTTCGCTCGTGCCCGGCCGATACGCCGACCAGCGCACCTCGAGGTACAGGTCGTCGCCGACCGCGCGCGCGATCACCTCGCGGCTGGCGCTGAGGTCGCCGCTCGCGGGATAGATCGTGACCCCTGCCGCCACGACCTGCGCGGGCTCGACGCTCGTGTCACCGTCCTCGCTGTCCACGTCGGGCGGCGCGCTGTCTTCGCCGACCTCGACCTCGACCGTCGTGTCGTCGACCACGATCGTCGTGTCGTCGACCTCGACCGTCGCGTCCGCGCTCGGGTCCTGGCCGACGTCCGCGTCCGTGGTGTCCCGGTCGGTGGCACACGCGCTCGTCGCAAGAACCAAAGCCAACGTCAGCAGTAGGGTCCGTCGCATCGTCGGCTCCATGGCGCCATGGTGAGCGCATGTGTCTGGCCTTCACGGCCAGCGGATAGGCGCCGAGTGGTGCCCAGCGCACGGTGTAAAGTCAACCCATGGGGGCTGGGGTTGCCGCGCTTCGTGAGGTCGGCGATAACGAGCGTTATCGGGGTCGAGCACAGGAGCGGTAGCTATGGGCGAGCGTACTCAACGTGGCGAGCGTGATCGGGACTCGGGCGGAGCTGGCGGCGCTGCCGCTGGTCGTGACGGCGGTGACGCGGGCGGCGCGAGCGCGGCGCGGCGCGGCCAGGCCGACGATGTCGCGCGCGCCGGTGGTGGCGGCGGTGGCGCGGCACCTCGGCCCGAGGCGCGCGTCTCGGGGCCCATCGACAGCACCAGCTTCGAGCGCTGGGTGCAGAGCGCGCTCAACGCCGTCGGTGGCTCGTACGGCTTCGGTGGCCTCGAGGTCGACGGCAAGCTGAGCGCGCCGACCCGCGCCGCCACCCGCTCGTTCCAGGCGAAGGCGGAGTCGATCACCGGCGAGCGGCTGGCGGTCGACGGCGTCGTCGGCCGCCAGACCACGGCCGCGCTGGCGGGCGCCACCCACTCGAGCGCGCCCAGCGTGCGCGAGTCGCAGCGGGTGCGCGCCGAAGGCGGCGGCGGCGCGGCTCCGACGGGAGGCGGGGCAGCTCCGACGACGGGAGGCGGGGCCGCTCCGACGGGAGGCGGGGCCGCTCCGACCGGAGGCGGGGACGCTCCGACGACGGGAGGCGGCGCGGCTCCGACGGGAGGCGGGGCCGCTCCGACGACGGGAGGCGGGGCCGCTCCGACCGGAGGCGGGGCCGCTCCGACGGGAGGCGGCGCGGGCGCGACCCACGCCGAGCAGACCCCGACCCGGCCAGGCGAGCCCGACGCCCCCGCCGGCGCCCCGAGCGCCGACGCGCGCCTGCGCGAGGAGCGCGACGGCGCGGCCACACCCGGCACCCCGCGCGCCGGCGCCGCCGGACAAGCCGACGAGCTGCGCGCCAAGTTCGCGGGCGGCGTGCTGGTGTCGATGACCATCCCCGACGCCTACGAGAACCCCGAGTCCGTGATCGCCGAGGCGGCCGCCACGCCCAACGGGCACCGCGGGCTCGACGGCTACGCCTACGACGTCCACCGGGCGGCCTGGGCCGGCGCGCACATGAGCGACGCCGACCGGCTCTGGCACGCGGCGCGCGCGGGCGCGGGTCCCAGCGGCGCGGCGCTCCCCGAGAGCTACAGCGCCGCCACCCCGGCGCAGCGCACACGCATCCTCGCCGCGCTCGCCAAGAGCGCGCAGAAGAACGAGCTCAAGGACCTGATGTGGGCGGCCATGCCGCAGCCGATCGCGCGCACCATCGTCGGCAACAACCGCTACATCCCCAACAGCGCCCAGGGCTACGCCGCGCAGCAGCACGCCGCAGCGGGCGACACGGGCGCGCTCGTGCTCGGCAAGGCCATGTACTTCAACAAGGCCACCACCGACATCCCGGGTAAGGTCACCGCCACCAGCGCCGCCGTCGGCGCGGTGCTCGCGGCCCACGCCCCGGCCAGCGGGCCGGCGGCCGATCAGGCGGCCAAGGACAGCAAGGTCGCCAAGGTTCGTTTCCTCACGATCTCGTCGCACGGCGCGCCCGGCTGGATGGGCGGCCACGGCGCCGCCTCCGACGCGGCCTTCCGCACGCGCGACGTGCCCGCCATCGTCGGCGGCATGGCGAGCGTGCTGGCGGCCGACGTGCGCGTGCGCTTGTTCGCGTGCCACACCACGCGCGCCATGACCTCCGACGAGAGCGAGGGCACCATCGCCGACATGTTCCGCGACGAGCTCAACAAGGCCGGCAAGTCCGAAGGCGCCGTCATCGGCCACACCGAGAGCGGCGACACGCAGACGAACTCGACCACCCGCTTCCTGCACAGCAAGGACAAGACGGCCAAGGCCGACTGGCGCGGGCGGCAGGTCTTCACCGACGCCTGGATCCGCGAGTTCGCGACCAGCCTCGGCGTCTCGACGCTGACCGCCAAGCAGCTCGGCAAGCTGCGCACCGCCATGGTCGAGTTCTTCGGGCGCGAGTGCTGGATGGAGGACATCTCCGACATGGAGCACCTGACCGCGTCGAGCCGCGAGCGCTGGCGCGCGCGCCACCAGACGCGCGCCCAGATCGACCGCTACATCGGCGGAGCGCGCTCGTGATCGCCGCCTTGTGCATCGCGCTGGCCCTGGCCGCACCGGCTGGCGACCCGTGCCTGAACGTGAGCGCGCGCACGACCGCCGTCGACTGCCAGGGGCACGACGGCGACCCCGACCCCGAGGTGCTCGACCTCACGCGCATCACCAAGGCGCAGAAGCTCACCAGCATCACCATCGACGGCTTCGGCGTCGCCTCGCTCGAGCCGCTGCGCCAGCTTCCCGGGCTCACGACGGTGCGCCTCGCGTCGGTCGGCGCGCTCGACCTCGGCCCGCTGGCGGCCCTCACCAAGCTGAGCCAGCTCGACCTCGGCGGGCTCGCGGCCGGCTCGCTGGCGTGCGTCGCGGGCGCCCACGAGCTCGCCGTGCTCAACATCAACGACGGCTCGCTCACGGGCTTCGACGGCCTGGCCGGCAAGCACCTGCGGCTCGTCTCGCTCTACCACACGACCACCGCGGGGGTGCTGCCCGACACGACCATCGAGGAGCTGGCGCTGAGCGGCACCGGCATCACCGACCTGCGCGTGCTCGGCGCCGTGCACGGCGTGACCGCGCTCACGCTGAGCGAGCCCGGGCTGGCCTCGCTGGCCGGGCTGGAGCGCCTCGGCGAGCTCCGATCGCTGACCATCAGCGACACCTCCAAGCTCGTCGACGTGAGCGCCATCGCCAAGCTGCCGAAGCTCCAGCGGCTCTCGCTCATGCGCACGCCGGCCGTCGAGCTGCGCCCCGTCACCACGCTCAGCGGCTTGACCTACCTCGTCATCGAGGGCGCGCCGCTCACCGACGCGAGCTGGCTCGCGCGCTCACCCGCGCTCGAGGTCGTGAGCCTCGCGGACACCAAGGTCGCCGACGCGAGCGCGCTCGCCGCGCTCACCGAGGTGAAGTCGATCAACCTGGCGCGCACCGCCGTGGCCGACGTGACGATGCTCGCGACCCTGCCCGAGCTCATGTACCTGATCGTCACGGGCGCGCCCGCCGCGAGCGCGGCCACCGCCAAGGCGGTCGCCAAGGCACGGCCCAAGAAGGCCGTGGCGCTGACCGTCACATGGCAGTGAGCGACACGGGCGACGGCTTCGTCGCCCCGCGCACGGCCTGGCATCGATCGGCACTCTGGGATCTGGCCAGCGCCTACTTGCGCGTCGGCGGGCTCGAGGCCTGGGACAGCAACACCGTCCCGTCGTTCGCGACCAGCAACGTGCTGAGCGCGCGCCGCTTCGCGCGCCTGCTCGTCGTCCACGCCCGCTGGCACGACGCGGGGCGGCCGTTCGCGCTGCTCGAGATCGGCGCCGGCCACGGCCTCTTCGCGGCCCACGTGCTCGACGCGCTGGCGCGCCACGCGGGCGCGGAGGGCCAGGCCCTCTACCAGCGCCTGACCTACGTCGTCAGCGACCTGTCCGCGGCCAACGTGCTCGCGCTCACGGCGCGCGACTACCTGCGCCCGCACGTCGAGCAGGGCAGGGTGGTGGTGGCGACCGGCGATCTCTTCCGCGACCCGCCGCTCGTCGCCGCCGCCGAGCGCGCGCTGCCCGAGCGCTTCGACGTGATCGTCGCGAACTACGTCTGCTGCGCCATCCCGCCGCGTGTGCTCAAGCGCGAGGGCGCGGCCTGGGCCGAGCTCGAGGTCGAGGCCGAGGACCGCGGCGAGAGCTACGCGGGCGGCACACTCGGCGGCTTGATGGCGCGCCTCGACGTGCGCTTCGCGTGGGCCGAGGCGCCGCTCGACGCGCTCGTCGACGACCCGCTGCACCGCGCGGCCGTGGCCACGCTGGTGGCGCCCTGGCCGGTGCCACGCTGGTCTATCCCGAGCACTTCTTCGACGCGCTGCGCCACGGCCTGGCGCCGCTGCTCGCGCGCGACGGGCTGTCGGTGGTGAGCGACTACGGCGATCTGCGCCACGAGGTGATCGCCGGCGTGCGCGACGTGCGCCCGCAGACCTACGGCGGCTCGCTCGCGCACGGGGTCTGCTTCCCGGCGTTCGCCGCGTTCGCCGCCGCCGCGCGCTGGGGCCTGGCGCTGTCTGCGGACGCGCTCGCGATGGTGCACAGCGCGGTGCTGCGCCCCGACGGCGCCATCCCCGAAGGGCTGCAGGCGACGCTGACCCAGGACGAGCAGGCGCCCGAGGTGCTGCTCGACCTGCTGCACGCCGCGCACACGTTCGCCGAGGCCGAGCCCGAGCGCGCGCTGCGCCTCTTGCGCGAGGCCGAGCGCCTCGACCCCGACGACCCCAAGCACGCCTGGCAGACCGCGCTCCTGGCCATCGAGCAGGGCTACGTCGAGCTGGCGCTCGGCGCGCTGGACCGCGTCGAGGCACGCGCGCCCGACCGCGCGCGCTACGACACGGCCTTCCAGCGCGGCCGCGCCCTGGCGCGCGTGGGCCGCGCGCGCGCGGCGCTGGAGCACTACCAGGCGTCGATCGCCGAGCGGCCGAGCGCCGCCGCCTGGACCAACCTCGGCCACCTCCACCTCGGCCTGGACGAGCCCGCGCGCGCCCGCGTCGCCTTCGCGGCCGCGCTCGAGCTCGAGCCGCACATGCGGCGCGCCGAGGAGGCGCTGGCGCGGCTGGACGGGCTCGCGCTGCCGGTCGAGCCGGAGCCCGAGGCGTCGCTCGCGTACCCGCAGGTGGCCGAGCACCTGGGCGACCTGCTGGTGCGCGTCGCGCTCTGGCTCGAGCGCTACCTCGGGCTCTACGGGCGCCGCCTGACGGACTCGACCGCGCGCCTGGACGATCGCTTCGTGGCGTTGATCGAGGCGGTCTCGGCGCTCGGCCGGCGCGTCGCCACGAGCGCCCCGGTGCCGGGCTTTCGCGCGCCGCCGCAGATCGCCGAGGCCGTCGCGCAGCTCGACGAGCACGTCGCCAGCCGCGTCGCGCGGACCGCGCGCGAGCTGCCGTGGACGCGCTTGGTGCAGGCGTTCGAGCTCGACCCGGCGGCCGAGGACGTGCTGCTCGCGGCCGTGGC
>Ga0164241_10001502_pt1 | contig 28418 bp, 20 predicted proteins | sample OricomyardsoilBY_FD_108780 | JGI IMG/M metagenome (GOLD analysis project Ga0164241, IMG submission 108780) | Backyard soil microbial communities from Emeryville, California, USA - Original compost - Back yard soil (BY) | ecosystem: Environmental > Terrestrial > Soil > Unclassified | place: USA... | reverse complement strand
GGCCTGATTGGCGAACTTGTTGACGTACAGGTCCGCCGCCTTCAAGTAGTACTCGGCGCGCTCGGCCGGATCGGACACCGCGTCACCCAACGCGAGCAGTGTCTTGACGTAGTCGTGAAAGCGCTTCGCTGCTTCTTGCTGTCCGAGCTTCTCTTTCAGCTCCGTAACGAGCGCGGTATTCTCGGCGACGGGAGCGGCGGCGGCAGGGACGGGAGCGGCGGCGGCAGGGACGGGAGCGGCGGCGGCAGGGACGGGCGTGGAGGCGGCCGACGCCGCGACGGCGGCAACCGCGGCGGGTACGGGCGGCGTCACCTGCTCCGCGACAGCTCGCTCGCTGGCAGGTGCGGGCGACGGCGTAGCCGCCGGCGGAGGCTCGCTCGCCGCTGGCGCCTCGGCGGGCCTCGCGCTCGCACGGGCTTGGGGAGGCTTGATCGAGCCGGTGCCGGCGCTGATCTTCTCGCCGATCTGCGCCTCGAACGCCGACAGCGCCGGATGCTCGGGCGCAACTCGCGCCAGGCGCTCGAAGAAGCGACGCGCACGGATCAAATCTCCGCGCTCGCGCCACGTGAGCAGGCCCGCGTTCGCGAGCAGGTAGGCGGCGCGGGCGTCGAGCCCAGCTCGATCGGCGAGCTCGTCGGCGAGGCGGATGATTTGCTCGAAATCTCCGCCCTTCGTGCCGTACGTGTCTTTCAAGAACGTGAAGGCAGGCTCGAGCGACGAATCGATGCGCAAAGCCTCTTCGAAGAGCTGCGCCGCGACCTCCGCGTTCTGGTGACGCACCGCCCAGCGCGCGCCGAACACGAAACCCAGCGCGGCCTTGGTCTGCGGATCGGCGGCGCTCTCGAGGGTCTGCCGCTGCGTCTCGAGGATCTGCTCGGTGCGCCCAGCCTCGACCAACAACCCCTCATAAATGGCGGCCGCTTTGACGTTCGTCGGGTCAGCCACGTAGGCTTGGGCCAAAATGCCCTCGAACTCGGTCGGAGCAAAGCGCTTGGCCACGCGCGCAGCGCGCAGGAAGGCTTCGGACTTCGCCGAAGCCGAGCCGGCTTCGTGGGCTTCACGCAGCAGCTCGGCGACGCGCTCTTGCCAATCGGAAGCGCTGGCTTGCACGTCCGCAAGCCTGGCCCCGGCGTCGGTCGGCCTGCCCTCGGCGCTCTGCAGCGCCTTGGCGTAAGCCTCGGCCGCGCGCTCGTAGTCACCGGCGTCGCTCAAAACGTCACCGACTTCGCGCTGCAGGCTCGAGCGCCGTGCCGGATCTTGCGCGCTCTTCAGCTGCAAATCGAGCAGCTTCTGAACCATGTTCAGCTTGCCGAGCTCCCAGTAGATACGGCACGCCTCCGCGAGCGCTTCGATCAAAGCCGGGTTGAGCTTGAACGCGTCTTGAAAGTGCTTGAGCGCGCGAACACCCTGCAAGAATTGACCGTAGAGGAGGCGCCCGAGCCTTAAGTGCAGGTCGGCCTTGACGCTCTGATCCTGGGCCGCCAAAAGGGCCTGTTCCAGAGCTTCGGCGAGCCCCTGCCAATCGTGGTGGCTCTCTAGCTGTTTCAGACGCTGCTCAAGATCCATGCTGCTGCCTCGGACAAGCTTACATAGAGCGAAGCTCGCGATCGCCCAATCGCGACGCGAGCCTCGGTTCCATCAACGTACGTTCCTGTGTCTCGGGACCGGCGAGCGCCGGGCCCCGCTGCCGAACTGAATTCGGCAAAGCCTCCCTCCGCACAGGGGCAGAGGGAGGAACCACGTCGCAGATTTCGTTTCGCCAACAATCCGTTGGTCACCCAATTTACGGTTCGCCGGGACGTTCACTGACCCAACTTTTGGATCAACGATGCAGTCTGCTCGCACTGCTCTTTCCACTTCGCGGAGTTGCCGCTGCGGCAAGTGCGCTTCGTGAATTGATTGAGTAGGCGCAGGGCCTTCTCTTTCTGAGGGGGCTCCATCGCCGCGTAGGTGCTGCCCAAGTTGAAGGCGGCGTCGGGATGCGAGTCTTCACCCACGAACTGCTCCGCCTTCTCGACGGCGGCAAGCTGACCCGCCGAGTCGCCGCGCAGCTGCGCGGCCTGGGCTTGAAGGATGGACATGCCATAGAGCGCGTTGTTGTTCTTCGGCCCCGGCGGGACGACCTTCAGGCCTTCGGAGGTGACCTGCTCGGCCTCCTTGAACAGCTTGTAAGTGATGTAGAGCTCGGCGAGGGGCGGGTAGAAAAAGCCCTTGGTCGAGTCGTGCTCGATCGCCTTGCTGTAGTTTTCTACCGCCGACTGCTCGTCGTTGGTCCACTGATAGGCCTCGCCCAGCAGGTGGTAACATTCGGCCAGGTTCGGATCGCGCTTCACGCACTCTTTGAGCGGCTCTTTCGCCTGCTCGTACGCGTCGGGGTTGCCGTTCTCGGCCTGCATGATCAACGCGTTGCCGCGCTTGAACCAGTAGTTGGCGAAGTCGGGGGCGACCTGAACGGCGCGCGACAGGGTCGACGCCATCTTTTCCCAGTCTTCCTTCTTTTCGTAGGCCACCGCGAGCTTCCACAAGATCCGATGGTTCGTCGGATCGAGCGTGACGGCTTGCTCGTACTTTTGAATCGCGCCCTCGACGTTGACCTTGACGGCCTGGTCGCCCTCGTTGGCGAGGTTCACGGCCTCGATGTGGTCGCGGCTGCAAGCGCTGAGCGCAACCGACAGACCGATGGATACGAGACCGACCTTCAGGATCTTTTGGAGTGTCATCGCGGGCATTCCTCTGTGTGACGCAATCCCAGAAATACGAGGCGCGGGCGGCGACCAATGGGCCTTGGCTGCCAAACGCGGGACCTTCAAGCGACTCGATTCTGAGGCAAAACTAGCCTCAATCCGGGGCGATTTCCGGACCATCAAAGAGGACCGAGCATAGGCGGACGCAGCGGGTGAAGTAAAGCCGCATCGTAATCGAAAATCGTGAGCGATTAGCTGGCTTAGCCCGTTGTCTCGGTCGTCACACGCGCAGCACGCTCCTCCCGTGCGCGCGCCGCGCTCGCCCGACCAGCGCTCGGCTCCCGCCTCGTTCACGCGGTGCCTTTGCGCCACAAACGCCAAACGGCGCGTGCCGTGTGACCGACGCGCGCCGCTTGGGTGCGTGACTCACGCGAGAGCCGTCAGCCCGGTGCGAGCATGATCGGATAGACGACGGTGACGATACCGCCTTCGGGCTGCGGGAAGCTCAAGCCATAGAAGGCCGAGAGCACGCAGCTCACGACGCCGCTGTCGGGCAAGTCCGACCCGCCGTTCGACACGTTGGAAACCGCGCCGTCACGACCGATGACGAAACGAGCGGAGACGCGACCTTCGAGGTTCGGATTGCGTCCGAGGCCTTGCTCGTAACACATACGGAAACGACCGAAGTTCTGGCGCACGATGCGCTGGATGACCTCAGGGGGCAGACGACCGCTGACCGTCGTCGCACCCATGCGCACCTTGGGGGCGCGGGTTTGATGCGAGCCACCGAGGCGACCGTGACCGGCACCGAACCCTTGACCGGTTCCGACACCGGCACCGTGGCCCAGGGTCCCGATGTTGCCCAAGCCGATACCTTCGCCGCGGCCGCCGCCGCCTTCGCCGATGCCGGACAGGCCGAGGCCACCAGCACCGAAGGCGTCACCGATCTCGTCGCCCCACATGTTACCGCGGGCCGAGATCTCGTCGGATCCGAGCGACGTATCGCGCCCCCAGGGAGCGGTCGGAGCGTTCGGGTCACCGGCGGCGCCGGTATTGAGCAGACCAATCATACCGAACTCGGTCGCTTCACGCAGAGCGGCCTGTCGGGCCAGGTGCATGTCCTGGTTGTCCTTGGGACCCTGCACGGCGTAGCGCTTGTTGGTGGCCTTGGTCGTGGGATTACCCATCGACCCTTCCTCGCCCTTGGCGCGAGTACCGGTGCCACCTTCCTTGTTGTCCGAGTTGTCCTGGACGACCTCGGTCTCCTTCTCTTCCTGCTCACGCTCGGCAGCAGCCTTGAGGTACTGCTGCATCAGGTAAAGCGCGTCCTTGTCCAGCTCCTCGTCGTCCGTCAAACCCATGGGCGGGACGAAGAAGGCCATCGCCGCCAGCATGCCGCCGACGGTCAGGAACGAGAGGCCGAAGTACATCGCCACTGCCCAGTCGAAGTTCGTGGCGACGCCGTGCTTGATCGGCTTGCCGGCGTTGACGGCCGCGACCTGAAACACGAAATCACCGAGCTCGACCCGGGCCTTGGCCCCGCCCGGTAGCGACAGTTGATGACCGCCCGACAGCTCGGCGCTCGGTTGGGCGCGAGCCCGCGCTTCGTCGAGCGACATTTTTGGCTGGCCTGGGATTTCGACCGAGCCACGCGCGTTCGGCGGGATGACGAGCGCCACCGAGGCGCGATCGCCGACCACGACTGGCAGGCGCGTGGTGCCGAGCCGCTCGCTCGGGATGAAGAAGTCGCAGGCGAAGTTCTTGCCCTGCTCTTCACCGACGTAGAAATTGCGCGGCGGCGTGAGATGCGAGACGTGGAGCACGTTCGTGCCCCACAGCACCATTACCTCGACGGACGCCAGGTGCGGAACCTCGACCTCGTCGGGGCTCACGTCCGGTCCGCTCTTCACCATCGTGTAGGTGTAGGTGCCGGGCGCCGCGTCCTCCGGGACGTGCAGCTGCTGCTGCACGCGTGCCGCCGCCGCACCGGCCGCGAACGGATTGCTCGCGGTAGCGAACGGATTGCTCGACGCCGCAAACGGGCTCGACGGCGCCGCTGCTGCGAACGGGTTCGGAGCGTAGGCAGGCGGAGCGGGCGGCGCAGCCACCTCGGCGCCGGCTGGCTCCGCGCTCTCCAAGACGAGCGTCGTGGTGCCGACCTGAATCTGGTCGCCGACGTGCAGCTTGCACTTGTTCACTCGAGCGCCGTTGACCATCGTGCCGGGCTCGTTGCCCAGATCGATCAACGTGACGTCTTCGGGCCCGGCGACCTCGATCACGGCGTGCATGCGGGAAGCAAGCTCGTCGTCCACGCGCAAGTGGCTCTTCGGATCTTTACCGACCTTGACGATGTCTTGAGTGACAGTCTCGCGGCGGGTCAGTTGATCGTGCTGGTACAGCGCAAACGTTAAAACAGCCTTTGCCATCTTGCTTTCTCAGTCTCGGAATAGAAAAACGATCGGTCTGGACGAATCAGGCTCTGCCGCGCGGACGAATCACAAGTTCTCGACGGACTTGAGCATCTCGTCGACGAACTGAATGCGGGGGCGAATCAGCGTCGTGCGCGCGGCGCGCGGGCGGACGCGGATCGTCGCGTCGCTCGGTCCGAAGCCGCCGGCGGCCAACGGATCGTCGTCGAACTCGTAGCCGTACCCATCGCCCTTGTCGCCGCCGGCCTTGTCGCCGCCAGCCTGGTCCTGAGCCAGTGCAGCCCCTGACGCCATAAACGCCACCAAACCGAAAGCCACCGACACGACTCGAATGCGTTTAGACATCATTACAGCCTCCTCAAAACATTCCGCGCTAATTTACAGCTATATTGTAGCGATTACGACCCGGCCGCGTCAATTGTGATTGCGCGGCCGCCGGAGGATTCGCACAGAGCCCCTGCCTCGACAGCGGCTCTGCGCGAGAGTTCCCGGATTTCTTTGGCTCGTTACTTTTTCGCGGGCGTGGCTGCCGGCTTGGCCCCCGCCGCAGGCGCCGCGCCTGCCGGAGCGGCTTTATCGGCCGCCGCCTTGTCGCCCGGCTTCGCCGCCGCTTTGTCCGCCGCGGCCTTGTCCGCCGCGGCCTTGTCGGCGGCCGCCTTGTCTGCCGCCGCCTTATCCGCGGCCGCCTTGTCGTCCTTGGCCTGCTGGGCCGCCTGCTCCTTGGCGGCCTTCTCGGCCTCGGCCGCGTCCTTCTCGGCTTGGGCGCCTTCCCTGATGAACTTGATCGTGTCGTCGATGTCCGAGCTGCGCTCCTTGGAACGCTTGACGGCATCGGCGAACTCGGCGCCATCGCCGGCCTTGGCCACGAAGTCGCGGTACTGCTGCGCTGCCTTCTCCAGCTCGGGAATCGCGGACGGACCGGCGGCGCGCTTGGCCTTGAACTCGTGCGTGAGAATCGCCTCGTTGTAGTAGGTCTCGGCGCGTGAGCCGTCGATCTTCTTGGCTTCTTCGAGCTCCGCCTTCGCGGCCGCGACCATCTTCTCGAAGTTGCCGTCGTTGATCTGACCGCGAAGCGCGAGGGCGAGACCGAGGTGGGCCTCGAACTCCTTCGGTCGAACCTTCAGCGCGTCACGATAGGCTTTTTCGGCCTCTTCGTAGCCGCGGAACGACAGGCTGACCGCCGCGTAGTTCATGTGCGCCTCGAAGAACTTCGAGTCGAGCTGACGGGCGCGCCCGAAGCTCTTCACGGCGCCGTTGAAGTTCTTGAGCTGAACCTGGATCAGGCCGGTCGTGTTGTGGATCGGCGCGTAATTCGGGTTCTTGCGCTGCGCTTGCGAAGCGACGAGCGCGGCCAGATCGAGCTGTTGTTCGTCGACGTCGACGCCCTTCACCCCGGAGACTTCCATGCCGCGCCGACCGCGGCGCCCCTTCTTCGCCGCGACTCCGGCCTTGGCCTTGGCCTGCTCGAGGTAATACACCGCGAGCTGGTTGAACGCGGGCATGTAGCTGTCGTCGATGGCGAGAGCGCGCTGCAGGTTGCGCTGCGCGCGCTCGAGGTCGTTCTTACCGTCGCTGTCGGCCTGATCGTTGCCGCGCTCCATCTGGAGCGCCGCGAGCGCGACCAAACCTTCGACGAGCTGGAACTTGGCGTCGCGAATGATCTGGTCGAGCCGCGTGATGGTTCCGTCGATGTCGCCCGACTTGGAATAGTCGTAGAGCGCGAGCTGAGCCTTGGCGCGGTGAAAGCTGCCGTCGGCCTTCAACGTCTCCTCGAACTTTTCGCGCGCTTCCGCGTCCTTGCCGCAGCGCTGGTAGGCGAGACCGGCATTGTAAACCGCCTCCGGGAAGGCCGCCCGCGCGTCCGCTTTCTGCGCGCTGGCGGCTTTCATGAAGGAGTCGGCGACGCTGGAGCACGTGGCGTCGGCCCAGTCTTGCTTCTTGTCGTGCTCGACGAACTTGTCGAGCGCGCCGTCGAAGGTGGCGGCCGCTTCCTTGCTCACGCTCACGCTGCCGGTGCCCTTACGACCGCTGTCCTTGTCGGGCGACAGCACGGCTTTGCCGTTGACCATCGTCGGACCACCGCCGCACGCCACGGCCGACAAGCCCAGCAGCGCAATACCCATAAAGCGCTTCATCATCACGCTCCGCCTTCCTTCTTCTTGTCGTCCTTCTTCTTCTCGCCGCCGTCGTCGGTCTTCTTCTTCTTCTCGACCGGCTCGGCGCTCTGCACGACCATCGGCTCACCACCGATGCGCAGCGGGCTGCCCTGCTCGCGCAGCACGCTGTTCACGCGGTTCGGAGCACCGCGGAACTCGTCGACGACGTGGAACTCGTTCTTGTAGTTCTCGGCCAGCCAAACCTCGCAGTTGCGGCTGAACTCGTCGAAGTACTGGTACTTCACCGAGTAACCGAGGCACGTCGTGTACGCGCCCTTGGCTTGCTGCTTCTGCGGCTCGGAGGCCTCGTCGAGAGCACCGTAGTAGGCGGTGCGAATCTCGTAGTCCTTCTTCATGCTGTCCGGAATCGGCGCGGCACGGAACTCCTTCACGAACTTGCCCCACATGTCGCCGACGCGAGAGCCGGCAGCGATGACCCATTTCGGGGGCGGGACGGGCTGCAGGTTGACGATCTTCACGTACTCGGCGGAAGCCTCGTCGATGAGCGGACGCTTCTTGCCGATCCAGTCCTTGACCTTGGTCTGGATGTGCTTGAGCACCGCTTCCTTCGAGCCGCTGCCCTTGTACTCGGGGAACGCGACCTTATCGACCTTCGCCTTCTTCTCTTCGGCGAAGTAGAAGAGCGCCTCGCCGACCGCTTCGAGCGCGCGACCCAAACGCCGTTGCTTGGCGCCCGCGTCTTCGTCGATTGCTTCGATCGCGGCCACCGACGCCTTCGGATCTTGCCAGAGCGCGCGGACCGCGCCGTACTCCTTGGACGCCGTCGCGCCCTTGTTACCCTTGACGTAGGTGCGGCCGAGCAGGGCGTGCGCCTGAGCGCGCACGTCGAGCGTCGCCTTGCTGTCGATCAGCTTCATCGAGCCGGCCAGGCGCTTCTCGACGTTGCCCCAGTCCTTCTTCTCGCCGTAGTGAGCGGCGATAGCGAACGCGATCTGCGCGGTCTGGGCCGGCTTGCGGGCGCCGTAGTACTTGTTGAAGTTGTTGGCGTCCTTGATCGCCTGCTCGTCGTGACCGATGCCGAGGCGCAACACGACGGCGTCGCTCAATGCCTGATCGGCAAACTCACCCTTGAACGCCGTCGCTTCGCAGTAGCGCTCGAAGAAGTCGGACGCCCGATCGTAGACGGCGATGGCTTGGTAGTTGCCGCCGATTTCGTAGAGCGCCTTCTTCGCCAGCGGTGAATCTTGCAGACCGTAGTTCTTGTTCAACAAGATGGTCAGGCGCACCTGGATCGCCTTGGCCAACAAGCGGGCGGCCTGGTAGGCCTTGGCCATGTTGTAGACGATTTCGTCGGCCTTCTCGCACTGCTTGGGCTTCTCGCCCTTGCTGAGCGGCTGCTCGCAGTACGTGCGCCACAGCTCGAGGTAAGCCTCGGCGCCCTTCTTGTAGGTGTCGAGCCCTTCCTTGTAGTTGCCCTTGTCCGAGAGCGAGTCGCCCTTTTCGACCAGCTTCTGCGCCTTGAGGCGCAAGATGTCGAACTGGATGCGGGTCAAGGACTCGCACTGCTCCTTGTTGTCCTCGAACTTGCTGCCTTTGCAGTAAAGCTCGAGGAACGTCGGAACGTCCTTCGCCATGTCGTCGAAGCACGCGGGGCGCGGCGGCTCCGCGCGGCTACCGAGGACGTTCACCGACTCGAGGTAGAGCTGAGCGGCGAAGATGCCGGCTTCCTTGTCGGCGTGGTTGATGGCTACGTCGCGGAAGGCGAGCGCTGCTTCTTCCCAGTGCTGGGCCTCGAAGTAAGTGCGGGCACGGCCGAACTTGACCTCGACGTATTGCTCTTCCGCGTCCTTGTCGCCCTTGGGCGGCGTGATGTAGCAGATGTAGCGGTTGAAGGCCGTGACCATGCCCTTCTGCATTTCCGTGAAGGGCTTGGGCTTGAACTTCTCCCACTCACCAGTGTGGGCTTTCTCCTCCGCGCCGGTCGGACCGAGTCCGCGCGACTTGCGATCGGAGTCGCCCTTGTACATCTGGTCGTACATCTTCTGGTAGCAGAGCACCGAGGCGTAGGCGGCCTCGGCCGCTTGACCACCCTTCGGGTCCTCCGCGACGACGGAGTCGAACGCAGGTCCGCACTCCTCCCAGCGCTGCTGGAAGTAGAGCAAGTCCGCCATCGCGTACTTGATCTTGTACATCGTCGGCCAGTCTTCCTTGACGATGCGCGGGAATTGGAACTTGGCGAAGTCGGCGGCGGTGAAGTTGTCGGCCACCTTCTTGTAGAGGTAAGCCGCCAGATCCATCGTCTTCTTGTCGCCCGTACCGCGAACCCCGCCGGTGCCGACGGCCTCGAGATGCCAGCTCATGGCCGTCTCGGCTAGGAGCTCGGCGGTCTTGTTGGCGCACTCGGTCTTCTCTTTTTCGGGGTTGCCGGACTTGGTGTAGTCGTTGAAGACGCGGACCTGCTGGTCCATCTCCTTGCGAACGGCTTCCTTGTCGCCCGACATCACCGCTTGGGTGGCGGTGGTGATCTGACCCTGGTAGTAACAGGTCTTGAGCCCACCATCGCGGCTGAGCAAATCGCGATAAAGGACGATGCCTTCCTTGTAGTGACCGGTGTCGAGGTAGGCCAGACCTAGCTCGTTGAGCATCGCGACGGTCTTGACCTGCTCGCCGCCCTTGTCACCGCTGACCGGCTTGAAGAAGTTGTAGGCTTTGTCCGGGGCGCCGGCGACAGCGTAGATCGGGATCATGTCGCGGCGAGCGGCCTTCGCCAGCTGGGTGGCGTTCGGCACGTCCGTAAACTGATCGCCGTACTCGATGACCTTCTTGAACTCGTTGAGCGCCTGCGCGTACTCACCCTTGTTCCAGTAGACGTAGCCGAGCTTGTAGCGCGAGTAGCCGAACTGTTTGTTCGTCGGAGGCGGGTACTTGATGACCTCCTTGTAAGCAGCGGCGGCCAGATCCCACTTCGATGGATCGCCCTGCGCTTCTTGGAAGAACAGCTCGCCGAACGCGAGGTACGCGTAAGGGATGAACGGCGACTTCGGCGACTTCTGGATGAGCTCGAAGTAAACCGAGCGCGCGTCCTTGAGGTTACCGCCCTGCTCGTGCTCGTACGCGAGGTAGTAGAGCACCTCGTCGATCTTCGAGTAGTCAGGGTAGTCGTTCTTCATCATCGTGTAGTAGACGATCGCTTTGTCGCGAGCCGCCTTCACGATCTTCTCGGCCTGAACCGCGTCCGCCTTGAACTTCGCGGCTTTGGCCGGGTTCTTCTTCTTGGCGTCCTGCGCCTGAATATCGGCGCCGATCTTGTCGCGCTGCGCCGCGCTCTCGAGCTCGACGTAGGCTTCTGCCAGGCGCCGCGTGAGCTGCGGGCGATCCGCCGACTTCTTGTTGGTGCGCTTGTACAAGCGCTCCAAACCTTGAATTTCCGTGATCAGCAGCGCGCGGGCGCGCGCCTGCAGACGGTTCTTGCGAGTGTCGCGCTCGGCGTACTTCTTCAGCTCGTCAGGGTTGACGGGCTTGGCCTCGTCGGTGCGAGACTTCACCTCGCGCGGCGGCGGTGCGCTCTTGAACGCGACGGCCCGCTTCTGCTTGGCGTCGAACTTGGCCGGGCCACCCGGGCAAGTCATGAGCGTCGTCACCGCTTCTTTGGAGACGCACTCCTGGCTCAGATCGGTGGGTTTAGCTTCGGGGACCGCCTGGGCATTGCCTGCGGTCAGCCACAGACCCAGCGCAGCAACAACGACGGAATAGGCCTTCTTCGCACTCATTTGCATCACCTTCCGCAAGCCGACTCGACCACCTGACGGTAGAAACCGAGCTCGTCACGCCAATACTCGCCGTTGAACGGCCAAATCACGTGCTCTTCGTCGGGCTTGACCACGCCGAAGATCTTCGCTTCTGCCTTGCTCACCTGATTGGTTTGCAGCTTCTCGTCGAGCAAGTTGCGCTGCGCCGCGGTGATGTCGATCAGGATCTTTTCACCGTTGCGCAGGTGCTCGTTGAGCTCGTCGACGTAGCGCTGGTAGCGCCCGAGCGCGAGCTCGCCGGCCTGCCTCACGGCGAGGTCGCGGGCGAGCTTGAGCGCGTCCGCCACTTCCATACCGAGGCCGGAGCTCTGGAAGTCCGACGGCGACTTCTTGAAGCGCTTGTCTTCCTCTTCCAGCAGCTTCACGTAGTCGATGTTGCGGAGCAGCTGGCGATCGGAGAGCGCGATCTCGACGATCGGCCGCACCGACGGCGGGATGTCGCCCTTGCCTTCGCGCACGTCGAGCAAGAACTTGAAGAACGCGTCCTCGCGGTTCTCGCCCTTGTAGTGCTTGAGGATCTTCTCGAGCTCGTCCTTGATCGGCGTGTAGCGCAGGTTGAAGCGCGCCACGACGGTGGTCGCCGCGTCGTAGTTGCAATTGGTGAAGTAGATGATCGCCTTGAGAACCTCGGACTCGGGATAAAACGAGTTGGGGAAGTAAGGCGCGCTCAGGGTGTGAATGTTGCCGAGCGAACGCGGGTAGTCGCCGGCCATGAAGTAAGCCCACGACTCCTCGAACAGCGCGTCGAGCCAGTACTCGCTCGTCTTGTCGACCTGGTTCCAGTACTTCACCGCCGCCGACAACTTCTGGCTGTTGACGGTGGGCGCGTTCGTCTCGGCGTCGAGCGTGATCGACGACGAGTAATAGGTGCGCGCCATCGACAGGTACGCCAGGTCGCGCATGCGATCTTCGTCTTCGACGCCCTCGACGCCTTCGTCGAGCGCCTTTTCGATGCGCTGGAAGGCCTTGACCGCGGGCACCGCCTTGCGGAGCTGCACGTAGCTGACGCCGGTGAAAAACTGCGCCTTCACGTAGTATTCGCTGCGGCGATCGACCTTCTGAAAGAGCCGGATCGACTCCTCGAACTGCCGGTTGCGGTACTTGTAGCGGCCGAGCATGAAGTTCAGCTGCCAGTACAGGTCGCGCTGCTGCTCGTTGTCGAAGCGAGCGAGATCTTCGTCGTTGTACTTACCGACGCGCTCGATGATGTCGGCCGGCTCGGGCAGCTGCGTCGCGAGCTTGGCGAGCCAGAGCAGCGTCTCTTTGAACTTCAGGTGGTTGGGGTTGTCGGCAACGCCGCTGAAGATCTGGTAGCTTGCCTGATAGAACTTGAGACGATAAAGCGAGATCGCGAGGAAGTACTCGGCGAGCTGCTTGTTGCCGGGGTCGTCGCCGGTTTCGCCCGCGCGCACACGGTGCAGGGCTTGGGCGGCTTCGTTCCAACGCTCCTTGTCGAAGAGCGCCTTGGCCTGCGCCGCCGCTTCGGTCGGGTTTCCGGCGGTGACGGCGGCTTGGGCCTTGCCCTTCGGCGCGTCCGCGTCGAGGTCGATGTCGACTCCGCCCTTCTTGGCGGAACCTGCCGGCTTGTTACCCGCCGGCTTCTTCCCGCCCGCCTTCGGCGCGGGAGTGGGTGCGTCCAGATCCAGCACCTCTTGGGCGCGGGCGATGTTGGTGATGCCGAGCGAGCTCGACACAACGGCTGAAGCCAGGATGCTGACCGCGACCAGGCGCTTTCGGAACATGTATCCTCGTTGAGAAGGTGGAGAGGCACCGCCCCGCTCCTCAGGAGGGGGCGCCGAACCCCGGGCAAAGCGGGGCGTCGGACGGGCTGGAGTCTCGAGACGAAAAAGCCTAATAACTACCGGTAGATACAACCCGCAGGGCTGCGGCATGTTAGATAGCGGCCGAAGGCGTTGTCAAGCGTCGTTGAAACTCGGTCAGCTGATCGGTGGGCGTTTGGGGCACCGTCGGAAAATTCGCGTCGACACGCATGGCTAACTCGCACCAGGGAATGGGAATCGAAAGTCGACGTCGTCCGTCGTCGTCGACCCGAATGGGCGTCGGAAACGGACGCGCGGCGTCGGCTTGGCTTTCGGCTTTTCATTTGTGCCGAGGGGCGCGGTGGTTGCGAAGCTCGCACGACTTCTGAGCCAGGGCGATTCGTTAGGCGACCCGCGATGACGAGCTGAGCAGCGACGTGCGAACTTTCTTGGCGCGGACCGATAGATTGCGTCGTCTTCCACGGTTTCGCGTTGACGGAATTCCAGCCGCTCGATTAGCGTACGCGCCTGTCCGCGGGCGGCCGTCCAAGCAAGCACGCACACAGAAGCACACAAGGTAAGCGAGCAAGAATGACAAGGATGCCGAGTGCTGGTCTATGGTTCGTGGCTCTCGCGCTGGGATTGAGTGCACTCGGTTGCACGCCCGGTGGCGTGGGCGATCCGTGCATTCCCGAGGACGAGTACCAGCAGTATTTCAACGGTTTCCAGGTGACGGAAACCAACGTCGAGAGCCGCTCTTTCCAATGCGAGACGCGTGTCTGTCTCGTGAACCACTTCCAAGGCCGCGTGAGCTGCCGCATGGGTCAAGACGCCCAGGTGGACGCGGCGGGCATGCCGGTGGCGGGTTACCACCCCAAGTGCTCGATTCCGGGCACCGAGCCCACGGACAACCCGGCGGACCCGAGCCGCAACAACGTCTTGGTTCAGGTTCCCGCGCAACTGCTCGACCGCCAGACCGAAAGGGCGGTCTACTGCTCCTGTCGTTGCGATGGCCCGGAAAAGAACGCCAAGTACTGCGAGTGCCCCGAGGGCTTCGAGTGCTCGCCGGTCGTCCAAAACCTCAAGATCACGCAAGGCTCCGGACAGCTCGCCGGCTCCTACTGCATCCGCACCGGCAGCGCATACAACGCCGCCGATCGCCCGTCAGGCACCACGTGCGCCTCGAATCCGGGCGCCTGCGGCTGCGACGTCACTGGTAAAGATCGCCCCGCCGAGTGCGGCGTCGAGTAGCGCCAGGGGTCGCGTCGGGCGCCTCGCCGAACAGGCGGTCGCGAATTACCTGGCCGAGCGCGGCTTTCAGATCGTCGCGACGAACCTGCGGCTCCAGTACCTGGAGCTCGATGTGGTGGCACGTCTCGACGACGTGATCGTCGTCGTCGAGGTGCGCTCGCGCGGTGCCGGCGCGTGGACGACTGCGTTCGGCAGCATCGACGGCCGCAAGCGGCATCGTATTCGCCTCGCTGGCCAACGTCTGTGGCAGCGGCGCTACCAGAGCGACGCTTCGGTCAGGCGTCTGCGCTTCGACGCCGCGAGCGTGCAGTTTGGGCTGGACGGTCCCGTGATCGAGTACGTCGAAGCTGCCTTCTAGTCGCGGCGCTACGTATTGAGCGCGTCGCGCATCTCTTGGCGCAGCTGATAGAGCGGCTCGAGCTCGCCTGGCTCGGCCTTCGGCTCCAGGGTGCGGATGGCCTCGTCGAGCTTGTCGATCTCACTTTGCTGGCGCGAGCGCAGGTTGACGACCATCGTCTCGAAGGCTTCGAAAAATTCGACGAGCTCGTCGCCGCGCCGCAGCTTGTTGGGAATGCGCAGGTGTCCCTCCCCCACCTCGCGGATCTGGCGCTTCATCTTGAAAATCGGGCCCGCGACTTTGTGCGTGACGAAGATGCCGGCAAAGCCGATCAGCACCACGAGCAGCGTCAGCGCCGTGGTCAGCGTGATCAGCATGTTGCGCTGCTGATGCCGAATGGCTTGGGCTTGCGACTTGAGTCCCGCCGCCTGGCTCTCGAGCGCCGCCTGCTGGCTCTTCAACCGCTCGTCTTGCTTGTCGGCGTCGACCTTGAAGGCCTCGAGCAGCGCCGGATTGTCGCTGTAGATCGGGTCCTTCACGATGTTCATCTTCACGACTTCGCTGACTTTGCGGCTTTCCTCGACCACCTCCCGCCCGCGCCCCACGACCTGCTCTCCCTGGGCCACCGTCTGCGAGCTTTGGGCAATGACCTCGACGCTCGTGCGCCACAGCAAGGTACCGAGGCAGACGCTGAAGAGGAGCGCGATGCCCACGAGGTAGCCGCTGTACTTGAGCTGGAAATGCGCATCCAGCAAGTAGTTCCTCAGTCGCCGTTGATGACGACCGGTCGGAGGCGTGGACATGGACGCCGCTTGAGGCATATGGAAATGTTCTCCTACTGTCGCTCGAGCCGAGAGCTCGAACGGCGTTTCGCAAGCTTATTGGGGCCGGGGTCGGGCGAGCAAGAACGCTGTCTGATTTGTGGCGAGGCGCAACTGGCCTCCGCTATCAGTGAACCCATGTCGGTGGGACTCATTCGGGCGCCTACAGATGCGCTTATTGATTGGCGGCGATCGTCGCAAACTTATCGATGGCGCGCTCGGCCGCCATCCGGATCAGATCGTTTTCGTTCTCCGTGCTGCCGGGGGAAACTCCGGGCTCCGTGAGATTGACGGAGTAGCTGCCGATCAAGTTCTTTTCCGGATACGACAGCATCGCGACCTCGATTTTGACCTTGAGGTTGCCGTTCGAATAGTCGGGCGGGCTCACCCCCGGCGACAAAAAGAAGCCTTTCACCCCCGCGTGGGCGCCGAGCCGGCGCTTGGCTTCAGCGGGCGTCTCGGCCGCGGGCGCGGCGAGGAAGCCTGCCGTCTGACTCAGCTTGGAGGTCATGGCGCCGCGCACGATGTTGTCGATCTCGGGGGTGCCACGCGAGGTCTTGTCCGTCGTCTTGCCGATCGAGATGTAGAATTTCGTGTCACCGCCGAAGGCAGGCTCCGCCCCGCCGGCGTTCTTGAGCACCTCGAGCGCCTTTTGGATCGTGGCCTTGACGACATCGCTCGACTCCGTCGTCAGGCGCTTTTCTAGACATGCTTGCCCGGCGCGTTGCGCGAGACGACCGAGCGCCGCCGCCGACGCCGCGCGCACGGTGGTGTTGAGGTCGGCGAGGCCCGAGCACAGCGGCGTCACGGCGCGCTCGCTCTTCGACGCGCCGAGGGCGAGCGCGGCCTGAGTTCGGACACGAAAGTCTTCGCTATTGGCCAGGTTGTAGATCAGCCGGTCCAAATCGCTGGTCTGAGCCCAAGCCAATGAGGACGATAGCCACGTCCCCACGAAGGCGAGAATCGACAACGCCCGCATCGCTCGAGAGAGCAACATCGTCGGCGACGATAACATGGGCAGCTCGCACTTCGCGGACAGTGCACGTTGGACGGCTTCAGATCGTTCACGCTTCAAAAGTGGGCTATGTTGCGTGGGTCGATGTGGTGCCATGAGCGCAAGCGACTCCGCCGGACCGCGGTCCTCATGGGCGGCAGCTGCGTGTCCATCACGATGCTGTTGCTTGCCGGCTCGGCGGCCGCGATCGACGGCGCCGCTCCCACCCCGACCCTCAAGGTCTCGGGTAAGGCGGCGTTCGCGGTCGAGGCGCGCGCGCTCGGCGAGGGCTTTCAGGTCAGCGCGGTGCTGAGCGACGAAGTAGGTCGACCGCTCGCGAACGCCGAGGTGCGCGTCTCGACGGCGTCGAGCGCGGCAGCCGCCACGCTGCACCGCTGCGGAGCGCCGCGCGCGCCCGTCGGCGGTGAGCTGCTCCTGAGCACCGACAACGCGGGTCGCCTCTGCGTCACGGTCACGGGCATGCCGAGCGGCGCGCTCGAGCTCACCTATGTCGATGCGCGCGGCTACTTCGAAAAGACCCGCCGCACGGTGCGCCTGCCCGACAGCGTGACCACCTCGTTCGAGGTCGGCTTCGATCCACCGTTTACGACGCTGTCGCTCGACCAGGCCACGCAGGAGGTGGGAGTCGTGGCCAGAGCACCAGCGGGGGGCCAGCCGCCACAAGCCGCAGAGCTCGTGCTGTCGCTGGCGGTGGACGGCGCGGAGCGAGAGCTCGGTCGCGCGCCGCTCGACGGCCTCGGCGAGGTCCACCGCCTCACGCTCAGCTCCGTCGGCTTGGGTCCGCCCGGCCCCGCACGCATCATCGCGCGTTTGCGCGCTCACGGTGGTGACGAGCTGGCGCGCGCCACGACCGCCGTGATGCGCACCGCCACCGTCAACCTGCGTCTAGACAAAGAGATCGAGCGCGGTGCGGAGCCCGGTTCGCTGCTTCAGGTGCAGGCTCGTTCCGCGCTCGGGCCCGTACCGACCGGGATCGTCGAAGCGCACAGCCGCGGTCTCAGCATCGCCGCCGCACCGGTTCGCAGCGGCTCCGCCGCGCTGAGCCTACCGCCGGCACCGAGTGGCATGCTGGGCAGCGCGCTGACGCTGGAGTACGTCGGCGCCGGCGCGGGCTGGCTTTCCGGACCGGCGCTCGAGGTCGCGGTCCTGCCGGCAGGTCCCGCTTATGGGCGGTACGCGCTGTGGATCGCCGCCGCCGGGTTGGCGGCCCTGGCCGTCGTGCTCAGTTGGCGGCGACCTTCGCGTCCGGTACCGGCGGCACCGCCCGCGCCCCCCAGGACCCGGGCTAGCGTGGAGGTGCTCGAAACGTTCGGAGTCGGTGGCGGCTATCGCGGCTTCGTGCGCGACGCCCACGAAGGCTTCGCGATCTCCGCCGCCGCCATCAGCTTCATCGGTCCTGGTCCCCATCGACCGGTGCTGCTCGAGCTGCGCACCAACACCCAAGGGGGCTTCGACGTCGATGGCGTGGCCTTTCCGAATGGGACCCGGGTCGAAGTCACGGCTCCATTTCACGCCACGCTCAACGCCCCCCTACCCTTCCCCGGAGTCATCGAGCTTTCCCTCGTTTCACGCCGGCGTGCCCTGCTGGATCGACTCGTCCGTTGGGCCGAACGTCGCGGAAAGCCCTGGTCACGGCCGGTCGGTGAACCGACACCCGACCACATCGCCGGCGTAGCTGTGAGCGAAGCCGAGCCCCACGTCGAGCGGTGGGCGCGCCGCCTCGAGCACCTCGCCTACGGACCGAACGCCCCTGACGCCGCAACCGAACAAGCCGCGGGCGTGACTGAAGATCCTAAAGTGAGGCAGGAATCTGGGATTGACTGAATGGAGCGCGGCTCCCTATAGTCGCGGGCCCTTAGCAGTACGCGCGGAATGGAATTCATTTACGTCCTCCTGGCGCTGGCCCTCGTGGTCGGTGCGTATTTCCTCTTCCTCCGGAAAAAAGAGGAACCTGCGCTGCCTGCGCGCGAGCAGCCTGCGCCCGCCAAGCAGAAGCAGGAGCGCGCTGCGGGCGAGCCTGCCAGAGCCGACAAGCGCGCGTCGGTCAAGTCGCACGCGGTCGAGCCCATCGAGCCTGACGAAGAGAGTCATGAGCCGAGTCGGCCGCCTGCTCCCACGCGCCTCTCGACGCGGCCGCCACCACCTTCGCGGCGCGAGAGCGCGGCCCCCGCCAAAGCCGCAGAGCATGCGCCAGTAGCGCCCAAAGCCCGCGACGTCAGCAGTCTGCGCCGCGGGCTCGCCAAGTCGCGAGACACCGGTGGTATCTTCGGTCGGCTGCGCGCGCTGTTCGCAGGTAAAAAAGAGATCAGCCCCGACCTCGTGGCACAGATCGAAGAGGTCTTGCTCACCTCCGACGTCGGCGTTGAAACCACGAGCGCTCTGCTCGACCACATCAAGGCCACGCTGGCCAAGGGCGAGCTGTCGGATCCAGAGCTGGTTTGGGCCGAGCTCAGGGCAGAATGCCTGCGCATGCTCGAGGGCTCGGCCTCGGGCGCGATCGAGCTGCGCGCCAAGCCGACGGTGGTGCTGATGGTCGGCGTCAACGGCGCCGGCAAGACGACCACGATTGGGAAGCTCGCTACCAAGCTCAGCGGGTCCGGCAAAAAGTGCGTCTTGGCGGCGGGAGATACGTTCCGCGCCGCTGCCGTGCAGCAGCTGGTCGTCTGGGGCGAGCGCGTGGGCTGCGAGGTCGTGCGCGGCAAGGACGGCGCCGATCCGGGCAGCGTCGTTTTCGACGCGATCAAGCGGGCCCAAGAGGTCGGCGCGGACGTCGTCTTGGCCGATACGGCGGGCCGCCTCCACACCAAGTCCAATCTGATGAGCGAGATGACGAAGATCGCCAAGACGGCCGAGAAGGCCCTCGGCGGCGCTCCTCACGAAATCTTGTTGGTCGTCGACTCGACCAACGGCCAAAATGCCTTCGCGCAGGCCAAAGAGTTCAAGGAGGCGCTGCCTCTCACCGGTATCGTGCTGACAAAGCTCGACGGTACCGCTAAAGGAGGAGTCGTGTTGGGCGTTGCCAATGGCCTCCGCGTCCCGGTCCGTTACGTGGGCCTGGGTGAACGACCCGACGACCTTCACGAGTTCTCGTCGGAAGATTTCGTGGAAGCCTTGCTTGGTCGCGACCAAGAGGGTGTGTCGGCTTCGGCGACTAACAGAACAGACGCTAACTAAGCGTGTCGCCCAGCACTGTAATTTTTTGCTTGTTGATCGTCTGAAATTTGGCGTGATATAGTCCCCCGGCGTTTCCGATTGGCGGAAATCCCCAATAGTTTTCGGTATTTACGTTATCGGACGTCGAAGGGGAAGCGTAAGAGGCATCGATGAAGAAAAGTTGCATCGGGCTCCTCATAGCGGCCCTCGGCGCAATCCCGACAACCGGGTTTGCGCAAGTCAAAGTGGGCGCCAAGGCAGAAGCCGGAGCCACCCTGGACGCCGATGCCGCGGGAGCGGAAGCTGGCGCAGACGCCAAAGCTGAAGGCGAAGGTGAAGGTGAAGGCGACGCCAGCGCGGCTGGCGAAGGCGATCTTGGAGCCGAAGGCGAAGGCGTGGGGGACATCTGTAAGATCGATCCCGCCGCTTGCCCCGTGCTCGACATGAAGAAGGAGGCCGCGCGCCCCATCAAGGAGAGCATCTACGCGGTCCAGCAGCTGTACGTGATGCGTGCTCGCCGCTTCGAGTTCAATCCCTGGTGGAACGTCAAGTCGCTGAACGACCAGTTCGTGCAGCACACCGGTCCGGGCATCGGGATCAATTACTACATCACCAACGTCCTCGCGATCGGCGCGAACTTTCGCTACTACAGCCCGTTCAACGGTGACAGCAAGTTCAACGGCCAGGTCCGTCGCGCCGCGCGCGTCGCGGTGCCGCTGACCGAGTACGAGTGGGGCGCATCGCTCGACTTCAGCTACGTGTTCGCGAACGGCAAGTTCGCCGGCTTCGGCGACTTCATCTTCGAGTACGACGCCTACGTGCTCGGCGGCGTGGGTGCGCTGAGCACTCGGCCGATTGCCGTCATCGACCCCGACAACCGCAACTTCGAGTACAAGCCCAAATTGGCTTTCGATGTCGGCATCGGGCTGCGCATCTTCTTCACGCGCTGGTTCGCGCTCAACGTGGCCGTCAAGGACTACGGCTACCCAGAAAAGCTCGAAAGCCTGACGGTTCACGAGGTGAATCCCGGCGATCAGAGCACTTGGCTCTCCAAGAGCTCGTCGCTCACTCAAAACGTCGAGCTTCAGACGGGCTTTTCAATCTTCGTTCCGTTCTCGTTCGACTATAGGCTGCCGAAGTGATGGGCGAAGGGCGACGAAAGATGATCAGAAATCCTCGTTTCAAGACGCGCCTCCTCACCGCCATCACGGCTGGCCTCGCGCTGCTCGGCGTTTCGGAGCATTCGCAGGCTCAGGAGCTCTACCTCACCGGCCCCCTCGCCGGCGCTCCCGCCGTGCGCAAGCTGCGCCTGTACCGCAAGACGCGCTTCGAGATCGCGCCCGCCGTCAGCTTCACGCTGCTCGACGAGTACCAGCGCACGATCATCCTGGGCGCGCGCATGCAATTCAACTTCACCGATTGGCTGGCGGTTGGCGCCTGGGGCGGCTGGGGTGGTTTGCGCCTCCCGACAGCGCTCACCGACAACATCCAAGCCGTCAACAAGCAGCGCCTCACCTCGCAAGCGGCGTGCTCGGATCCGAACACACCAGGTTGCAACGGCGTGAACCTGACCAAGCGCCTCACCGAGGTGAACTTGAGCAGGAACCTCGAAGATCAGCTGGGCGGCATCGACTGGGTCGTCACCCCGCAGGTCACCTTCACCCCGCTCCGCGGCAAGCTCGCTCTGTTTCAGAGCATCTACATGGACACCGACTTTTACATCTCCCCCGGCCTGGGCATCGTGGGGCTGAAGGAGCGCAAAGACTGCGATCCGTGCGCGGGTCAGTTCTCGATGGTGTCGCGTACGACGTTCGCGCCGACGATCGCGCTCGGGTTGTCGTTCTACGTCAACAAGTGGAGTGCGCTCGGCTTCGAATACCGCGCCCTCCCCTTCGCGTGGAACGGCGGTGGCTTCGATACCGCTGGCGGTGGCAAAGACAACGCCTTCCCCGACAACAAGATCACGAGCGCCGACCAACGCTTCCGTTTCAATCAGATGATGACGGTTTCGTGGAACTTCTACTTGCCGACTCAGTACAAGGTCAGCGAGTAGCTCCCGCCGCTGTCAGATGATGAAAGAGGCCGGACTCGTTCCGGCCTCTTTCATTTTGTGGTGCAGCCTCCGCCCGCGCCCGCCTCCTATCTCCGGCGGTGGCGCGCGACCTCAGCGGCGCACGATCAGCGAGCCATCGAGGCGGTAGTCGGACGGGAGGGCTTGCTTGCAGGTGCTGAGCTGGTCTTCGGCGATCGGCCATTTGCGGTCGACCAGGCCCTGCGAGATACGGTTCTTGATGCGCAGCGACTCTTCCGTCTCGAGCGCGGCGACCAACGACTGCGTGCTCTCGCGGAGGTTTAGCTCGAACAGCGTCGTCGCCGCCGCGAAGCGCACCGGCTCACTGGCGTCGTTCAAGAACGGCTCGACCGCGATCCGCACGTCTTCGGTGGGATGATGCGACAGCTCGGTGATGAGCTGGATCTTCGGCTCCGGGTTGCGGATGTACTCGGTGTCGAACTGATCGAGCAGCGCGAGCAGCTCGTCCGTGAGGCGCTCGGGCGGGACGATCTTGGCCAGAGCCTTGAGCGCCCACAGCACGCTCTCGGATTTGCGACAGTACGCGCGGATCGGCTCGATCGCTTCCTCGCCGGAGCGAACGATGCCGGCGAGCGCCGACTCCTTTTCTTCGGAGTCCAAAATCGTCGGATCCATCAGCCAGTCGAAGCGCTTGAGCAGCGCCGCCGCGCTGGCGCGGGTGCCCATCCTCGCCAGCGCGTCGATCGCTTCTTGACGGTCGATGTTCTGCGACAGCTTGTTGCCGACGATGCGCTCGAAGCGTTGAACTTCGCGATGCGAGCCGCCGTCGCTCGGCTTCTTCTTACCCAAAAAATCGAAAAGACCCATGATTTAGCTGCTCACAAACGCTGACGCGCGCCACGGTATACCGCGACGCGCGCCAAGTTCCAGCGACTTTACTCGGGTGCGCGAGCCCCCGCGCTTCTTTATCCCGGATCCTGATCCTGAAAGCCTTGGGCGCTCGGACCCTGGGACGGACGGCCCTGCTCGTCAGTCGTGTCTTCGGCGACGCCCATCATGGCGTTGAGCAGCGAGTTGATGCGAAATACGAGGCCCCCCAGCTCCGGATGCTCGAGCTGGAAGCGCAGGTCCGACTGGCCGTTGATGATGGCGAGCAGGCCGTCTTCCAGCTCGGAGATCGGCGCTGAAATATAGTTTCCGAGCAGCACGCCGCCGACCACTACGAGCACCAAGCCCAGCCCCGCGATCGCCAATACCGGCCACAGCAGCCCGCTCACGCTGCCGACCAGCGACGACGGCAGAGCGGCGATCAGCACGGCGTCGGTCTTGCCGTAGCCGTCGACAGCAGCCGCGCCATACAAGCGATCTTGCAGCGCAACGTCCGCGCTCGCCACGCCGCGGCTGCTCCTCGCCTGGCGGGCGGCGGCGACGACGCTCGGATCGGCTGCGGCCTTGAGCTCGTCGCTGCTCGCGGCGCTGTCGGCGATGATCGAGACGTTGCTATCGTCGATCAACGCGAACATCAACGTCTGACCGCTGGTCAGATCGCTCGTGCGGGTGAGGCGCTCGTCACTGAGCGGCGTGCCGATCACGAGCGCGCCGACGACCGCGCCCGAGTCAGAGCGTAGCGGCGCGTAGCTTGCCAGCATCTGTTCTTGGCGCTGCTTGTTGATCCAGATCGCGCTGCCGGTGGTCCCGCTTTTGATCGCGTCGGCCAACGACGGGTAGTCTTTGGTGATTTGCTCGCCGCGCATCAGCGCCGAGCCGTTGCGGCCGACCGCGACGCCCTGCGCGTCGACGAACAGCACGAGCGACGGCGCCATCTTGGCGAACATCGGCTCGCTCACGGCTGCGTCACGCAGCCGATTGGCCTCCGCCGTAGCCGCCTCGCTGCGCGCCTCCGGGGTGCCCAACCCCAGAACATTGCTGGTGGATTCGTTGTTGGCGCCGTGCTCGAGCCAGCGCTCCATGCGCAGGGCGTCGAGCGCCAGCTGCGCCGTGGCGGCTCGCAGCGCCTGGGCGACTTCTTTCTTCCTTTCCGCTGGGTTTGCCACGACCTCTCTCAGGGAGGTCTGGAGGAGCACGTAGGTAAGGATCGCGATGACGATGACGATACCTGCGTTGACGGCAATGATCTTGGAACGCATTCTGGTGGCCCCTTGCGCCGGTGGCCCCAAGGGCGGGCCGTCGCTGACTGCTATGGCAAACGCCTTGCGGTAGCGTGATCCAGGAGGTTAACACTACTCTCCCCCTCGGCGAAAAGCCCAAACGATGACTTTGCCATCAACTTCCGTGAGCCGGTCTTTTTCATGAGCTTCGTGAGCCCGAAAGCTCCGAGCGCGCCGACGGCCCTGATCGCGGACGATGACGTCTTTCTCGAGCACGTCGCGCCTCCTGACCACCCGGAATGTGGGGAGCGGCTCATCGCAGCTCGCGCCGGGCTCGAGCAAGCAGCGTCGGCATTCGCGGCGGAGGGGCGCGAGCGCGACTACACGATGCTACCCGTTTCCGACGCGAGCGACGACCAGCTCGCGCGCGTCCACACCGCCGAGCACATCGAGCGCCTCGGCCATTTGGCCGGGCGTGCTGGCTATCTGGACTCGGACACGTACCTCTCGCCGCGGTCGGTGGCAGCAGCGCGACGTGCCGCGGGAGCTGCCGCGGCGCTGGTCGACGCGCTCGACGCCGGGCGCGCGCGCGTGGGCTTCGCGTTGACGCGGCCGCCCGGGCATCACGCGCTCGCCGATCGCGCGATGGGGTTTTGCTTGTTCAACAACGTCGCCGTCGCAGCCGCGCACGCGCGCGCCAAGGGGCGCGAGCGGGTGCTCGTGCTCGATTGGGACGTGCATCACGGCAACGGCACCGAAGCGATCTTTTACGACGACCCGAGCGTGCTGTTCATCTCGCTCCACCAGTATCCGAACTACCCTGGCACCGGCGCCAGCGCCGACGTCGGTGCGCGAGACGGCGTCGGGCGCAACATCAACGTGCCGCTGCCGCTCGGGGGCGGCGACGCGCTCTACGGAGCGGCCTTCGAGCGAGTGGTGCTGCCGATCATCGAGCAGTTCGCGCCCGATTTCGCGCTCGTGAGCTGCGGCTTCGACGCCCACGCGCGCGATCCGCTGGCGCAGATGAGCCTGAGCTCGTCGGCCTACGGCGCCATGACCCACAGCTTGATGGAGCGCTTGCCGGCGACCTGCCCTCTGGGCCTAGTGCTCGAAGGCGGGTACGACTTGCAGGCCCTGCGCGAGTCGAGCTACGCGGTCGCGCGCGCCCTGCTCGGAGCGCCGCCGCCGACTCCGCTGGGCGCCCCCGATCGAGCGCTGCCTCGCGAGGCCACCGAGGCATTGGCGCAAGTCGCCCAGGAGCAAGCCCGCTTTTGGCGCCTCGCATAGGGTTGCAGCATCGCTACAAAAACCGGCCCTTTTGGCGATTGAAAAAGCTGTCGCGTTGGTTTCTCTTGGGAGAGCCGCGAAGCTTGTGCTACCTAGCCCCGCCTCGCGAGCGCGCCAGGCGTGTTTCGACTGGCCTGGAGAACTACACGGCCAGCGCTGCAAAGGACCAGAAACAGAACGATTTCGGTTACAAAGCACAGAAAACCATGGTGGATGTAGCTCAGTGGTAGAGCACTGGATTGTGGCTCCGGTTGTCGCGGGTTCGATCCCCGTCATTCACCCCCCAATTAGCCTGAGGAACAGGAGAGACCGATGAATCTGTCGCCGCGCTGGTGTGTTACGGCCTTGGCCGCGCTCGGAGCGCTCTCGTGCAGCGATCCGGTGCCTCCGCCGGCGCAAGGTGCGTTCCTCGTGAGCCTCACGTCGGTCTCTCCATCGAACGGAAAGACCTGCCCATCCGGCGCCGCGTTCACGTACGACGTCCCCTCCGTGCTGGCGTCGAAACCGACGGAGAAGCTGACTGAGAACACGTACCTGCACTGGACTGTCGACGGTGAGTCCGACGCGAAGGTCAGCTGCAGCGTGAAGGGCTCGTCGAGCTTCAGTTTCTCGGGTCGCATCTCGAGCGGCGTCGAGGTGCTCGAGATCAGCAACGGCGTGCTGGCCAACAACATGAGCGGCACGGCGCAGGTCAGCCTCTTCAACGGCACCAAGCTATCGAGCGCGCTCACGTCACCGGGCGCAGATTGCATGGTGTCGGTGGTGAGCAATTCACAGGGCGTGCAGGTCAAGCCGGGCAGCCTCTGGGCCACGTTTATTTGTCCGTCCGTCGAGCACCAGCCGGGCGAGGCTTGTCAGGCCAAGGGCACGTTCGTGCTCGAGAACTGCACGCAGTAGCGTCCGCGTTCGGGATCGCGCCCCAATCGGGCTGACGCAAGCCGAGCTCGCGCCCCAGCTCGAGCGCGATCCCGGCGCACCCGCAGCGCCGAGGGCGGGCCCCCGCTCACTGCTTGGGCTTGGCGTCGGCGACCGGCGGCGTGTCGGCGTGGGCGTCGTCGGGCTTGGTGTCGCCGGCGTTGGGTTGCGCGCGTGCGGTGAGCGGGGTGGGCAGCGTGTCGGACAGCTTGACCTTGCCTGCGCTCGGCTCCGCTTCGATCTTCACCAGCACGGCCGTGATGTTGTCTTCGCCGCCGTGCTCGTTGGCGAGCGCGATCAGCTTGCGGCACGCCTCTTCGATGCTCGGCGACTGCGAGACGACGTCGAGGATCTCCGAATCTTCGATCATGCCGCTCAGGCCGTCGGAGCACAGGATGTAGCAGTCACCGACGGACGCGTCGTCGCCCTGCAAATCGACGCTGACGTGCTCTTGCATGCCGAGCGCGCGCGTAATGACGTTCTTCGGCAGCTCGCTCTTTTGCTCTTCGGTGAGCTCGGGCATCGCCAGCAGGTAGTCGTTGACCAGCGAATGGTCGCGCGTCATCTGCTGGATTTCGCCGCCGCGCACGCGGTACGCCCGGCTGTCGCCGACGTGACCGATGTACATCTTGCCCTTCTTGCCGCTGAACAGAGCGCCGACGACGGTCGTGCCCATGCCGTGGCATTCGCGCGACCGCGAGCTACGGTCCACGATCTGCCGGTTGGCGATCTTGATGCCGGTCAGCAGGCGGTTCTCTTCCTCCGACATGCGCGAGTCGAAGTGGAACGGCCAGGTAAAGTCCTCGGCGGCGGTGGCGCGGAAGAAGTCGACGATGGCTTCGGTCGCGAGCTTGCTCGCTACATCGCCTGCGCGATGACCGCCCATGCCATCTGCAACTATGTACAGCTCGTGATCTTGGAGGATCGCAAAGCTGTCTTCGTTGTGATCCCGCTGGAGTCCTACGTCAGTGAGTCCGGCCGCGACAGCGCGCATTTGCCCTCGAAAACAGCCTAGCGCACCACGGTTTCACGAGCGACCCGCCCTGTCAAGGCTGCAAGCCCGCTCGGGACGACGACGGCTACAGGAGGCGACCGTTCGGCCGACGCGCTGGCGTCGAGCCGCGCGCTGCCGCGAGCCGCCGTTTGAAGGGGCCGCGCCACTGCCATGGCCGCGCTCGCATCGGCGCCAGGTTGGGCCCGCCCGCTAGATCGCAAGGATCTCTTTTTCTTTTACGGCGATGATCTGGTCGATGCTCTGGCCCGCTTCGGACACGGCTTCTTCGACCTTTTTCTTGGCGCGGTCGACCTCGTCTTCGCTCGCGTCGCCGCCCTCTTTGAGCTCGTTCAGCATGTCGAGCGCTTCGTGCCGGCCCTTTCGCACCGCCACCTTGCACTCCTCACCGGCCTTCTTGGCGATCTTGACCAAGTCTTTGCGGCGCTGCTCACTGAGGGCGGGGATCGGGATGCGGATCAGGTCTCCGTCGACCTGAGGATTGAGGCCGAGGTCGCTCTCGCGAATCGCCTTTTCGACCGACTGAACTGCTGATTTGTCCCACGGCTTGACGGTGAGCATGCGGGGCTCGGGCACGCCGACGCTCGCCATTTGCGCGATCGGCGTCGACTGGCCGTAATAGTCGACGCGCAGCATGTCGAGCATCGCGGGATGCGCGCGCCCGGTGCGCAGCTTCGATAGCTCGCGCCGTAGCGCATCTTTGGCCTTTTCACTCGATGCCTTCAGCTCGCTCAGGATGTCGTCAATCATCGGCAACCTCGAAGGGGTTCGTATAACACCGCTCGCGATTGGTATCACGACCCTACAGAGCGCCGGCCCGCGGGGGCCGCGCCTTGGGTTTGCGGGCCGGTCGGGTGGCGGCGGGCGGGGTCGATGCGCTAGGTCTCGCCGAGGCGCGCTGAGCGGCGAGGATCGCTTCCTCCGCCGCCCGGAGCTTGCGCGCATTTTCGGCCTCGACTGACGCCGCCGCGCGAGCGCTCTGGCGGACGAGCTCGTCGGCCTCCCGGGTGCGTTTCATCACGTAAAAGCCCAATGCGCCCAGCATCAGCGATGCTCCGACGAGAAGGCCTGCCAGCGTGCGGGCGCGACTCGGCTGAGGCGGCTCCTGCTCGAGGTCCATCAGGGCGATGCTCGGCTGCAAGGGTCTAAACTGGTAGACGACGTTCTCGCGCTCGGCTCGGCTCCACTCCTCGAGCCGAAGCAGAGCGTCGGCGGCCTCGGCCGCGGATTTGAAGCGGGCGGCGATGTCGCGCGAGCAACACTTGGCGAACCAGGCGTCGAAGGCCTTGGGCAGGCTGGGCTCGATTTTGGACGGTACCGGCAACGGCGCCGCGCAAACCTTGAGCACGACGTCGCCGATGGCATCGCCCTCGAACGGCACGCGGCCGCAGAGCGCGGCGAAGGCACACGCGCCCAGCGACCAGATGTCGGACGCCGACGATACCGGCGCGCTGGCCGTCAGCGCCTCGGGGCTCATGTAGTGAGGCGTACCGAGCACCATGCCCGCTTGGGTGGCTGACGCGCCGGTCTCGGCTTCGTCTTGCACGACCTTGGCGATGCCGAAATCGACCAATTTTACCGAATAGCCGAGGCGAGCGCCTTCGTTGTCTTTCGCGAGAAAGATGTTGTCGGGCTTGAGGTCGCGGTGCACCACGTGGGCCTCGTGGGCGGCCGACAACGCGCGCGCG
>Ga0164241_10001501_pt1 | contig 28435 bp, 18 predicted proteins | sample OricomyardsoilBY_FD_108780 | JGI IMG/M metagenome (GOLD analysis project Ga0164241, IMG submission 108780) | Backyard soil microbial communities from Emeryville, California, USA - Original compost - Back yard soil (BY) | ecosystem: Environmental > Terrestrial > Soil > Unclassified | place: USA... | reverse complement strand
GGCCTGGCTTTGCTCGGGGGTTCCTTGCTCAAGCTCGATGCCGCCGCGGCACCCGCACCGCCGTCGGACGAAGAGGGCGGGGAAGCGCCGTCGAAAAAAGGCGCTGCCGGCCTGGTCGCCCTCAATCGTTTCCCCCGCTCCGTGCAGGAGGATTATGTCCGCCGCGTGCGGGAGGTGGAGCGCGCCAACAACGCCCGGCGCGCCGCCTTGCGCACCCGGGCGGATGCCGAACGCTACGTCAGCGAGGTGCGTGCCAAAATCCAGCAGAGTTTCGGACCCTTTCCGGCCAAGACACCGCTGAACGCACGGGTGACCGCGGTGCATGAGCGCGACGTCTATCATATCGAGAATGTGATCTTCGAGAGTCGTCCGGATTTTCCGGTGACGGCGAACCTCTATGTGCCCAAAGGGCGTCCGTTCCCGTTGCCGGGCGTGGTCGGCGTTTGCGGGCATTCCAATGTAAGCAGCAAGGCGAGCAGGGCCTACCAGACGTTTTCCCAGGGTCTGGTGCGACAGGGCTATGTCGTTCTGGTCATCGATCCGATGGGCCAGGGGGAACGCCTGCAGCACGTCGACGCGCAGTTTAAGCCGCGTTTTGGCGCCGGCACGAGTGAACACACCTATGTGGGCGTCCGCATGCCGCTGGTCGGGGAAAATCTGCCCGGTTGGTTTGCGTGGGATGGCATTCGGGCGATCGACTACCTGCTGTCCCGTCCGGAAGTCGATCCCAGGCATATCGGTGTGACCGGCAATTCCGGCGGCGGTACGCAGAGCACGTGGCTTTGCGGTCTGGACTCGCGCCTCACCATGGGGGCTCCGAGCTGCTTTGTGACCACGCTGCGGCGGAACATCGAGAACGAGCATTCCCAGGATCCGGAGCAGTTTCCCCCGCGCTTTCTGGCGCTCGGTCTGGACCACTCCGACTGCATCGCCGCGATGGCGCCGAAGCCCGTGATCATCATGGGCCAGGAAAAGGACTTTTTCGACGCCCGCGGCTTCGAGGAGGCGGCGGCGCGTCTGAAGCATTTGTACAAGCTGCTCGGAGCGGAGGGGAATTTTCAGTCGTTTCTCGGAAAGGATTATCACGGTTATTCCAAGCCCAACCGCGAGGCCATGTATGGCTGGTTCAACCGGCATACGGGAGTGTCCCAAGGCCACGAGGAGCCGACGCTGACGCTGGAGGAAACCGAGACGTTGCGTTGCACAAAAAGCGGCCAGGTGGCGGAATTGAATCCCGCGACGGTTTTTTCGATTACCCGGGAGCGATCCCGGCAGTTGCGGGCCTCCCGGCCGGTCCTGGACCAGGCGGCGGCCTTGTCGAGGGCGATCAGCGCGACGCTGCGTTTGCCGGCCCGGGATGGTACTCCCGAGTACCGGATTCTCCGGTCGATCGGCAAGCGAAACTATCCCAGACAAAATTTTGCCACCTATGCGGTGGAGACCCAGCCGGAAGTCCATGCGCTGCTCTACCGGCTCAGCGATGCGCCGCTGCTCTCCCGCATACCGCAGGGCTTTTCGCGGGCGATCCTCTACGTTTCCCATCAGTCTGCCGATGCGGAGCTCAGGGACGAGGCCTGGTTGAAAGCCCTGATCCACGCGGAGCCGGGAAGCGCCGCTTTTGCCTGCGATGTCCGCGGGGTGGGCGAGTCCGAGCCCGAGATCACAACACCCAGGAACCCGGCCAAGGGTGGCGCCGACTATTTCCATGCGAGTTGCGGAATGATGCTCGATTATCCCACGGCCGGCCAGCGGACGCATGATCTTTTGCGGGTGCTCGATCTGCTGCGGGCGACCGGCCATCGCGAAATTCACCTGGTGGCGCGGGGATGGGGCGCCATTCCCGGCACCTTCGCCGCCGTGCTTCACGACGGGGTGAGCCAGATTACCCTCCGGCAGGCGCTGACCAGTTTCAGCGACGTGGCGGAGACCGAAGAATACCACTGGCCGCTGTCCGCCCTGCCGCCCGGCGTGCTGGCGTCATTTGACCTGCCGGATTGCTACCGTCAGCTGGCCGGCAAGCGCTTGAAACAAATCGATCCGGTGTCGGCCGGTGGCGTTCCCAAGGCGGGCTGACGGGGGTGCATCGATGCCTTTGCCCAGCGTTCAACGCCACGGTTCCGCAGCATGGCGGCGGGGTCGCGCGCGTCAGGTCACTGAATAGAAATCCCGAACCCCTCATGAAAATCGCAAGTTCCTCACTCCGCATTTCCGGTCTCCTGGCTCTCGCCGCGTTGACTCTCGCTGCGGCTCCGGCGGCGCCCACGCGCCCCAACATAATCTTCATTTTTTCCGATGACCATGCCGAGGCCGCCATTTCCGCTTATGGTTCGAAGGTAAACCACACGCCGAATATCGATCGCATCGCGGCGGGCGGCGCGCGGTTCACGAATTCCTTCGTCACAAACTCGATCTGTACTCCCAGCCGCGCCACCCTGCTGACCGGACAGTATTCCCACCTCAACGGCGTGCCTGTTTTCAACCGGTTCGATGGCACGCGCGACACCGTGGCCAAGCATCTTCAGGCCGGCGGCTATCACACGGGTGTGATTGGCAAATGGCACCTGGGTTCCGATCCCACCGGCTTCGACCGTTGGATCGTGCTGACCGGCCAGGGGGAATACTGGAATCCCACCTTCCTCGTTCCCGGCCATCGCAAGCTCACCATCGAAGGCCACTGTACCGACATCACCACTGATCTCGGCATCGAATGGCTCAAGACCCGGCCCAAGGACAAACCGTTTTTTCTGATGCTCAACCAAAAGGCTCCGCATCGCAGCTGGGAACCGGACAAACGGAACCAGGCGCTCTTCAAGGACAAGGTTTTTCCCGAACCGGACACGTTCTGGGACGATTATGCCACGCGTCCCGCCGCGCTGCCGGCCAACAAGCAGAGGGTCGTCGACGATCTCAACCGGCGTGATCTCAAGCTCGAACCGCCGGCGGACCTCGAGGGAAAGGCGCGCCGCAGATGGCTCATGACCAAGCCGAGGGAAGTGACCGTGAACGGCAAAAAACTGACCGGCAAGGAGCTCGCGAAATGGAAATACCAGCGCTACATGCAGGATTACCTCGCCTGCGTGCAGGGAGTGGACGACGGCGTGGGCAAGGTGCTCGACTACCTCGATCAGACCGGCCTCGCGAAGAACACCATCGTGATATACGCCGCCGACAACGGCTGGTATCTCGGCGAACTCGGCCTTTTCGACAAGCGCTTCATGTATGAACCCGGTTTGCGCGTGCCGCTCCTCGTGCGCGGTCCCGGCATCAAGGCGGGCAGTCTTCCCGCCCAGTTTGTCGCCAACATCGATCTCGCGCCGACCTTCCTCGACCTCGCGGGTCTGCCCATTCCCGCATTCATGCAGGGCCGGTCGCTGGTCCCGTTGCTTCACGGCGAAACGCCGGCCGACTGGCGCACTTCGATTTACTACCGCTACTACCACGACCCGGGGGATCACAACACCCACGCGCACCTCGGTGTCCGCACTGCCACCCACAAGCTCATCTATTACTGGAAACAGAATGCCTACGAGATGTTCGATCTCACCCAAGACCCGGCGGAGCAGCACAATCTTCTCTTCGGCGACGGAGCGAAGGATCCCGCCATTGCCGCCAAGTTCGCGGAATTGAAGGCGGAGATCGCACGCCTGAGGGAGGAATTCAGGGACGACGGCCAATACGCCGACTCCGCCGACTGGCCGGTCGGCGGAGTCGGCGGTCCGTTCGACACCGATCAGCCCACCGGCACCAAGACCGTCGCAGAGGCCATTGCGGAAACAGCGCAAAGATGAGCGTCCGGTATCGCGGTCTGGAGCGTTTTTGATAAAGTAATCGCCGCTCAATCTTGCCGGACCCCGCCTTGCGTGAGGCCATGAGGTCTTTGGATATCCGAAAACCGAAGCGGCTCGACGCAAGGTCGAGCCCGGCAAACCCAAGCCGGCTTGCCGGCGCATGGTGGACCTTGCCCCCTGCCCACGCCATGGCTCAACTCCGCGTCTGCCGCGCTGATCGTCACAACGTCTACTGGCAGCCTCACTGCCTGTTGCCCCCAGGACTCTCACCTGCAACCTCTGCTCGACGAAACAAGCAGGATTTGCATGGTTTATCCCGAACCCGCCGTCCTCGGTCCTGACTGAGGCTTCATCCCCAATTCCTGCCATGTCTGTTACCCTGACCCTTCCCGTGTCCATTCGCCTGCGCCTGTCGGCGATGATGTTCCTCCAGTTCTTCATCTGGGGAGCATGGGCCGTTACGCTAGGCACTTACCTGTTATCGACGCGCGGGTTTTCCGGCACCGAAACGGCCCAAGCTTACAGCGCCATGCCTTGGGGCACCATCGTTGCGCCTTTCATCGTCGGGTTGGTGGTGGATCGCTTCTTCGCCGCCCAAAAGGTGCTCGCCTTCCTGCATCTGTTGGGTGCCGGCCTGCTCTACTATTCCTCCACGCTCACGGATCCGGGCAGCCTGTTTTGGGCGCTGCTGGCCTACGCCTGTTGCTACAGCCCGACCTTGGCGTTGGCCAACACCGTCTCCTTTCACCAACTCGCCGACACCAAGACCCAGTTTCCCGCCATCCGGGTTTTTGGCACCTTGGGCTGGATCGCCGCCGGTTGGATCATCGGGGTGATGGGGCTCGAAGCCCAGGCAACGCCGTTGCGCATCGCCGCCGGCTGTTCCGCATTGCTGGGCGTGTTTTCGCTGTTCCTTCCCGCCACGCCGCCGCGCGCCGCCGGCCGGAAGGTGAGCGTGGCGGACATCCTGGGATTGCCCGCGCTCTCGCTGCTGCGGAATCGCTCCTTTGCGGTCTTCGTGTTCAGTTCGCTGTTACTCTGCATCCCGCTGGCGTTCTACTACAATTTCACCAACGCCTTTCTGAACGAACAAGGTGTCGTCAACGCAGCCGGAAAGATGACGATCGGTCAAATGTCGGAAGTCGCCTTCATGCTCATCATGCCGCTGTGTTTCGCCCGCCTCGGGCTGAAGTGGATGCTGATGATCGGCATGCTTGCATGGGCGGCCCGCTACGGGCTTTTCGCCGCCGGCGCATCCGCCCACCTGTTTTCGCTGTTCTATATCGGCATCGCCCTCCACGGCATCTGCTATGACTTTTTCTTTGTGACGGGTCAGATCTACGTCGATCAATCCGCTCCTCCTGAAATCCGCGCCAGCGCGCAGGGATTCATCACCCTGGTCACCTACGGGATCGGCATGCTTATCGGCACCTGGTTGTCGGGCATGGTGGTGGATATGCAGAGCACGACCGCCGGCGAACTCGTTACCCGGGATTGGTCGGCGATCTGGCTCTGGCCGGCCGGCATGGCTGCCGGGATCATGGTCATTTTCGCCTTCACTTTCAAAGAGTCCTCCGCGAACACCTGATCCATTGCCTCCCCTCATGTCCTCGTCTTCCGCTTATCCCTCCCGTCGTCTTGGGGTCGGCTTTGCCGGCAGTGGTTTTATCACCCGCTTCCACCTGCAATCGTGGCAGGCGGTGCGCGATGCCGACGTGCTCGGAATCTGGAGTCCCAACCCCGGGAACGCCGCCGCCACCGCCGCCTATGCGCGCGAGCTGAAGATCGGTGACGCCCGGCCCTTCGGCTCCCTCACCGCCATGGTGGCGGATCCCGCCATCGACGCGTTGTGGTTGTGCGGCCCCAACCACAAACGCGTCGAAAATCTCGAGGAAATTGTCGCCGCCCTCAAGGCGGGGAAGGGGACATTGGCGGGCATCGCCTGCGAAAAGCCGCTCGCCCGCAACGTCGCCGAAGCGCGGCGCTGCGTGGAACTTATCCGCGAAGCGGGGGTGTTGCACGGCTACCTCGAGGATCAGCTGTTCTCGCCCGCGCTCGCCAAAGGCCATGCGCTCGCCTGGCAGCGTGGCGCCGCGATCTCCGGCCGCCCTTATCTTGCGCGCTCCGCCGAGGAACACAGCGGTCCGCACTCGCCGTGGTTCTGGCAGGGACACTTGCAGGGCGGGGGCGTGCTCAACGACATGATGTGCCACAGCGTGGAAGTCACCCGGTTTCTGCTCACTCCTCCCGGCGCGCCGCGCGCGACTATCCGGCCGGTCGCCGTCACCGGACACATTCACAGCCTCAAGTGGTCGCGTCCCGAATACGCGGCCGCCCTCACCGCCGCCAAGGGGCCGGACGTGGACTACACCAGGCGTCCTTCGGAAGATTTTGCCCGCGCCACGATCGAATATGTTGATGCGGCCGGCAATCCGCTCGTCGGATAAGCGACCACCTCCTGGAGTTATGTCGGGGCGGGATTGCGGCTCAGTTCCGAACTGCTTGGTCCGGAGTATTCGTTCGCCTACAACTCGCTCGACAGCGGCGCCAGACTCTTCCTCAGCCGGGAGGTGAAGGGACCCGCCGGGGAGGATTTGGTGGAGAAGCAAAATGCCGAGCAGGGCCTGTTATCGATCATTGGCAACGAGGCGTCCGAATACGGCTACGAAAATGAAAATCGCCACATCGTGCAGGCATTTCTGGCCGGTCGTGCTCCCGCGCTTACCTTCGATGACGGACTTGAGGTGGTGGAGATTCTGATGACAGCCTACATGAGCGCGGAGCAGGGACGCACGATCCCATGGAAACCCGATAATCTGGCTGATTTCGTTCCGGCGGTGGCGCGGGGCGAATGGAATCCGAGGGGCCGCCATCCTGAAAGAGGCGGCGGATAGTTCGGTTTTCCCCGAATCCCTTCATTTGCAGCGGATCTGATCTCAAGGTACTGATGATCAAATAGAAGATAAGCCCTATTCTGGGTTTCCCCCGAGGGGGGATTTTTTCGGGAAAGATTCAACGTTTTTGAAAACATCACGTCTATCAGAGTGAACATTGTTTGTAGTTCTTAAGGTTTGCTTGGTGTTAGGTCATGAAAGGCGTCCCGTTCGGGGCGCCTTTCATGATTTAGGGGGTGGAAGGTGAGTTGCAGACGAGGCGTTGCCGGAACATTTTACCGATGAATTTCCGGGCGGAAAAATTTGCACAAAATATTTTTAGAAAGATTCAACGTTTTTGAAAACATCACGTCTATCAGGGTGAACATTGTTTGTAGTTCTTAAGGTTTGCTTGGTGTTAGGTCATGAAAGGCGTCCCGCTCGGGACGCCTTTCATGATTTAGGGGATGAACCTGTCTTTCCGGCCCCCTGATCGAATGCCTGGAGCGGGGTAAGCGCACGCGGCGATCCCGCCGCCCGACCATCGGAGTCTCCGGTCACGTTTGAAGTTTTGCTTGCGCAAGGCGGTTTGGAGCGTATCGCTGGCCGTGCTCGTAGGGGTGTCTTCCGCGGAAGACTGAGATTGCAGTGCGCTCGGCTGCTCGACCCTTTGAACCTGAAACGGATCATACCGGCGAAGGAAACAAGCAGGGCAGCGCACGGGGTGTTGCCGGTTTTCCTTTCGGGAGGGTCCGTGCCAGGCCGGGCCTAATCCAATGCACTTCCCGAACCTGACTCCCGTTTCGCGTTTCCTCAAATCGCTCTCGTTTTCCGGCGCCGTCGTCGCGGCTGTGGCTTTTGCGCAGGAGGAGGACACGCTTAAGTTGGATCGATACGTCGTCACCGGGATTCCGGTGGAACAATCGGTCAATCCGCTCACCCGCGATATTTCCACGGTGATGGGCGACGCCCGCGACATTCTCGACACGCCCCGCGCCGTCAGCTCGATCACCCAGGCCATGCTCAATGAGCGCGGCATCCACGGCGTGAAGGAATTCATCGTTTACACCCCCGGTGGCTACGCCTCCTCCAGCTACGGGCTGGCGACGACGCCGAACCTGCGCGGCGACACGGCGGAGTCGTACATCAACGGCCAGCGCCGCAGTTATAACCTCTACGGTTTTCTGCCGAGTTGGAACGGAATCGAAGCGGTGGACATCGTTCGCGGCCCGGGCTCCGCGGTTTTCGGCGCGGGATTTTTCACCGGCGGCTACGTCAACTATGTGACGAAGCAGCCGAAGTTTTCCGGGCCTGAAACCGTCGTGACGACGCGATTCGGCACCTGGGCTCCCGGGAGCGTCTCCTACCTCAACGCGTCCGTGCAGATCGATATGACCGCGCCCGTCTCCGACAAACTGGCCTGGCGCGTGAGTTACGAAGGCAAGGGCGGCGACACCTTTTACCGGAAAAACGGGGTGAAGGACGACCGCCAGGATGTTTTCGTGGCGCTGACTTGGAAACCGGCGAACCGCCTCACCTTCGAACTCAACGCCCAGTGGGAATGGCAGAACTGGCCGGAGATCCTCGGCGTCAACCGCCCCAGTCAGGAACTCATCGACCATGCCGTCTATTACATGGGGGTTTCCGACGATCTGCCTTCCGGCCCCGGACCGATCAATGTGACGGGCAAGGTCACCCTCCCGTGGGAGGCGTCGCTTTTCTCGACTGGCGACTACTCGAATTCCAACGCCGCCCATGTGCAGCTCATCTCGACCTATGACTATTCGCCGGCGTTCCAGCTCATCAACCGCACCCTCGCCGAGCACATCGACCGCCATCGCTACAATCAGGCCGAATACATCGAGTACGTGAAGCAGACCACGATCGAGAACCGCACCGAAGCCCACCTGAAGTTCAAATGGTTCGGTCTCCCGCAAAAGAGCATCGCCGGCGCGACGGTCCGCTATGAGTGGAGGGAATCCCATACGAACTACTTCAACGAGTATCTCTACAACTTCGACATCACCGATCCGTCCCGGACCTTCGACCAGGCGACGCAGTATCCCAACTCCTACTTTCCCGGGTTTCCGGGACCCGGCGGACATCTCTTCTTTCCCAATTCCTACGATTCGCCCGAAACCGTGAAGTCCACCCTCTGGAATCCCGCCCTCTTCTGGCAGCACGAGACGGCGCTCACCGACAGGATCAGCCTCCTGGCCGGCCTGCGCGAGGACTGGTTTTTCGCGCGTGCGCGCGATCCCTACGAGGCCGACACCGGCATCCCGTTTCATGACGCCGAAACGGTCCCGGCATTTTCCAACAATGTTAACCTGATCTGGCGACCCACCGCGAAAAGCTCCTACTACGCGACCTATCAGCGCATCCGCGCCGCGAACGGCAACGTGACGGGCGGCGGCGTCATTCTCAACACCCCCGATGGGCAGATCAACCGGGACGACTTCCGCAATCTCAGCGAACTCGCCGAAGCCGGGGCCAAATACAGTTTCCTCGACAACAAACTCTTTGCCGGCGCCGCGCTCTTCGATCAAACGCGGGCGCGCGTTTCGCTGGGAGGGAAGAAGAGCAACATCGTCGTTCGCGGGCTTGAGCTCGAGGCGGTTTACCAGCCGGACACGCACTTGAATGCGACGCTGAACGCCACATTCCAGGACGGGCACTACCTCGACTCGCGTCCGTTTCAAATGGGCGGCCGGTCCATTTACGATGCCTATCCCGCGGGGCAGGGACCGGGCGGCAAAGGGGTTTCCGATGGAACCTACAATCCCTATGGCGACCAGGTGCCCGACGGCGACTGGCCGCTCCTCGGTTTTTCCAGGACGATTCTCAACGGCAGTGTGCGTTATCGTTTCGAAAGCGGATTCGGCGTCGGAGCCAATGCGCAATACTCCAGCCGTCAGACCGGCAATCTTGACGACGAGTGGCACATTCCCGGGCAATACGTCTTGAACGGATCGCTTTTCTACGAAGCCAAACGCTGGACCGTGAACCTGGATTTCCTCAACGTGACCAACCAGCGCAACTGGTATCACAATGGCGATGCCTTTTCAGGCAGCGTCCTGGTCTTCGCGGAGCAACCCTTCCGCATGGAAGGCTATGTGAAGATCCGATTCTGATTCGAATTCCGATGGCGCGCGGGAGTTTCCGCGAGGAGCCTGGGGGGCACACGGGAAACCTCCTTCGGTCCCTGGAATTCTCTTTGCGCCCGCCGCCGACACCACCGGCCGCCCGCACACGCACGCGAATGATGTCGCAGTTGGCGGTGAGCGCGGCCGGTGTCCGCCGCGGCATGCGCGCCGGTCGTCCGCGCACGCGCCTAGCTTTGTAATATAATACGTTACAAAGACTCGGTCGGGACTGGGGATTTACGGTGCTTTTTCCCGCAACCCAAAACCAAACGGACCCGCTTCGCAGATGCAGGGCTTCAAGCGCCTTGCCGAAGTGCTCCGTCGCGGGGGATCGCATGCGTGATTTTTTATCCAGCAATTCAGCCCACACCCCGAAAATCGTGAACTCCACCGCGCCCGCCGGGGCGGCGGTTTGGGAATCACGGCTTGGCGGCGGGCTTTTTGCGATTCTTGTCGCCTGCCGAGCGATCAGACGGAGGCGTGGGAGCATTGGTCTTGGGGAAGTAGGCGGCGAGCCGGGCCTTGACCTCGGCGAGATCGGCCCGACCGGCGAGATTCACGTATTCGTTGGGATCCTTGGTTTCGTCGTAGAGCTCCTCGTCGCCGTTGTTGTACCGGATATAGCGCCATTGGGCGGAGCGCGCGGCATGGTTGCCGCGGCGATAGGTGATCACGGCGGGGATGTCCCATTTGGCCTGGGGATTTTCGAGCAGCGCGCGCATGCTGACGCCTTGCACGTGCTTCGGCGTGGGAATGCCGCAAAGCTCGGTCAGCGTGGGGTAGATGGTCATGAGGTCGATGGGTGTGGCGCAGATGCTGCCCGGTTGCGTCATTCCCGGGACCCGCCAGATCAGCGGGGTGCGCGTGGTCACTTCCCAGAGGGCGAATTTGCGCCAGTGGCTTTTTTCGCCGAGGTGCCAGCCGTGGTCGCCCCAGAAGACGATGATGGTGTTGTCGCGGTAGGGGGATTTTTCGAGCGCGTCGAGCAGGCGGCCGAGGTTCATGTCCATGTAGGCGATGGTGGCGAGGTAGGCCTGCACGGCTTCCTTCCAGCGGCCGGATTCCACGATTCTCGCCTGGTCCCCGAGGTAGTTTGCCATGCGGCGGCCGGACTCGGGCACGTCGTCGAGGTCGTTGGCGAGGAAGGGCGGCAGCTTGATCTGGTCGAGCGGGAAGAGGTCGAAGTATTTCCGCGGGACGTTCCAGGGCATGTGCGGCTTGTGCATGCCGACGCAGAGAAAAAAGGGCCGGTCGTGCTTTTGCTGGAGCGCGGCGATACCGTAATTGACGATGGCCCAGTCATGGAGGTCGGAGTCCTTGCCGTCAAACGGGGCGAAGTGGATGCCGCCCACGCCGGCGCTTTGGCCGGGAGGCAGCGCGGGGGAGTTGTTGTCCAGTTCGAGATAATCATCCCAGTCCGAGCTGCGCCGGAAGGCTTCGTGGTACATTTTGCCCGCGCCCAGCGTGTAGTAGCCGGCCTTGCGGAAGGCCGTGGGCAGCATGAGCTCCGGCGGCAGGTATTTCCGGAAGTCGACGTCATTTTCGTAGACCCCGCTGGTCGAGGGTCGCAGACCGGAGAAGAGCGCGGCGCGCGAGGGGTTGCAGGAAGGCGAGGCGCAGTAGGCGCGGGTGAAGGACTCGCTCATCTTGGCGAGCCGGTCGAGATTGGGGGTGCGCGACTGGTTCGGGCTGTCCATGTAGCCGACCCAGTCGCGCAGGTCGTCGGAAGCGATGAACAGGACGTTGGGCCGAGAAGGCGTCTGGGCGAGGAGGCTGCCGGCGAGTGCGGCGAAGCCGGCGAGGAGGGGGAGTTTAGGCAGGCGGAGCATGGCGGATGGGAATGAAGTGGACTGGAGTGTGACCAATTGAATGGCTGGGAATTATTTCTTCGCAACGGGCTTGAGGGGGCGGCCGACGACGGTGAGCGGAGCCGAAACCTCCAGCGGGCCGGCGAGGCGCGCCAAGTCGGGCAGGTCATAACTGCGCAACACGCCGTGAATCGCGGACTCCAGCTGGCCTTCCGGGACGACCGGCTCAAAGACGCGCTGCCAGGAATCGAGCACCTGCGTCAGGTGGACGGAGGCGAACAACTCCGGCTCCACCGCCGCCGCATGCAACGCCGGTATGCCGGCCTCCCCGAGGGCGATGAGATCGGGCGCGTCCGACGCGCCGGTCAGCTGTGCGAAGGTGCGCGCCACGACCAGGATATCCCGGGCGCGCAGGCCGACCAGCGACTTCCCCAGCATGTAAGCGAGGTGGGCTTCGGCACCGTTCAGACCGGCGACGAGAGCGGGATGGGTACGCCATCCGTCCATGGCCAGTTCTCCGCAGCCCGGCAAATCGACGGCGAGAACATCAACGCCCTTTGCCAGCAAATCATAAATTGGCCCGCCCGGAGCGGCGCCCGCCTGCTTGCCGCGCGGGTCGAAATAGAGCGCGGTGCGTCCCGAGGGATGTTCCGGATGGAAACGCAGCGCGGGAAGGGTGAGTCCGTGATCGACGATCAGTTCGAGTTTCTCGATCGCGATGCCGTCGCGACGGATCTCGCCGCGGGAAACCGCTCGCGCGGGTGTGATTCGTTCCAGCGAGGGGATGCCGGCAACCTGCCGGACGACGGCGCGACGTTCGGTATCGTTCAGTTTGGCCCACGCGGCCTTCCGCCGCGGGGCGAGACGTTCGGATTCGGCGCGATCCAGATCGAGAACGGACCGGGCGCCCGGCAGCGCGAGGACCTGGCCGCGGGGCGTGCAGTTGAGTTCGGCCGGCGAAAAACGCGGCAGGGAAGCTTCGACGACGGGCCGGTCATCGTGGCAAAGCCAGCGGCGCAGCCAGCGCGCGGCGCCTTCACGAAGTTGCAGTGAGAAACCGTGGGGGGCGTCGGTTTCCACCAAGCCAACGCGCTCGGGGAAACCGAACCGGGCGTAAAGCCGTTTGGCATCCCGGAACGCTTCCCAGGCACCCTCGATCGGCACGTAGTCGCGGGTGCCGGAGAGAATGATCACCGGCCGGGGGGCGGCCAGCGTCAGATAGTCGGGCAGGTCCAGCCCATAGGTGTATTGCGCAAAAATGTTCTGCTCGGCATCGCCCGGACCGGGGCTGAGGTTCTTGCGCGCGCTCGTCGTCATGAAACAGCCGATCGCGCCCGCCGCGAGCCGTTCGTCGAGCGCGACCAGATAACTGGTCATCATGCCGCCGCCGGAATTGCCGACGCAGGCGATGCGCTTCGGGTCCAGCTCCGGCCGCGTTTCCAGATAGTCGATGGCGCGGATGCCGTCCCAAATCATGGCCGTCGCGAGATTCCGTCCGAGGAGAATCGGTCCCACGCTGAGCGTCGTGTGCTCCACGGTGGGATCGTAGCGGCTGGGCGGTTTCCCCGGAGGAGCAAGGGAAAGCCCCAGGGGCAGTTGCCGGCGTTCGCCCTGGCCGATGGGATCGAAGCAGAAGACGGCGATTCCGTTGGTCGCGAGCAGGGCGGCGGGTGCCTGGTAGGCGGCCTTGCCCGAGGCCGAATGCCCGCAGGGCATGAGCGCCACCGGAAGCGGGCCGGCAGCATTCAAGGGAAGATAGAGCAGCGCCGACACCACGAGGCCGGGTTGACTTTCGAAAAGGATCTTTTCGATGCGGAAGGCTTCGGTGCGAAGCTCGCCCACCACCCGTGCGTTGAGTGGTGTCCGTTCCGGAAAGCCGCCGAGAGAGTCGATGAACCTTGCACGAAGCTGGCGTTGATGGGCGACGATCTGCGCCGGCGTCTTGAGCGCCTCGTAGACGGTGCGCCGCTGTTGCAGGGCGGTGCCGGTTTCAGCCAGCAGCCAGTCGCGCAGCGGCCCTTGGCCCCGTTTCGTGCGCGGGGAGAGTATGGTCAGGGCTTCCGTTGCTCCTGGGTTCTCCTGACCGAGGGAGGGAGCCACGAAGGCGAACAAGGACGGCAGCAGAAGGGATCCGCCCAGCGCGAACCGGCTGATCCAACCTGAAAGGATTCTGGTTTGTCCGTTCATTTTGGCCGGGAGTGGGCGTTTCAACTTCAGCGGCAATTCGATCTCGCAGCTAATGTCTCCGGAATCGGGATTCTTAATACGAATAGGCATTGCAGTGGGAAATGTGGAGGTAACCGGGCGAGTCAGGCATCTTTCCCGTATCACTGTATACGGTTTAATAATAAATAGTCATGTCAAGGCATTGTCGTTTCCTTCAGGTCGCGAAGGTATCGCTGCCGTCTCCTTCAAATCGCGGCCTCCGGGCAAGGCGGGCTGTCCGGCGCGGTTTCGTCCGCCTCGATTTCTTCTGGTGGCGCATGGAGAAGCCGTGGACCGAATCCACGGCTTCCGCTTCGTCAGCCCCGCGGCTCGCACTTGTGGTTTGGGCGGAATCAGTCTTTCCCGGACGCGGCCTCCTTGATCGAATGCAGGTACATGCGGTTGATGTAATCGGTTCCGCCCTTGTCGCCCAATTTTGATTTCTGCCAGCCCTCCGGAAGATCGTTCATCAGCTGGTGGTCTTCGAGGACATTGAGGAGATAGAGCAGTGAAACCGGATCGTCGGTGGAAGCCACGCTGTCGATAAGAAAAGGCTTGGCCAGATCCTGCCGGCCGAGCGCCCAAAGTGCGTTGGCGGCCGTGGTTCGATTGACGGAGTACTTGTCCTTGAGAAGCGGACGCACGGCATTCACTTCGTCCTTGGCGGCGGCTCCCGCTATTTCCATGCCGCACAGCGCCCAGTAGCGGTCCACGGGACTGGAGGAGGACAGGCCGTCGGCGAGAAACGGCAGCATGGCGGGGTCTTGTTGAGTGGCGGCAAAGGCCAGATCGAGGGCCCGGTCGAAATCGAAGCGGGAACTTTGGACGAAATCGGCGATGGTCGATCCTTCGGACAGAGGAGCGAAAAGCGGTTCCGGGACGAGGCCGGTGTCCCGAACCTCCCGCATGGTCCTCTTCAGCCGCTCGCGCAACGCGAGGAGTTTGCCGGAGTAGTTGGGATCGGTCGCCAGATTGTGGATTTCCCAAGGATCCTTGGAGATATCGTAGAGCTCTTCGGGAGGCTGGTTTGTTTCCCAGATTTCCTTGAAACGCCCGGTGAGTTTACCTTGTTCCCAGGCTTTGTGCCAGGCCCGCCAGGCAGGCTGGCCGTAGGGATAAAGGCTGTACGGAGCCGCCGGGAGCTGCGGGGTGAAGCAACGGATATATTTCCAGCGGCCATCGGTCAGACCCCGCCGCATGCCGTAGATTTCGTCGAAGCGATCCGCATAGAGAAATTCCATCTCGTCGGGAGCCGGCTTTTTGCGTTCCGGCCCAAGGAAGGCTCGGCCCTGCAGGTAGGCGGGAATGTCGACGCCGGCGAGGGACAGGAACGTCGGAAGGAAATCGACGAATGAAACGGGTTCGGCAACGCGCTCACCGGGGGAAAATGGCGTCAGCTGACGCCATTTTGCGGGGACGCGGATGAGGAGCGGGATCTTAACCCCGGTCTCGTAAAGATAGCGCTTGCCGCGGGGAGTGATGCCACCGTGGTCGGAGCTGTAAATTACGATGGTATCGTCGGCGAGGCCCGCCTTTTCCAGTTCGTCGAGCAATTGTCCGAATTGCGTGTCCATTGCCGTGATGCGATCATGGTAACGGGCGAAGTCCTTTCGCATTTCGGGGAGGTCCGGGACGTAGGGCGGCAGATTGATTTCCGCAGGGGTGAGCCGCTTGGGTTCGGCAGGCTGGTTGTCGAACAAGGAGCTCTCGTGAGTGACGCCGAGGTTGAATGTCGCGAAGAAAGGAGCTCCGTCCGGCCGGTTGCGGTAGTGGGCCTTGCCCGAAGACTCGTTCCAAATCGCAGTGTCCTTGCCCTTGAAATTGTAGTCGGTTTTCGCGTGATTGGTGCAGTAGTAGCCCGCTTGGCGGAGATACTCGACGTAAGGCCGGTACCTCTGGGGAATGGGATGACGGCTGCGCATATGCTGCGTTCCCATGGTGGGGGAATACATGCCGTTAAGAATGGTCGCCCGAGCCACCGCGCAGACGGGAGCATTGGAATAGGCGTGTTCGAATAGAATGCCTTCCCGCGCGAAAGCGTCCAGACGCGGCGTTTTCGCCTGCTCGTTGCCATAGCATCCGATCCAATGGGAGGAATTATCCTCGCTGACGATCCACAGGATATTGGGATGATCCGCCCCCTTGGCGGAGACCATCGAAAGGATCATGGCTAACAGTACGTAAGAGATCGATTTCATGATGATTGATTTTTGGGTTTCTCTCCAAACTGAGGAATGAAGGACTTGCTTAATCGACAATGGGAGAAGACTTGCACGTCAAAACATCGCCGTGTACTGTATACGCAAATTTATTTTGCTTGGGTTACTTCTAAACCCCCCTTCTCCCTGCCCATAATGTTATTCCGATCCCTCCCCCGTCTCTGCCTTGTCATTGGTCTATTCGCGCCCGGATTTGCCCTTGCTGCTCCCGTACCGGTTCCCACCTCGGTTAAAGTTGAGCGCATCGCGGGTGCCAAACCCCGGAGCGTCTCGTATTCATTTTAACCGACGATCACCGGTGGGATGACATGAGTTTTATGGGGCATCCGCTGGCGAAGACACCCAATCTCGATCGCATGGCCGCCGAGGGAGTCCATTTGCGGAATGCGATGGTGACCACTTCGCTTTGTTCGCCCAGCCGTGCTTCGATCCTCACCGGTCTCTATACATTCCGCCACCGCGTGATCGACAATCAGCGCCCGATTCCTCCGGGCACCCTCTATTTTCCGCAATATCTGCAGAAGGCCGGTTATGCCACGGCGTTCATCGGCAAATGGCACATGGGCAATACGGGAGATTCGCCGCAGCCCGGTTTTGATCATTGGGTGAGCTTTAATGGACAAGGCCAATATTATGCCCCATCCCCGGACTATCGAATCAACGTCGATGGCAAACACGTGCCGCAGCGCGGTTATATTACCGATGAACTGACCGACTACGCGATCGACTGGCTCAAGCGGCAAAAACCCGCTGAGAAACCGTTCTTTCTCTATCTCTCCCACAAGGCGGTGCACGCCAACTTCACCCCGCCGAAGAACCACCTCGGCGAATTCGCCGATCGGAAATGGACGCGCCCCGTCTCGGAGACGTTGACTGCGGAAGGCGCCCGGACCGAGCCGCGCTGGGTTCGCGATCAACGCAACAGCTGGCACGGGGTTGATTTCCCGTATCACAGCGAACTCGACATTGAAAAATATTACAAAGCCTACGGCGAGACGCTCTCCGGAGTCGACGACAGCGTCGGGCGCATTATGCAGCAGTTGAAAGACATGGGTATCGCCGACGACACCTTGGTGATCTACATGGGTGACAACGGATTTATGTTCGGCGAACACGGCCTGATCGACAAGCGGGTGGCTTACGAGGCATCCATCCGGGTTCCGATGCTGATGCGTTGTCCCGCTCTCATCAAACCCGGCTCGGTCGTCGACGAAGTGGTGGCCAATATCGACGTGGCGCCGACGGTGATGGAAATCATGGGGCTGCGCCCGCCGCCGCATTTTGACGGTCTGAGCATGGTGCCGCTTTTGCGCGGGGAGCATCCGTCATGGCGGGATTACTTTCTCTATGTTTATTATTGGGAACGCAATTTTCCGCAATCACCCACGGTCTTTGCGCTGCGCGGCGATCGCTACAAATACATCAGCTATTACGGGATTTGGGATGCGGATGAGCTTTTCGATCTAAAGAACGATCCGGACGAGATGCACAATCTTCGCTATGATCCGGGCCAGGCCGATCGCGTCGCTTCGATGGAGAAGAAACTTTACGGGATGATGGAGGATCTCGGGGGGATGCAAATCCCCCTCAACCCGCCCTCGGGAGGGATTCAACATTTGCGCTATCGGTCGCGCGGCGGGCAGGAGGCGTCGGACTTTCCCGATGCATTGGTGACCGACCATCCGGTCAACCAGAATGCGAACTGACCGGATTCAAACCCGGCGGCGCCGGGCTTGGCCGTTGGCCGACGGAGCCCTCCGGGTTTATTTTTGCTTTTAAAGGATGAAACGCCCGCTTCTCACCGGCCTGTCGATTCCTCCCCTCCCGGTATCGATCGTCCTGGCCGCGCCCTCGATTCCGAAGGGCGGCCCCGGCGACCCGGAGGATTTCCTTTATCCCGGTGACCGCCGGCTGCGGAAATAACAAATGACCCGCCGCCCCGTTCCTTTTGAAACCGCTCTTTTGCCCATGAAAGTCCCCGTATCCTTGATCCGATTGCTCAAACCGCTGCTTGCACTTTCGGTTATTGTTGTCCCGGCAATCGTCGCGGCTGGCCCCGAATCCCCCTTGTCGGCCCGGACCGGAAAGCGTCCTCCGAACGTCTTGTTTATCGCGGTCGATGACCTCGGTTGTGTGCTTGGCGCTTACGGAAATCCCCTGGTGAAATCGCCGAACATCGATCGTCTCGCGGCGCGGGGCGTTCGTTTCGACTGGGCTTATTCGCAATTTCCGCTGTGCAATCCGAGCCGCGCTTCCGTTATGACCGGCCTTCGGCCGGACGAAACCGGGGTTTATAATTTGACGACGCACTTTCGCGCGAGGGTGCCTGATGTCGTGACCCTGCCGCAGGTTTTCCGGAACAACGGCTACCATGTGGCGCGTGTCGGCAAGATTTATCATTACGGCGTGCCCCGCGATATCGGCACGCCCGGGCTCGACGATCCGCCTTCATGGGACGAAACGATTAATCCCCGCGGTCGCGACAAGGACGATGAAGGCCTCGTCACCAACTTCACGCCCAAGATGGGTCTCGGCATTGCCCTCGCCTATCTCGAGGCCGACGGCGCCGATGAGGAGCAAACCGACGGACTGGTCGCCACGCGCGCCATCGAGCTGATGCGTGCCAACCGCGACAAGCCCTTCTTCCTCGCCGCCGGCTTCTACCGTCCGCACACCCCCTACATGGCCCCGAAAAAATACTTCGACCTCCATCCCCTCGAATCCATTCCCGCTCCCTCCCTCCCCGATCTGAGCCTGGTACCCCGCACCGCCCTCTGGCTGCCCTCTGCGGTAAAGCCGCTCTTCTGGGGACTCGATCCCCTGCAACAACGTCAAATCATCCGTGCCTACTACGCCGCCGTCTCCTTCGTCGACGCGCAAGTCGGCCGCCTGCTTCACGAGCTCGATGCCCTCGGCCTCGCCGACAACACCATTGTCGTCTTCTGGAGCGATCACGGCTATCTCCTTGGCGAGCACGGTCAGTGGCAAAAGCAAAGCCTGTTCGAGGAATCGGCGCGCACGCCGCTTATCATCGCCGGTCCCGGGATCAAGGGAGGCGTGACCTCCGAACGGGTGGTCGAACTGCTCGATGTTTATCCCACGGTGGTCGAGCTTGCCGGGCTGTCCCTGCCGGCGCCCAAATCCGGCCGTAGTCTCGGGCCGCTGCTCCGCGACCCGCGCAGTCCCTGGCCCTATGCCGCCTTTTCGCAAGTGGGCTGGGGCCGTTCGATCCGCACCGAGGCGTGGCGTTATTCCGAATGGGGCGATGAAGGGGCCAAGGGGATTGAACTTTACGATCACATCCGGGATCCCCTGGAGCAACACAACCTCGCCAACGATAAAACCCATGTGGATGTGAGGGAAGACCTGCGCAGTCGGCTTCGCGCCACAGTCACCGGGAAGCCGACCGGACCACGGCACTGAATTTTCCCACCGCAGGCTGGATTGATCGGCGGGTTTTTCCATCCCACGGCACCTCTTTCCAGGACAAGACGAACACTTCTTTTATGATCATGAAAACAATCCCCATTCGCCGCCGGTTCGTCCGGCCGGCATTTTGCCTTTTTTTCGGACTAATGGGCTTCGCGGTCGGTCGCGGGCAGGGTGAGGTGGCTGCGGATCGCCCGGAGCCAAACGTCCCGAAACGGGCGGGCGGGATGCATTTTACCGAACCCGAAGCGCTGGATTTCGGCGACCATGAAGGTTACGTCTCCATTTTCGACGGGGCGACCCTGGAAGGCTGGGATGGGAATCGCAAATTCTGGCGGGTCGAGGGCGGAGCGATCGTCGGCGAATCGACCGAACAAAACCCCAGTGGCAACAGCTACTTGGTTTATCGACCGCTCACCGCGAAGGATTTTACGCTGAAATTCGAGGTCAAGGTCGAGGGCGATGGAGGCACCGGCTTTCAGTATCGCAGCAAAACGGGAATTCCCTGGCTGGCGTCAATCCGGCCCGAAGTCACGGCGAACAATGGACCGGTGAATCTCGATTGGATGATGACCGGCCCGCAGGCGGATTTCTGGCCCAGCCGCATTTATACCGGACAATTTTATTCCGAGAACACGCCGATGCGCATCATCGCCTGGCGGGGACAGCTTGTGGAAAGCCACGGTTCGGCGCGGAAACGGCTGATGGGAGAGGTGGGCGACCGGAAGCAATTGGGAGAATTGGTGAAGCAGAACGACTGGAACCAGTACACCGTGATCGCGAGGGGCGGCACGTGCATTCACATTGTGAACGGCCGCGTCATGGCGATACTGGTCGATGACGATCCCGACTCCTCCAACAATCAGGCCGGTCTTTTCGGCATTGAGATCGAAGCGATCACGAAGGTCAGCGTGCGGAACATCTGGGTTAAGAAACTGGATCCCAAGTAAGCTGGCGGCGTTGCGTTGGGTCAGCCCTCCGATTGGGCCGGGGAAGCGGAAGGCGGACTGGTCGGGCTTGCGTCCCCGCCGTCCCAATCGACCCAAAGCAGGGAGGCCGTGCCCAGAATACCGAGGCAGCCGACAATGATAAACGGCAGTCCGAAGCCTCCGTGGGTGGTGAGCCGGCCGATAAGATAAATGAGCGCGCTGCCGGAAAACGCGCCGATCGCCCCCATGATTCCGGCGATGGATCCGACATGGCGTGATGAGATTTCCTGATTGAATGACAGGAAGATCGAGCCGAAAGCGGCCCGGCCGAGGTTCATCAGAAACATCAACCCGACCGCAAACCCCACCGTGGGCGCGGCGAATATGAATGCCGCCGAACCCATCAGCAGCCCGGCAACCAGCAGGACGTATTTCCGGGCCCTGCCCACCGGGACGCCCCGCCTGACGGCCCGGCTGACGATGATCCCGCTGGCGATGAGGCTGATGTCGAAAGCGAGGTAAATGAGCGTGAGATAGATCGCGAGGTCGGTCTTCAGGCCCAGCCCCCATTTTTGGACAAAGTAGGTGGGCAGCCACGCACCCGCGACATGGATGATGGGTATGCCGAACATGGCCCCGGCCGCGCAGGCTCGAAACCGCGGATCCCGGAGAATGATTCTCCATTCGCCGCCCGGTCCCGCCGCCGGCATTTGGACGTTCCGGCCTCCCAATACTTCCGGGCCGGGACGAAAGAGAACGAGCCAGACCGAGACCCAGATAAAGCCGAAAAATCCCAATATGGCGAAGCCCGCGCGCCAACCGACCGTCTGATGCAGCAGGATCATCAACGGAGGAGCCAGCAGCGCGCCGAGGGAACCTCCGCTCATCATAATCCCATTGGCCAGCGTCCGGTCGCTTTTCGGAATGATGCGCGCAATGATGCGGGCGGCGCCGGTCTGTCCGGCGGCTTCAAAGACGCCCAGCGCAAAGCGGCAGGCAAAAAGCGCGACAAACGTTTGCGCGAGTCCCGTGGAGAGCTGGGCCAATGACCAGAGCAGGACAAAGACGGCATAGGTCCACCGGATATTCAAGCGGTCGAGGAAAATTCCGACGAACAGGTGCATCAGGCCGTAGGAGAAATAAAACGCGGACAGCACGAGTCCGAGGCGCTCGTTGTTCAGTTGCAGCTCCTCCTCGATGACCGGCGCCATGACGCTGAACGATTGGCGGTCGAGGTAGCTGAGCAGCGTCGCGAAAAGAAGAATCACGCACACGATCCAAGGCCAGCGCCGGCTGTGGGCCGGAAATCCGGGGTGGGGCGAAGCGGGCGGCGTGTCGGACAAATTCATGGTGATCGGGGGTAGGGGCGAGGCGGTGAGTGGGGAGGCGCGGACTAGCCGTCCGTCATTCCACTCAGAAAGCCGGGGTTGATCCTGGTCATACGCTCCAGGGCGACGGCGGCAATCCCATGCCTTGAATGATGCGCAAGGATGTTCCGCCAAGCCTCGTCCCACGGCGCATTTTCCATCTGGCCGGAATCCGTGGCGAGCACGGTGGAATCGGACCCGACCGAATTGATCGCCGCGAGGTTCGCCGCGAGGTTCAAGCTGTAGCGGCCGTCCCCGATCGGTTGGGCGTAACAGCGTTCGAAATATACCGGCAGGTCGCGAACCAGCGCCTTTTGTTCGGCGACCGAAAGCCCGGTCACCCGGTGTTCGGGATGATTGACGATTATGCGGCGGATGCCGGCCTTCACTGCGCCCTCGGCGACGAGGCGGATTTCCAAAGGCGAAAGATGGCCCGTGGCCAGCGCGATGTCGTGGTCGGCGATGATCCTGAGGATTTCCCCTGCCGCAGGCAAAAGGGTGCCGCCGGAGGCCACTTCGATCCCGCCTGATTTACCCTCGTGTCGACGATGATTGGCTGCATCAAGCGTGGGCATCCAAATGATTCGGGCGCCGGCGGTGCAAGCTTCGTGCACCGCGGCGGGACTCAGCCCTCCGGCCACTTCATTGAGCACCAGCCCCCCCATCACGCGGATCCCTGTTACCAGGCATTGGGCGGCCTTCGCCCGCAGCACGGTCGAGGCATGGTGGCCTTTGAGCACGACACCGGCGGCCCCTTCCCGTTCCGCCAGCTTCGCCAATGCCACGTCGTCCAACCGGCGGGGCCGACGGTCGGGAGACGTATGAATGTGCAGGTCGATGATGCCTTCGAGCATGGTTAGGAAAAGGTGACGTGATTGAGGTCGGCGAGGCGCCGGCCCGTCTGTATCAAAAAATCCCGGCTGCCAAAACTGCCCGATTTGAAGACCACGAAGAGAGGCTCCGTCCGGCCGAATCCCACACAGAGAGGCACGCCGGGTTCGAGCTCGTGCAAAATCCGGCAGCCGGTGATGCCAAGGCGCCGCGTGACCGAGCCCGACGTGTCCCCGCCGGCAACCACCAATCCCGCCACCGGGGTCAGCTCGAGCACCCGCGCGCACAGGGCCGCGAGCTGGCTGGAAATTCCCCGACCGTAGGCCGCGACATCGAGGCCTTCGGATAACGCCGCCTGTTGCCCGGCCTGTATGCGGGCGGATTCCTGCGTCGTATGGACCAGCACCGACCGGCCCCCGGCGATGAGAGCGGCAACGCGGTCACCATGCGCATCCGCCCAGTCTTGACCGAGACCGGCATCCGGGGCCATGGCCGAGGGATCGAATTCAAACGTGGCAATACCGGTGGATTGAAGCCGTTCGGTTTGCATCCGGGTTTGCGGGGTGAGGCTGCCTGAAACAAACAGCACGCCGCGCGCGACGGCGGGCAGTTCGACGTCGACGTCGCCATGCCGTGAACCGAATGGAAGGAAAGCGGGCCATTCCGCAGCGAACCCCGCGCTCCCGCCAAAGGCGCGGAAGTCCGTCGTCGCCCCCGCCAGCGTGGCCAGGTCCGCCTGCGTTTCCCCGTCAACTAGGATGTAGGAATGATTTTGGCGCATTTTGTCCAAATGAGCCCGCAAGGCCTCGGTTCCGCCGCGCACCACGCCAAGCGGGGCGAGTCCGACGGGACGACGGCTTTGCTCTCCAATGATCCGGACCAGGTCGGAGGTCTTGCGCGGGTGAATGGGATCGTGGGCGAATCCGGTTTTTTCAAGGGGCTGGCCGTGAAGAAAGTGCCGGCCGTCGCGGGTCGTGCGCCCGAGCAAAGGATAGGCGCCGGCAATGATGGCGGTTTTTTCGCCGGTGGCATCGAGCATGGCATCAAGCTCCGCGCCGATATTCCCCCGAAAGACCGAGCAGGTCTTCTTATGAAAATGGGTGCAGCCGGCAACCTGCAGCCGGCGGGCGGCCGCATGCACCTTTTCATAGGCAACACCGGCGTTATCGAGCCGGCTGTCCGTGTCGATGATGGTGACGTCCGTTGGGGCCCACGCCTCCGCCGGCGCGGTGGTGAACATCTGCACGCCGCATCCCGCGCGGTGAAACATGACGCCGATGTCGAGCGCCCCGGTGGTATCGTCACCAACGACCCCGATCATGACGCCTCCTTCGCCGGATTGAATGACGCGACCCGTTCGGCAATGGCCTCGGCCAGTTGCCAGGTTTTGCCGGTCCCGCCCAAATCGGGCGTCAGTCGATCAGCGTCCGCCAGCACGCCGCGCGTTGCGTTCCAGATGTTGCGCGCCTGGTTTGCGTAGCCCAAGTGCTCAAGCAGCATGGCTCCGCTGAGCACGAGTGCAATCGGGTTGGCGAGAGCCCGTCCGGCCAGATCGGGGGCGGCGCCGTGCGAGGCTTCGAAGGTCGCCGTTTTGAATCCGAGATTGGCCCCGGGGGCGAGCCCCAGGCTTCCCGCCAGGCCGGCTGCCAGATCCGAGAAAATATCGCCGTATTGATTCGGGCAGACCACGACATCGAAGCGGGCCGGTTCACGCACGATGGTGTAACAGGCCGCATCGATCATGAGATCGTCGAATACGAGATCGGGGTAGTCTGCGGCCACTTCCCGGCAGCAGCGCAGAAAGAGCCCGTCGGTGTAGTTGAGGACATTCGCCTTGTGCAGGCAGGTGACCCGCCGCCGGCCGTGACGCCGGGCATAATCGAAGGAGAATTTGGCGACACGCACGGAGGCCTCGCGGGTGATGCGTTTGATCGCTTCGGCCGAGTCGTCGCCCTGGTGTGTTTCCAAGCCGATATAGACGTCCTCGGTGATTTCGCGCATGATCACGATGTCGAGCGCATCATAGCGGCCGCTTATTCCCGGAAATCCGCGAATCGGGCGCGGGTTCACGAAGAGCGACAGTTCGCGGCGCAGCGCATTATTGAGCGAGGGATACGCCAGGTCCGTGCCGTCGGGCTGCAGGCAGGCGATGCGGCCCTCCATTTTATTGACGATGAGCGGGGCCTTGAGTGTGGCGGGCAGCGCGCGCAGTTGCGCGACCGCGGCAGGCGGCAAAGCGTGTCCATGGCGGGCCAGGGCCGTCAGGCCGACCTCGATCGGCTGCCACTCCAGGGGCACGCCGGTCGCGGCGATCACGGTCAATGCCGCGTCGGTGATTTCCGGTCCGATCCCGTCGCCATGAATAACGCCTGCTTTCATGGGCGAAGATGCTGAAGGAGCGGGAAAAGGTAGCCGGCAGCTTCGGCGGCGGCGGCGGCGCTGTCGGGGACCTGATTGATTTCGACAGTGAGAAAGTCCTCGTAACCGAGCGACTGAAGCGTCCGGAGAAACAAGGGGAAATCGATTTCGCCGCGACCGGGACTCAGCCGGCCCGTGTCCGCGACGTGAATGTGGATCAGGCGCCTCTTTGCAGCCTCAAGGGCGGCGGGCAGGGAAGCATCTTCATGATGCATGTGATACGAATCGAGCATGAGACTCAGGCCGGGGAGATTCAGCCGGTCGATCCATGCAATGGCTTCCGCGGTGGTGTTGAGATTGGCGATGACACCGCGGGTTTGGGGTTCCAGCGTTACCCGTACCCCGCGGGTCACCGCATGGTCACAAACGGCACGGAAGCCGTCGTCCCGCCATTGGATCGCATCCGCGTGGTGGCCGATGGCGCCGCGAAGTTTGCCGACATTCACCTGGGTGCCGAGTTCGGCGGCCAGATTCACAATCGCGCACGCGCGGGCGATGGCGCGTTCGCGCAGGCTTTTGTCGGCGTGGGTGAAAGTCAGGCCATCGTGAACCGCCACGGGTCCCGTGCCGATCGCAGCGACAGCGAGGCCATGCCGGGCGAGGGCGGCCGCGATCACACCGGCATCGAATTCCGCCGGATTCCGTACGAACAATTCGACGCCCGCGTAGCCCAGACCGGCCAGGGCGGATGCGATCGCTTCCAGTTCGCCTGACCAAGCCAGCAGGCGTCCGGTGACTTCCGGAGTGGCGACGGGATAGGCGAGTTTCATGAGCGGGGGCGGACACCCGCATCTTGAGCGGCTTTGAGGGTGCGTTGCACGGCACCGGGGCCGCTGGTGAGGACAGGGATCGGCAGCCCCTTGATCAAAGGGAGGGCGCGGGCCATCGATAACTGAGCGAGGACGATGACGTCGGATTCCCCGGCCAATTCGACGACGGCATCGCGTACGGTACGATCATGGTCTTCCATTTTGCCGCAGCCGAGGGCTTCGAATGCGCCGTGGGCGATCCGAGTGGTCAAAGTGAGCGCACTCGCGCCGGGGCTGGCGGAAAGAAGTCCGCGCGTCGTTTCCGCGGCCGACGCAAGAGTCGCGACAATTCCGATACGCGGACCGCCGGCCAGGGCCTGCTCAATCATCGCATCGTCGATCGCCACGATCGGGCGGACGATGTGCGGCCGCAAATCCGCGATCAGCGGCGAAAGCGACGAGCAGGTTGTCATGATCGCATCGACGCCGTCGCCCGAGATCAGTTCCAGCCAGCAACGGAGTCGTCGGCGCGTGGTTTCTTCGAGACCGTGCCGGCGAACATGGCCAAGCAAGCCCTCGTCGAGGTAATGAATCAGGCTGACCGGCTGATCCGCGGCATGCCAGGCGGATTCCGCTGCCGGAATGGCGGCGAGGGTGGCGTGAAAAAGTCCGATGCGTTTCATGACGCGGCGACTTGGAGGGCTTGATGGCAGGCAGCCGCTTCGTAAGCGAGGAAAACGAGTTCGGTCGTTTTGAGATAATCGGCTCCGGAAGTTTCAAAAGGAGTTCCTTCGCGCAGGCACGTTGCAAAGTGGGTCAATGCCGCCTGCACGCTGCCGCCGCGATAGCCCGGGGGGATTTCGTACTGGTGGATATGGGTTTGACCGGAAGCGGAACGAATGAGCATGCGACCGAACGAATCGACTTCCAGGACGGCTTCGGTTCCCTCCAGTCGCATGGTACCGTTGAAGGGCGGTTTCCGGGGAGTCGAGTGGAGGGCGCGATTGCCATCCCAGATCACCACGGGACCGTCGGCATAGCGCAGGGTTACGATCGCCTGGTCTTCGCCGCGGATTGCGGGATTGTTGCGATGCACGACACAAGTCAGGTCATGCGGTTCGCCGAAAAGAAACCGGTAGGTGTCGAGATAGTGAATGGCGGTTTCCAACAGCAGGAAGCGCGGCATTTCGCGGAAGTAGGGTTGTTCGGGGTAGGGCATCGGACCGAGACCATCGCCCGTGCGCAGGGTATGATAAACGGAGCGAGGTTCGCCGAGTACGCCTGTTTGGAGGAGGCGTTTGATTTCCCGATACCACGGTTGCCAACGCCAGTTGTCGTTGACCATGAGCCGCACATTGGCCGCGGCACAATAGGCGACGCAGTCCCGCGCCTCTTGAAGGGTGCGACCGAGGGGTTTTTGACAAAGGATGGGCAGGCCGGCGTCGGCACAAAGGTGAATTTGGTCGAGGTGAACCTCGACCGCCGTGCAGATGTCGGCAAAGTCCGGTTGGGTTCCGGCAATCAGCTCGGATATGTCGGTGCCGTGGTGCGGAATTGAGAAACGGTCGGCCAAAGCCTTTGCCGCTTCGCTCCGCCGCCCGTGGACGGCGGTGATGTTCGCGATCTTCGACTTTGACCAAGCCTCAAGTTGGATTTGGGAAAATTGGCCTGTTCCGAGAAAAAGTCCGTGCATCGTGGGGAAAGAATCCTTCCTAGCTTAAATATGTTATACCGTATACAGCAAACTTCAGGCCGTTGTCAAATACGGTCTTCTGAGATAATCAACTGATCTTGTGCTTTTTTCTTTCTTGGTGGGGCTTCGAGGTACCAGCGGGGAATCATAGTGTTGGCGTACGCTGCTGAATCTTGTGGGATTTTATATGGCTTGATTCAATTAGGTTAATATGTGATACCGTATACAAGATGGTGGAAGAAGGACGAATTGGCGACATGATTTTTTCTCAAGCTTGGCTCCGTGCTTTGGATTTACGGTGGAACGGCGTATTTCGTCGATCACGTTGATAGAGGAGGATCATGGGCAATCTTGTGCAGAGTGGTGATCCTCGTTCCTCCTTGGTCGATACGGCCCGGTGGATGGCGGCAGCTCATTTGGCTTGGGGATCATCGGGGAACTTGAGTGCCCGGGCCGGTCCGAACACATTTTGGCTCAGCGCGTCGGGAACGTGGTTCGAACGGATCGATGCCGGTGACTTTGTTCTCTGCCGGATCGACGATGGCAGCTGGGAGGGGAGCCGCCGGCCTTCCAAGGAAATTGGCATGCACCGGGCCGTTTATCAGCGGAGGCCGGAGGCTCATTGGATCCTTCATTGCACGCCGCCCCATGCCACGATTTTTGCCTGTCAGCACCGGACCCCAACCCGCGGGGTGTTTGTGGAAGGCATGGCTTATCTTTCCAATCTGGGGCACGTGGACTATTTTCACCCGGGAACCGTGGAACTGGGCGAGGCGGTGGGGCAGGCGGCTGAACAGGCGGAGGCATTGCTGCTTTGGAACCACGGCCTCCTGGTGTTCGATGCGGATCTCGATGAAGCCCGAATGCGTTTGTTAAGCTTGGAATTCGCGTGCTCATTGCAACTCGCCGCCGAGGCGGGGGGGCGGGATTTCGTCCCCTTGAGTGAAAAGTTAATGACGGAATTCGCCGCGCGCCGGATC
>Ga0164241_10001500_pt1 | contig 28442 bp, 23 predicted proteins | sample OricomyardsoilBY_FD_108780 | JGI IMG/M metagenome (GOLD analysis project Ga0164241, IMG submission 108780) | Backyard soil microbial communities from Emeryville, California, USA - Original compost - Back yard soil (BY) | ecosystem: Environmental > Terrestrial > Soil > Unclassified | place: USA... | reverse complement strand
TAGCGCTCCGGCGACGTGTCGGCGGGCAGGAACACTTGCGGGCGCGCCTGCGTCTTTTGGTACAGCTTGGCGCCCGGCGCCTTGGTGTTCGTGAACGAGACCACACCGTCAGGCCCGACCGACTGGTAGATGTCGGCGCGGCTGGCAGCGGGTGAAATGGTTGCGACGAGGCCGCCCAGGCACGCCAGGACCAGAGAGGAGTAACGGGAAGTTGGTCGGGAGGACTGGCCCATGCGGGGTTGCGCCCGAGGAAGGCGCGTGAGGCAGATCGTACCGAGTACCGCCTCGTCGCGTCTAGGAAACGACGCCCGCCCCATTTTCATTCCGCCTCTTACGTAAATGCGAGCGGTGTAGGCAAACCGGCGCGGACCCAGATTCTTTCACAGGAAGGGCAGAAGGGCAGAAGCCGAGAATGGGGGCGCCAAGCCGCTTCCAACTTTGCGTCGCTCTTTACGGCTTCTAAAAGGCGCGACGCAAAAGCCGAACCAGGTCGGCGGCATTCTTCACTTTCCCCCCTTCTGACCTTCTGCCCTTCCTGTGAAGAAATCTCGAGCCGCTAAGAGCGGCCCGATGACGCCACGGAAGTTTCTGCGAGGAGGGCTGCGGGGTGGCAGCCCCTGGACCTACTCTGCGGTGAGGTAGGTGTAGCTGCGCAGCGACTCTTCGTAGTGCATGAGCAGCGTGCGCATTTGGTCGTTGGTGAGGCGGCCGGCGCTGACAGCGCGTTCGGCTTGGCGGCGGACGGCGTCGACCATGCTTTCGGGCACGTATTCGACGTAGCGCAGCACCTCGGCGACGCTGTCACCCTTGATGACGTGACGGATTTGGTAGCCGTCGTCGGTCAGGGCGATGTGCACGGCGTGGGTGTCACCGAACAGGTTGTGCAGATCGCCCAAGATCTCTTGATAGGCGCCGTTCAGGAACATGCCGAGGTAGTACGACTCGGTTTCCTTGAGTTGGTGTAGATCGAGCGTGCCCTTCACGTCTTCGACGTCGATGAAGTGATCGATCAAGCCGTCGCTGTCGCACGTGAGATCGGCGAGGGTGGCGGACACGAGCGGCTCTTCGTCGAGCCGATGGATCGGCATGATCGGAAAGAGCTGATCGATGGCCCAGATGTCGGGCGCCGATTGGAACACCGAGAAGTTGCAGTAGTAGATGGCGGACAAGTCACGATCGAGATGCGTGAGCTCTTCCGGCACGAACTTCAAACGCTTGAGCGTGTGGTGGATCTTCTCGCAGCAGTTCCAGAACATCTTCTCGACCTGCGAACGCTCGCGCAGAGAGAGGTAGCCGTACTTGAACAGGCTCTGCGCCTCTTCTTTGGCTTGGCTGGCGTCGTGGTAGCTTTCCTGCACGTTTTTGGGCTGAATGCCGCAGTACGTGTCGTACAGCTCGCGCAGTAGGCGATTGGCGTCGGCCTTGGGCTCGGCCGGCTGGGGGAAGCGGACTTGGTTCTCGCCCACCACCTCGAACACCAAAACCGAATGGTGGGCCGCGACCGCGCGGCCGCTCTCGCTCACCAGCGTGGGGACGGGGAGCTCGGCTTTTACGCACGCGGCTTGGATGTGGGATACGACGTCGGCCGCGTACTCTTCGAGCTGGTAGTTCTTGGAAGCGTGAAAGTCGGTCTTGGAGCCGTCGTAGTCGACGGCGAGGCCACCACCGACGTCGAGGTAGCCCATCTTGCAGCCCATCTTCGCCAGCTCGACGTAGATGTTCGACGCCTCTTGCATGGCGTTCTTGATCGGGATGATGCTGGAGATTTGGCTGCCGATGTGGAAGTGCAAAAGCTGCAACGTGTCGAGCATGTTGCGCGCGGTCAGGCGGTCCACGACCTCGATCATTTCCGACGTGGTGAGGCCGAACTTGGCGCGTTCACCCGCCGAGTCTTTCCAACGGCCGACGCCCTTGGTCGTCAGCTTGGCGCGCACGCCCAACAGCGGGCGAATGCCCAGTTTTTCCGAGGCTTTGAAGACGAGGTCGATCTCTTCGAGCCGCTCGAGGACGATGATGACGGTCTTGTCGAACTTCTGCGCGACGAGCGCGGTCTCGATGTACTTCGAGTCCTTGTAGCCGTTGCAGACGATGAGCCCGCCCACGTCTTGCATGGCGGCGAGCGCGATCAATAGCTCGGGCTTGGAGCACGCTTCGAGACCGAAGCTGTACGGGCGCCCGGCTTCGACGATTTCTTCGACGAGGTGACGCTGCTGGTTCACCTTGACCGGGTACACGCCGCGGTAGATGCCTTGGTACTCGTACTCGGCGATCGCTTTGAGGAACGCCTCGTTGATGCGTTTGATGCGATCGGCGACGATGTCCGAGAAGCGAATGAGCAGCGGCAGGTCGAGGCCGCGCGCCTTCAGCTCTTGGGCGAGCTCGAACAAGTTGATCACGCGCTCGGGGCGATCCGGATTCGGTCGCACCTCGACGTGGCCGCGCGCGTTGACGTGGAAGTAGGGCGCGCCCCAACCATGAATCTGATAACGCGCCGCTCCACGCTCAGCGGACCACTCGGTAGTGCCGTTCTGATCACCGCCGTTGGTCGGCCGCTTGGAGTCGTGCAACGCGTCGGGAGGGACCGGCGAAAAGCTCACGTTCGACATCTGATATTTCGGTCGGGAATATACTGTCGATCGCCAGGCGTGACGCACGGAAAATGCGGGTGTGCCGCGCTGTCACTTCCGCGTCGCCTGCCGCGATTAACCCCAGAAGTGGTGGGGCAGGGCGGCGCGGCGCCACAGGGACAGAAAGTCCATGGAAAACGCGACCGTGATGTGGACGAGGAAGCCGGCGTAGATGCTGCGCGTGCGCATGGCGAGCGAGCCGAGCACGATGCCGGCAACGATCGCGCCGTTCGCCTCCAGGTAGGGCTTGCCGTAGTGAATCATGCAGTAAGGCACCGCCATCGCGAACACCGCGCCCGCACCGAAGTTTCGGCGCAGCGCGCCCAAGATCCACCCGCGGAAGAACATCTCCAGCGCAAAGAACTGGCAGAAGTAGATCGCCTCCCAGACGAGAAAGTCGAACCAGCTACGACTGCTGAGCTTGTAAAACGGGTAGTAGGTGCCGAAATCGGGCTGGGCGGACACGATCAGCATCGCGGGCACGACCACCGCCAGGCACAAGCCGTAGATCCACAGGTGGCTGAAGAAGCCCTTCACCCGGAGCCCCATGTCGAGCAGGCTGTCGCTGGGGAAAAGCAGCTTCCAAAGCGGTAGAGGGATGAGCACGTAGCCCAGAACGCGGGCAAATACCCACCAGCCGTAGCTGTACAGCTCGTCGTACTTTTCGAGCTTGATGAACTTCCAGCCGCTGGCCTGGAGCTCGGTCAGCCATGGGCGGAGCTGCGTGTCGTAGATGCCCCGACCGCCGTAGTATTCTTGGAGCGTGAGCACGACGGCCACGATCGCGAAGCAGGCGACCGGGCGGCGGTAGTCGTACTCCGTCGTCGGCGCTTCGAGCCGCAACCGGTGGGCTTCGGCGTCCAGCTCTTCCCAGGTAGTCTTGAAAAAGCGGCGCACCAGCGGCCAGAGCGCGATCAGGATCGGGATCGGGAGCAGCGCCTTGATCGGCGGGTACTCGAGCAACGCGCTGAACCAGGACACCATTTTCAGCCGCGTCAGCGGCAGAGGCAGAGGCTCCAGGGCGAGCAGGGTTGCCAGCAGAGACGTCATGCGGAGGCGCCAGCCGCGCGTTTCAGGCGAGCGAGCGAGCGCTCGCGCCCCAACACGACCAGGACATCGAAGATGGGCGGGCTGGCGCTGCGTCCGGTGACCGCCACTCGCAGGGGCTGGGCGACGTCCTTCAGGTGTAAGGCTTGGGCCTCGGCCCAACCTTTGAAAGCCGCTTCGAGCGACTCGGCGGTCCACGTCGAGTGGGCTTCGAAAAGAGCCAGCATCGCCGCCAGGCGCGGCTTGCTCTCGGGCGTCAGGAACTTGCTGACGGCTTTCTCGTCCTGCTCGGGCGGCTCGCGGAAGTAAAAATCGAGGTCGTTGGCGGCGTCGACGAGGGTGCGGGCGCGCTCGCGGATGCCGCCGATGGCCGCCTTCAACCGGGCGTCGTCGACCTCGGGCAAGCCGCGCGCGGCCAAGAACGGCTTGGTCCAAGCGGCGTACTCGTCGAGCGTCGTCAGCGCCGGTTGTTTCAGGTGCTCGAAGGCGACGTCAGCGAACTTTTTCGCGTCGAACTTACCGTCGCCCTTACCGACCCGCTCCCAGTCGAACGACTCGATCAGCTCTTGGCGGCTGAAGATTTCTTTGTCGCCGAAGGACCAGCCGAAGCGGACCAGGTAGTTGAGGATGCCGGTGGGCGTGTAGCCCTTGTCTTTGTATTCTTGAACCGAGACCGAGGCGTGGCGTTTGCTGAGCTTTTCGCCGTTCGGGGCCAGCATCATCGGCAAATGCGCGAACTGTGGCGGCTCCCAGCCGAAGGCGCGGTACAACATCACCTGCTGGGGCGTGTTGCCGATGTGATCGCGGCCGCGCCCCACGAACGTGATTTGCATCTCGTGATCGTCGATGGTCGCGGCCAGGTTGTAGAGCGGGTAACCATCGGCGCGCATCAGCACGAAGTCCTGCTGGGCGCTGTTGGGCGTGCTGATGACGCCGAACACCTGGTCGTTGAACTCGGTTACCCCCTCGCTGGGTGACTTGAAGCGCACGACGTGGGGCGTGCCCGGGTCGTCGGTGCGGTCGCGGCAAGTGCCCGGGTAACGGAACGCCGCCTTGGGGTCCTTGGCCTTGAGGGCCTCGCGTTGCCGGTCCAGCTCCTCTTTCGTGCAAAAGCAGCGGTACGCTTTGCCCTCGGCGATCAGCTGCTCGACCGAGGAGCGATAGAGGGCCTTTCTTTCGCTCTGGAAGTACGAGCCGAAGTCGCCGCCGACCTCCGGGCCCTCGTCCCAATCCAGGCCCAGCCAGGTCATGGCGTCCAAAATGGCGCGGACGCTCTCGATACTGCTGCGGTCCTGGTCGGTGTCTTCGACCCGCAGGACGAATTTGCCGCCGGTTTTCCGGGCCCAAAGCCAGTTGAAGAGCGCCGTGCGGACGCCGCCGATGTGAAGGTAGCCGCTGGGTGATGGTGCGAAGCGAAGCCGGGGCTTCATGGGGGCTTGCCGGTACCACGCGGGCGCGGGGCGGGCGAGATTTTCTGCGGGAAACCTTGCGGTACGAAAAACCTGCTGCTAGAAACGCGGCCCCTTATCGGCCCCGTGTTCAGGCGCCGTCTCTGGAGCAGTCATGAAGAAGTCCCCCGTCACGGTCGTCAAAGAGCGTTTTGAGAGCAAAGCGAAGCTCGTGGAGGCCGTGCAGAAGCTGGCGACGGCGGACCTGTGGGTCGAGCGTCTCAACGCCGACAAGGGCCTGGCCAAGGTTTCCAACGAGAAGCTCATCAAGCTGCACGACGTGCTGGCCGACGCCAAGCAGCGCTTCGGTTCCCGCGACAAGCTGATCAGCGCGATCTTGGAGCTGAAGAAGCGCACCAAGGACGCGAGCTACAGCGCCGGCCTGAAGAAGTTCGCGTTGCCGCAGCTGTTGGATCTGCACGCCTCGGTCGAGCGCGCCAGCAAGCGCCTCGCCGCCAAGGCCGCCGCTCCGGCCAAGGCCGCCAAGAAGGCGCCCGCGGCCAAGAAGGCGCCCGCGGCCAAGAAGACGGCCGCCAAGAAGACGGCCGCCAAGAAGTAGTCGCGATGAGCCTGTAACGCCGTCAGGCTTACAGGCTTTTTTCCGCGATGAAGCGGTTCGTAAAATCGGCGCTCTTTTGGTAGGAGCGCTCGAGGTCGGAGAGCAAACGCTTTTCGATCGTGCCGCCGATGCCGAAGATTTTGACGCTGGCTTCGGCGCGCGCCTTGCGTCGACAGCGGTTCTCGCTATCGGCAACGGTCCAGATGTCGACCTTGATGTTGAGCTTGTCGGCGAGCTTATTGGGTACGACTACGACTTTGTAGCTCTTGGCGGCTCGGTCGAGCACGCCGCGCTCTTCGTAGCCGATGCCCTCGCCGATCACCGCTTTCAGCGTCGCCGGCAGCTCGCCCACGTACGGGACGACCTCGACCACGCGGTGGAGCTGGCCGCCACGCTCTTCGCGTGAAACCTCCCGACAAACCGGGAACTTGAGCTCGGTTTTGAACAGGCGCTCGTTGTATTCGGGGTCCAAAAATATCCGGTCCCAGAACGTAGCTTCGGAGCAATTGAACGTGTGCTCGACCTCGAGGGTAGCCATGGCGGGCGCACCATAACGCGGGGAGCGAGATTTTCACAGGAAGGTCAGAAGGACAGAAGGCGAGAAATTGGGGGGCTGTCGCCATCGCTGGATTGCGCGCCGAACGGCGCGGCGAGCAAATCAAACCTTCTGATCTTCTGATCTTCCTGTGAAAAAATCTCGAGCCTGACGGGGCCTGCTAGGCTGCGTTGGCGAATGGTGGACGCGGTGTTGACCGAGACGAGCTCGATGCGGCGGGAGTCGCCGGGGTGGCTGCGTCAGGTGATCGTCGTGTACCGCAAGGACCTGGCCATCGAAGCCGCGACGGGCGAGGTGACGGTCACGAGTGGCTTTTTTGCGCTGCTGGTCGTGGTGCTGGCGTCACTGTCCTTCTTCGGCGGGCCGATGAGCGCGCGCAACGTGGCGGCCGGTACCGTCTGGCTCTCGGTGGCGTTCGCGGCCGTGCTTTCACTCGGTAAGGCGTGGCAGCGCGAGCGTGACGAAGCGGCGCTCGACGGCTTGCTCGTGTCGCCGCTATCGCGCAGCGCCATCTTTGCCGGCAAGGCGCTCAGCGTGTGGACGTTTCTGTTGGCGGTGCTGGTCGTGGTGCTGCCGCTCTCGCTGCTCTTCTTCTCGATCGAAGCGTCGCTGATGGGGCCGCTCTTGGTCATCGCGGCGGTGGCGACGCCGGGCGTCGCGGCGTCGGGCACCTTGTTCGGTTCGATGACGGTGCGGACGGGCGCGCGCGATCTGCTCTTGGCGGTCGTGCTGTTTCCGCTGCTGGCGCCGACGTTGTTGGCCGCGGTCGCGGCAACACGCGAGCTATTCGGCGGCGCGCCGCTCTCCGAGCTGGGCGACTACTTGAAGCTGATGGGCGTGTTCGATCTCGTGTTCGTTGCCGGTGGGCTGAGTATGTTCGGCTCGCTCGTCGAGCGCTGAGATCTTCGGAGCACGGGCGCGGCCGTGGCGGCGCGCGACCTCGAGATTCAGCTGCGCCAAGTCGGGCCCGCACCGATGCCGGCATCGGGCTTTTGAGCGGGCTAGGCCGACGTTTGCGCGAGGGCTTCGAACGTCGCTTGCAGGTCGCGACCCGGCACGAACAGGCGCTCGGCAACGCGGCCGTGCGCGTCGGCGCGCGGAAAATAGCCGGCGGTCGGGTCGAAGTCGACGGACGCTCCGCCCTGTACGGCCAACTCGAAGCTGGGGGCGCCGGGGCCGTCGAAGGCCAAGGCATTCAGCTTGATACGACGCGCTCCGGTTTCGCCATGAATCTCGACGCCACTCACGCGTTCGCGCCCGACGGCTCGTAGCACGCTTTCGGCGTCGAGCTGCACGAGCTGGGCGGCGCCCTGCACCTGCTCGAGCAGGCGCGCGGCGTAGCGCCCGTTGCCCACGATGCCGATGCGGCTGCCGATCAAGACGTCGTTTTGCCAGGCCAACAGCGCCGCGCGCGCCGAGAAGATGCCAGGCAGGTCATTGTTGGCGAACGCCGGCGCCGCGTCGTGGCTTCCCGTCGCTAACAGCACCGCCTGACAGCGTAGCAGCAGAGTCTTCTGGCTCGTGACGACCAGCACGCTGATGCGCCCGGTACCGTCGTCCGGCTCTCGCGAAAGCGCCACCGCGCTGGCGTGCGGGTAAAGCTCGGCGCCGCTCGCGCTCGCCGTCGCGGCCAACGCTTGGGCGCGCTTTGGCTCGAGCGCCGTCAACGCCCCGCCCAGCGTGTGCCCGTCGTCGACCAGAAGCGCGCGCTCGCCGAGCCGAGCGGCCGCGGTCAGACCGGCGCGACCTCCGCCCACAATCAGCACCCGTACGTCACGTCGCTCGCCCGGCACCACCTTGGGCGCACTGTCGGCGAGGCGCCCCAGGCCCGCGATGCGGCGCGCAAAGTTGCCGACGAGCGGGCTGATGCCGCGGATGCCGGCCATCAAGCGGTGATGGTCGATGCCCTGCGGAAATAGAAAATCAGCGGCCGAAAGCAGATCGGTCTCGCGCGTGCCGAGCACGTTTTGGGTCTCGACCTGCTCGCCACCTCGTACCCGCACGCGACAAGCCGGCTGATTGGGCAAGCCGTCGACCCGCACCAAGCAGCCCTCACACGCCCCCCGCAAACAGTAGGGCCCACGGGGTCGATGCAGCTTGGGGCTGCGTGACAGCAGCAGCCGGTCCGCGGCGATCAACGCCAACGCCAATGGTTCACCGCGTTGGGCCACGAGCCGCTCGCCATCGTGAAAAAACTCCACGGCATCCGCCGGCTGCCCGAGACGTGTCGCCACGCCTCAGCCTCGCAGACATGCCGGGCTCGAGGCAACTCGCTCGCTCTCGTCATCCAAGCTAGGCTACGGGGCTTGGATCTCCGTACCCGAACCTCGCTGTTCTGCGGTGTGCTCGGGCTCGCCATCGCGGTCTCGATTCTGCTGCGTGGGCGGCCGAATCGCCCGCGCCTGTTCTTTGCGGCGCTCGCCGGCGACACCGGGCTCTGGTACCTCGCGCAGTGGCTCTACCACAGCGGGCGCAGCGATCTGTGGGCGCGTTGGACGGCCGTGCTCGCGGTTTTTTTGCCGCAGTTTGCGCTGCATCTGTTCGAGTCCATTTTGCCCGAGCCGGGGCGGCGCTCCATGCTGCTGCGCGTCGCCAGCATTTTGGTGGTGCCGATGCTGGTGCTGGTGTTGACCGAGCACCGACACGGCTTCGTGCGCGGATTGGTCTTCTCTTACGTGTTCGGCTTGATCGCGGCCGGCCTCTACCGCTTGTTGCGCCGCGGCGAGCGGAGCGGCTCGCGCGCGGTGCAGCGCCGCGTGCGCTTTCTGGTGTTGATCGGCGCGCTCGCCACTTGCTTCAGCCTGGCCGATTTTTTGTGGTTCGTCGGCGCCCCGCTGCCGCCGGTGAGCGCGGTGCTCAGCATCGTGTTCCTGTTCGTGCTGTCGGAGTCACTCACGCGCGAGCGCTTGGTCGACCTTTACGACATCTTGGGCCAGCTGCTGGTTTCGACCGCCCTGGCCTTCGCGATGGGCGGCATCTTCTACGTGTTCGTCGTGCTGCTGGGCGGCTTCGACACCATGTACCTGGGCGCGATTTTGGCGGCGATCGTGATCTTGCTGCTGTTCGAGCCGCTGCGTTCGAAGGCGGAGGACTACACGCACAAGGTCTTCTTCCGCGAGCGCGTCGACTTGGAGCGCGCGGTGGCCAAGGCGCGCGGGGTGCTCGTGCACACGCTGCAAGTGGCCGAAATGCAGCAGATCGTGATCTCGGCGCTCGAGGAGTCACACCGCGCTACCGGCGCGGCCATCTACCTGCGCGATCCGCTGGGGTCCGACTTCGTGGTCGGCTCGGGTTTCGGTCCGGTGGCGCCGCCACGCATCGAGCTGGCGGCGGCGCATCCCCTCGCCGAGCGTATGAACCTGGGCGGCGCGATCTTGCTCGAAGACTTGGCGCATCAGGTCCTCGAGCACCGTCGCTTGGGCCGCACGCACGAAGCCGAAGCCGACGAACGCCTGTTGAGCTCGGCGCAGCTGCTGGGCCCGTTCCGCACCGGCGTGTGCTTGGGCATCTGGGGTGAAAAGCGCGAGCTGCTCGGGCTCCTGCTGGTAGTGGACGACCGCGTGCGCGACGCCTTCTCACCCGACGAAGGCGCGCTGCTCGAGTCGCTCGCGGTGCAGATCGGCGTGGTCATCGACAACTCACGCCAGTACCGGCGCATGCAAGAGCGAGATCGCCTGGCCGCGCTCGGTCAGATGGCGGCGGGCTTGGCGCACGAGGTGAAGAACCCGCTCGGCGCGATCAAGGGCGCCGCCCAGCTCTTGGGCGATCCCGGCGACCAGCAGCAGCGCTTGGGGCCGGTCGAGCTGGAGTTCGTCGGCATCATCTTGGAGGAGGTCGAGCGGCTCGATCGCGTCGTCGGCTCGGTGCTGGACTACGCCCGCCCGTCCAAGGGTGAGCTGGGCGCGGTCGACCTCAACGCGGTCGTGCGCAGGACCGTCACGGTGCTGGCCTCCGATCGAGCCGAGGAGTGCCAAATCGTCACGGACCTCTCCGAAGGCGTGCCGCCGGTGCGAGCGGACGCCGAACAGCTGCGGCAGGTTCTGATCAATCTGGTCAGGAACGCCATCCAGGCCATGGGTGGGCAAGGCACGGTGCGAGTGCGCACCGCCATCCACGCCCAAGCGCCGTCCGCGATTGCGTCTGTCCCGGCCGGCGAGTGGGTCGAGGTTTCGGTGAGAGACGCGGGGCCGGGTATCGCACCTTCGGTCCTGCGCAACCTGTTCGTGCCGTTTTTCACCACTAAAGATCGCGGTACGGGTCTCGGCCTGGCGATCAGTCAACGCATGGTCGAAGAGATGGGCGGACGTATCGAAGTGGTCTCGCATCTCGGTGACGGCGCCACCTTCACCGTCCTTTTACCCGCCAGTGAGACTCACGGGCACCGGGCCGGTTTGAGCCCGACGCCACCGGAAGCCGGCGAGCCGGCGGCCGCCCTGCTGGGGGCTACCCCGGCAGATCCTACGGTTCCGGTCAGAACGATTTGACCGTATCTGGCTCAAAGTCCTAAAGTTTTTGGACCCGCGCCGTCTGTACGGGCGTAAGGCTTGGTTCCCCAACTCCATGGTTCCTCGACAAGCGCAACCCGGCCCCAGCTAGGCCAAGAACGAGCCGCGGTTCGCGCTCCGATTCATCTCCGGAAAATACCAGGGCGGTGAGTACCCGCTCGCGGAGGGACAAGAGATCGTGATCGGTCGCTCGAGCGAGCTCGACATGGTGCTCGTCGAAGAGATGGTGTCACGCAAGCACGCGCGCATCGCGTTGACGGACGGCACGATCAACATCGAAGACTTGGGCTCCACCAACGGTACCTTCGTCAACGGCGAGAAGGTGCAGCAGGGCACGCTACGCGAAGGCGATCGCGTGCTGATCGGCACGAACATCTTGAAGGTCGTGGCCGCGCCGCAAGACGCCGAGGCGCGCGCCAACCTCAAAGCCATGGCGGTGGGACGCGTCACCGCCAAGCAGCAACAAGCGCCGGGCCGCGCCGAGGAAGCGCCACGCATGTCCGGCATCTTGGAAGAGATCCCGCTGCCGGATCTGCTCCAGCTCTTCGGCACTTCGCGCAAGGCCGGTGTCTTGGTGCTGCGCTCGGCGGGCCGCGAGGGACGCATCTACCTGAACGACGGACGCATTCGCTTCGCCGAGTTCGCAGGCGTGCCGGGCGTGCCTCCGCTCAAGGTTCTGTATCGGATGCTGGGCTGGCAGACGGGCTCGTTCGCGCTCGACCCGCCCGACACCCGCGAGTTCGACGCAGGTATCGACGTCAGCGCTCAAGAGGTCTTGATGGAAGGCTTTCGCCAGCAAGACGAGCTCGGCCAGCTGCGCGGCAGGCTCGGCTCCGGGGGCCGCATGGTGCTCAAGCTGCCGCTCGCCCACCACCTGCGTGAGCTGGAAGACAGCGACCTGGATCTGCTGGAAGCCGCGTTGTCGGCTGATGACCTGGACGCGTTTCTCGACGCCGCGCCTGGACCCGACTTGGAGTCGGCCCAGGCGCTACTGTCGCTCGTGCAGCGCGGCTACTTGAAGCCGGCCTAGGGCGCGGCGGGAGCCGGCGGCGGTGCGCCCTGCTCGGGCATGGCGGGATGGCCCGGCGGCATAGCCGGCATGCGGGGGCCGCCCGGGATAGCGCCCGCGCCTCGTCGCGACAGCTTGGGCGCCAATTCCTTGAGCTTGCCCTGCAAGGTGGGGTCGTTTTCGGTCATGGCCGCTTCGCGCAGCGAGCGACCGAGGGCAGGCCAAAGCTCTTTGCGATGGCTCAGGCTCTCGAGCTCGGTGAAGGTCGCGTTACGCGTCGGCAGCGGACCAAACTGCAAGAATTGGCTGAGGTAGCGCAACGCGGCGCGATTCACGCGCGCGTAGGCTTGCATGAGCTGCTGAGCGGGATCGAGCGGCGCCGTCTCGACACCCTTCAGCTTGTCCGCGAGGGCGGCCTTGCCGGCGGAGCCGAGCGGCCGCGTGCGCGGCAACGTGTTGAAACCGGGCGGTTTGGCGGCGTGGGTGCCGCTACCGGCGGGCCCGGTCGCCTTGTGCTCGGCCTGGGTCTTTTCCATGTACGCGTTGCGCAGCCGCTCGGAGGCGGCCTCGCTCGCGAAGCTGAGCTCGGCCGCGGCATGCAGCAGCACGGCTTCGGGCTCGGGCTTGGCGACCGCCGCCTTGAGAGTGGCGAGCGCGGCTTGCGCGGTCTTGCACTGCTCGAGCTCGGCCGGCACTTTCAGCAACGGCTCGCACCCGGGCAAATCGGTCGTCGCGGCCCAGCGCTTCGTCCACTCTTTTTGAGCGGCGGCCAGACGGACGCCGTCGGCGTAGCGATCACCCTGCGGCTTCTTTTTAGTCTCCGCCTTTTCGGCTTTGGCTTTCGTTTCGTCGGGCTTCTTTTTGCAACCGACGACGCCGCCCGCCACACACGTGGCGAGCGCTAGCGCCCCCCAGCTCACCACCCACGATTTATAAGACCAATCTGCCACTAGTAAACTCCTCGCCACTCCGGGCCATAGAATCCGAAATCTCCCGACACTTCTTGCATGAAATCCAACAGGCCCTTGTAGTTCTTCACCCGATTCGCGAAGCGCTGGGATTTCACGACCGGTTCGCCAGTGGCGGAGGTGACATACTTCCTCACCATCTCGTCCGGCTTGTCATCTTTCGGAACCTCCACCGTCTCATAGGCTTGCTCGGTGAGCAGGTTCATCCAATCGATCATGCGAGCGGCGATGCCGCGGTCGACGTCTCGGCCGTCGACCTGTTCAGTCCCATAACGGTGAGCCACGTAGCTTTGGCCGCTCAGCGGATCCACCCAGCTGGCCTGATCGGTGCCTTTTTCGAACGGACTTAGGGTGGTGCCGACGCGGAAGATCCGCATCATGTCGATCCAGTCCTGCTTGTAGCTCTCCGGCAAATTCACGAGCGCGGAGTAGACCAGAAATTTCTGAACCTCGAAGCCAATCTCGGGGTCAATCGCCATCGACTGGGCGGGGGCGCTGTCGTCGAGCGAGGTCTCGCTCGGGTACTCTTTGCAGACGACGGCCCCCGAACGCCGCCAACACACTTCCGGCCCAGCCTTGGGCCAGAACGAGCGGTAACCCATACCGGCGCTTGGGCTCATGTCGTCCTGCACGACGGGGTCGCCGCGGCCGGTGGTCTCGACGCGCCAGCCGAGCGACGTGGCGTCTTCGGTCAACGCTGCGGCCAGCAGGCGGCGGACGCCGTCGGGGAAGATGGTAGCAAAGCTGATGTTGCGGTAGCGCCCGTCCACGAAGTCGTCGCGGCTGGTGCTGATGAAGCGATCTTCGCAGTCGGTCAGCATGTCCGCGACGAGCGTCTTGTCGTAGTACGAGCCCACCCACGCGTCGTACTGCGTGGCGTAGTAGCCCTTGGTGCGATCGAGCTGGTTGAACAGCGGACGGCCACCGAACAGCAGATCGCTACCGATGCCTTGCGAGCCGTCGGGGACCAACATTTGGATACCGCCGGTCTGCGGTGCGTCGTTGATGGCCAGCTGCTGGTCCGTCGAGCGGAACACCTGGAAATCACCGGGCGACGCGAGGTTGCGCGGGTCGTACCCGCCGTCCAAAAAGTGGGTGCCCGTGGTCGGTCGCGTCAGTATGCGCGCGAAATGATCGAACACCATCGAAGTGGCGATGGCGTTGCTCTTCAACATGCCATCGTCCTTCGTCACCAAGTCCAGCAAGTTGGTCGAGGCGAACAGCTCACTGTACAGGCCGAAACCCTTGCTGATCTCCTTCAGCTTGGCGTTGTAGCGCGTGTACCCGCGCATGAACGCGGTCTTCAAGCTGAAGAACGAGCGGTTGCGCCGGTAGTTGTCCCACAGGTGCGCATCCTCGAAGCTGTTGATCATGAAGTTGGCGACTTCGTAGGCGTCGGCGCCGTTGTCGTCGCGCAGCACGGCCAGGTTGCCGATGTCGGCGTATTCGTCGGAGCCGAACATGTACGGGCGCCGCACGCGGCCGCGCGAGTCGAACTTGCGCGGGTCGCCGCCGAACGCCCCGAATGCCTGCTGGAACCCCGGCGCGTCGAGCTGAAGCTCGGAGTAGGCGACGTAGTCGTTCTTCAGGCCTTGGCACTTGGTGCCGTTGACGATGTGCCCGTCGAACACGGCGCTGTAGATGCCGTCGCGATCGGCGTCCCAGTCGGCGGGCGGCGACGTGTCCGCTTCGTCGCAGTCGTGGACGAGGTTCAGCTTCTGAGCCAGCTGCGAGTAGTGGAAAAAGCCCGCATTGTCGCGGTACCAAGGGCCACCGATACCGCCAAAGCTGGTGTCGATGAGCTCGCTGATGGTGCGACCGTTGGCGGTGCAGGCGCGCGTGCCGTTTTTGGCGGCCGGGCAGCTCACGCTCGGGTCGTCGACGACGTCGGTCACGTCGCCGTAGCCGAAGCGGATGGCGGCACGGTCGTACGCGCCGATGCCGACCGCTTCCTGGGTCAGGTCGCCGGGGTAATCCATGACCGACGTGTGCTCCCACATCCACAGCAACCCCTTGCGCTCCGGGTCGGTGACTGGATCGCGCCAGCGCGGCCCAATGCAGGTCGAGCCGTCCGTCGTCGGCGCGTCGCAGTACTTGGTCTCGCTGCCGTCTTGGGTACGCAGCTGCCAGTACTGAGGATGGAAATTGAGCGCGTCGTAGCTGCCGGTGAAGACGTGACGGAGGCCCATGGAGTGGCCAAGCTCGTGCAAAATGACGCCGAACGTGAGGCGGCGGCGCAGGTAGTCGTGCCACTTCTGGTTGCGGTTCATCACGTCCGAGCTGCTGGCGCCGTCGGGTAGCGGGAACTTCTGGGCCATGATTTGAGCCCAGTCGTCGATGCTGATCGGCTCCGGCGCGTTCACCATGCAGTGCCCGTCCTGACCCATCTGGTTCTCGCGTAGCCGGTCCAGCTCGGCCTTGAACGCGACCGCGTTGCCGCGCAGCGGCGAGGCTAGATCGAGGGTCGCGGTCGACGTCGGCGTCGCCGGGTTCACGCCCGCCAGCCGCAAGTACGGGTTCGTCGTCAGCTTCGTTTCGATTGGCGTGTCGCGGGTCTGCAGCAGGCGCGCGCGGGCGCCCGTGTTGCCACTGCCCAACGCCGCGTCCCCGAACTGGCTGCGGGCCTGGTCGCTGGCCCAGTCGAGCAGATCGCGCTGCTTCAGGTCCGGCAACGTTTGCAGTGATTTTCCGGTTTGCAGGCTGCGATCGATGGCGTCGAGCCGGCGATCGATCTGGGCGTCGTCGAGCAGGGGAGAAGCCACCAGGCGCGGCGTCGGCGTGCGCTGCGTAGCGGCCAGGTAGTCGTTCAAGTAGCGGCCGCTCGAGACGTCGTCGTTCGAAATTTCACCCAGGTACCAACGCATTTGATCGACGGCCAGCTGCGTGCGGACGTCTGTCACCGCGTTCCAGATGTTGACGCTGGCGGCCACGACCTCACCCGTCAGCGGATCGATGGCGTCTGCCAAGATGCCCCAAGGCGACGGCACCTGCGGATTCTGGATGACGTTGGTCATGTTGTAGCGAAGGTCACCCACACGAGCCTTCAGCCCGACCTCGCCGCACTCGTCCGCGTCACCCTCGGCGACCGGGTTGTGACAAAACACGAACACCGGCTGCTTCTCGTTCTCGAGGATGTCGGCCTTTTGTTCGCTGGTCGGATACTTGGCGCGGCAAGCGGCGATTTCTTCGGTCGTTTGCGTGGGGCCGGTCTGCGAAATGCGCAGGCATTCGGTGTAACGCGAGGTCAAGACGGCGTGGCGCAGCGCGACGTCCCACTGCTCGACCGCTTCGCGAACGCTGTCCCACAACGCAGGGTCGCTGTCGGGCCCGTAATAGAACGGCGTCGTGCGAATTTGCCGCGCGCTGTAAGGCATGGTGCACGCGTGCATGAATTTGTCGCAGCGTGAGCCTCCGCCCACGGCGTCGCATTCGTCGGCGGTGCCGGTCACGGTCGGGGTGTCGCGATCCGGATCGGCGCCGGGCGGCGTGGTGGCTTCGGTGTTGCAGGCGACGAGCTCGCCGCTGGCGTCGCGAGCGTGCGAGGCCTGCCAGATGTTGTGCCGCGACGCAAAGCGGTACCACCGGTCGTCCACGATGCCGTAGTTGCGTTGGTAGCCGCGGCGCTCGGCGGTGGTGAACATGCCGAACATGTCCATGCGCGTGCCGTCCCAATCGACCGGCTGGTAATCGCGGTCCTCGACTTTGCGGAACGAAAGCCGAATCTTCACCTCGACCGGGTTGCAGTCGGCGATCGGCGCGCCGCCGGTCAGCACGTCGGGCGAAAAGAAGCACGCTGGGAACGAGCCGAAGGGTGTGTCCAGGATCTGCGGCTCGACGTACACCTTGTTGGTGATGTCGAAATAGCCGGTCTTGGCCTCGAAAACCGGCGCGTCGGGGTCGCTCGGGTCTTTGACGGAGTAGGCGACGGGCTCGTAGTGCAGCGGCTCGTCGGCGAAGATTTTCAGCGCCGCCAGCGTGTCGAGGTCGTACGCGGTGCTGATCAGATTCTGCGACCAGTCGACGCGCATGAACTCGCGTTCGTACCAAGGCCGGTCGGTGTCGTTCTCGACCACGACGTTCAGGTCTTCGCCGGTCTGCGGGTTGTAGTCGCGGCGCACGTCGAAATGCTTGTCGATCTTGAAAGCGGCCGCGATTTGTCCGGTGTTGGTCTCGTCGATGCCGTTGCCGGTGGCGCCCTCGACGCGCTCGTACGCGAGCCGTCCGATCAGCTCCTCTTCGGTGATCTCCCACTTGATGCGGGCCGTGGTCTGGGCGTAGCTGGCCGTGAACAGGCCGCTCTGGGAGGCGCCGTAATCGACGTCCGCCACCGTGGGCCGATAATAAAACTGCGGGTCGTCCGCGTCGTCGGTCAGCGACTCGCCGACGAAGAAGCTCTTCTGCAAAGCTTCGGGCTGGACGCGGTTGATCGGCGCGCGTTCACTCGCGCACCCGTTCAGTACAGCCAACAAAGAAAATGCGACGGACCAGCGGACGCTTCGGGTCATGCAGGAGCTCCTCGCGCGCGGCGCCTGCTTTTGCGGGCTGGCCGAGCCATGGGCAGCTTAGCCTGAAGCAAACGTCCCGGCCGGTACGATTTCGCCCCGAAATCGAAGGAAATTACGGCTGCTCTAGCCGCACTTCTACCGCCCGAGCGTGCGCGTCGAGGCCCTCGGCGCGCGCGAATGCCGCAATGGCCGCGGCTTGGTCGGCGAGCGCGGAAGCTTCATACGTGATGAGCGAGGTCCGCGTGAGAAAGTGGTAAACCCCGAGCGGCGAGCCATAGCGCACGGCTCCTCCCGTCGGCAGCACGTGCGATGGACCAGCCACGTAGTCGCCGGCCGCCTCCGGGGTCATCGGTCCCACGAAAATGGCGCCCGCGCGCAGCACGCGGCGCGCGACCTCGGCCGGAGCCTCGGTGTGGACGGCCACGTGCTCGGTGGCCAATAGCGTCGCCACTCGCGACAGCTCGCTTTGCTCGTGCACCACCAACGCGAGCCCGTTGCTGGTCAGCGACGCTTCCGCGATGGCGCGACGAGGCAAATCTGCCAGCTGGCGAGTCAGCTCGCTCCGGACCTCGTCGACGAAGGCCTGGCTTCGGCAGAGCAACAGCGCGTAGGCAGCTTCGTCGTGCTCGGCTTGGGAGAGCAAATCGGCCGCCACCCAGCGCGGGTTCGCCTGGTCGTCGGCGATGACCAAAATCTCACTCGGCCCGGCCAAGCTGTCGATGTCGACCTCGCCGAAGACCAAACGCTTGGCGGCCGTGACATACAGGTTGCCGGGTCCGACGATCTTGTCGACGCGCGGAACGCTGGCGGTGCCGTAGGCCAAAGCCCCGATGGCGTGCGCACCACCTGCGTCCAAGATCGCGGTCACGCCCGCCAAGTGCGCGGCCGCGCGCACCTCCACGCTCACCTGCGGACACGCCAAGATCACTTCTTCGACCCCGGCTACGCGCGCGGGAATGGCCGTCATCAGCACGCTGGATGGGTAATTGGCTTTGCCACCGGGGGCGTACACGCCGGCTCGGCTCACCGGGCTCACGCGGCTTTCGAGCGTGATGCCGTCTTCGCGGTAAGCGAAGCCGGCGAGGTGCTTTTTCTGCTCCTCGTGGTAGCGGCGCACGCGCGTGGCGGAAAGCTCCAGCGCGTCACGCACGGGCCCCGGCAGCGCCTCGAGCGCTCGGGCGCCCTCGTAGTCGCGCACGAACAGCTGGGCGGGCTGGCGCCGTTCGAATTTTTCGACGAAGCCGAGCACCGCCGCGTCACCCTCGCGGCGCACGGCCGCCAAAATGTCTCTGACCGCGGGCTCGACCCGCTCCAGATCAGTCTCGCCGCGACGAGCAAGGCGCGTGAGCTCTTGCGCAAAGTCGGAGCTCTGCGCATCGACGGAACGATAATTGAAGGTCATGTCCAGTGTCCGGCTTTGACGGCGGCCGGATCGTACTCGCGAATCTTGGGGCCGAGGGCCTCGCGGAACACCTGCTCGTCGTCGACGTCGAGGCTGCGATCGGGAAAGCCTTTGGCGACCTCCATGCCGATCGCCAAAATGCGGAGGAACATCGCGAAGCTGGAGGCGCACAGCCGCGGCTTCCAGGTCTCGGTGCCGTTCATGGCCGTGTACACGTGACAATCGCCCTCGGCGTCGGCGGTGACGGTGTCCAGGAAGTACGGATCCCCCAGCAGGCTGCTGTGACCGATGATGATCCAATTGCTGCGCCAGCCGTTGGGGCCGCTTTGCCCATGGGGACGCGGCTGCGCGTCTTCTTGCAGGGCGAAGCCGCGTTGCTCATCCATCAGCTTGGCAGCTGGAATGAGGCGTACGCGTTCGGCCGGCGTGACCGTCTCGAGGTCCACCGGATCACATGCCAGCAGAAATTCGCGAAAGCGCCGGGGGATGCGCAGCTTGCTGCGCAACGCTTCAACCGCGGAGGGCTCCGCCTTACCGAACTGAACCGGTACGCGGCGACGCTCGAAGGAATTTCGTAGCGCTGAAATCGACTCAGCCAGATCGCTGTCCAAGGCTTTTCGTAACCTTATTTAAAGCGTAACGCCCTGTTCTTACTTGCTCTTTCGGCCAACGCAAGCTCGAAGCGCGCGGCGTCAAAGCCGCAGGGATTTTGGGGCTTTAGAAGGTGTAGCGGAGGGCCAGCCCGCTCAGCCAGGTCATCGGCGGCTGGCTGTCGCGGTCGCGCTTGAGGGTGCGCGGGTAGTTGCGCACCCCGCCGTGGAGGGCGAGGGCCAGGTGCGGGTTGATTTGGTACCACTCGAAGCCAAGCTCGGCGCTTTGGTAAAAGCCGAGCTCTTCGGCGTGCTGATAGCCGTACAGCTCCAGCACGTCGCTGGTGGCGCGACCGCCGCCCAGGCTGCCCTGCAGGTACACGCCGAAGCGATCGGTCGGTTTGATGGTGAGCCGAAAACCAGCGCCGACGTTCCAAAACGCGAACGAACGCGGCGGTGGCGGCGGATGCGCGTACGACGTGCTGGCCACGAACAGGTCCGACTCGGCGAACACCATCAGCCAGCGCAGCGGCTCGAAACCGAGGCGCAGGCCGAACCAGGGTGCGTTGGGCGTGATGTTCTTCAAGTGGCCCATCTGGCCCATCACACCGATGCTCGACTCGACCACGAAGCCTTTTTTGCGCGGCGGCGGCGGCGGCACGTCGCCGTCGTCGTCCGTGGCGTGGTCGCTCTGCGATTTGGGCATCGCGCGCGAGTCGAGCCAGGCGTCAATCTCTTCAGGCGTCAGCTGACGCTCTTGTGGCTGCGCCTCTGCCGCATCCGCCGCGCGGCTCAGCAGCAGCGCGCCGACTCCGCATGCGAGCGCCGCCCAGAGGCGCGCGTCACCGAACGAAGCTGAAAGCCGCATACAACCCCGCAAGCTAGCCGGAGACGCCCGCGGCTGTCTCGCGCTTTTCGCCCGAGAACCAGCGCGAGATTTTTTCACGGGAAGATCAGAAGAACAGAAGTTCTGAATAAGAGAGATTCGGGGGGGCGAGACGCGCTGCGCCGCACCTCGACTCGACGGTTTCGTCAGTCTTGTTTGGACCCGAAACCAAGAAAAATCTGGGCTTCTCTCGCCTTCTGATCTTCTGATCTTCCTGTGAAAAAATCTGGGTCCTTTTCGGGGCAGGCCCAGTTTTCGTAGGGGGCGACCCCGCCCAGCTGGGCGGGGAGACCGTCCTACCCAGGATTAGGGCGCGATGAAGTCGTTGCGAGTGGCGAGGGTGACCAAAGGTAGGCCCGACGAGCGGATGGTCTCGGCGCCGCCCTCGAGTCGGTCCACCAGCGCGACGATGCCGACGACTTGGGCCCCGGCCGCTTTCAGCGACTCGACGGCCTTGAGGCTGGAGCCGCCAGTCGTGACGACGTCTTCGAGCAGCGCGACCTTGAGGCCGGGCTTCAGTGACTTGTCGCCTTCGACCAGCTTGGTGGTGCCGTGGTCTTTCTTGGCTTTGCGCACGTACAGCGCGTTCAGCGGCCGGCCGCGCTGAAAGCTCACGAGCGATACGGCGCTGGCGAGCGGACAGCCGCCGAGCTCGACCCCACCCACGGCTTCGCATTCGGGCAGCTCGGCGAGCAGCTCGAACATCAGCTCGCCGATCAGAGCGTGGCCCTCGGCGGTCAGCATGGTCTGTTTGCAGTCGATGAAAAAATCGCTCTCGCGGCCGGAGGCGAGCGTGACCTTGCGGCGCTCGAAGCTGCGCTCGGCCAGCAGCTGAATCAGGCGGGCCCGCTTGTCGGTTTGGCTCACTCGTCTCGGTCCTTCTTCTTCTTGCCCTTGGCGCCCTTGCCCAGCGAGGGGAGCACCGGCGGCGGCGGACGGCGCTCGGGCTCTTTGGGACGCGGGGCAGGCGCGGCGGCGGCCAGCGCTTGCGCGACGGGCGGCTTGGGCTCTGCCTTGGCGACCGGCTTGGCCACGAACGGAGCGGACTTCAACGCGGGCGCGCCGGCGGGCTTCGCCACCGGCGTGGGCGCGGCGACGCGCTTCGGCTGGGCGGGGGCGGCCTCGCCTTCGGTGCGGACGCTGCCGCGCACCAGCGCGCCATTGGCGATGCCGACGCGCGGTGCGGTCAAATCGCCCACGACCTTGGCCCCGCGCTCGAGCAGCACCGCTTCGGTCCCGCTCAGATCACCCTGCACCGCGCCGTAAACGCTGACGCGACCGGCGCTGATGCTGCCGCGCACGGCTCCGGTTTCGCCCACCAGCACCTCGCCCGTCATGGTCACGTCGCCTTCGATGCGGCCATGAATTTCGAGCGAGCCTTCGCCTTCCAGGTTGCCGCGCACGACCGTGCCGGCGCCGATGATCGAGCTCTGGCTCATGCTCAAACCTCCATGTCCACGGCGCCCTTGAAGGACGCGCCGTCGGCGATGGTGAAACGCGCGGCCCTCACGTCACCCACGAGGCGCCCGCCGGCCTGAATGTCGACGCGCTCGGGCGCGCTGACGTCGCCCGTGACCTGCCCGGCGCTGCTGACGCTTTGCCCGGCCACGTCGGCTTGCACGACGCCGCCCGAGCCGATGGATACGGCGTCCGAAGACGTGAGCTTACCGCGCAGATTGCCCTGCACGACGACCTCCTCGTCGCTCGTGATGTCGCCTTCGACGCTCAGCCCTTCTCCGATAACCGTGCCTGCCATGCTGTTACTCGTTCTCTACTTTCGGGTCTCAGCGGCGCTTGGCGGCGGGGCCCGCGTCGGCTGAACCAAGGTCCAATTCGAATTCGGTCGCCAGGCGCACGGAAACGCGCGCGCCCGGCTCGATCGAGATTTCACTGCTGCGGAGATCGCCCCGCACGACCGCGCCGCTGCGAATCGAGACCGGTCCGCTCACGACGACGTCGCCCAGCAAGGTGCCGGAGATGTCGAGCGAAGCCGCCGCGACGTTGCCCTCGACGTTGCCGCCCGCCGCGATCTCGGCGTCGCCGCTGATCTGGACGTCGCCGCGCAGCTTGCCTTCGACGCGCAAAGCGCCATCACCGGACACCCGGCCCGTCACCCTGGTGGCTGGACCGAGAACGCTGACGTCAGAGCTGAGGCGGGGCATGCGGGGGGCGCCGACGGTAGTCTTTCCCGCCCGGCACGGCTAGGCCCCATCGCGCGGGACTTGCGCGCTCAAATTCCCGGGGGCGGGTCGGGGGAGCGCGCAGCAAGGCCGGCGGTGGCCGCCAGCACCTCCAGCGAGCGCGGCACGGAGCGCACCAAGGACCGGGCGTAGAAGCGCAGTTGCTCGGCTTCGGGCAGGTCGCCGGCGCGACCGCGGGTGGCGGCGTAAAGGAGCACGGCGGCGGCCACGCTCACGTTGAAGCTCTCGACGAAGCCGCGCATGGGAATGCGCACGGATTGCTTCGCGCCCTCGTGCAGCGCGTCGCGGATTCCGTCATGCTCGTTGCCGAGGATCAAGGCGACGCGCGGCAAGCCGGCTAAATCTTCGGGGGCGAGGTTGCCTTCGGGATGAGTCGCGACGGTCGTGAAGCCTTGCTCGTGCAGGGCGCTCAGGGCAAGCTCCGGCGTGCGGTGGGGCACGACCTCGATCCAACGCTCGGCGCCCTTGGCGACGGTGCGACCCACCGCAAAGTCTTCTTCGCGAGGGACGAGGTGGACGCGCGGGATGCCAAAGCCGTCGCACGAACGCAGCACGGCGGCTGCGTTGTGCGGGTCATGGGGGGCGTCCATCAGCACTGTCACGCTGCCGATGCGACCCCGGGCCACCGCCCAAAAGCGCGCGCGTCGCTCGTCCAGCGCGAGCGGTTCCAACGTCTCGATCACGCTTTCAGGCGTCCAGCCCGCCGGCCATGGATCTGCTGTCCAGATGCCTTCTGCGGGCACGAGAAGGTCGGGTTGTCGCTTCATTCTGAGATTTTTAGGGTTGTTCTAGCGGGAAACAGCGGGTGGAGAGGGCGGAAGGGGTCGCTGGCCTTTGCGCGAATCAGAACCGGCATTATGTTGCCAGTCGCTCGTTTTTCTCCCCAGGGAGCAACCATGGCATCCGAAAAAGTTCAAGTGTTCAACGACCTCAACTTCGACCAAGAGGTCGTCAATTCCAGCGTTCCGGTGCTGGTCGACTTCACCGCCACTTGGTGCGGTCCCTGCAAAGCGCTCGCTCCCATCATCGACCAAATTGCCGGTGACCTCGACGGCAAGGTCAAGGTCGGAAAGCTCGACGTGGACGACTCGCCGATCACGGCCGGTAAATTCGGCGTTCGTGGCGTCCCCACCATCATGGTGTTCAAGAATGGCCAGCGCGCAGCTCAGCACGTCGGTCTCACGACCAAGGCCAAGCTGCTCGAGCTCGTGAACGGCTGAAGTGCGAAGCCAGCGCCGTACGCTGTCGTCCTTCGACGCGCTGGCGGCGCTGGGTCTCGTAGCAATCCTCGGCGCGGCTTGCCGAGGCAGTGAAGGGCGCCCCGCCGAAAGGCCGCGCCCTTCACTCGTTTCCGAGGTGTCGGCCACGCCCGCGTTCGTGACGCCCGCGGTCTGGCGCTACCACCCGCCGGAGCCCGCGCGCGTCAACGCCGCGCTCGAGCTGCCGTCGGGTGATCGCGTGCTGGCCGGCAAGCGCGGTGAGCGTTGGCTGGTGTCCAAGGCTACCGGCGGTCTCGAGGCCGCTTCCGTGCTCGCGCCCGAAGACTTGGTCGGCATCCTGAAGACGCCGGCGGGTGGCCTCATCTTCATCGGCAGCAGCGGCGTGAGCTACGAAGCTCGCTCGCCGGTCGCGCCTTTCTTCCGTTCCAGCGCGCCGCTCGAGCCGCTGTCCAGCGTCACCAGCTCCGGCACCGCCATCGTCGGCATCCGCCGCGATCGCGGCCTGTTACGCAGTGAAGACGGCGGAGCCACCTGGAAGCCAGTCGTGGCTACCGCCGCCAACGGTACCGCGCCGAAGTTCGTCAGCGTGCTGTTGAGCGAAGGCGGTCACGGCTTGGCGCTGGCGGTGCCCGAGGCCCTGTACGAGTCTCACGACGATGGCCAAACTTTCGCGCCGCGCGCCGCGCGTAGCGTGGGCGCGTTCGGCCTCGAGCGCTTGCCCGACCGCCAGTTTGGCGTGATGTCGGCGCTGGGTATGTTCCGCTATCGTGAGAAGGCAACCGCGCCGCTCGAGAGCTTGGAGGGCTTGCCCAGCCCCGCGGCTCCGGAGCTCAAAGCGCCGCGCGGTCCGGACGCGGTCGCCCTGAACGAGGGCCGCGCCGTCACGACCGCGGGCTCGTATTTCGAGCTCGGCATGCGCGACAAGGCGGCGTGGCAGCTGACGTCCGGGCCGCTCACCGGTCCGCTGGTTTCGCGCGATATGCCGGAGCTGGCCGCGTGCAAAGCGGTGCGCCTGGCCGCCTTCGAGCGCTCGTTGCGCGTGGCCTGCTTCCGCCTGGGCGCGGAGGCGGCGACGCAAAGCATCGAGCTTTGGTCCAGTGACGACGCCGGCCGCACCTTTCGCGTCGAGGGCCTGCGGCTCGACGGCAATCTGGCCAGCTTTCGCATGGCGCTCGGCGCGGGCGATACGCTGCTTCTGGCCGGAGTCTGCGCGGCGTATCACGGTGGGGCCGGGTGCGCCCCCCAAGGCATCGCGCGCCGCACCCCGACGGCGGCGAAGTCAGCGGGGACCCCCGCCGCTGCCAGCGCCAAAGCACGAGGCTCTGCTCCCTTCGAGCTCAGCGCGGCGGCCACCCCGTCGCTCGCCGATACCGCGCTCTCGCTCGCGTTTTCGCTCGATGGCCGCGTCGCTTATGCGGTGGGGCGGCGGACCAAGGGCGGCGTCTTGGCCGTCTTCGTCTCGCGCGACGGCGGCCGCAGCTTCGAAGCTCAAGATCTGAGCTTGCCCACCGGAGACGGCTCGGACGGCGAAGAGCGCTGGGAAGGCAACGTCTCGGGCGTGCACATCGACGCGCTGGTGCCGGCCGAAGACGGCAGCGTGGGCCTGGCCGTGTCGCGCTACCGTTCGCGCGTTTGGCTGGTGCTCGATGAAGCGGGGCGCGTATTGTCGGTGTCGCGGCCGCCGGAGCCGCGAGCCTTGCTCGGCGTCGCCGGCAGTCGCGCGCTGGCGGTCTCGACGGCCAGCAACGACGTTTGGGAGTCGCTCGATGGCGGCTCCACATTCCAAAGCCTCGGGCGCCTGCCGATCGATCTGTGCCCTAACGAAGCCAACTGCGAGGTGCAGCTGGCGTGCACCCCGAGCGGTTGCGCCATCGGCGGCAACATCTCGCGCCTGGGTTGGGGCGGTCAGGCCGACGACGACGCGTGGTTACAGCCGCCGCTGGCGTCGGCGCCGGTCGACTATTCCGTGCCGCGCCTCAAGACGCCGATCAGTTGTGCTCTCGACGCCTCGCCTTGGCAGCGCCTCGAAGGCGCGAGCGAATTTCCGACCGCATTTCAAGCGGCCATCGGCAAAACCGCCTGGTTTGCGTCGGGTATGGATCCGACGCGCGCCGCGGCTTGGGCGTTCGTGGCGTCTTCGGGCAACAAGCCGCGCGTCGAGCGCGAGGTGCTGTTGGCGCCCACGGAGCGCGGTCGATCTTTCGCCTTGAGCGTGTCCGATCAAGTCGAAGGCGTGGCCGCGCTGCGCTACGTCGTCCCCGACGGCTCGGGCAGCACGCACCTCACGGGCGTCGAGCTGGGTTGGGTCAACCTGTTCGAGGGACGCACGCGCCGCGTCACGGTTGGCGACGGCGGCGCCTATGCGCCGGGTGACTTTGGCCGTGGCTCGCGCGGCCAGCAAGAAGCCGATCCTGCGCTTTTGAGCATCGCCGAGGGCGGCCTGTATTTACGCCTTCACAAGGCGCCCGGCGACAACCAACCGACCTCGTTCTTCGACGGGCAGCGCGTCGACACGGTGCCGCCCGTCAGCTGGCCGACGATTGGCGTGCGCGGCACCCATTCTGAAATGACGCACGTGGACGGCGAGCACGTGCCGCTGCTGCTCGTGGGGCGTGGCAGCGGCGTGGTGCGAGCAACGCTTCACGCGGGTAAGCAGGAGCTCGAAGCGTTCGCCAACGGCGCGCTCGATCCCGCGCGGTTTGGGCTGACTCAGAGCACCAACATCGCCTACTCGGGGTTGCGCGCCGGGCAGGTGATCGAGACGTTCGACAGCGCTTCCGCACGCGCCGAGGCCAAGCTGTTCCTCTTTCGCGCGCGGGGCGACGTGTTGGACCCGCCCATCGACGTGCCCACCCAGCTCTCGCTGGCCGAAAAGGTCGAGCGCTGCTCGACCGGTGTCGAGGCCTCCTCGCCGCGCGTCGTGGCCGCACCCTATCCGGGTACGCGGCATCCGGTGATCGTCAGCGACGGCGGGGACACGCCGCAGGCGTTCCTCACGTCGTACGCGGTCATGCACGGTACCCCGACCACGCCGTGCGTTTCTACGTTCGACGGCGAACCGGTCTCGCCGGATGGGGTGGCCACGCCCGCCACGCGCGTGCTCCTACCGTTGGGCGATCTCGCGCACGCTTACCTGTTCCGCGCGACCGCCCAGGGCGCGGAGACGCGGCTCGAGTACCATCCGATCAGCTGCAAGCTGGACCCGGCCGCCGAGGTGCCGCCGGAGCTATATCGAGCGCCCGGCGCGCTCGTGCCGCGCGCTCGTTAGCAACGGGCGTTGTGCGCGCAGCAAGCGACGCGCGATGAGCCCCAGAATCAACAGCGCGTGCCACGCCCGGACGCCGCTGCGTTCATCGCCGTAAACCGGACGCACCGTCACCTCGGCGACGCTCAGGCCGTGCTCCGCCAAAAGCAGCAGCAGATCATTGGGGTAGCCAAAGCCGGGCCACAGCTCGTCGAGCGGTAGTGTGAGCAGCGCGTGGGCGCTGGCGGCAGTGAAGCCGCATTGGCAATCGTCGACGTGAAGGCCGCTGGCGAGGCGGGTCACGAACGACAACACCTTACCGGCCGCGCGCCGCGGCCAGGGCATGTTGCGGCTCTCTCGCGAACGAAAGCGGTTGCCCTTCACGTAATCGGCGCGGCCCGCTACCACCGGCGCCAGCACCGCGGGTAGATCTGCCGGATCCATTTGCGCGTCGCCGGCCATTACCGCCACCACGTCCGCGTGCTCGGCCAGCGCCGCCCGGTAGCCGGTTACGATGGCCGCCCCGACGCCCAAGTTGGTGGCGTGGCGAATCACCCGGACCCGCGGGTCGCCCACCGCGCTCGCGGCGGCGGAGGTATCGTCCGGGCTGCCGTCGTCGACGACGTAGATGGCGTCGACGAAGCTGGGCAGCGTCGAAAGGGTAAGAGCGATCAGACGCCCCTCGCGGAAGGCTGGAATCACGACCGCGACGCGCTTGGCCTCTAGCACCGCTGTTCGCGTATCACCTAAAGCCTGGATTTTGAAGCCAATACCGCTTTTTGACCGCGAAACGGGTGGACCGCGTCGGGAGCGAGTGGAAATCCGTGCTACGCGGGGCGCCGGTTTTCCGTGACAGAAGTCGCCTCTACCGAGACGCCGTCCGCCTGGATCCGGCGCCGCAAAATCTGGCTCGCGCTGGCCGGGCTCGTTCTCGTGGTGGCTGCGCGCGTCATCTACGCCTATTGCGTCTTTCCGAGCGACCGCACCCCGCAGGGCGCCTACCTGCGCGTCGCCATCGCCGTGAATCGCGGCCGCGCTGAAGATTTCTTCGCGTACATCGAAACGCGCGCGCAGCACGCCGCCTACACCATCCGTGATTACCGCAAGAAGGCGCGGGAGCGGGTGCTCGCGGCCTATCCGGAGCCGGAGCGCACCCGCTTGGCCAACGAGTATGCGGCCGAAGCCAGCGCCCCGGACGGCGCCGACGTGTTCGCGCTGTACGCCAAGCGCTACGGCTGGGTGGCGCAGCTACGCCGCGACCTGTCCGGCGTGAAGAAGGTCGAAACGGCGGGTGACCGCGCGACCGTCGAGACCGTGCACGGCACGCGCTACTCGTTTCGCCGGCGCGAAAACGGCATCTGGGGTCTCACCCTGTTCACGCCCCTGCTCGACGCCGAAGCCGAGCGCGCCGCGCGGGATTTTTCGGTCATCGACAAAGCAGCCGCCGACTACACGCGCGTGCCGTCGACAGCGCCGGTCGGTTCGGGCGGGTAGGCCTGCTTCAAAGCGCCGCGGGCTGCTCGCCTGCTGAGAGCCGGTATCGGAACCTCCGAGATTTCACACGGTGGATGGGAGGTCAGGGAGGTTTTTGTTTGGTTGGAGGCGGTGAAAAAATCTCGGTCGTGCGATGTGGCCTGGACCCGCCACGGCAGTTTCTGCGATTGAGGCTGCGGCT
>Ga0164241_10001499_pt1 | contig 28472 bp, 20 predicted proteins | sample OricomyardsoilBY_FD_108780 | JGI IMG/M metagenome (GOLD analysis project Ga0164241, IMG submission 108780) | Backyard soil microbial communities from Emeryville, California, USA - Original compost - Back yard soil (BY) | ecosystem: Environmental > Terrestrial > Soil > Unclassified | place: USA... | reverse complement strand
CGCTGGGCGCACTCGTTTCGCGGAAACTCGACTCATACCAGCGCCTCGAACAACTTCCCAACATCCCAGGCGGTCCTCACATCGTCTCCCGCTTCGCCACGCGCTTCGAAAACAAGCCCGACGCCATCGAAACCGTTACGTTCACCCGCGACGACGACGGCATCTGGCGCGCCTCCGGCTACTTCATCAAATGAAGCCGTAACGTGAGCGCCTCCTTCGCCACCACCCGCTGGACACTCATCCTCGCCGCCCGCGATCCCGACGCGCCTCAATCCAAAACCGCCCTCGCCGAACTTTGCCACGCGTATTGGAAACCTCTCTACGCCCACGCCCGCCGTCACCCGCTCACTCCCGCCGACGCCGAAGATGCCGTGCAAGGTTTCTTCGCCCGCCTCCTCCGCCTCGAATCGCTCGCCAAGGTCGAACGCGAACGCGGCCGCTTCCGCGCCTTCCTCCTCGGCAGTTTCAATCACTACCTCGCCGATCTCCGCGATCACACCCGCGCCGAAAAACGCGGCGCGCATCTGCTCGCGCCGCTCGACACCGCCGCCGCCGAGGCCGCCTTCGCCAACACCGCCGCGCCCGATCTCCCACCCGACCGCGCCTTCGACCGCGCCTGGGCACTCGCCCTTCTCGAAACCGTCACCACGCGTCTTCGCGACGAACACATCGCCACCAACCGCACCGCGCTCTTCGACGCCCTCAGCCCCAGCCTCGCCGGACGCCGCGCCGACATCGCACATTCGGATCTCGCCGCAAAAATAAACCTCTCCGAACCCGCGGTCCGCGTCGCCCTGCACCGCCTGCGCAAACGCTATCGCGAACTCCTCCGCGACGAAATCGCCCAAACCGTCGCCCGCGAAGACGACATCGACGACGAACTCCGCCTGCTCCTCACCGCCCTCTCCACCTGACAAGTAGCGACGCCTAGTAGCCACGAGCGCCAGCGAGTGGCCTCCCCCCTGCCCGCGCTTCCGATGAAAGCGCGACGCCCCCGTCGTGCATAAGCCGTTGCACCCGCCCTTCAGACCGCCAACCTCCCCGTCGGCTCCGTTCTCCTACCCCCGGAGCGCCAGCCGCTGGCCGACGTCCGACTCGAGCCCGCAATCCCCCACAGCGCCCCCACGCTCTCCCAATCCTGTTCACCCTCTTAATCCTGTCCAAAATTCCGCCCCGCTTGCTCAGCGATCTCCTTTCCCGCCTCGCACATCCCTCTCCACCCGGTCGGCCCACCTCGTCCCGCGCTTCCTCCTTCATCCCTCTGTGACCTCTGTGTCCCCGCTCAGTGTCCTCTGTGGCCCCCCGAACTTCGCCCTCCGTTTCTGAAAAAAATTCCGCTTGGCGTTTCCCGGCATCTCCGCGTTTTTGCGTTTTGCCGATGAACCTCACCAAACACTGGGCCGCCGTCCTCGATGACTACGTGATCGATCTCGCCTGGTCGCCCGACGGTTCCCGCCTCGCCGCCGCCTCGGCCTCCGGCCCTGTATCCATTTTTCAAGCTACCAACGGCGCCAAGCTCCACGAACTCCCCGGCCACGACAACGGCACCAACTGCCTCGCCTGGAAACCCGCCGCTACGCCCGCGGCTCCGCCCTCCGCCTCCGACCTTCGCCCTTCGCCCTCCACCCTTCACCCTTCACTGGCCACCGGCGGCCAGGACGGCTCCGTCAAATTCTGGGACACCACCGCCGGCCAGCACACCGCCACCGCCGAACTCGGCTCCGCCTGGGTCGAACACCTCGCCTGGCGCCCCGTCAACACGCCCGCGACTCCGTCTTCCGCCTCCGACGCCAACGCCGACTTTCACCCGTCTCCCTTCACCCCTCACTCTTCTTCCACCCTCGCCGCCGCCGCCGGCCGCGATCTCACCTTCCTCAATCCCGACGCGTCCATCCGTCACCGTTTTAAATCCGCGCCCAAAACCCTCTCAGCCATCGCGTGGCATCCCCAAGGGGGCGCTCTCGCCGCGGCTTACTTCGGTGGCGTTTGCCTCTGGGACGCCGATGACTTCGTCGCCCAAAAAGAATTCGCGTACTCGAACGGCATTCACGCCCTCGTCTGGTCCTCCGACGGACGCTGGCTCGTCTCCGGAAACCAGGACCCGAGCGTCCATCTCTGGCTCCCCGAGGAAGACCAGGAATTCCACATGAGCGGCTACGAGGGCAAGGTGAAGGAACTCTCCTTCGACCGCACCGGCCGCTGGCTCGCCACCGGTGGCGGACGCGACGCCTGCATCTGGGACTGCCTCGGCGCCGGCCCGGAAGGTCGCGAACCCGCGATGCTCCCGCACGACACCAAGGTCTGCGCCGTCGCTTTCCAAAAAAAATTCGGCGTCCTCGCGACCGCCGCGCAAGACGGCACGCTCCATCTCTGGAGCCCCGAGCGGAAACAACCGCTCCGTGCCACGATCAAGATGCCCGCTGCCGCCACGAAGATCGCTTGGTCACCAGATGATCAATACCTCGCCATCGGCAGCGAAAAAGGCGCCGTCTACGTCTTGAAGTGCGAAGCGTGATTTTCCGCGGCGAAGCGCGCACTCCGAGCGCACTCCGCGTGTAGCCGCGTCACTTAAGACGCGATCCGAAGATCCCCCCTCCGCGCCCCAAATGGCGCGGCTACACCGGCCTTCCCGCCGATCAAAAATCGTAACCGATTAAAAATCGCAGCCGCTCGTAATCCTGCACACGCGAGTCGGGATTATTCTGACGCAACTCGTGGCGGATCCCCACGCTGAGCGAGTCGGTGAGCTTTTTCGAAAATTCGAACTCGTTCTCCCAACCCTGCGTTTCCTCGTTGATCGAATAGTACCACACCCCGCGATCCGTGACCGCGATCCGCCACGGCAGCGTCACCTCCGCTTCCAGAAACACCGACTCGATATTCGAGTGCGATCGCGCATCCTCATTAATCGCCCACACGTTGAAAAAATTTTCAGCCACACCGGCGCGCAGTTTGATGCGTTCGCGTTTCAAAAAATTCACACCCGCACCGACCTGCTGCTGCAACAACACGTACGGAAAAGGCTGATACCCGTTCGAGTTCACGCGATCCCGCTCCAGCGTGGGCCGGTAGAGCGAGAACAGCCGGTTGCCCTTGAAATCGTGACGCCAGTAGCCGGTCCCTTTCAACAGGTTCACCGTCGTGGCCGCGTTCTCCTTCCGGTATTCATAACGCAACTCCATCCTCACTTCATCATGCGCCCAGTTCCGGCGCACGCGCCCTTCCGCGAGAAACACCGTCCGGTCTTCCGCGTCGTGCACGATGTCCGTCGAAGCCGCGAGACGCCCGCTCCACGGCTCCCACCAACGCACGATGCCTTCCTCCACCCGCCGCCGGAGTCGCGTGAGCAAAATCTGGTCGTAGAGCGACGGCGCTCCTTCGATCTCCGACGGCATCGGCGCGATGATCGGCGCGATCGGCTGCGAGGTCATTTCCACCGACGCCTCGGCCTCCGATACGCTCAGATTTCCGAAACGTGGAGACTGGAAAATAATTTTCCCCTTCTCACGCCGCACAAAAGTTCCCTGCACACGATCGCCATCCGAAAAAACCAACGTGTCCGCGCGGACGCACTGCGCGAACAGCCATCCGGCGCACAAAACGAAAAAAAATTTCTGTCGTAACAACATCTAGGAATCGGGAATCGCGCTGCCAAAACCAGGCCGTCAACCGGTCGAAACGCCGTTCGCGTCGCGCCCGACCGAGACCTGTGCGCGTCGGGCTATGTTCCGAAACGCCGAAGGTCCCTGTTTTCAGCAATGAGCGACCGAAAGCGTTTTTCCCTGTTCCTTCATGGCAATCGCCGATTCGCGAAATCCACATTTTCCCAAGCTCGCGAGCGCGCATCGTTCCGCTTTTCCTCCGCCATGCGCCCGCTGCTCGCCTTCGCTCTCGCACTCATCGCCACACGCGTGATCGCGAACTCCCCGGCCTTGACGATCGAACAACAACGGCTGCCCTCCCCGGCCGGCGTCGGCGCCACCGATCCGTCGCTGACGCCCGCACCCAACGACGCCGGCCTGCTCCTCACGTGGACCGAAACGCGCGCCTCCGCTCCTTCTCAACGGTTCGCCGCGCAACTCGCACCCGGAAAACTCACCTGGACGCCCTTCGCTCCGCCGCCGCGCGAACAGCCGCCAGCGGAATTCTCCCGGCCAATTCCCTGGCCCGCCAACGCACATCCCGCGTGGACACGTTTCCCCGATGGCAGCCTGCTCGCCGCGTGGTTCCCCGTTGAAGGCGCGCGCATCCGGAATCTCCATACAGCGCGTTTTCACGACGACGCCTGGGAGCAACCGCAACCACTCGCCGACGGCGGTTGGAGCACCGAAACCGCCGCATCCGAAAAACCCGCGCTCGCAGCCCGCGACACCCACGTGGTCCTCGCCTGGCTCGACCGCAGCACTGCCGATCCGCAACTCTTGGTCGCATCCTCACGGAGCGCCGGCGCGCGCTTCTTCCTCCCGGTTCGCGTGGATGACGGCCATCCCCTCGGCGGCGCGAGCGTCGTCTTGCTCCACGACGGTTCGAGCTACGTCGCATGGATCGAGGCCAACCCACGCACTCACGGCACCAACGTCTGGCTGCGTCGCCTCGCGCCCAACGAGGAACTGAGCATCCCCGTCTTGCTCGCCACGGCCGGCCCCGGCGAAACCTTCGGCCGCACGCAACTCGGCGTCCTCAACGACTACGGCGACAACCCTGCCCGGCTCATCCTCGCCTACGCGTTCACCGCCTCCGGTATCAGCCAGATCGCTACGCACCTCATCGCGCTTCCGCCCGCCGAAAATTTTCTCCACGAACGCCCCTGCCTGACCTGTCCGCCCGCCGAAGAAACCCTCGCCGGTGCTCCCGTGATCGCGCGAGTGCGCTCGATCGATTCGACAAAACACACCGTGCTCATCGAACACTTGGAAATTCCCGGCGTCCTTCCTGCCGGCGAAACGACCTGCCTGATCGACGAGCACTTTCTTCCACAGCTCCATCGCGACCAACGCATCCATGCCCGCCTCGAAAAACGCGCCGGCGCCTGGTGGCTTTTCGACGTTTCCGCTCTGCACGAGAACCCTTGAAAAATCTCCCATGCAAAAACTTCCCTGCGTCCTGCTCTTCGTCGTGCTCGCGCTCGTGCTCCTGAACATCGCGACCTTGCGCCAACTCGACCGGCTCGAACGCCGCGTCGCCACGCTCGAAAAAAAACCTGCCGCCGCACTCCCGGCACCGTCTTCCGCCTCACCCGTTCCCGTCCGCTGAAACGCATTCCCGCGACCACCCGCGCCGCCACCCCTTGACGCGTTTGGCATAATCCCCCGCGCCGCACCGTAGCCACGTTCGTCAGAACGTGGCCGCCTCGCGATCCACCTTCGCGCCCGCACCGCCGCTTTTCCCTTGTTCGCCGACACCCTCATCGTTCACGCCTTCCGACGCTTCATCGCGATCGGCGCCGCGGCGTTGGTCCTCACGCTGAGCGTCCTCGCCGCCTCGCCCGCCGCTCACGAACGTCTTCACCACGACTGCCTCCAAGACACGACCCACGCCTGCGCCGTGGTGCTTTTCGCGCAAGGCATCTGGTCCGCGCTTTCATCCGTCGCCATCGCCGCTCCCGCCATCGTCTGGTGCGAATTCATTCTCCTTCCCCGTCCCGAGCTGCGCCTCGCGACGCCCCGCTATCTCCGTCAACCGGAACGCGGCCCGCCCGCGCGCTGAGCGGGTTTCCCGCCTCATCGATAAACGCCGCCGCGCGCCGCGTATTCGCTTCTTGGGCACTCAATGCGGGTTCCCGACTGCGCAATCATTCCGCGCGCGTGCCTCGTTCGTAGCCGCGCCATTTTAAGACGCGGCCGGACTCATTCCGCTCAGCCCGCTTTTCCACACCGGGGCTTTCCGTGGATGCACGCGCGCCCACGCCCCGGTCACTTCCTTTTTTTGCAATCATGTCCTCTCTTCGTCCTCTTTCGCTTCTACTCTTCGCCGCCGCGTTCGCGCGCGGCCAGTCCACACCGCCGCCCGCCCATTCCCACTTTCCCGCGGATGAGCCGGTGCAGCTCGAAAACATCGTCGTCTCCGCCACTCCACTAGAGCGCGCCCAAGCCGAGCTCGCCTCGCCCACCTCGGTTCTCACCGGCCGTGCGCTCACGCTTAAACTCCAACCCTCCCTCGGCGAATCGCTCAACGGTCAGCCAGGCATCGCCTCGACTTACTTCGGCCCCGGCGCCAGCCGTCCGGTCATCCGCGGCCTCGGCGGTGATCGTATCCGGATTCTGGAGAACGGCACCGGCTCGATCGACGCCTCCACCACCAGTCCCGACCACGCCGTCGCCCTCGATCCCCTCTTGGTGGACCGCATCGAAGTCGTTCGTGGCCCCGCCGCCTTGCTCTACGGCGGCAACGCCGTCGGCGGCGTCGTCAACGTCATCAATCACCGCATCCTCTCCACGCTTCCCGATCGCGCGCTCGAAGGACGCGCCGCCTTTCGCTACTCGTCGGCGGACGAAGGGAAAAGTGCCGCGGCACTTTTCGAGGGCTCGGGCGGGCCGCTTGCGTGGCACGTGGATGCGTATCGACGAACCGGCGACGATCTGAGTATTCACGGTTTCGCCGAGTCCGTGGCGCTTCGCGCGCAGGAAACCGAAACCGCCGCCGACGCCGGCGAACCCGCGCCCGACTTCGCCCGTGATCGTCTGCCAAACTCCGCACAAACTGCGGACGGTGCTGCCGCCGGTTTTTCGTGGATCGGCAGTCGTGGTTACCTCGGCTTCTCGGCCAGCGGACACAACGCACTCTACGGCATTCCCGCGGCCTCCGACGACGGTGAGGGATCGGTTCGGATCGATCTACGCCAACGATGGCTCGATCTCCACGGCGAACTCGCCCACCCCTTCGCCATCTTCCGGTCCGCGCGCTTCAAACTCGGCCTCGCCGACTACCGCCACCAAGAGCTGGAAGGCACGGAAATCGGCACCGTATTCAAAAACCGGGGTTACGACGGACGCCTGGAATTACTTCATCAACCGGTCGGTCGCATGAGTGGCGCGTTCGGCGTGCAATCGGCGCGCAGCGATTTCGAGGCGGTCGGCGACGAGGCGTTTCTTCCGCCCACCCGGACGACCAGCCGCGCGGTCTTCGCGTTCGAGGAGGTGGATTTGAATCCGCTTACCTGGCAATTCGGCGCGCGCATGGACACGCAAAAAATCGCCGTTCGCGACGGCTCCGGGCGCAGCCGCGACGGCGACGGGTTCAGCGCGTCCACGGGTCTCGTGTGGAAAATAAATGAGGCGTGGTCGTTCGGTGCGACGCTCGCTCGCACCGGGCGCCTGCCCAATGCCCAGGAAATATATTCCGACGGCCCGCACGCCGGCACGCGCGCGTTCGAGATCGGAGATGAGACCCTCAATCAGGAAAAATCCACCGCGCTCGACGTCAGCTTGCGACGCCGCGCCGGCTTCGTGACCGGTGAGATCGCGGTGTTCGCGAATCGCTTCGACGGATACATCTTCGAGCAACCGACCGGCGTCACTCGCGACGGCCTCACCGTTTACCAGTACACGCAGCGCGACGCGGAATTTCGCGGCGCCGAGGCGGAAGCCATTTTCCACCTCCACGAATCCGCCGGGCACACGCTCGATTTCCGGGTCGCGGCCGACACCGTGCGCGGCGAGATCCGCGGAGCCGGTCAAAATCTTCCCCGCATCACGCCTCGGCGTCTGACGCTCGCGCTGGATTATCATGGCGGACCGTTTTCAGCCGGCATCGACACGCACTTCGTCGACCGCGCGCGGCATCTCGCTCCCGACGAAACCGCGACCGCCGGCTACCATCTCCTCGGCGCGTCTCTCGGCTACCACTTCGATCTCGGCCGTTTCGCCTGCGACGCTTTCGTTCGCGGCGCCAACCTCACCGCCGCGGATGCACGCAATCACGTTTCCTTCCTCAAGGACATCGCACCGCTCCCGGGCCGCGACGTGACAACCGGCCTGAGCGTAAGCTTCTGACCGCAAACAAAGTTGTCATCTAATGGATGACAACTTTGCGGGCGGAAAGCGCGGCCCCGGCGCGCGCGGGTTGTCATCCATTAGATGACAACCCGCCCTCGCCGGGCGGACATTTTTTTGCCGGAAAGCGGGAGGCTAGAGGCGTGCGGAGAACGCGGCTTGCCAGAGAGGCGTTCAGGTGTTCTGGTCCGCGTCTCGCAATGACGTCTCTCAACCACATCGCCCGCGCCATGATCATCGGCATGATGATTATTATTCGCTGCCAGCCCGGGCATGGAGACGTCGCGTAACCGCATAAAAGAGCGAACACGCAACCGTCACTTTCCATCCGCCCCGGGCCAAAAGCCCGGGGCTTTTTGTTGTCCAAATTTCCTCATGAACACCGAAGCCCTCTCCCTCGAAACCGTCCGGCAGGCGCACGCGCGCATCGCCGGAGGTTTGCGCGCCACGCCGTGCGCGGTCTCCCGACCGCTCAGCGAACTCGCGGGCATGGGCATTATTCTCAAACACGACTACCAGCAATTCACCGGCTCTTTCAAAGAGCGCGGCGCGCGCAACGCCCTGCTCTCCCTCAACGCGAAACAACGCGCGCGCGGAGTCGTCGCGGCCTCCGCCGGCAACCATGCGCTCGGCCTCGCGTATCACGGCGCCCAACTCGGCATCGACGTCACGGTGGTGATGCCTTTGACCGCGCCCCGCATCAAAGCCGACCGCTGCCGCCAGCTCGGGGCGCGCGTCGTCCAGGAGGGCGCGACCTACGATGAGTCGGCTGGCTTCGCGGTGAAACTCGCGTCGAAAAGCGGCGCGACCTACGTGCATCCATTCGACAACTACGCGGTGATCGCCGGCCAGGGGACGCTCGCGCTTGAGGCGCTCTTCGCGTTTCCCGATGTCGATGCCTTCGTCGTGCCGGTCGGCGGCGGCGGACTGCTCGCCGGAACCGCGGCGGTATTGAAGGCGCTGCGCCCCGACGCACTCGTGATCGGCGTCGAACCCGCGCACGCGCCGAGTCTCGCCGTGGCGCTCGGGGCCGGCCGGCCGGTGCGTGTTCCCGTCAGCGCCTCGCTCGCAGACGGCCTCGCCGTCGCACAGACCGGCGAGAAAACCTTCGCCCTCGCCCACCGGTGGGTGGACCGCGTCGTCACCGTGACCGAAGACGATCTCGCCGTCGCCATGCTTCGACTACACGAGACGGAAGCCGTTGTCGTCGAAGGTGCCGGAGTTGCCGGCCTCGCCGCGTGTCTCGCCGGAAAATTACCCGACCTCGCGGGCAAAAACGTCGTCGTGCCGCTCACGGGGAGAAACATCGATCCACTCGTTCACGCCCGCGCGTTGTCGCGGGCGCGTTCGTTTGCGTTCGCTGCCTGAACGCCGTGACCGCCTTCGATGTACCGCGTTCGTCAGAACGTGGCTGGGGATACGTTGAATCGCTCGGCCGCGTTCTCGCGAACGCGGCTACACGGAGCGCCTTCATTCCAGCCCGAAAACCGCCTTCACATAATTATCCACCGAGAACGGCTGCAAATCCTCCGCCTGTTCGCCGAGCCCGAGGAAATAAATCGGGAGTTTCAGCTGGCGGTAAATGCCCACGAGCGCGCCGCCGCGACTGGTGCCGTCGAGCTTCGTCACGACCAGCCCGGTGAGTCCGAAGCTTTGATGAAACGCCTTCGCCTGCTCGATCGAGTTGGACCCGAGCGAGCCGTCCACCACCAGCCAGCGATGCTGCGGTGCGGCTGTATCCTGTTTCTGGAGCACGCGCCGGATCTTCGCGAGTTCTTCCATGAGATTACTCTTCGTGTGAAGCCGGCCGGCGGTATCCACGATGAGGTAATCGCGATTGCGCGACTTGGCGGCCTGCCACGCATCAAAGGCGACCGCGGCGGAATCCGCGCCGGTGTGGCTGGCGACGATTTCAAGATCGAGCCGCGTCGCCCAGGCTTTGAGCTGCTCGACCGCGGCGGCGCGGAAAGTATCGCACGCGGCGAGCGTCACCGTTTTGCCGTCTTCTTTGAGTTTCCAGGCGAGCTTGGCGGAAGTCGTGGTTTTCCCCGAACCGTTTACGCCGATCATCGCGATGACGGTCGGTTTCGACTCCGCTTTCGTGAGCACGCCTTCCGCGCCTTCGAGCGCACGCTTCAAAACGGCCGCGCCGATCGCGGCTGCCTCCTGCCCGCGAAGGGATTTATCTTTTTTGTGGGCCGCTTTGATTTCGGCGAGAATTTCCTCGGTGGTCTCGACGCCGAAATCAGCGGTGTAGAGCGCTTCCTCGAGCGTATCCAACGACGACGCATCGATGGGTTTCTGGCCAAAAATCGCCGCCGTCTTCGTGGCGATCGCCGACACCGTTTTGGCGAAGCCGTCTTTGAATTTTTTGAAAAGACCGAACATGGGAAAATGACCAATGACGCAGTGCCCAATGACCAATGATTAACGTGACGCAACGACGCGCTTACCGGTTTAACCAATGGTCACCGCTCATTGGTCATTCCACGAGCGACTCACTCGTTCGTGGCCGCCTTGCGCGAGTCGCGGCCGAGCTGGTCTTTGAGTCGGTCGAGGATGCCGTTGATGAAGCGCTTCGCGTCGGCGTTGGAAAATTGCTTCGACAAGTCGATCGCCTCGTTGATCGAGACGACTGGCGGGATGTCTTTCCGGTAAACCATCTCGAACATGGCGATGCGCAGGATCGCGAGGTCGATACGGGCGATGCGGTCGAAATCCCAGTTATGCGCGAGCCCTTGGATGCGTGCATCGAGATCGTCGATATTCTCGATCACGCCGTGAATCAGCTCTTCGCCAAAGGCGTAGTGCTCGCGGGGCTTTTCCTGGTTTTCGAAAAAGTAGCGGAGATCCTCGAGGAGGTTCGCGGGGTTGTTGAGGCTCCACGCGTAGAGATATTGGAGAGCCACGACACGGCCGTCGCGGCGTTGGGCAAACAAGGCTTTGCTCATTTGGAAAACTGGTTTTTGAGGGCGGCCATCTCGAGCGCCGAGCTCGCGAATTCGCCACCGCGGTTGATTTTGCCGAGACAACGTTGCTCGGCCTGTTTGAGATTTTCCGCCACCACGACGCCGTTGATCACCGGGATGCGCGCATCGAGCGCGACGCGTTGAAGCCCCTGGGTCGCGGCGTCGGCGATGAGTTCGTAGTGAATCGTGTCGCCACGAATCAACACCCCGAGCGCGATGACAACGTGAGGCTGCTGGCGCGCGGCCAGCAGTTGCGCGGCGACGGGCAGCTCGTTCGAGCCGGGCACGCGCACCACCAGGAGATTTTTCTTTTTCACACCCGCTGCGCGCAGTTGAGCGACGACCTGGTCGAGCAGCGCGTCCGTGAGGCGCGCATTAAAGCGCGCAGCGGCGATTCCCACTTTAAAAGGGGTGCCGTCAATTAGCAGTTCCTGTGGCGCGTCGAGACTCATGCGGAGAAAGAACCGATGTGTCTGCGACTCCCAACGAGCCGGAGCAACTCAATTTCCCCACCGGCTGGACCGCTGCAAAGCTTGCTCCGCTCGAGAGCGCGCAAACAGTCTCGCACGCCCATGCGCTTCCGGATCGAACACCGCACTTCCTACCGCTACGCGGGCACCGCCTCGGAGTCGTTCATGGAGGCGCGGCTCACTCCGGTGAACGACGAACAGCAGCAACTTCTCTGGCGAAAACTCACCACGACGCCCGGCTGCAACGTCCACACTTACATGGACTATTTCGGAAACGCGGTGGAAACATTTTCCATCGTCCACCGCCACGGCTCACTCGTGCTCGTCAGCGAATCCGAGGTCGAAACGCAGCCGGTCGCGCCGCCCACCAACGCGCTCGACATCAGCGTTTCGGAAGCCCGGCAAATTTATCGCGGCGAACGTCTCCAGCTCTACGAATACCTGATGCCGTCGCCGGCGATCGAACTCACACCGGAGATCAACCAGCTGGCCAATCAGTTTTTTAAACGGAGCGAACCGCTCGGCACGTCGTTGTTGCGGCTCAACGAATGGATCAAGGAGAACGTCAGATACACTCCGGGCGCCACGCGCATCGACACACCCGTTTCGACCGTTCTCAAGACGCGCGCCGGTGTGTGCCAGGATTTCGCCCAACTCATGATCGCGATCCTGCGCTCGGCGGAAATTCCCGCGCGTTATGTCACCGGCTATATCGAGACCGACAGCCAGCGCAAAGCGTCCGAGGACAAACTCGACGTCGCGTTGATCGGTGCCAGCGAGAGCCACGCGTGGGTGGACGTCCGCCTGCCCGGCGGCTTCTGGTGGCCGCTCGATCCCACCAACAATTGCGTGGCCGGCGAACGACACGTGAAAGTCGCGACCGGCCGCGATTACCAGGACAGCACGCCGACGCGCGGCGTATTCAAAGGTACCTACACGGAGTGGCTCAATGTCGGCGTAGTCATGCGCCGCATCTGATCCGGAAACCGCCGCGCGGAAATAGTCCCGCTTGCGGCGGACGTTTTCGGCGGCACGCGCCGAAGAGTTCTTCGCTCAGCCGCGGAAATCGACGACGTGGGTTTCGAGCGTTTTGCCGTCGGCCCCGATCAACGTGATGTACACTTTGAATACAAACGGCGGGCGCACGATCGTCGTTCCCTGCAACGATGTGTCGTCGCCCGTGGGGTTCAAAATCGAACGCTCGTCGCCGCTCTTATTGACGGGATTCCACCGCAGGAGCGCGCGAATGGCGTCGGCTGAGACCGGCTTTTTCTTGGCGTTGTAGAACGTGAGCTTGAAGTGGTTATCCTCGACCGTGAGGGAAAGGAATCCGCCGTCCGCGCGAGCGATCACCGAGCCCGGAAGCTGCGGCTCCGGTTCTTCGGCGGGTGCGGGATTCGGCGCGTCGGACGGAGGGGAATTTTTCTTCGGGGCTGTCTGGGCGAGGACGGGCACCACCATGCCCATCGAGGCGGCCATCAACAACGACTTCGCTAACGCGGCGTTGAGTTTCATAGGGCGTGACGTTCAGCGCGGATCGCACGTCTCGCAAGCGGCTTTGTGTCAACGGCGGGTAAAAGGCAGCGGCGCCGAACAGCACCACAGTGATCTCGTCTTGGATTCGCCGGCTCATATGGAGTGCGGCGGCTCGACGCCGCTTTGGATGGCCGCCTCGGCGGCCACCTTTCTCAAGATGGCGAGCCGAGGCTCGCGCTAAAAGCGGTGCCGAGGCACCGCACTCCATAACGGGTCAGCGCTCTGCGTGTAGTTGCGCGAGAGTGACGGCGTTGCTCGCAAATGGCTTTGTGTACACGGCGGGTAAAAGGCGGCGGCGGCGAACAGCATCGTCTGTGATCTCGTCTTGGGTTCGACGGCTCATATGGAGTGCGGCGGCTCGACGCCGCTTTGGATGGCCGCCTCGGCGGCCACCTTTCGCAAGATGGCGAGCCGAGGCTCGCGGTGAAAGCGGTGCCGAGGCACCGCACTCCATAACCGGTCAGCGCTCCGCGTGTAGTTGCGCTTTCAATGCCTTCCAACGCGCGAGCCGCTCCGCGATTTTGGCCTCGGGGCCGAGAGTCTTTGGCGTGTAGAGCGCGAGCGGCTTTTCCAGGTAATCCTGACCGGAAATATTTTCCGGGTAATCGTGCGAGTAACGGTAACCTTTCCCATGGCCGGCGCGCTTGCTGGCTTGGCCGCCTTTGTCGCGCACGGGCAACGGCACCGCTTGAATCGGCTGGCTGGATACGGCCTTTTTCGCCGCGGCGAGCGCGAGGGTGACGGAGTTGCTCTTTGGCGCGCAGGCGATGTGAAGCGTCGCGTGCGCGAGCGCATACTCGGCCTCGGGCAGGCCGACGAATTCGCACGCGTGGTGCGCGGCGACCGCGAGCGGCAACGCGAGCGCGTCGGCCAGGCCCACGTCTTCCGATGCAAGAATCACCAGGCGGCGCGCGATAAAGCGCGGGGCTTCGCCACCCGCGAGCATCTTCGCCAGCCAGTACATCGCCGCATCGGGGTCGGAGCCGCGGCAGCTTTTGATGAAGGCTGAAATCGTGTCGTAGTGCTCATCCTCGTCCGCGTCGTAGCGGATGCGGCGTTCGCGCGCGAACGCCTCCAGTTCGGCGGGCGTGATCTCTGCTTTTTCGGGCAGGCTCAGCACGATCACTTCGAGTGAATTGAGCGCGCGGCGCAGGTCGCCGTCGCACAGCACGGCGAGATCCGCGAGCACGGCGTCATCGGCCGAACAACCGCGCGCGCCGAGACCACGGTCGTTGTCGGCCAGCGCTTGTTTCAGAACTTTGGATACGGCCTCCGTGGAAAGCGGCTCGAGGCGAAAAAGATGGCTCCGGCTGAGCAGCGGCGGATTCACGTAGAAACCCGGATTATGCGTGGTCGCGCCGATGAGCCGCACGTGGCCTTCCTCGACGTCGGGCAGCAGAAGATCCTGCTGCGATTTGTTGAAGCGATGGAGCTCGTCGATGAAGAGCAGCGTCGGTCCATCTCCGCTGGTGCGGCGCGCAGTCGTGAGGATTTCGCGCAGCTCGGCCACGTTGGACATCACGGCGTTGATGCGCACGAAACGGCTTTTCGTTTCGCGCGCGATGACTTCCGCGAAACTGGTTTTTCCACAACCGGGCGGTCCGTAGAAAATGAGGGAGCCGAAACGATTCGTAGCGATTAATCGCGGCAGGAGTGCGCCGGGCGCGGTGAGATGTTCCTGGCCCACGATCTCGGCGAGCGCGCGCGGCCTCATGCGCGCAGCCAGCGGCTGGTTCGCAGGCGGTTTCGCGGACGCGGCGAAGGAAGATCCGCGTGGTGCGGAAGGAACGGTTTCGCCAAAAAAATCGGCTTGGTCGGCAGAGCTCATTTCGGGTCACCACTGATGCACACTCCTGCGGCCGAATGAAAGCGGCCGATGGAAATTTTATCGCGGTGATACCCGGGCGCGGTGCCGCGCGCGACGTCCGCACGGATGAGCACCGCAGTCGCTTCTCTGCTTTCCGGGATTGGCGTCGCACAGCGCGCTCGGAGTGCGCGCTCCACCACTCCAGATATGCCGTGCGCACTCTCATCGGCGCGCGCGGCAGATGAAGCGCGGGCGTCGCTGCGAAGATTTGGGTCGATTCGGCCGGGCGCTGCCACTTGAACCAAGGAGAAATGATCGGGAGATGTCTTCGCCACCGGGCTCCGGTGTTATGGTTGTTGCTGCCGTTCGTGGGAGGAGTGATCGCGGGTAAACTCATCCCGTGCTCTCTGCCCGCGGGTTGGTTGCTGGGCGTGGCCGTCGGCGCGGCGAGTCTCGCGTGGAGATTTTCCAGAAGCGAACGGGTGTGGGCCGGCTGCCTCCTGGCCGCCCTTTTTCTGAGCGGTCTGGTGGCGTATGAATTACGGCGCGCCCGGCTCGACAGCTGGGAGCATCTGCCACCGCGAGAAGCGCGGTTGACGCTGAAAATCGAGCGGACGTTTCCGTCACCGGCCGATGGGAAAAAAGCCAGCGGACTCGCGACCATCACGGCTGCCGACGCGCATTTGAAGGATCTCGTGGGACAACGGATTTATTTTTCGCTGCGCAAAAAACCGATCGAACCATCGCCGTCGCGCTCGGCGGAAATCAAGATCGTCGGCTTGCTGGAGACGCTGCCACGCGAAGCGCCGCTGGCGACATTCGAGGGATTTCTCACCGCGTCAGGCGTGAACTTCCGCCTCACGCAAGGCCGGCTCCTCGCGGTGACGAAGCCGGCCGGTGCCTACGCGCGATTTTGCGGACGGGCGCTCGCGCGTTTTAGCGCGATTCTTTCCCTGGGGCTGGAAACCCAGCCCGCCCTCGCGGCGGCGTCGCGCGCGATGTTGCTTGGGCAGCAGCAAGCACTCAGCGACCAGGAAACCATTCAATTTCGCCAGAGCGGCACGATGCACCTCTTCGCGATCAGCGGCCTGCACATCGTGGTGATCGCGGTCGCGTTGCACGGCGCGCTCGGATTGTTGCGGCTGCCGCGACTGGCGCAAATCGCGATCGGGCTGGTCGTCTTGTGGCTGTATGTGGACATCACCGGCTGCAGTCCGTCGGCGGTGCGCGCATTTCTCATGATCGCGCTCACGCACGCGGCGCTGGTGGTGAGGCGGCCCGTCAATCCGGTCGCAACGCTTTCACTCGCGGCACTGGTCTCGCTGATCGTCGATCCGATGGAGCTTTTCAGCGCGGGTTTTCAAATGTCGTACGGCATCGTCACGGCGCTTCTTTTGCTGGGGCTGCCGCTCTCCGAACATTGGAACGAGCGTTGGGCGCTGTTTCGCGATCTGCCGAAAGCGACGTGGAGCTGGCATCAACGCGCGCGCGACCACGCGTGGCATTGGTTGCTCAACGCGCTCGCGCTCGGCGTTTCCACGACGCTGGTGAGCATGGTGTGCGGCGTAGTGTTTTTTCAACTATTCAGCCCCGGCGGACTCGCCGCGAATCTGGCGCTCATTCCCATTTCTTCGCTGGTGATTCTCAGCGGAGGACTCTCGCTGGTGTGCGGGCTGGCCGGCCTCAGCCCGCTTTGCACGGTGTTCAATCACGCGGCCGCGCTCGTGCTGGCGTTCATGGAATGGAGCATCGAATGGCTGCTCAAGATCCCGGGCTTTTTCTGGCAAGTGGAGTTCCTCAGCACATGGGCGGGGCTCACCGCATTTGGTCTCGTGCTGGCGGCCATCCTTCACGGCTACTCGCATCAGTGGGCGCGACGGCGAGGTGGCTTCTGGCCGCCCTTCGCGCTGACTGCGCTGGCGCTTGTCTTGATCGCTCGTTTCCACTGACTCCGAGCCATCATGAAAAGCGCCTACGAACTCGCCATGGAACGTCTCGCCAAGTCCGACCCCGACGGGGGCAAGCCTTTGAGCGCGGAGAAAAAAGCGCGGCTCGCCGACATCGATGCGGTGTACAAAGGCAAAATCGCCGAGCGTGAGATTTTCCTGAAACAGCAACTCGACGCGGCGATGGCCGAGGGGAAATACGAGGAGATTCAAAAAATCAGCAAGCAGATGGCCGGCGAACGCACGCGGCTCGAAGAGGAGCGCGAAGACGAAAAGGAGCGCGTGCGCAAAACGAAATAACGCGAATGCCCGCTTATTCAATGCGGGACGTTTCGACGAGGCGGAGTGTTTCTCTGAGGTGGAGCGCGCACTCCGAGCGCGCTATTCGGCGTCGATTTTAGAACAACGCGCTGTCGCTAAAAAGGCACCTCAACGCACTCGGCGTGCGCGGGTCTCGCTTCACCTCACTCCGGCTCGGCGGTGCCTTCGACGACCCATTCGCGGGCTTCGGGGACTTGTTTGAAAAACTCGCGCAAGGCGGCGCTGAGATGTTCGGCGTAACGATAATGCGCGCCCATGCCGGTGCGCAGTTCGGCCTCGTAGATAAATTTATCGCCGTGTGTGCTGTGCTCGAACGGCGTCTGCGCTCCGAGGAGCAGCGAATAAACATACGCAGCCGAGCCGCGTTGCATGAGTTCGCGCGTGAGCGCGGCCTGCTCGTCGAGCAGCGCCGCGTGATCGGCGTGATTGATTTCGGGCGGCAGATAAAATCCCGCCTGGATGAGCGGCGTGTAGCGATTCCCCGTGCGGTGACGGTTGAGGTCGCGGAGCTCAGCGATCGCGAGGTTGTTCCAGGCGAAACTCACGCGCATGCGGCGCGACGCGGCACCGTGTTGTGAGTAGCGATTGGGGCGATGACGCAATGCCTCGGAAAGCGATTGAACCTCGGGCAGAAACGGCGGCGTGGCGCGATCGACATGGACCCAGATTTCGTCGGCAAGCGGCGCGGTCGAGAGACGCTCGAGCCCGAGCGAGAGACTGGCGGCGAGTTCCTGGCGGGCCTGTTCCTCGTAAGATTTTTCCGCGTAGCTGTGACGCATGAGGCGGGGCGACTGCTTGAGGAGTTCGTCACGGATGAGTTTCGCGGCGGCCTTCGCTTCGGGATGCGGCAATGAATCGAGGTGTTTCACCGTCGTCGCCCACATGCGCGAGCTCTGCACGAGGCCGAGGTTGGTGCGCGTCGCGAACGGAATAAAATAGCGGGCGCGATCCAGGGCGTAGTTTTTGCGGAGACGCGTGACGACCGCGGGCTTCGCGTCGGCGGGCAAGCGGACAAGCGACGGATTCTCCGTGGCGAGCTCGTCGAGCCGCGTGTATTCAGAATGGTATGCCGCGAACGCCTTCGCCATCAGCGCCCGCCAGCGCGGCGCGAGATCGTCGGGGATGCCTATCTCGGCCGCCGACGGGAGATTCGATGCATCCATCGTGATGTAACGCGTGCTCGATTCCTGGCCATCGGCCATCTGCGCGATCTCAAAGATTTTATACGCCAGCCACATCGAGATATCGTCCAACGCGATCGCCAGTCCGCCGGTGAGACCGCCAATGGAGGCGTGTCCATAATCGACGAATTTCAGAATACGATCGATCGACGCTTCAGGGTTGGCCAGATCGACCTTGCTGAGGATGGCGCCGATGCCCTCGTTGCTGCGCGAATACCGCGCGAGGACCGAGGCGAGCAGCTCGGGCGTGACCTTCGGGGAATCGGCGGCGGTGGGAGGCGGGACGAGGGCGAGGCCGGTAACTTTCATGCGCGCACGGGTTAAACACGAAGCGCGACAGACGAGGCAAAGGCAAAAAGGCGCGGGCGGTGCGATCGGATTTTCGGCGACCGTTTCCCGCGCTTATCGCGGCAGGCTGATTCTATTTTCCACAACGTTTTCGCACCGACGCGCGCACGACTAATTCGACGGGAAAAACGAGCGGCTTGGGCTCCGTCACATCGGCGTGTCCGAGATGTTGCTGGATGCGCACGAGCAGGGCCTCGACCGCTTTTATGCCCATCGCGCGGAGCGGCTGACGGACAGTCGTGAGCTGCGGCATGGTCGTGCGCGCCGCAAGACTGTCATCGAAGCCGGTGACGGAAATATCTTCCGGCACGCGGATGCCGACTTCCGATAATGCTTCGAGGCAGCCGACCGCCATCGGATCGCTCGCGCAAAAAATCGCGTCGGGCAACGGTTGGTCGCGATGCGTTTTCAACCACTGAGCGACCGCGATACGGCCCACGCTGGCGCTGAAACCGGCCTCAACGACCAGGGATGGATCAAAGGGAATGCGGGCGGATGCGAGTGCGCGACGATAGCCGGCCAGACGACGCTCGGCGCCCAGCAGCCCGCTCTGGCCCGCGAGATGCAGGATGCGGCGATGACCGTTGGTGATGAGATGGCGGACGATTTCATACGCGCCGGTTTCCTCATCGCTCTCGATGTTCAAGACGCCCGGCAGCGGAATATTCGCGTGAAGCGCGACGAACGGCGTGTGCTCCGGGAGATGCTTCGCTGTTTCCTTGCTGATGATCGGACCGACGAGAATGAGGCCATCGATGCGGCCGTCGCAAAACCCGTTGAGCCGCCCGAAGTCCTGCTCCCAATCGTGAAGCGTGAAGACGGTGGTGTTTTGGTTATTGTGCGCAGCGGCTTCGAGCACGCCGTTGAAGACTTCGAGGAAGTAGTGATTGAGATCGCCGCTTTCGTCGAAGAGCGCGGCGACGCCGATGGTATTCATGCGGCGCTCGGCGAGCGCGCGGGCGGCGGCGTTGGGCCGGTAACGAAGCTTCGTCGCCGCAGCGAGGATACGCTCGCGGGTGTCCTGCGAGATGCGCGAGGACGTGCGGGCGCCGTTAAGCACGGCGGAGGCCGCCATGGCGGAAACACCGGCTTCGCGACCGACGTCGGCAAGGGTGGCGGCACGGATGGCTTTTCGTTTGGCGACGCGGGGCATGAAGGCGTGATTTACTTGATTTAGTAATCGCACGGCGAGCGGCTTTTCCGAAAAAAATTAACCTCGGTCCTGAAATCTCTCCGAACGTCGCCGGCGGACGCCACGGGATCATTAGCTCAAATCTATCCGCAAAAAGGCCGCAGCAGAAAGCTGCGGCCTGAGTCACTCAAGACGAATGGCAATACCGGTCAGAAGCGGATTGAGGCGTTGAGCTTGGCGCTCATGCCTCGTGCATAAACAAGACCGTACAGATCCTTGTCATCAGCGAGATTATCCACGTTTAAAGCGACGCGGAAGTCATACTTATTGCTGATGCGCGTGTTGTACTCGACCATCGCGTTGAACGTGAAGCGCTCTTTGGTGTATAGCTTCAGAAGTTCGCGCGTGCCGTTGATAAGCGTCACGTTGCTGCCGCCGCCGCTGAAGCCGCTAAACCACAGCCGATTGTCTTCCCACTGGCCGCCGAAGCCTACGCCCCAGCCCTTGAACGCCGAGCCGAGCTTATCCATTGAATAGTGCATCCAGATCGATGCTTGGTTACGTGGCGTGTCGTCAGCCGGCTGATTATAGTCGGGAACGAGCTGATTATAAGTCGAGCTGTCTTGAACGTTGGTATAAACCGACGCGGCCGATACAGTATTGTCGAGCGTGCCGTAATTATTGTCGGACGTGTACCAAGGCGCCCAAGGGAAGTACGGTGCGTTGATGAAGTGATACGTGTTGGTCGTGATCTTGCGATCAACATGGGCGAAGTTGATCAAGATCTGGAGCTCGTCCACCGGGCGCAGGATAAGCGACATATCCCAGCCCTTCGATTGATCATCCATTTGGACGGATGCACCCGAACCGTTGGCCGCGTTGCCGTAGCCCGTCGTACCGTCGCCATAGCGATAGGGATGACCGGCATCGTAATAGTAATTTCCATTCCAACCAGGAAGCGAGGCGACCGTGCCCCAGAATGCCGCCACGTCGGGATCGGCTAGATTAAGCAGCGGGAAATACTGACTACCCGTGTAACTGAGGCTGTTTGTATTCGCCTCGGCCTGACCGGCGAAATCCCAAAAGCCTGTGGCGATGGGACCGTTCCACGTCGCGTCGGCATTGCTCGCTGTCGCAATCTCATCGAGCAAAGGATGCCACGCGGCCGGATAAATCTGCTTCGCGAGGGCGAGTCCCTCGGCCGGCGTCTTTCCTGCGGTGTGATTGATTGCTTCCCACAACGTGGTTGGCATCGCGTACCAGGCGACGGTCGAGGCCGCCTTGTCTGGATCCCAACCTTTTTTGAGCGACTCGTAGACGCTCGGCGCCCACCAGATGGACTTCGGCTGATTTTCCCGCGTAATCTTATAAGCGCTGACGGTTCCCGAAATGCGGCCGTTAGCTAGATCGAATTTAATGCCCGCTTCGTAGTTCTTCGCCTTGGTCGGCTCGAGCATATTGCCGTAGCCATCGTAGTCGTAATAGTTGGGTACCACGCCGGTCGAATAGACGCCGAAGACCGAAAGATTTTTGGTGATCGCAAAGCTGGCACCAATCTGGGGGCTGGTTTCAGTAGGAACTTCGCTGCCCGTCGTGCCGATAGCACCGAGGCCCTGCACGTCATCCGGACGGTTTTGCTCATAAACATAATGAGTGGACTTGCGCGCGTCCGTTCGATCGCGACGAACGCCGCCGATCAAGGTCAGGCGGTCATTGAAAAACTTGCCTTGGTAGACGGCATAAAGGCCGGTATCCCACGTCTTTTTCTGATAGTCGTAGAGATGAATGCGGGGATTGTCGGCCAATCCATCGCCTTGAATACCGTAGCGAATCGGCGAGTAATCCGTGGGATTCTTATAGCTATAACGATCGTACAATTCGACGACGTTGGAGCCGCCCCATAGATTAGAGTACGAATAAGCCGGACCGTACTCCTTTTCATCTGAGTCCAACTTCATGTATTGGAGGCCCGCGAGCAGCGTGTGCTTTCCCCATTTGCCCGCATCGTAGTTATACGTGAGTTCGGCGCGGACCTGATCGCGCATCTCTTTCCTGTCATAATCCTTCCACTGATAGGCCAGAACACCGTCGTCATAGACGGTCGGCGCACCATTCGCAGCCTGCTGGCTGAACGGGTTGTCCTGCACCGTCGCGTAAAGGGCCGCCTGGCGATCCGCCGGGACACCGATGGGGCCGCCGCGCTTGACGCCCGCGTTCGACACCTGGCGCGAATCGAACGTTGCCTCCGAGTTCGCGTAACCCACTTTCAAATACAGGTCCTCCGCGAGTTTCTGAGTGACATCAATAATGTTATTCCGAAATGGGCCTTTCAGGTAAGTATCCGGACCCGACCAGCGAAACGTGCGATTATCGACGCGCTGGCCGACCTTGGCACCCACGTCGTCGAAAACATCGGTGAGCCAGGTCGCCTGACGACCGGGTGCCGCACCTTCGCCGCCTACGTTGTTTCGAATATTCTGAAAGCCCACGCCCTTTTGCGTCTGCCGACCGAATTCATTATCGAAGAAAATCGTCGTGTTCTTAAATGGCTGGATTGTGAACGACGGCGAGATGACCCAATGCTTCTCTGAATAATATTGGGTGTAATCCTCGCCCTGTTGATAAGCCCCGGTCACGCGATACGCGGGTTTCATGCTTTCAGCCCATGTTCCGCTGGCAGCCAGAGGTCCGGTCGCATCGAATTCCGCGCGATAAAAATTATCCGTGCCCACCGTCGCACCCAGATAATAGGCCGCCTTCTGCTCCGGCCTTTTGGGCATGTAGTTAATGACGCCGCCAAAGCTTCCCACGCCATAAAGAAGCGCGGAAGGTCCGCGTACGACTTCAGTACGCGCAATGTTGATCCAATCGGCCGAATATTGACGGCGGAAACCGTCACGCAGCACCTGGCTAATGACGAAACCGCGAAGCTTCACCGTCGAATCGCCTGCCTGCCGCGTCACGCCACGCGGATCGTTCGCTCCAGAGCTCTGGGGATTGCCGTCATCTTCCGCGAAGGCATCGCTTTGAGACTCCAGCACGATGCCGGCCGAATAGCGCAAACCTTCGCGAAGATTTGTCGCGCCCGTATCTCGCATAAAGTCATTCGTGATGACCTCCAGGTTGATCGGGATATCTTTGATCGGCGTATTCAGACGGGTGCCCGAGGTGGCATTGGTGGCTTTGTATCCCTTGTCTTTCGATGTGCTCACCTCGAAAGGCGAGAGCACGATGGTGTCCTCGTCGAGGGACGGAGACGTTTCTTTTGCTGCGCCCGGCTCGGTCGCTTGCTGAGCCGAGAGCGGGCCGCTGAGCGCGGCCAAGGCAGACGCCAGCGCCAAAGTGGCGCGTGGCCATTTGTATGTGTTCATGGGTTGGGGTGTTATCGGTTGACGAATCACGCCGCCCGCGCGGGTACGCATTTAGCGGCGTAATTAGAAAGTGGGGATCGCTCTGGGTAAGGAAACGATGGCTGGGTACGCGCTGAGAAGTAGCAAAGTTTCGCGTTAAATCACTAAAAAAATGGGCAGTGTCCTGAATTAGTTGCTCACAAATTCACATGGATGCGGGCCGTCCGCTCCCCGGCGGATATGCGCTTGAGCATGGCCGCGGTTGGCAATGAGTCGGTCGCCAACGCCCGCCCCGGGATCGCCGGAACGCCACCCAGCGCCAGCGTCCACGTTGGGATCGTTTTGCCTTCAACCGACGCGTCATACGCCGAGCCCGACCGCCGGATCGTCACCGTCAATGCGTCTGCGCCATCCTTCGACGGCACCACGCAGGAGGCCGCGGCTCCGTCTGCGAGTTCGTACACGCGGAATTCCACGCCGTTCGCGTATTCATAGTCTGGACGCGATTCGTCCGCCCCGATCGCCAGCACCGAGCCCGGTTTCACGAAAAGCGGCATACTCATGAAATCATGCTTCGCCCGGAACCAGCGTCCGCCGGTCTGGACTTCACCAGTCAGCAGATGCGTCCAGCGTCCCTCCGGCAGGTAATAATCCACCGTGCCGTCTTCCGTGAACACCGGAGCCACCAGCAGCGAGCCGCCCAGCATGTATTGCCGGTCCAGCGTGTCGCACGCGGGATCGGCGGGAAACTCCAGATGCATCGCGCGCATCATCGGTACGCCTTCGCGATGCGCCTCGACCGCCGACGCGTACAGATACGGCATCAAGCGGCACTTCAACTTCGTGAAAAAACGCAGCACGTCGCACGCTTCATCGTCGTAATTCCAGGGCACACGATACGACGAACTTCCATGCAAGCGGCTGTGCGATGACATCAGGCCGAACGCCACCCAGCGTTTATAGATCGCCGCGCGCGGCAGACCTTCGAAGCCGCCGATGTCGTGACTCCAAAAGCCAAAGCCGCACAGGCTCAGCGACAACCCGCCGCGCAAACTCTCCGCCATCGACTCCAGCGTGGACCACGAATCCCCGCCCCAGTGAATGGGAAAGCGTTGCCCCGACGCATAAGTCGAGCGCGCGAACAACGCCGCCTCGCCGGGGCCGCGGACGTCCTCCAGTACTTTGAAAACGACTTCGTTGTACAAAATTGGATACAGGTTGTGCATGCCCGACGGATTCGACCCGTCGTGATAAACCACATCCGCCGTCGGGATGCGTTCGCCGAAATCCGTCTTGAAACTGTCCACACCCATCGCCGCCAGCCGGCGCAGATGATCGCCATACCATTTGCACGCCGCCGGATTCGTGAAATCCACGATCGCCATTCCCGGCTGCCACAGATCGGTCTGCCACACATTGCCGTCGGTCCGCTTGATGAAGAAGCCACCCTTACGCCCTTCTTCGAAAAGCGCCGAGCGCTGCCCGATGTAGGGATTTATCCATACGCAGACTTTCAGGCCGCGCTCGTGCAGGCGTTTCAACATGCCCGCCGGATCGGGAAACGTGCGCGGGTCCCACTGGAAATTACACCAGTCGAATTCTCGCATCCAAAAACAGTCGAAGTGGAAAACATGCAGCGGAATATCCCGCGACTTCATGCCTTCGATGAAGCTCACGCAGGTCGCCTCGTCGTAACTCGTCGTGAACGATGTCGTGAGCCAGAGACCGAACGTCCATGCCGGCGGCAACGCCGGCCGCCCCGTGAGCGCGGTGAGTTTCCGCAACACCTCTTTGGGCGTGGGCCCGTAAATCAGGAAATACTCCAGCGATTCCCCCGGCTGGCTGAATTGCACGCGCGCCACTTTTTCCGACGCCACTTCGAACGACACCGGACCCGTGCTGTTCACGAGCACGCCGTAGCCGCGATTCGTCAGATAAAACGGCACCGCTTTATACGCCTGCTCGGAGGCCGTGCCGCCGTCCTTGTTTTCGTTTTCCACGACCTGACCGTTTTTCACGAAGGCCGTGAAACGCTCGCCCAAACCGTACACGCATTCGCCGACGCCGAGATTGAGTTGTTCGTGAACAAAATTTCCGTGGCCCGGCCATTGAATATAACCGAGCCCGCGCCAGCCGCTCTTCGTCAACGTGCGCCCGCCGCCTTCAAAAACAATTTCCCAGCCCTCCCGGTTGAGTCGCGCCGAAAGTCCTCCCGAACGAAGCGACGCGAACTCCTTCGTATTCTCGATCACCACCTCCGGTGCCGGCACCGGCTGCAACGGGATCTGCGGGTTGCGATCATCCGCGCCGACGAAATGCTCGAGCCGCACGCGCACCACATCTGCCATTGGCGACGAGAGCGTGATCGTGAGCAACGGCCCGCCCAGTGTATCGCCGCGATGCTTGATCGGGCGCGTCGGCGCGTGGATCACCAAGCGCTCCCCCTCCGTGGTCACGTCGTGCGCCTCCGCAGGATAAAACGCGCTGACACCGGGCTGAAGAATCCACTGACCGTCGGTAAATTTCATGAGCAAATAAGCAGGAAAAACGCGTGCGTGAAACCGCCACTAAAATCCCCAACACAGGCCGCGCGCGCCGTCGCCTGACAACAGGCAAAAGCATCGGACTATCCCAAAAAGGGCCATCGGGCTGGCAGGGGTAACAGGTGTATTCACACTTTAAATGCGGACTAATCGCAAAGTTTAAGGCTAAATCAAACGGGCGTTCCGACACGACCCGCAAGCAAAAATATCGCTCGTCGAGCCGGTGTTTTTCCCGCCGCCTGCGGGGGCGACACATCCATAGGCGCGACGCGATTCCCTCGGGTCACTCGCCCAGTACGCGCAACTCGCGCAGGCACGCGCGGCCTCCGCCGGGAAATGCGGTCAGGGTCACGCGCACGTGTCGCGCCTCGGCCGCGTCCAATTTCACCCAGTGCCGGCCACCCGTGAACGCGTTTTCCCGTTGATCGCTCAAGGTCGTCCACGCGATGCCGTCGTTCGATCCTTCCAGCAGATAACGGTAACCCGCCTCGTCGTTTTCCCAGAGCAGCTCGATCGTATCGATTTTCTGGGCACCGCCCAGATCGACGCTCAGCGACGGCGTTTTGTCGTCCTGCTTCGCGATCCATCGCGTGTTGATATCGCCGTCGACCGCGCGCGCCGCCTCGGGCACCGCTCCCCACGGTGGTTGAAAAACCGAGGACGCCGTCACCGGCGCTCCGGTGGCCAGCGAGGCGCGGAGAAACGCCGCGAGTTCATCGGCATTTATCTTCACCGCCGGCGAGAAATCTTTCGACGCCGCGTAGCGCAGAAGGCTGTCGAACAGCTGCCGTGCCTCGGGCCGCGCCTCGAGCGCGTAGAGATCGACCGCGCAGACGAGCAATGAGCCCGTGCCGACTTTCGCCTCAAAAACCAGGCCCAGCTTGTCGTTGCGCTCGAGGTTATCGATCACCTGCACGATCGGGCGCAGCGCCCGCGGCGCATCCGTCAAAATCACCGGCGTCGCGGCATGAACGATCGCGGACCATTGACGTTCGCTATAAAAATTCGTCGGGAAATGCGCGAGCGCGGGATGTCCGGGATCGCACAAAATCCCCATCGTGCCGGGCGTGTTGTCGAACATCGGCCAGCACCAGTAATCCGTCGCAAACGCGCCGCTCACCGTATCCGCCCACGCACGATCGTCGGGAATCAACACCACACGCTTTCCCGCCGCGAGCAGTCGCCGCGCTTCGGCGTCGTACGCCCGGACAACGGTGACCGTTTCCGCCGCCACCGGCCTGACGTTTTCCGGATAAACCCAGAGTGGCCAATTATTCACCGCCCGCCCGGTTCCGCTCTTCACCGTCACTTCCAGTTCATAACGCGCCGGCGCGGGAAGGTCAGCGAGCGATGTATCCACTTTCCCGATCGCCCGCAGGCCGCCTTGCGCGATGTCCGCCGTTTTCCATTCGCCCTGTCGCACCGTTTTACCAGCCGCGTCCTTGAGAGCCCAGCTCGCGCGCGCCGCCCGCCAGTCCGCCCGCCCGTAATGCGCGATCTCGACATCTGCCGAGTATGTTTCCCCGGTCGTCCACGTGTACTTGTCGAAACGCGCGAGTGGCACGACTGCGTCGCAGGACCGCCGCCAGTCCTCGGCCGTGATCGCGCCTTTCGATTCCATGAACGCATTCAACATCCCGACCAGCGCCGTCCCCTGCCCCGGAAAATCCTGCAGGTCCAGCAGCTGAAATCCGCCGATCCCCGGCGTGCGCAGGAAAAGTTCGTTCTCCTCGCGATAAAGCAGCGCGGCGAGTTTCCCCGAGGCGCGGAAAAAATCATTCGCCTGCTCGCTCATGCCGTGCCGCGCGAGCGAAGTTTTAAAACGCTCGAGATTCCGCGCGCGGGTCACGCCGGTGTATTTCCCGATATCACGAAAATCCGGATACGTCGTCCATTGCCCGGTTTCGTGACCGACTACCGGCATCGAGATCCCGACCAGAGCCGCGCGCAGATCGAAGCGCGTTTCCGCCGGGCCCCATTGGGTGTGACCTTCTTCGCCGTCGAGGACGCAAAACGAGCCGCGCACCGGCACGCTTTTCCCGCCAGTGGCCGGCGTCTTCACTTTGGCAGTGGTGAAAAAATCATTGGTCGGCTGCGGCTGCGGATCCCAGAGAACGTTGTTGGAGCCGTCGGCGTACAGCCGCCGTGGATCGAGCGCGCGCAGATGCTCCACCATCGCATTCATCAGCGCGCGGTCGCCGCCCACTTCGTTTCCAAGCGTGAGCATCACGAACGAGGGATGATTCCCGTACTCGCGCAGCAACGCCTCGGCCTCCGGCATCAGCCAGTCGCGCACCTTCGCGTCGAAGGTCCCCCAGAATGGCAGCTCGGGTTGCAGGTAAATTCCCAGCCGATCCGCCGCTTCGAACGCCGCCTCAGGCGGAACCCACGTGTGGCAGCGAAGATGATTCAGTCCGTACTCTTTGAATACCGCGAGATATGTCATCCACCCTTCGACATCCATCGGCGGATGTCCCGTCAGCGGGAAAACGCACGCGTCGTGCTTGCCGCGTAGAAACGTCGTCCGGCCATTGATCGTGAACTGCGTTCCCCGTGTCCGAAAGTCGCGCAACCCGGCGTGAACGACCCGCTCATCCCTCCCGGCCTCGCTTTCGATCGTCGCGGTGATCTCGTACAACGCGGGCGAAAACTCGTCCCAAAGCCGCGCGTCTTTCCCCAGCGGATACGCGACCTCCACGACCTTTCCGCTGTCGGCCTCCGCGAACGCCACGGTCACTTCCGGGCACACCTGCGCTGCGCCCGCGTGATTCCAGCTCCGCGCACGAACGCGGATTTTCCCGCCGGCGGGACGGCCGGTGATGTTTCCGAGCGTCGCGCGAATCACAAAGCGCTTCGCCGCCACATCGGGCGTTACGCT
>Ga0164241_10001498_pt1 | contig 28473 bp, 24 predicted proteins | sample OricomyardsoilBY_FD_108780 | JGI IMG/M metagenome (GOLD analysis project Ga0164241, IMG submission 108780) | Backyard soil microbial communities from Emeryville, California, USA - Original compost - Back yard soil (BY) | ecosystem: Environmental > Terrestrial > Soil > Unclassified | place: USA... | reverse complement strand
GTCGGTGTCGGTCTGGTTCCGGTCGATCTTCATCCTGCAGCCGGACGGGGAGGCGATGGCCGGAGCCCCCTTCAGCTATCAACTGCACGCGATCATCGGCATGGTGCTGTTCGCCATCTGGCCGTTCACCAGGTTGGTGCACGCGTTTAGCGCGCCCGTGGCCTACCTGTTCCGCCCGTACATCGTGTACCGCTCCCGGACTGCGGGCCAACCGGGGGATCCAGTGGGATCACGGCCACGACGCAGAGGATGGTGACCCATGTGCAGTTACTGCGGCTGCCGCAACATCCCGATGATCGCCAAGTTGACCAAGGAACACGAGGACATCGCGGCCTGCGCCTACAAGCTGACCGCCGCGCACCGGGACGGTGACGTGGCGGCCGGTCGGGCGGCCGCGCAGGAGTTGGCGGGCAAACTGCATCCGCACGCCCGGCGCGAGGAGAACGGGGTGTTCGCCGAACTGAAGAAGGACGACCTGTTCACCGAGCACGTGCAGGAGCTGTGCGCCGAGCACGACGAACTCGACCGGCACATCGACGCGATCATCGCCGGGGACCTGTCCTTCGTGCCGAACCTGGTGCTGCTGCTCAAGAGTCACATCGATCGGGAGGAGAACGGGCTGTTCCCCTCTGCCCTTGCGTATCTGTCCGACGACCAGTGGGAGACGATCCACAGCCCGACGTTGATGCAGGACTGACTGCGCACATTCCGGACTCGTCGCATCGACAGGCCTCGCCCACCAGGCCGTCGAGTGAGGCAGAATCCTGGACGTCCGATATTTCCTCTTTGCGAGGAGGCCGCGATGGCCCGCTATCTGTTCATTGCGCGGTACAACAGCGAAGGCACGCGCGGAGTGGCCGCGAACGGGGGGAGTTCGCGGCGGGCGGCGGTGCAGAAGATGGCCGAAGCCATCGGCGGCCGGATGGAGACGTTCGATTTCGCCTTCGGCTCGGACGACGTCTACACGCTGGTCGAGCTGCCGGACAACACCGCCGCCGCGGCTCTGGCGCTGGCGGTCAACGCCGCCGGACAGGCCAGCGTCCGCACGGTGCCACTGGTGACCCCGGAGGAGGTCGACGAGGCGGCCTCGCGCACCGTCGAGTACCTGCCGCCTCTCCACTGACCCCGAAGCCCCTGGGTCAGGATCCAGGTCAGTTCTGTAGGTCGCGGCCGAGCTCCTGCCCGGGTGACCGGATGGTGAGGCATCGGCGGCCGGGTCGTGCGCGTCGGGGTCGAGCCGGGCGTCGACCGGCGCGGCGTGCGCCAGGTTCTCCGACCGGCCGGCGTCCCTCACCGGTTTGACCCGGTGACGAGAGTTCGGTTGGCAGGCCCGGCCGGCGTGGCCGGGCGCCGCAGGTTGCTCGGTGGAACAGGTGGCCGCGGTGCTGACCGGCCGGCTCGTGGCAGGCGACTGGTCGGACCATCGGCGTGATGGTCCTGCCGCCGAGGCCTTGTGCTCGTCCGGTCGCGGGCGCGTCCTTCGCCCAGAATGTTATCGCTCACATCACCGTCCGTCAATGCCTTTCGTGCGTCCGCGACCCTCGTCGGTGACCGGCCCCCGGGTGCCGGCGGACCGCCCGAATCCGAGGTGCGTCAAGGCATGCGCCGCAGGCGCGGTCCACCCGCTGCGCGGGACCGGGTCGGGCGGTCCGGCCGGCGCGGCATTGTGTGAATCCGCGCCTGCCAACTATTATAGATAGTCAATGAACAAATTGTCGGGCCTTTGGATAGCCGCTCGTCCGGGACGGCGCCCGACCACCCGAGGAGACGCCGACACATGACTGTCGCCACCCACCCCCTGAACGACCCGCCCTGCCGGGTCACCGACCCGGCGTCGGACCCGGACGCCGGTGTCGATCCGGCATGGCTCGGCTCGGCCGCGTGGCGGGAACTCGGCCGGCGTCGGGTCCGGGTGTTCGGCGCGGGCCTGTTGGTCGAAACGGTGCGCGGGGAGGTCGCCACGGCCGTGCGTGAGCACGGTGGATCGCTCCTGCCGCCGGACACCTCCGAACCCGCCGACCTCGAGCTGCGTTGCGATGAAGAATGGTTCGACCCGGCCGGGTCGTTCGAGATCTCCCGCACGGCCGGTCGCACTCTGGTCAGATCCGCCGACGGTGCCGGCCTGCTCTACGGGTTGCACCACGTGCTCAGGCAGGGGGAGGCACCACTCACCGGTGACGACCGGCCGGCCCGGCGGCAGGCGCCGGAGCAGACGATCCGCATGCTCGACCATTGGGACAACATCGACGTGCACGAGGTCATGGGGCAGGTGGAACGCGGGTACGCGGGCGACTCGATCTTCTACGACAACGGCCGGGTGCGGGACGATCTCACCCGGGTGCAGGCCTATGCCCGGCTGCTCGGTTCCGTCGGGATCAACCACGTCTGCATCAACAACGTCAACGTGCATCGGACCGAGGCCACGTTGATCACCGATCTGCTGCCCGACGTGGCCCGGATTGCCGCGGCGTTCCGGCCGCACGGCATCCGGATCCATCTGGCGGTGAGCTTCGCGGCGCCGGTGACGCTCGGCGGACTTGCCACCGCGGACCCGGTCGACCCCGCGGTCGGCCACTGGTGGGCAACGGTGGCGGCCGAGGTCTACGAGGCGATCCCGGATTTCGGTGGCTTCGTGGTGAAAGCCGATTCCGAGGGCCAACCCGGCCCGTTCGGCTACGGTCGCACCCACGCCGAGGGGGCGAACATGCTCGCCCGGGCGCTGGCCCCGTTCGGCGGCACGCTGCACTGGCGGGCATTCGTGTACAACCACCACCAGGACTGGCGCGACCGGTCCACCGACCGCGCCCGGGCCGCCCACGACCACTTCGTCCCACTGGACGGCGAGTTCGACGACAACGTGATCCTGCAGGTGAAGTCGGGCCCGATGGATTTCCAGGTGCGGGAACCGGTCTCGCCGCTGATCGCGGCGATGCCGAGGACCCGGCTGGCGGTGGAGCTGCAGGTGACCCAGGAGTACACCGGGCAGCAGCGGCACGCCTGCTACCTGGCGCCGCAGTGGTCGCAAATCCTGCGCTTCCCGCTGTGGGGTGACGGCGGCGCGACCGTCGCGGACGTGGCCGCGGGACGGGCGGCGGCCGGATCCGGCGGGCTCGCCGCGGTCTCGAACGTGGGCGACGATCCGTTCTGGACCGGTCATCCGCTGGCCCAGGCCAACCTGTTCGCGTTCGGCCGGCTGGCCTGGGATTCCCGGCTCGATCCGATTGCGCTGCTGGACGAATGGATCGGGCTGACCTTCGACGGGGCGGACGCGCCGGCACCGGACGGTCGGGGCACCGTGCGGCAGGTGGTGCACCGGATCCTGGACGGCTCGTGGCAGACCTACGAGGACTACACCGCACCGCTGGGCATCGGGTTCATGGTGACCCCCGGTTCGCACTACGGCCCCAGCGTCGACGGGTACGAGTACTCCCCTTGGGGCACCTACCATTTCGCCGACCGCGACGGGATCGGGGTGGACCGGACGGTCGCCACCGGCAGCGGGTACGCCGGCCAGTACCCGCAGCCGTGGCTGGACGTCTACGAAGACGTCCGTAGCTGCCCGGACGAGCTGTTGCTGTTCTTCCACCACGTCGGGTACGGCCATGTGCTGCATTCGGGAAGCACCGTGCTGCAACACATCTACGACACCCACTTCGCCGGGCAGGCGCAGGCACGGGCGATGGCGGAGGACTGGGCGGAGCTGCGCGGGCGGGTGCCCGATGAGTTCTTCGAGCGGGTGTCGCAGCGCCTGGCCGAACAGGTCAGGTCGGCCACCGAGTGGCGCGATCAGCTGACCACCTACTTCCTGCGCAAGGCGGGCGTGCCCGACGCGCAGGGCCGGCCCATCTACCCCTGAGCCGGGCCGGTCCCGACCCGCTCCCCGGCGGTCGCCGGACGATGCGGGTCGGGCCGGAACCGTGGCCTCCGGTCAGGCGGCGGCCGCTCGTACGACGTCGAAGACCCCGGCCAGCCAGTCGATCTGCCGCTGCGCCTGGACCGTGTCGCCGTGCTCGTGGCCGTTGTAGGGGTAGACGACCATCTCGGTGGCCCGCGCGGGATCGTCCGCGGCCAACGCGCCCAGCTGGTTGAACGCGGCGAAGACCCCCGAGGGCGGGCACACCGTGTCCCGCAGCCCGGCGGCGAACTGGGCCGGCACCCCGACCCGTCGGGCGAAGTGGACCCCGTCGAAGTATCCGAGGGATCGGGTGACGTCCGCGGCGGCGTCCCGGTGCACCGACAGGTACTGCACGATCTCCGCGTAGGGCGCGGCGTCGGTGATGTCCATGCTGCGCCGGATGTGACACAGGAACGGGACGGTGGCCAGCAGTGCCCGGGCCCGCGGGTTCAGCGCCGCGGCGGCGATGGCCAGCCCGCCGCCCTGGCTGTTGCCGACCACCGCGATCCGGTCGAGGTCGACGCCCGGCAGTTCGGCGACGGCGTCCACCGCTCTCGCCGCGTCGGTGACGATCCTGCGCAGATAGGCGGTCTCCGGGTTTCGGATGCCCCGGGTGAGCACGCCCGGCGTCGCCGGATCGGACCCGACCGGATCCGGCGTGTGCCCGCCGGTGCCGTACTGCGAGCCCTGCCCGCGGCTGTCCATCAGCAGATGCACGTAGCCGGCGCACGGCCAGAGCAGCCGGTCCACGGGGAGTCCGCGGCCGCGCCCGTAGCCGAGATACTCCACCACCGCGGGCAGCGCGGCGTTCGCGAAGCCGGCGGGCCGGCTGTACCAGGCGCGGATCGGCTGGCCGTCGAAGCCGGCGAAGGTCACGTCGAACGTCTCGACCAGGGTCAGCGCGGTCGCGACGGGGCGGACGTCGATCAACGGCGAATGCTCCCGCGCCCCGGCCAGGGTGCGGCGCCAGAACTCGTCGAAATCCGCGGGCGCCGGGAGCTGCGGACGGTACTGCCCCAGCTCGGACAGCGGGAGGTCGAACAGGGCCACGTCGCGGGTCCTTTCACGCAGTGGATGTGCTCCGGGCGGGACCGCCAGAGCCGGACAATCAGCCGGCGCGGTGCGTCGGCGGGCAGGTGCTCTGCCGGACGATCAACTCGGTGGCCAGGTCGATGCGCTGGTTCGCCGGCCGCTCTCCCCGAGCCAGCGTGAAGACCATTTCTGCGGCGGTGCGAGCCATGTCCCGCAGCGGCTGGCGCACCGTGGTCAGCGCCGGCGCGATCCACTCCGCCATCTCGAGATCGTCATATCCCACCACCGACAGGTCATCGGGCACCGACAGGCCGAGGTCGCGCGCGGCACGCATCAGACCCATGGCCTGGAAGTCCGAACCGGCGAAGACCGCGGTGGGCCGGTCCGGCCCGGACAGCAGGTCCCGGCCGTGCTCGTAGCCCCCCTTCACGTCGAAATCGCCGTACCTGATCAGGTTCTGGTCGATCTCGTGGCCGGCCTCGTCCAGCGCGCTCCGGTACCCGTCCAGCCGCGCACGGCTGCACAGCATGTCGCGCGGACCGGTGATGATCGCGATCCGCCGGTGACCCAGGGCAACCAGATGCCGGGTGGCGGCCAGGCCACCGGCCCAGTTGGTCGAGCCGACGACCGGGACCCCGTCCGGCGGTTCGCCGGCGGTGTCCACCACCACGAACGGGATGCCCCGGGCGTCCAGCAGTCGGCGCTGATCCTCGTCCAGCCCGGCCAGCACGAAGATGACCCCGATGGGCGCGCGGGCGATCAGGTCGTTCAGCCATTCCGACCTCGGCCGGTGCTCGCCGCCCAGTTCGGACAACACGACTGCGGCGCGCTCCCGCCCGGCCACCTCCTCGACACCGCGGATGATGTCGGTGGCCCATCCGGAGTGCAATTCGTGCACGACGAGGTCCACCAGTGCCGGGCGGACCGACCGCTGGGTACGGCGCCGCTGGTACTGGTTGCGTTCGAGGACCTCCTCCACCAGCCGCCGGGTCCGTGCGGCGACGTCCGACCGACCGTTGAGCACCTTGGACACGGTAGGGACGGAGACGCCGGCCTCCCGGGCGATCTCCGCGATCGTGGTCGCGCGCGGGCCCTGGACGGCGGTGAGCCGATCCGGCTCACCGGCGGCACCGTCGTCGGTGTCTGTGTCGATGTCGATGCGGTTGTCGATCGGTCGCGCCACCGTGCCTCCTTCGCTGGACCTTCACCGGGACGATACCAGTTTCGAAACTATCTCGAAAGTAGTTTGACGGCCAGGCGACCCTCGACGTGCCCAGGACGGCCTTCTGGAGCATTGTGGGCGTTCTCAATCGGTTCAGAAAGTTGTCGAAAGTTCGGTTCTCCCAGGTCTTGACGTGGATGCGACCCTGGTTCTAGATTCTGGTCAGAAAGTTGGTTGGGTAAACAAATCCGAAAGTTTCGAAGATTGATCCCGGAGGGACGTTCAGTGACGAACCGATCCGCCAGCGCGGTGACGACAGCGCCGCCGACCACGTCGGCAACACCCCCGTCGGCGCCCACATCGGCGGCGACATCCCCGGTGGTCGACCGGGCAGCCCGGCCGGCCTGGTCCGACGTCACCCTGACCACGCAGGCCCGGGTCGACGCGCTGATCGCGGCCATGACCCTGGACGAGAAGCTCGGCCAGCTGGTGGGCCTGTGGGCCGGCGCGGATCCCGACGGGGAGGGGGTCGCGCCGTACCAGGCCGACATGACCGACGAGGCGCTGACCTGGGAAGCGGTGATCGCGGACGGTCTGGGCCAGCTGACCCGGGCGTACGGCACCCGGCCGGTGCAGCCCGCCGCGGGCGCCCGCTCGCTGGCCGTCTCCCAGCGGGACATCATGCGAGCCAACAGGTTCGGCATTCCGGCCCTCGTGCACGAGGAGTGCCTGACCGGATTCGCGGCCTGGCAGGCGACCGCATTCCCGGCGCCGCTGGCCTGGGGCGCGGCCTTCGACCCCGCGCTGGTGCGGGCGGTGGCCGAGCAGATCGGCACCGTGATGCGGTCGGTCGGCGTGCACCAGGGCCTGGCCCCGGTGCTCGACGTGACCAGGGACTACCGGTGGGGCCGGACCGAGGAGACGATCGGAGAGGACCCGTACCTGGTCGGCACCGTGGCGACCGCGTACGTACGGGGCCTGGAAGGCGCCGGCATCGTGAGCACCCTCAAGCACTTCGCCGGCTACTCGGCGTCCCGGGCGGCCCGGAACCTGGCGCCGGTGTCGATCGGTCCGCGGGAGCTGGCCGACGTGATCCTGCCGCCGTTCGAGATGGCGGTGCGGGACGGCGGTGCCCGGTCCGTGATGAACTCCTACAGCGAGATCGACGGCGTGCCGTCCGCCGCCGACCAGGACCTGCTGACCACGCTGCTGCGGGACACCTGGGGGTTCGACGGCACCGTCGTCGCCGACTACTTCTCCATCGCCTTCCTGCACACGCTGCATGCGGTCGCCGCCGACGAGGGCTCCGCCGCCGCGCTGGCCCTGCGGGCCGGCATCGACGTCGAACTCCCGTCGATCCGCTGCTACGGCGAGCCACTGAAGCGGGCGGTCCTGTCCGGCACGGTCGACGAGGCGCTGGTGGACCGCGCGGTGCGCCGGGTGCTGACCCAGAAGGTCGAACTCGGCCTGCTGGACCCGGACTGGACGCCGATCCCCGGCGACATCGAGGCGATCGACCTGAACCCGGCGCCGGCGCGGGACCTGGCGTTGCGGCTGGCCCGGGAATCGGTGGTGCTGCTGGCCAACGACCGCGGCGTGCTGCCGCTGCGGGCGGGCGCCCGAGTCGCCCTGGTCGGGCCGCTGGCGGACGACCCGATGGCCATGCTGGGCTGCTACTCGTTCCCCGCGCACGTCGGGGTCCACCATCCGGGCACCGACCTGGGGGTGGACATCCCGTCGATCCGGACCGCCCTGGCCGACCTGCTGGGTCCGGACGCCGTCAGCCACGTCCGCGGCTGCGACGTCGGCGAGCACGACGCCGGTGCGCCGACCGAGGTCGACGAGGTGGGCCTGGCCGCGGCCGCGGCCGCGGCGGCCGCCGCCGACGTCTGCATCGTCGCGGTCGGCGACCGGGCCGGGCTGTTCGGACGGGGCACCTCCGGCGAGGGCTGCGACGCCACCGAGCTGCGGCTGCCCGGCATCCAGGCGGAGCTGGTCCGCCGGGTGTGCGCGACCGGGACCCCGGTGGTGCTGCTGCTCATCACCGGCCGGCCATACGCCGTCGGGGAACTGGTCGAGCAGGCGGCGGCCACGGTGCAGGCGTTCTTCCCCGGCCAGTCCGGCGGGACCGCCATCGCCGAGATCCTGACCGGCGCGGTGGCACCGTCCGGGCGGCTGCCGGTCAGCATCCCGCGCAGCCCCTCCGGGCAGCCCGGCACCTACCTGGCGGCGCCGCTGGCCCGCCGCACCGAGGTGTCCAACGTCGACCCGACGCCGCTGTTCGGGTTCGGCCACGGGCTCGGGTACGACGAGTTCGGCTGGTCCGATGTGCGGGTGCACGGGGCGCAGGGCACGGCCTGGCCGACCGACTCAGCGGTCTCGCTCGAACTGGACGTGCACAACCCGAGTGACCGGGCGGGTGCCGACGTGGTGCAGGTCTACCTGCACGATCCGGACGCCCAGGTCACCCGACCGGTGGTGCGGCTGGTCGGGTACGCCCGGGTGGAACTCGCCCCGAGGTCGTCGGCCACCGTGCGGCTGCGGGTCCCGGCGGACGTGACGTCCTTCGTGGGCCGGGACGGCCGGCGCATCGTCGAACCCGGGGCGGTGCAGCTGCGCGTCGCCCGGTCCAGCGACAATGTGCACCAGGCAGTCGATCTGGAGCTGGTCGGGCCGCTGCGGGTGGTCGACCACACCCGCGAACTCACGGTGGCCGCAAGCGTCGGGACGGGCGCCGGTGCCCGCAACCACAAGGAGGTGGTGGGAGCATGACCATCGAAGCCGGTGAGCTCGCCAAGGAGGACCTGGCCTCGGCCGGGATCCTGGAGCGGGCCAAGCTCGGTCGCCGGGAGCGGCTGTCGCACCGGTGGCGCGGCCCGTCCGGGCTGACCTGGCGGGAGGCACTGCGCCGGGACTGGCAGCTCTACTCGCTGGCTCTGCTGCCGGTGGTGTTCCTGCTGATCTTCCGGTACATCCCGATGGCCGGCAACGTCATCGCCTTCCGGCGGTACGTCCCCGGCGGCAGCATCTTCGGCGAGAGCTGGGTCGGCTTCCGCTATTTCGCGCTGTTCATCTCGGACCCGACGTTCTGGCAGGTGTTCGCCAACACGATCATCATCGGGGTGCTGACCCTGCTGTTCTGCTTCCCGTTGCCGATCGTGCTGGCGCTGCTGCTCAACGAGGTCCGTTCCCGGTACTTCAAGCGGTTCGTGCAGTCGGTGTCCTACCTGCCGCACTTCATGTCGATCGTCATCATCGCCGGCATGATCCTGCAGCTGACCTCGGTCGAGGGCACGATCAACCAGATCATCCAGGCGTTCGGGGCCGATCCGATCCCGTTCATGCAGGATCCCGGCTGGTTCCGCACCATCTACGTCTCCTCCGAGGTCTGGCAGACCGTCGGCTGGGGCACCATCCTGTACCTGGCCGCGCTGACCACCATCGACCAGCAGCTTTACGAGGCCGCGAAGATCGACGGGGCCAGCCGCTGGCGGCAGACCTGGCACATCACGCTGCCGGGGATCCGGCCCACCATGGTCACGCTGCTGATCCTGAACATCGGCACCTTCATGGCGGTCGGCTTCGAGAAGATCCTGCTGATCTACAACCCGCTGACCTACCCGACGGCGGACGTGATCTCGACGTACCTGTACCGGATCGGCATCGAGGCCAACAACTTCTCCTACGCCGCGGCGATCGGCCTGTTCGAATCGCTGATCGGCCTGACCCTGATCCTGACCGCGAACGCAGTGTCGCGGCGCACGTTGGGAACGAGCCTGTGGTGACCATCGACAAGACCAGCCCGGCACCGACGCCGACCCCGTCCGGTGGCAGCAACACCACCGGTGTGCGGGACACCAGGGGTGTGCGGGTGTTCCGCTGGGTCAACGCGATCATCCTGACGGTGGTCGCAGCGGTGACCCTCTACCCGTTCCTGAACATCGTCGCCGAGTCCCTGTCCGACGAGCAGTTCATCCGCGCCGGGCGGGTGAGCCTGATCCCGCGTGGGTTCAATTTCGACACCTACCGGCTCATCGCCGGCGATGAGGCGTTCTGGCGCAGTTACGCCAACACCGTGCTGTACACGGTGGTGGCCACCCTGATCGCCATCACGCTGACCACGATGTACGCCTACGTGCTGTCCAAGCATCGGCTCAAGGGCCGCGGCCTGCTGATCGGTATCGCCGTGTTCACCATGTTCTTCAACGGCGGCCTGATCCCGAACTACGTCCTGATCTCGGGACTGGGCCTGAAGAACACCATCTGGGCGGTGGTGCTGCCCAACGCGCTGAGCATCTTCAACCTGCTGGTGATGAAGGCGTTCTTCGAGGCCCTGCCCAAGGAACTCGAGGAGGCGGCGGCGGTCGACGGCCTGAACACCTACGGCACGTTGTGGCGGATCGTGCTGCCGCTGTCCAAACCGGTGCTGGCGACCATGATCCTGTTCTACGCCGTGGCAAACTGGAACTCCTGGTTCACCGCGTTCCTGTACCTGGACAAGGCCGACATGTTCCCGGTCACCGTGTACCTGCGGAACATGATTGCCGGTGCCACCTCGGCCACCTCGGTCGGCGCGGGCTCGGGTGACCTGGCCCAGATCTCCGCGAACATCAAGTCCGTGACCATGGTGCTGACGGTGCTGCCGATCGTCCTGGTCTACCCGTTCATCCAGCGGTTCTTCGTGTCCGGGGTGATGCTCGGCGCGGTCAAGCAGTGACCCCGATATCCGTTCCACGGTAGGCGTTCTCCCGGACTGGGCAAGCACGCCGCACCCGTACCCGATCGATCGAGATCCACTCAACGAGGAGAGACCATGCGCAGCATCTTCAAACGCGCCGTGGCGGCCGCCGTGGCCGGCGGCCTGGCGCTGAGCCTGGTGGCCTGCGGCAGCAGCAGCGACACCGCGACCACATCCGTCGAGGACCTGAGCAAGGCCGCGTCGATGGACGGCTACACCGTCGACGAGCAGTTCAAGGCCACCGAACCGGTGTCGTTCAGCATTCTGTACAGCGACCACCCGAACTATCCGCTCAAGGACGACTGGCTCCTCTGGTCGCAGCTCAAGGACCGGACCAACGTCACCCTGGAACCGACCGTCGTCCCGATGAGCGACTACGAGTCCAAGCGCAGCCTGCTGATCGGCGCCGGCGACGCCCCGCTGATCATCCCGAAGACCTACCCCGGCCAGGAGCAGCCGTTCGTGGCCTCCGGGACGATCCTGCCGGTCAGCGACTACCTCGACCTGATGCCCAATTTCAAGGACAAGGTGGCGAAGTGGAAGCTGGAGCCCGAGCTGGACACGCTGCGCCAGGATGACGGCAAGTTCTACGTGCTGCCCGGCCTGCACGAGGAGGTCTGGCAGGACTACACCATCGCGTTCCGCACCGACGAGCTGGAACGTCTCGGCCTGCAGGCGCCGCAGACCTGGGACGACCTGTACACGGTGCTCAAGGCGATCAAGGCGGCCAATCCGGACAGCTACCCGCTGTCCGACCGGTTCAAGGGCAACAGCCTGCTGACCATTCTGGCGCAGTCCTACGGCACCTCGGCCGGCTGGGGCCTACCCGGCCACCTGACGACCTGGGATCCGGAGACCAAGCAGTTCGTCTTCACCGGCTCCAGCGACGAGTACAAGGGCATGGTCGAGTACCTGAACAAGCTGGTCGCCGAGGGGCTGCTGGACCCGGAGAGCTTCACCCAGGACGACGACACCGCCATCCAGAAGTTCGCCAACGGCAAGTCCTTCGCGATCAGCGCCAACGCCCAGAACGTGGTGAACGACCTGCGGCCCGCCATCGCCGACATCCCCGGCGCGACCGTGGCCAAGATCCGCGTACCGGCCGGCCCCGCCGGTGACGTGCTGGCCACCAGCCGGCTGGAGAACGGCCTGATGATCTCGTCCAAGGCGCTGGAGAACCCGAACTTCGTGGCCTTGTTGCAGTTCGTCGACTGGCTCTGGTACTCCGACGACGGTGCGGAGTTCGCCAAGTGGGGCGTGCAGCCCACCACCTTCACCAAGGACGCCGCGGGCACCCGCACCCTGAACGCCGACATCACCTTCGCCGGCATCAACGCGGGCGCACCCAAGCACCTGCAGAAGGACTTCGGGTTCTCCGGCGGCAACTTCGCTTACGGCGGCACCACCGACCTGCTGCAGTCCATGTTCACCCCGGAGGAACTGGAGTTCCAGGACGCGATGGCGGACAAGCAGCAGACCGAACTGCCCCCGCCGCACCCGTTCAACGCGGACGAGCAGGAGCAGGCCACCCTGATCGAGACCCCGCTGAAGGACAGCATGAACTCGGCGACGCTGCAGTTCGTCCTCGGCCAGCGTGACCTGTCCACCTGGGACGCGTACGTCGCCGAGCTGAACGGCAAGGGTGCGAGCAGCTACGTCGACATGGTCAACGAGGCCTACGAACGGTTCCAGCAGAACCACAGCTGAGCTGCTCGACCGCCCGCGGCAGGGTGATCCGGCCCGTCGCGGGCGGCAGCACAAGCCTCCGACATCCCGATCGGTCCATCCGATCGGTCCATCCGATCGGTTTCCGACGATCAGTCTCTTGCGATGAGTGAGGAGCGGTGGCAGTGACGGCCTCTCGCATCATGGTGCCGGCGGATCCGGCCGGACCGCTGAGCACCGCCTGGCGACGGTGCATCGGCACCGGCCGGCTCAACCTGGCCCTGCGGGCGGACTACCAGGCCTCGTTGGAGATGGTGCAGCGGGACATCGGGTTCGAGCTGATCCGCGGGCACGGCCTGCTGTCCGACGACCTCGGGGTGCTCCGCGAGTCGATCGTGGACGGCGTCCCGCACCGGCGTTACGCCCTCACCTACCTGGACCAGGTCGTCGACCGGCTGCTGGAGCTGCGCATCGCACCCTTCCTGGAGCTGGGTTTCATGCCGACCCTGCTCGCATCCGGGACGGACTCGGTGTTCTGGTGGCGCGGCAACATCACCCCACCGCGCGACCACGGCGAGTGGGCCGACCTGGTCCGGGCGGTGCTGCGGCACCTGATCGACCGGTACGGCCTCGACCTGGTCCGGACCTGGCCGATCGAGGTGTGGAACGAGCCCAACCTGACTGCCTTCTGGCGGAATGCCGACCGGGCGGCCTACCTGCGGCTGTACGAGGTGACCGCGCTGGCGGTCAAGGACGTGGACGCCGGCCTGCAGGTCGGTGGGCCCGCCCTCTCGCCGGGCGCCGACGAATGGTGGGCCCCGTTCGCCGAATTCGTCGCGGCACGTGACCTGCCGGTGGACTTCGTCAGCCGGCACGCCTACAGTTCCGGTCCGGCGCAACACGTCCCGTTCGGCACCTACCAGACCCTGCAGGACCCGCAGGCGCTGCTGGACCAGTTCGCCGCACCGGCCCGGCATCTGGCCGGCACCGCGCTGGCCGACCGGCCGGTGCACATCACCGAGTTCAACACCTCGTATCGGCCGGACAACCCGATTCACGACACCGCCTACAACGCGGCGTATCTCGCGCCCGTCCTGGCCGGCGGGGGAGAGCTGGTCGACTCGTTCTCCTACTGGACGTTCTGCGACGTGTTCGAGGAGGAGAACATTCCGACGTCGCTGTTCCACGGCGGGTTCGGACTGCTCACCCACCGGCAGATCCCCAAGCCCACCTACCATCTCTACGCGTTCATGGCCCGGATGGCCGGCCAGGTGTTGGCCCGCGGTGCCGACCACCTGGTCTGCGCGGACCCGGACGGTCGGGTGACCGTGCTGGCCTGGCAACCGGTCGGCGGCACCGGGGGAGACCCGGCGCCGGAGCGGCACCGGCTGCGCCTGTCGATCCCGCTGCCCGGGGCGCAGGCCTTCGTCCGCCGGCTGCGGGTGGGCGAATGCGACGGCAACGCCTTCGCCGCCTGGCGCGAGCTCGGCCGTCCCCGGTCGCCCGGTCGGCGCGAGATCGACCTGCTGCTCGAGTGCGCCCGGCCGGCGGTCGAGCACCGGTCCGCGCCGGTGACGGCCGGGCGGATCAACCTGGACCTGGACCTGACCCGGCACGAGATCACCTTCGTGGAAATCGTTCCGGTCGAACCGGAGGATCACCCCGGGCTGGACGACCGCCGGCTGCTCGGCGGGCACGACGAGCGACTGACCGCTGATGGAAGGACGGCACGATGACCGGCATGACGACAGGAGGAACGATCATGGGACCCGCCCGGGGCGCAGACGGCGGTGCTGACGGTCAGGCGGACGAGATCGGTCCGGGCATCCTTGCCCGCTGGTCGGCGATCGTCTACTGGTACCTGATCATCGAGCTGCTGCTGGTGGCCACCACCGTGCCGGCGCTGGTCGCGATCCTGTTCCTGGATCGGGATCCCAGCAACGTCTTCCTGGTCGCCGCGCTGTGCATCCCGGTGGGGCCGGCGCTGTCCGCCGCGGTGTTCGCCTGGCGGGTTTTCCGGGCCGACCGGGACCTGGCTCCCGCCCGGCACTTCTGGCGCGGCTACCGACTGAACGCGGTGGATGTGCTGCGGTGGTGGGTGCCGGCCCTGCTGGCCCTGGCGGTGATCGGTTTCGGCATCGGCAATCTCGACCGTGTCTCGGTGCCCGCCGGCTACGGCGCGGCGCTCGGTGTCATCGCGCTCGGGATCCTGCTGTGGGCCGGCCATACCCTGGCCGTCTCCTCTACCCTGGCGCTGCGGACCCGCGACACCGCCCGGCTGGGCGCCTATTATCTCGGCGCGCGACCGATGAGTACGCTCGGCCTGCTGTCGCTGCTGGTCGTCGCCGGCGGGTTGGTGTTCCTGACCTCCGACTGGCTGCTGCTCCTGGTCGCCTCCCCGCTGTCCCTGCTGTTCCTGGTCAACGAAGAATCCGTCATCTCCGACGCCACCGAGAGGTTCACCCCATGACGCCCGCACCGCAGTCCGGCCAGATCGAGTACGGCGGCGACTACAACCCCGAACAGTGGCCGACGTCGGTGTGGGACGAGGACGACGCGGCCTTCAAGCTCGCCGGGATCACCACCGTCACCGTCGGGGTGTTCGCCTGGGCGCACCTGCAGCCGGCCGAGGATCGTTACGACTTCGGCACCCTGGACGCGATCGTGGAGCGGGCCGCGGCCGAGGGCCGGCGGATCGTGCTGGCCACGCCCAGCGGCGCGATGCCGCCGTGGCTGGCCCATGCCCACCCCGAGGCGTGCCGGGTGGACTTCGAGGGCCGCCGCCACGTGTACGGGCAGCGGCACAACCACTGCCCGTCGTCGCCGGACTTCCGCCGGCTGTCGGTGGCGATGGCCGATCGGCTGGCCCAGCGGTACGCGGGGAATCCGGCGATCGTCGCCTGGCACGTGGGCAACGAGTACGGCGGGTCGTGCTGGTGCCCGAACTGCGGTGCGGCCTTCCAGGACTGGCTGCGGGCGCGGTACGGCACCCTGGGCCGGCTGAACGACGCCTGGAACGCGACGTTCTGGTCGCACACGTTCACCGACTGGGCGCAGATCCCGCCGCCGAACGCGCTGTCCGAGCATTGGCGGGGCCCGGACCACACCGCCTTCCAGGGCATCACCCTGGACTACCGGCGGTTCATGTCGGACGCGCTGCTCGGCGGGTTCGTCGCCGAGAAGCAGGCCATCCGCCGGCACGACCCGACCACCCCGGTGACCACCAACTTCATGGGCCTCTACCAGCCCATCGACTACCACCGGTGGGCGCAGCACCTGGACTTCGCGGCCTGGGACAACTACCCCCGGGAGGATCCCGATCCGATCCGGGTGGCGGCCCGGATGGCGCTGGCGCACGGGCTGATGCGTGGCCTCAAGAACGGTGACCCGTTCTGGGTGATGGAGCAGACCCCCTCGGTCACCGCATCCCGGGACGTGAACCCGGTGAAACGCCCTGGCGTGCTGCGGCTCTGGTCGTGGCAGTCGGTGGCGCACGGCGCGGACGCGGTGCTGTACTTCCAGCTGCGGCACAGCCGGGGCGCCTGCGAGAAGTACCACGGGGCCGTGCTGGACCACGCCGGACGCACCGACACCCGGGTGTTCCGGGAGGTCGCCGCGCTCGGGTCGGAGTTCGCCGCGGTCGGCGACGCGGTGCTCGGCGCCCGCACCCCGGCCCGGGTCGCGCTGGTCGTCGACTGGGACAGCTGGTGGGCGGTGGAACTGTCCGACGGGCCCAACCGGAACCTGAAGTACGCCGACGTGCTCGCCGCGTACCACCGTGCCCTGTGGCACGCGAACGTCCCGGTGGACGTGGTGCCGGAGACCGCGGACCTGTCCGGCTACCGGGTGGTGGTGGCGCCACTGCTGCACCTGGTCAAGGGCGACTTCGCAGACCGGGTCGCCGATCTCGTGCGGGGCGGCGGGTCGCTGCTGACCACGGCGCTGTCCGGCCGGGTGGACGAGGACGACAACGCCTTCCTGGCCGACGCGCCGGGGCCGTTCGCGGACCTGCTGGGTCTGCGGATCGAGGAGACGGACGCCCAGCCGCCCGAGTGGACCAATCCGGTCACGCTGCGCGGGCGGGTCGAACCGGTCGACGCCCGGCACGTGTTCGAGGTGGTGATCCCGCAGCCCTCGAAGGCCGGGCCCGCGGCCGAGGTCATCGGCACCTATGGCGCCGACTTCTACGCGGGAACACCCGCCGTGACCCGGTCCGCCCGGGGCGACGGTGCCGCCTGGTACGTGGCGACCGCACTGGACGACGACGGGATCGCCGCGGTGGTGCGGGCGGTGTTGGACGAGCACGATCTGGTCGGACCGCTGGCCGACGAGGCCGGTGTCGAGGTCGCCGAACGGGTCGGCCCGAACGGGACCCGGTACCTGTTCGTGCTCAACCATCACGACGGCGAGCGGGACATCGCCGCGCCGGCCGACGGGGTCGACCTGCTGTCCGGCGATCGGCTGGCGGCCGGTCGAAACCTGCGGCTCGGCCCACGCGGGGTGGCCTTGATCCGCGTCACCAACTGAATCGCCCAGGCCCACCGACCCGACCCGAGAGGATTCACCACACGATGACCACAGCGACCCTGACCAACTGGGCCGGAAACATCCGGTTCTCCGCCGAGCAGCTGCACCGGCCGTCCTCGATCGACGAACTACAACAGCTCGTCGCAGGCTCGTCTCGCGTTCGCGCGCTGGGCACCGGGCATTCGTTCAACGAGATCGCCGACACCACAGGCACCCTGGTGTCCGTCGCCGAATTGCCCGCGCGTCTGGACATCGATGCGCAGTCGCGGACGGTCACCGTCAGCGGCGGCACCAAGTACGCCGAACTCGGCCGGGCCCTGCACCGCGCCGGCTTCGCCATCCCGAACACCGGCTCCCTGCCGCACATCTCGATCGCCGGGGCCTGCTCCACCGGGACCCACGGATCCGGCGACACCCTGGGCAACCTGTCCACCTTCGTCTCCGGCGTGGAGATGGTCACCGCCGACGGGGAACTGATGACCAGCAGCCGGGCGACGGACCCGGACCGGTTCGACGGCATGGTGCCGGCGCTGGGTGCGCTGGGCATCATCACCGCGCTGACCCTCGACATCGTCCCCACGTTCAGCGTGCGCCAGGACGTGTACGACGGCCTTGCACACGAGTCGTTCCTCGCCCACTTCGACGAGATCATGGCCGGTGGCTACAGCGTCAGCGCGTTCAGCACCTGGCGGGAGCCCAGGATCCAGCAGATCTGGGTGAAGTCCCGCACCGACGCCACCGACACGAGTCCGGCCGCGCCGACCCTGTACGGGGCGGTGGCGGCCACGGGGGAGCGGCACCCGCTGGAGGCGATGTCGCCGGAGCACACCACACCCCAGCTCGGCGTCCCCGGACCCTGGAACGAGCGGCTCCCGCACTTCCGGGCGGAGTTCACCCCCAGCACCGGCGAGGAGATCCAGTCGGAATACCTGCTGCCGCGGGAGCATGCCGTGGCGGCGCTGCGGGCGCTGGACGACATCGCCGCAGACATCGCCGCCGTGCTGCAGGTCGGCGAGATCCGCACCACGGCCGCGGACGACCGGTGGTTGAGCCCGAGCCATCGGCGGGCAACGGTGTGTCTGCACTTCACCTGGATCGACGACGAAGCCGCCATCGCACCGGTGATCGCGGCGATCGAACAGCGGCTCGCCGCCTTCGACGCCCGGCCGCACTGGGGGAAGCGATTCACGGTCCCGCCGACCGAGATCGATCGGCTCTATCCCCGGCTCGACGACTTCCGGGCTCTGATGAACCAGTTGGACCCGACGGGCAAGTTCCGCAACGACATGATCAGCCGGCTCATCGTCGGCGAGCCCGCGCTGTGCACGTGACCATCGCCTGCCGCGCGTGGTCGCGGCGGATCCGATCAGGGGGACGACGATGAAGATGGGCTTTCGCTGGTACGGCGACGGGAACGACACGGTCACCCTCGACCAGATCCGGCAGATCCCCGGAGTCGAGACGATCGTGTGGAGTCTGCACCACAAGCAGGCCGGCCAGGTCTGGGAGACCGAGGAGATAGCCGCGGAGATCGCCAGGATCACCACGATCCCCCCGGAGGCGGTCGCGCGGGGAGTCAGCAAGACCCTCGACGCCGAGGTTGTCGAGTCGGTGAACGTGCACGAGTCGATCAAACTGGGCCGGACCGTGCTCGGGCTCGGCCGTGACGAGGCGATCGACAACTACATCACCACCATCGGACGGCTCGGCCGCGCCGGCGTGAAGGTCATTTGCTACAACTTCATGCCCGTCTTCGATTGGCTGCGCACCGATCTGTGGCACCCGCTGCCCGACGGGTCGACGGCTCTCCACTTCGAAAGAGCCGTCGTGGACCAGATGTCACCGGAAAAGCTCATCGCCGACATGGCGGCGAACTCCGCCGGGTTGACGCTCACCGGGTGGGAGCCCGAACGCCTCGCGAACTTCGGCGAACTGAGCGCGGCCTACCAGGGCGTGACGCACGAGGACATGTACGCCCACTTCAAGTACTTCCTGGACGCGATCATCCCGACGTGCGAGGAGTACGACGTGAAGATGGGAGTGCACCCGGACGACCCGCCGTGCGACATCTTCGGCTGGCCCCGGGTGGTGTCGACCAAGCAGGATCTCGCCACGGTCTTGTCGCTGCACGACAGCCCGTACCACGGTCTGACGTTGTGCCTGGGTTCGTTCTCGGCCAACCCCGAGCAGGACGCCGTCGATGCCGTGCAGACGTACATGGACCGCATCCACTTCTCCCACGTGCGCAACATCAAACACTTCCCGAACGGCGACTTCACCGAGGTCGCGCACCGGGCCCGGGAGGGTCACGTCGACACCGTCGGCATCATGAGGGCGTACGCGGAAGCCGGCTACACCGGCTACATCCGGCCCGACCACGGCCGACATCTCTGGGACGAGAACACCACCCGCAGACCACGTCCGGGCTACGGGCTCTACGACCGGGCGCTCGGCATCCAGTACCTGCTCGGGGTGTGGGACGCCGTCGAATACCGGGGAGGATGACCATGGAACAGGCCGAACCCGGTACTCCGGAACAGCTTTCGTCCGGGCCTGGACACCCGAGGACGACCGGGGCCGTGGTGACGATCGGGGAGTCGATGGCGTTGCTGACGGTCCCGTCGGGACGGCAGCTGCGGGGCGGCATGTGCGCCCCGGTCGGCTTCGGTGGTGCCGAGTCGAACGTCGCCATCGGTCTGGCCCGGCTGGGCGTCCCGGTCACCTGGCTCAGCCGGGTCGGTGACGACGCGTTCGGATCGCTGATCACCAGGGAACTCCGCGGCGAGGGGGTGCAGGTCCTGGCGGCCGCGGACGCCGGCACCCGGACCGGACTGATGGTCAAGGAACAACTGCACGGCACGCCGTGGCGTGTCCGGTACTACCGGGACGGCAGCGCGGCGTCCCGGCTGTCCCCGGCCGACCTGGATCCGGCCGTGGTTCGCCGGGCCATCGCCGACGCGCGGGTGTTGCACGTCACCGGGATCACCGCGGCGTTGAGCGGCTGCGCCCTGGACACGGTCCGCCGGGCCGTCCGGCTCGCCCGCGCCGCCGGCGTGCTCGTCTCGTTCGACGTGAACTACCGCGCCGCGCTGTGGCCCGCCGAGCGGGCCGTGTCCGTGCTGGCCGAACTGTGCGGTGCCGCCGACGTGGTCTTCGCCGGTGTCGCCGAGGCGGCCCTGGTGTTGCCCTCGGCGGATGCCACCGACGAGGGTGCGCTCGCCCGTGGGCTGGCCGAACTCGGCGCGCACACCGTCGTGCTGAAGCTGGGCGCCCGCGGCGCGCTGGCGCTGGCCGGCGACCGGACCGTGCACGCGGCCACCGATCCGGTCGACGTGGTCGACCCGGTCGGCGCGGGCGACGCGTTCGTCGCCGGCTTCCTCAGCGGCCTCGTGGAGGACGCGTCGATCGCCGAGTGCCTGCGCCGCGGCAACCGGCTGGGCGGCGCAGTGTGCCGGGTGCCGGGCGACTGGGAGGGCCTGCCCACCCGAGATGAGCTCTACCACGCCTATTCGGTCCCGGAGGACGTCGTCAGATGATCGTTACGCCCACAGCTCCACCCGGCACGCTGACCGCTCGGGACCTGCTCGCCGCGTGCCCCGTGGTGCCGGTCGTCGTCCTGGACCGGGCGCAGGACGCCGTGCCGCTGGGGGAGGCCCTGCTGGCCGGCGGGATCACCGCCGTCGAGATCACCCTGCGCACCGCCGCCGGCCGGGACGCCATCGCCGCCGCGGCCGGTGCGCTGCCGGAACTGACCGTCGGGGCCGGGTCGGTCCTGACACCCGATCACGTCGACCTGGTCGTCGACGCCGGTGCCCGGTTCGTGGTCAGCCCCGGCCTGCACCCCGCGGTCGTCGCCCGCTGCACCGAACGGTCCGTACCCACGCTGCCCGGGGTGGCCACCTCGTCCGAGGTGATGACCGCGGTCAACCTGGGGCTCACCGAGGTCAAGTTCTTTCCCGCCGAGCTGCTGGGCGGCCCGGCCGCGATCAGATCGCTGTCCGCCCCGTTCCCGGCAGTGTCGTTCCTGCCCTCCGGCGGCATCGGGCCCGGCAACCTCGCCGGTTACCTCGCCCTGCCCTGCGTTCCGGCGGTCAGCGGCAGCTGGATGGTCGACCCGGCTCTCATCCGCGGCGGCGACTGGACCGAGATCACCCGCCGTTCCGCCGTTGCCGTGCGCGCCGCGACGGCCCTGATTGCCGACCGCTGAAGGCGTCCGGTCAGGCCGGTGCCGCCTGCTCGGCCAAGGCGGCCTGCTCGGCCAGTGCCTGCCGGCGCCTGGCCAGCACCGCGGTGAGCGCTACCGCAGCCCCGGCAAGGGCAGCCGCGCGCATCCACGGCCGGTCGAGTCGGCCGCCCAGGAGCTGGTCGAGGGAGATGTTGCCGGGCCCGATCAGCGTCAGCGCGCCCGCCATCACACCCAACACGGCTGGGTACTCCAGACCACCCTCGGTGGCGAAGAACCCTTGTGGCGCATGGAACGACGCCGCCACGCCCATGGTTCCGACGATGGCCGCGCCGCCGACCGGTGTGGCCAGCCCCAGGGCGAACAACGCCCCACCGGCGGCTTCGCCCAGCCCGGCGGCCAACGCACTTGGCGTTCCCGGACGAAAACCTTGGCTCTCCAGGAACGCGGCCGTGCCTTTCAGGCCGTGCCCGCCGAACCAGCCGAACAGCTTCTGCGCGCCATGCGCGATCTGCACGCCCCCGACGCTCACTCGGATGATGAGCCTTGAGATATCGCGGGCGGTTTCGGCCATCAGAGCACCTCCGGGAATGGCGGACAGTGCGCTGAGGGTAGCGAACTGTCCGGTTTTGCGCCGATCCGGCCGACACCCCTACCGGGCGTCGGCGACGTGGCGGCCGATGGGGTCGGTGCCGTGCCGGTCGGTGCCGTGCCGGGCGCATTGTCGAGGTCGGCGCAGCGACCGAGTTCAACTCCTGGTCCGTGGACCGCGCGGTCCGACGGCTCAGCCGGTCAGGCGATACTCCGGCCCGGCCCACCGGCGGCGCAGCCAGCGGTCGTGGCTGGCCACGATCACCGTGCCGGGGGCGGCGCCCAGGGCCTCCTCCAGCTCGCTGGCCAGGGTCAGCGACAGGTGGTTGGTCGGCTCGTCGAGCAGCAGCAGGTCGGGGGCCTGCGCGACCAGCACCCCCAGGGCCAGCCGCCGGCGCTGACCGACGCTGAGCCGGCCGACCGGGACATCCAGATCGGCGGACCGCAGCAGCCCGACCTCCACCAGCGGCAAGCCGTCCCGCCCGCGGCCCGCCGAGGCCCGGTCGAACGCGGCGCGGGCGGACAACGCGGGTTCCGGGAACATCACGTCCTGCTCCAGCAGGCCGACCCGTGCCGCGTTCACCGTCACCGATCCCGACACCGCGGCCAGCTGCCCGGCCAGCACCTTGAGCAGGCTCGACTTGCCCGAGCCGTTGGTGCCGGTCAGCAGCAGCCGGCCACCGGCCGGCACGGCCAACTCGGCGACCCGCACTCGGCCGGGCACCCGCAACCCGCACACCCGCACCGCGTCGACCGGGCCGTCACCGAGCCGGCCGGTCAGCGACCCGGTGAAGGTCAGCGGGTCCGGCGGCCGGGGGACCGCCTCCCGTTCGGCGATGGCCAGCCGGCGTTCGGCGTGGCGCACCCGTCTGGCGTGCGCCGCCTCGACGTTGCCCCCCTTGAAGTTGTAGATGAACTTGTCGTTGTCCCGCGGGCCCCGGTTGTGCGCGATCCGGCCGGTGTCCATGCTCGCCTCCCGCCGCAGCCGCTCGATCCGTTCCTGCTGCTCGGCGTAGGTCTGCTCCCACTGCCGGCGGGCCGCGGCCCGGTGATCCAGGTAGCCGGAGAACGACGCGCCGAACCGGCGACCGCCCCGCCCGTCGGTGCCGCCGGCCCGCGGGTCGAGATCGAGCAGTTCCGTGCACACCCGGTCCAGGAACGTCCGGTCGTGGCTGGCCGCCACCAGCACGCCCGGCATGCCCACCAGGTACGTCTCGAGCAGTTCCATCGCCGGCTCGTCCAGATGGTTCGTCGGTTCGTCCAGCAACAGGATGTCCGGTTGGGCGGTGAGCAGTGCCGCCAGGGCCAGCCGGGTGCGCTCACCTCCGGACAGCAGGGTCGCCGGCCGATCCGGGCCCAGGTCGGCCAGGCCGAGTGCGGCCAGGGTCACGGCGGCCCGCCGGTCGGCGTCCCACGCGTCGTGGGTCTGCGCCCATTCCAGCCGGTCGGCGAAGGCGTCGGCGGCGGCGGGATCGGACCCGATCTGCCTGCCGAGTGTCTCGACGTCGCGCACGGCGGCATGCAGCGGGGCCAGGGCGCCGGCCATGACCTCGCCGACCGTGCCCGCGAGCTCGGGCTCCTGACCGAGGCATCCGAGGATGCCGACGTGCTCGACCGAGCCGCCGTCGGGTCGTTCGATCCCGGACAGCAGCCGCAGCAATGTCGACTTGCCGGTGCCGTTTTCGCCGAGCACGCCGATGCGGCGACCGGCGCTCGCGTGCAGGTCGATGCCGTCCAGGACCACGCGATCGCCGTAGGTCCTGGTGAGGTCGACGGCGGTCAGCCAGACCCGCCCGGCCCTGGGGCGGGACAAGTGGTGGGACAACGAGCCGGACGGCAGGGAAAGTAGGGGACATCGCCGATCCCTTTCGGGGTACGAGGAACCCGCCGGGCATGCGGCCGCGGTGCGGGTGGGGGCGATGTCAGTGATCCATGGCAGCGTCCAGGGTACCGGTGCCGTCACCGAGATCAACCGAATTGCCCGACAGGGAGCACGACCGCGGCGCCGGCCAGGATCCCGGTGCCGCCCGCGCGTCGATGGTCGGTCCGGCCGGTTCCCGGTCGATGATCATCCGGTGGCATCCCCGGTACTTGCCTTCACCCTGGTGGTGCTGGCGGCGTTCGCCTTCGGTGTGCTGACCGCGCCGTTGGGACTGCTCCTGGGCCTGCCGCCAGGCCTGGTGGCGATCGGGGTGTTCCTGGGCAGCGCCGCGTTCTTGCTGGTCAGTGTGCCGGTGGTGCTCGATCGGGTGCCCGGTCGGCTGGCTCGGCAGGTGCGCCTCGGCATGCGCCACGGGCCTCGGGTGGCGCGGTGGTGGGGGCGTGGCGGCGGCCGCGCGGGTGGCCGGGCCGCGGTCATGTTGGACCGAAGCTCGGCGGTCGTGGATCGACTCGGTTACCGCGGTATCGCGGTCCTGGCCCCGCTACTCGGCCGCTGGCTCGTCCCGGCTGCCGGGATCGCACTGGACGCGCCCCGCACCGAGCTCTACCGCTGGGCCGTGCTCGGCTGCGGCACCTGGGCGGTGCTGGGCACCCTGGGCACCGACCTGCTGGTGCACCTGGTGCACGGCGGATGATGCGGCCCGCACCCCGCCATCAGCAGTCGATCATGCAGAAGGTGTCCTTCTGAGGCGCGGACAGGACCACCTTTGCATGAGCAACACGAGATGGGGAGGCGTGCGGGCGGGCCCCGAGGGACGTTCCGCGCCGGACGCAGGCCGTCAAGCCATTTCGGGGACCCGTAGGTGGGCCACCAGCAGGTCGAACTCGGCGACATCCAGGATGTCCACCCGGGCGTCGCCGGCCGTCCGCATCCGCAGGTCCATGGCCTGCTCCCGGGTGGCCGTCATCATCTCCCGGGAGTCGTAGGTGGCCGACATCACCGCACGACCGGTCGACCGGTCCAGGAACAGGCTGGCGCTGCAGAACCCGTCCAGACTTTCCATCGCCGGCATTGTCACCATCTTGAACACGTCCAGGCCGCGATCCAGGTCGGCGGCGGCTCCGTGCATCCAGATCGCGCGGACGCAGGCGCCCTGATGCGAATGGTGATGGCGGTGCATCGCCGCGATCTCCCATTCCTCGACGAACGGCAGGCCGCCCAGCAACTTGCCGGCCCGGCTGCGCATCGGGGCCACGGCCGCGTCGCTGGCGCGCATATCGTCCATCGAATCCCAGGACGACGTGACGATGCACCGGCCCGACATCGGGTCGGCCATCATCGACAGGCCGAGGCAACCCGGCATGGCCTGGACGGCCGGCACCACCTCGCTCCGCAGGAATTCGATGCCCGCGTCCATCATGCGCACCTTGGCTTGGAATGTCGTGGAGCGTGCGTACATCGCCGGACCCCTTCGGCTCCGGGCGGCGCCCCGGCGGCGCTGCCGGTCCCTCCACCTTTCACCCGCGATCGCCCGGTGGCAATGGTCGGTCCGAGTCGGCCGGGCGGGCCGGCGCCAGGTTCGGCCGCCGTTCGGGGGGTCTGCCACCCGAATCGGTGGCTACCGAGGGTGAAATGTCGCTGGCTGCGAAACTGACCGTCGCGCGGATCCCACCAGTCACGCTAGAGTTCAGAGAGCACGTACGTTGGGTGTCCACCGGAGGGGAAGCCGGCGGCGCGAAACGTGCCGGAAAAGACGGTGTCCGATGCCCGCTCGAGACGACCGACCCCCGAGGGAGCCGACGCCTCGGGATTCATCGCTGTCCGAAATGCGTTTCCTGACCGTCGCGGAGGTCGCCACGCTGATGCGGGTGTCCCGGATGACGGTGTACCGGCTGGTCCATTCCGGCGAGCTGCCGGCCGTCCGGGTGGGACGGTCGTTCCGGGTCCCCGAGCGCGCCGTGCACGACTACCTGCGAACCGCGTTCAACGACGTCGGCTGACATCTGCCCGGCCCCCGGTACCGGCCGGTAGGATGACTCGGGTTCGGCATCCGCCGGGCCCTCGAGCGGACAAGTTCGTTCGTGTCAGGCGTCGATGCGGCCCGTTGACCGCGGCGGCCGCACACCGGGAGTAGTCCTCATGGGATCTGTCATCAAGAAGCGCCGCAAGCGGATGGCGAAGAAGAAGCACCGCAAGCTGCTGCGCAAGACCCGGGTGGCGCGCCGCAAGGCCGGCAAGTAATCCGGATCCGAGGCGTCAGGCAAGGGGTGGCAGGCCCATGGCGGGACTGATCGTCCTGGTGACCGGGGTGACCAGGGTCATCGGGTCGTGCTTGGCCGGTCGGTTGGCCGCGAACCCGGCGGTCGACCGGGTCATCGGCGTCGACGCCGCCCTGCCCGAGCCGGCCGCGCGCGCCCGCATGGGCGCGGCCGACTTCGCCCGGGTCGACATACGAAACCCGTTGGTCGCCAGGGTGATCGAGGCCGCCGGGGTGGACACGGTGGTGCATGCGTCGGCGTCGTCGACGCCGGCGTCCTCCGCCGCGCGGACCATGGCCAAGGAAATGAACGTCCTTGGCACCATGCAATTGCTTGCCGCGTGCCAGCGCTCGGAGAGCGTGCGCAACCTGATCGTCCGGTCGACCGGCGCGGTGTACGGGGCGTCGTCGCGTGATCCGGCAATCTTCACCGAAGAGATGTCCGCGCGGTCGGTCCCGTCGTCCGGCCCGGGCCGGGACGCGATCGACATCGAGGCCTACGTCCGCGGGTTCGGACGCCGGCGGCCGGATGTGCGGATCGCGGTGCCCCGGTTCGCCGAGGTCGTCGGACCGACCGTGGTGACGCCGCTCACCCGCTACTTCGGTCTCGCGCCGGCCGTGCCGATGGTCCTGGGCCGCGACGCGCGGCTGCAATTCGTGCACGAACAGGATGCGATCGGGCTCCTGGAACACCTCGCGCTGGGCAATTTCGCCGGGACGGTGAACGCGGCCGGAGACGGCACGATCACGCTGGCGCAGGCCATCCACCGGGCGGGGCGGATTCCCCTGCCGGTACCCTCGCTCGGGCTCGATCCGCTGTCCAGGGTGATGCGGACCCTGCGGCTGGGCGGCTTCTCGCCGAGCCAGGTCAAGGTCCTCGCGGCCGGCCGGGTGATGGACACGACCCGGCTGCGGGAACGGGCCGGCTACACACCCGGTTTCACCACCGTCGAGGCGTTCGACGACTTCGCCGCCGGGTTGCGGCCGGTCGTTACCCCGGAGGCGGTGCGGGCCGTTGAGGTGCGGGTGGCCGGTGCCTTCGGCGTCCAGCCCTTGCCGGACACGCCCGCGATCGGGGCGGGCAACCAGGACGAGGGCTCGACCGTCGACTTGCTGCTCGCCGATACATCCGTCCCGTCCGTCGCCGGCGGGTCGGACGCGGTCGACGGCAGCAGGCCCAGGCTGGTCGGCATCGACGGCCATGCCGCGGGTACGCCGCGCCGGCGGCGGATCCGATGAGCAGGGCGGTCCGGTGAGCGGGCCGGACGGGCCGCACCCGACGGGGCGGCCGGTGTCGGCGATCGTCGCCGACAATCGGATCGACGAACAGATCTTCGAGCAGGACGGAGGAACAGCCGTGGCCGGCACCGATGCGCCGACGGAGCGCCGGGTACGGGAGCGCAGCATGCCCCGGCAGGCGGAGGTGGCCGACAGCACTGCCGCCGACCCCGCTCCCGTCGAGAACACCGAAACCGGCTGGCGGCGCGGACTCGCCGGGTCGCTGGCCTTCCTGCGCCGGCGGATGACCGGCGAGTACCAGGTCGACGACTTCGGGTACGACGCCGACTTCACCGATCATGTCGTCGTGCCGCCGCTGAAGGTGTTGTACGAGAAGTGGTTCCGAATCGAGACGCTGGGGATGGACAACATCCCGGACACCGGTGGCGCGCTGTTGGTGGCCAACCACTCGGGCACCGTGGCGGTCGACGCGCTGATGACGGCGGTCGCGGTGCGCGAGCACCATCCGATGCGCCGCCCGCTGCGGATGCTCGGTGCCGACCTCGTGTTCCAGACCCCGGTCATGGGGCCGATCGCCCGAAAGATGGGCAACACCCTGGCCTGCAACCCCGATGCGGAGCGGCTGCTGTCCACCGGCGAGTTGGTCGCCGTGTTCCCGGAGGGGTTCAAGGGCGTCGGCAAGCCCTACTCCCAGCGTTACCGGTTGCAGCGATTCGGGCGCGGCGGGTTCGTCACGGCCGCCATGAAGACCGGAGTGCCGATCATCCCGGTGTCGATCGTCGGCGCCGAGGAGATCTACCCGCTCATCGGCAACCTCAAGCCGTTGGCCCGCGCCCTGGGGTTCCCGTACTTTCCCATCACCCCGACGTTCCCGTGGTTGGGGCCGCTGGGTGCCGTTCCGCTGCCCAGCAAGTGGATCATCGAATTCGGCGAGCCGATCCAGACCACCGGCTTCGGCGACAATGCCGCGGACGACCCGATGGTCGTTTTCAACATCACCGACCGGGTGCGGGAGACGATCCAGCAGACTCTCTACCGGCTCCTGCTGCGCCGCGGACATCCGTTCCTGGGCTGACGGACTCCGGCCGGACGTGGCCGCGATGTCAGGCGGTCGCCGACAGGTATTTGCCGGAGTGATATCGGATGACCGGAGGGTGCGGTCGCCCGGACCCTTCACAGCCCCCACGATGAAGTCGCACTGTCGTACCTCTGTGCGAGAGTCGTGGCATGACCGGCACCGTGACCTCGCGAGGCGACGCGGACCGCGTCGCCGTGTTGGCCTGGGCCGGGGTGGTCGGGATC
>Ga0164241_10001497_pt1 | contig 28479 bp, 51 predicted proteins | sample OricomyardsoilBY_FD_108780 | JGI IMG/M metagenome (GOLD analysis project Ga0164241, IMG submission 108780) | Backyard soil microbial communities from Emeryville, California, USA - Original compost - Back yard soil (BY) | ecosystem: Environmental > Terrestrial > Soil > Unclassified | place: USA... | reverse complement strand
TGATTCAGTCACGGCGCAACTGCAATACGAAAATCTTCAGCTTGACGACCAGTATACGCAGACCTACAACGCTGTCCAGCAAATGCGCAGTCAGGTGGCCGGTCTGAGTGGCGTCGACGGCGGGTTAGGTCTATGTATTTTCAACTGCAAGAAGAATGAAGCCGAAGCGCAGCTGGCCAACTCGAAAGCAGAGTACGAATTGCAAAACAAGCTATTCACTGAAAAGTCCGGCGCGCTAATGAAGCTTGTTGATGAATTTAACAACCTCATGCGTCAATACAATTCCCTGTTGAATGCTTCGCAGACAAAAGACTATGCACTATACGTGCTCATCGGTGCGGCAGTCCTGGGAACTGGCATTGTCGTTTTTTCAGGATCGAAGAAGTAAGTACTTAAAACTTTTTATACCATGTTCGGAACAATCGAAACTATCACCACGACAGCACCGCCGCAGACTGTGGCACCAAGTGGATTTCAAAACGCATTGCAGAACATCAACAACGTTCTGACCAATGTAGTCAAGCCCGCCGCGGATATCTACACGCAGGTGAAGCCAGGATCTTCAGGATCTTCCAGCACCTCACCTACCTACACTCCTACCGTGACCGCACCGGTAACAACACCGGCACCAGCTGAATCCAATACGAAGAAGTATGTATTGATCGGCGGCGCGGTAGTCCTTGGTGCGCTCGGAATTTACTTTGTCACTCGCAAGAAGAAAGGCAAGAAGTAATGACACTCGGAGCAACAGCCATTCAATGTCAGCAAGCATTCGCGGCAGGTGATATGACGTTTTATAACGCCAACAACTGCAACGACAATGTCGGCAATCAACAGCTGATCGATGCCAAACGCAAAGAGATCAATACAAAAACGTATGTGATCGCGGGCGTAGGTATCCTGGCCGTTGGTGCGCTCATTTTCTTTTCAACACGTAAAAAATAATTTTCAGCCATGAACAAAGGCACAGCCATAGGGTTAGGCGTAGTCGGCGTCGGTGCAGCAGCTGCACTGGCCTGGTACCTGTACAATAAGAATAATGCCGTCCAGGTCACCGAGACGACCACCACGACAGCGCCGCAGCAGCTGGCCCCAACCGCTTCGACAAGCTCATCGACTCCGGCCGCATCATCGGGCATTGTATGGAGTCCGACGATGACCATGTACAAAGACAAAGACGGCAACATCTTCAAGATTAAAACTACTGAGTATGGAAAGTGGGGTTACGTCATTGAGATCAACGGATCCACAAAAAGCCGTATGAGCTACAACAAGCAATCGGGAACAACGAACTTGGAAGTGATTTATGTGGGGGCCGATGGCCTGGTTTACGGCGCTGACAACAACGGATCGTTTCACGTTTGGAAAAATGGAATTTGGCAGCAAACATTGTTCCGTGACAATAAGAGTGGACTTAGTGCATATCTGCAAAAACTGGGCATCCCCTATGGCACTGACGGACGCGTGAAGCTGAACGGGCTATCTGGATTGCGCGGGCTTCGTGGATTGTCTGGCGTTGGAAACGGTTATGCTTTAAACTAATGGACAAGAAAAAGAAAATCATTCTAGGTGCAGGCATCCTGGTTGCCGCGGGCGTGGGTTATTACCTGTACAAAAAGAGCCAGGCGCCGGTAGGTCCGACGCCTGAAGAAATCTTGGCAGCACAGCAAGCGCAGGCGAAGCAGGAAAACATTGAGCATCTTTTGCAGATAGGTACAGATCAAGCAAAACTGATCGAGGCAGGCGGCAAAGCGGCATTGCAAGTGCCCGACGTTATAAAGCAATCCACGACGCGAAGTGGCCTTAACGAATTGATAAAGTTTGGAACGGCAACCGCTGCAAAGCCGGTGGCAGGACTTGGTGCGTATGCTTTTTCGTAGAGCCATACTTCCGCTGGCCGTGCTTGCGCTATTAATCATCGCACAAGTCGGACTTTACCGCGTCCACGGTTCGACGTTGGCCATTACAATCATGTGGGTTGCCATTGCCATCGTTGGGACGGTGTTTCTGTTGTCGCTTCGGGACTAAACAGATGCACTATAAACAGTCGTCCTGATCCAATCCATCTTTTAGTTTGGGCCATGAATTTGCTGTCACTTCTTCCAGCATTATAATAGTAATCAGCCCTTTGTTTTCCTTGCTGGCTTTGATATAGTAGTCTTTACCTGGTTGAATGTCAACCATCACAGATTGATCCTCGTTTTTATCGTCACCCTTCGATTCCTTGCTATAATACTGAACGCTAAACTTGTGTTTGCCGGGCTTGATAGAATGGGTGCTGTAAGCGTTATTATTGATCCGACAAATTAATTCGCCATCCATGAATACTTTCAGAGGACCAGCAGTGCCAGTGTAGATCTTTTTACGCGCGATGAATACCGTGGCGGTCTCCTGGGCGATGGCTGATAACGACGAACTGATAATCGCGAGTAGCACAATGATTGTTGTTTTCATAAAACGTGTTTGGGGTTAAACGTGTGTAAGTTCCAATTTCCTTTCTGTCCCTAAAGGATCAATTCCGGTCCCATTGTCACCCGTGTAAGTATTTTCCTTCCTTGGACGCTCAAAACGAGCCTTTTTTACATCAATAAGCCAGATTTCCAAACTGCTTCGCTGTTAAAAAATCGAACCCCCATGCGGTTTAGTGCCAAAATCTGTTTGGCCGGGCATGTGAAATCTGACGGTACATGCTTAGTCTATTTGCAGGTGATAATCGATTCAGCACGTGGCACCGTGCCACTCGGTTTCTGCGTTGCTCCCAAAGACTTTGATAAGAAATACGGCCGTATGAAGCCGTCACACCCAAACGCCGACGACTTCCAGGATGAAATGAATGTCGCTGTTGCAAAGGCCAACGCTATCGCGTCGCGCTTTCGTCGTGAAGGGCTCACGCTCGATCCGATGACGTTCAAAAACGAATATGTTGATCCTACGCCACGGATGGACATGATCAAATTCATGGAGAAGGAACTTGAATTGAAAAAGCCGGTCATCTCCATCAACACGCACAAGAATTATCAGACCGTTATCAATAGCAAATTTTGACCATAGTCACAAAGTTGATTTCAACTTTGCCCGTCTCATACCTTTGATAGCTACTTAGGCTAATTCCTATTTCAGTAGAAACGTAATCCTGAGAATATCCGCGCAGCACTCGAAGTTTGCGCAACCTCTCTCCTATTTCAGCTAACGTACTCGACTCATCCTGTCCCATTTGTGAAATATTATATTCAAAATTAACACGCTGTCTTGTAGCGCGTTACGTCCGCGAATACATAAATTACCCACATAAGACTTGTTTTTAATTCCCCGTTGGACATACTTTATGCCTGATTTGACACTTAGGTAAGTTCTACAAAAGGGAATTCCATGCCAGAAATAACATATAAGTACCGCTTAAACCAGCTTCTGTTCGACCTTCCAAAATCAAAAAATACGGAGTGGGTTATCGCCGAACTGGAGAAAGAGGGAATTTCACGAAGAAGCCTTTTTAGAGATAAATCTATCAGAATTGACGTATCCGCAGCCATTCCAGGCGACCGTCTTCTGATTTATGCAAAGTTTTTCGATGTCACGGTCGACGAGTTGTTCAACTACTCGAAAAAAATTAAGCCCGCGAGCCAACGAAAAGTAAAGAAGGCCGCATGACTCCCCTATCACCTGAGGCAATCCGGGAATTAATCGATCGATTCAAGCGCATGCCGCTCGATCAACAGTGCGCAGATCTTTCGCGCACGTATCGCGATGCAAGTCAAACTATCCTTCGAGTGGTGCTGCAAATGAAAGTGCTCACTGAGATGACACAAATCATGCAGGATCTACAGCGTGCGCACGGATATGTATTACCGGCCGACCTGGTTGCCATCTTCCAGGAATTCACCGAGAGATCAACAACGATGGCCGACGCCTGGATCGCTAATAACGCAGTTGTATCGCGGTCAATTCAGCTGCACAATATCACAATCAAACAACCCCCAAGCTTTAATCTTTAATCCCCCCCCTTTTATGGAAGACGAATTAATCATCGTGACCTGTAACGGATGTCAAAAGCATGAACAGGTTGACTCATGGCAAGATGTGAAGTATCACAACTGGCAACGCTACGACGCTTACGGACTATCGACGGGCATCTACTGCGATCACTGCTACGAGCACAATTATCCCTATCGCAAAGACCGCTACTTCGATCCTAGCTACTGTGGTGAACGAATGGACGATAACTATTAAGAAGATGAAAAAAACAGACTTCAAAGAAGGCGCGAAATTCCTCCTTCGCAAGGGAGATCGTTTTCCCGTCACAGTTGAATGGGTAAGTAAAGATTCAGGGGACTTTTCTATCTCAGAAGGGCCATTTTTTGACCGCCGTGTAAATGTGCAATTCAGGCGAACAGGCATTCAGATGTATACTTCAATGGGGGGGTTGATCCTCTTATTCAGAAATAATTCCTTTTAAATCACTCACCCTTGTAACCCCTACCGAAAATGTGGAAGCCATCAAAGCGTAAACCGATGTACGCATCGGACATTCGTGCGCAGCAGGAACGCGAACGCGCATCACTTCAAAGCATCGTTCATGGTGCGCTGATCATCGGCATTTCGATGTTCATTTGGTACGCATTCAATGCGTGCGCACCAATGCGTGAAGTACACGCGTGCCAGGACTTGAATTCCATTGAGTGCGCTCAATGGAAACAAGAACACGACAAAGAACGGCACGAACAACGACAACTAGCGTCCCCACGTGGGCGATAGGGCATTTCTCCTGTCACTTAATCAACCAACTATATGAGCACTACAAAATCTAAACTCGACGAGATCGGGCAATTAACCGCGCAACTGAGCGACGCAGAAGAAGCAATTAGCAAGGTTGCCTATGTCCGGACAACAATAAACTCGCAGATAGGAATTGTCTTTGATAGTAGTAAGCCGACTCCGATCGTCCTACCGACCGAAGTCATTGTCAAGGTGGCTGACATTATCGAACAACACCTTGTATCAGATCGCGACGCGATCATCGAAAAGGCTTCTGTTCTGATAAAGTGATTCTTCTCTATGCCGGACCTGAAACCTTCACAGGGAGAAATTGACCTGTACTTCTGGCACTACTGCATGGGGTTACTCGATGCAGCCAATGTAGCACCGACACGCGAGCACGTGTCGGTAGCTAACCTTATGGCGTTGGTTGACAAACACTGTCGACATCTATTCGAACAATACCAAAAGGGGCCATCATTCCTTATTCAATTTTCGATTGATCAGTATACCTACCACTTCAGAATCAGAAAACTTTAATGGCACTTTTAGGATACAAAGCGCAGTTCGTTGACCCGTTGTTGTCTGGTCAGAAGATCGGGACAATTCGCAATGCAAGAAGACATCCGATCAAAGAGAAAGAACGACTTTACCACTACACTGGACTTCGGACGAAGCATTGTCACAAGATCGGCGAGTCGAATTGCATTACGTGCGAACCGATCACGATTCTACTCGTCAACAATGGCAATTCTACTCATGCCCGATGAAAAGTAGCGACGAACTGGAAGAAGGAGTAGAAGAACACGCACACGGCTGCTTGTCCTTCATGTTTCTGGCGATCGCGATAGTGATCATCGTCACTTGCGTCGCCATCGCTTATCGAATTGCTTTTAACTAAACCTGAATAAAATGAAATCAACAATCAACATCGGCGACACTGTCACAGTCGGCATAGGTCGCAACGAACGCACTGGCAAAGTGATCAAAATCAGAAATGCCGATCATCCTTCACCGGGTGGCCTTGTCGTTGAAAATGATACGACGATCTTTTTCGTCGCTCCCTGGGAACCTGTAAAGCTTGCGGCCAATGGAAAAGCTTAACGAGCAGTTTGATCAATGGGCGCTCGTTGAATTGATGGGACGCCAACGCATTGCCGGGAAGGTCACCGAACGCGTGATCGCCGGTGCGGGCTTTCTTCAGGTCGATGTACCTGAAACCAAACTCAATCCAAAGTTTACGCGATTCATCGCGCCTGGCTCATTGTACGCTATCAATCCCCTGGATGAAGCGACGGCACGCATGTTCGCAGAAAGCCTTCAGGTGAAACCTATCGACGCCTGGGATCTGAGTGCATTCATGCGGAAAGTAGACGAACAGCGCAAGTTGAATGCTGTGGGTACGCCTTCGGATGAAGAAATCGCAGACCGCATGAATGCCGGTGAATTCGACGACGATCAGGACGACGACCACGACGACAATTAACCGACAGGAAAATGAAAAAGTCCGAAATGAAAATGGGTGATGTGGTTTATCACATCATTTCAGGCGACAGAATGATCGTCTATTGCCTGAATACGAGCGCAGGGCACTTTCGTGGGCGCGATTCCAGTGGTAAGGTTCGAAACGTTACGCTGCAAAAACTTTGATCCTAAACCGGGAGACGCAAATTAAAGCGCATGGCAAAAGGATCTGTAACGTGGATTTGCTTCAATGTGAGCATACCAGGGGAAAAAGGCGCATTCCTTGTATCATTCAGTCTCGCGTCACGCGGATGGAGTGTCAGCACGTGGGAACTCGGCAAAAGCGGCAAGGCTGAATTCTTCTTCAGTTCCCGTTTCAATCCTGTATCGAAGGACGCCGTTCACTTCGCGAATCAATTTTTAAAACTCAAAACGCACACAACCAACCTATGAACAAACCTTTTTACAAACAGAAACTTGTCGTCATTGAAACGGTAGACGGCAAGACATTCGAAATCGACCTGAACAAATTCAAATTCCCACCGGAGATGAAGGGGGTCCAATTTCCTATTGGATACGATACCCCCGCGGATGATCCTATATATCGATGGCCTGTTCTGGTCATTCAACAAGGCGGCTACACTGACCTGGATCAATCTACTCCGGATTGCTACGTCCACATTCCGCCTTCACAGATCAAGCGAATCAAGGTACGATTCGTTCCGGTTGACTCTCCCATGCTAAACATCATAGACTAAATGGAACCAGTTTTAAACGACTTGAACCCTCAGAACGCACCTGCTGTAATGCTAGGTACGATCACCCACAACGGGCAACTCGAAGGCCAGATGGCCCAAGCATTCTACTCTCATGCCTCGCAACGTCATACGGTTTACAACAAGGCATATCCGACATCGTTGTTGGCTGCAGGCTGCAACCGGTTATGGTGTGAAGCGATCAATATGCAGCGCGAAATGAAATGGCGCTATTTCGCGCTGCTGCACTCAGACATTGTACCCGAACTTTTCTGGCTGGATAAGCTGATCGCACTCGCTGATCAGTACGACGCCGACATCATGAGCGCAATCGTGCCTATCAAAGACGATTTTGGTTTGACGTCAACGGCCGTCAGTCGACCGACATATTCACACAACAGCACTTACAGCTGTTGGACAAGGTTAACGCAGCAACAGGTCAATGACCCTGCAATGCCAGAAACATTCGACATCGATATGCTACGCGAAGCCATGCCCAATCTAAAAGGTGCACTGACGCTACCTGATCATGTGCGGTTGCTTGTAAATACCGGCTGCGTGGTTATCCGTTGTGACCGGGAGTGGGCGCCTAAAGCACATTTCACGATTAATGATCACCTGGTGATCGGTGTGCATGGACTTCAGTATGAAGTCGAGCCGGAAGACTGGTACTTCTCGCGTCGCGTCGCTGAAATGGGAGGCCGCGTGATGGCTACACGCGCGGTGAAGCTTGCACACGTCGGCAAATATGACTTCAAGTCTACCAATCAATGGGGTCACCGTCTGGATCCAAACACGATACCTGTATGATAAAGCTTAACCAACCTTCGGCGTCACTTGAACCGGAATCACCGGCGGCCTGCTCCGACAGCACGAAAATCGTTGCCTACATGCACGGTCCTGAAATGTGGGGATACTTCACATTGTGGATGCCTGCGCGTGACTATGGTGCTGATCCGGAAGAAGCGAAGCAACGCTATCGCCAGGACGTGAAAGATCATTTACAAAAACTTGTCGACTACCTATGAACCTACTCACTCGAATATTCCGTCGCAAGCCGCGCTTTCCGATGGACTGCACGCACGAATTCAAGATGACCGATTGGACAGACTTGAACGGCGATCCGCGGTGCCTGCACTGTGGCAAATACTTTATCGACAAGATTCTGAAGGAAAATCCGGCATCGCATTTCGCAGCCGTTGTTTCCGAAGGTGACGTCGATACGGAAGTCATCACGACGATTGTCTGGAAACTAAAGCCAATCCCATACCGATGAAAAAGCACGCTAACGGCCTATACGAGATCGAATCGTCTGAGGAAATGAAAAAGCTTGCACAGCAAGCACGTGACGCATACGGAGGCTATCGCAGGGAGGCCCGCGCATTGATGACGCCCGACCGAGCCGCGTTCGTCAGACAGTTACGCGTCGAGAATAGCTATACGTGGCGTGCCGTTGCCAGGGATTGTCGGGAACGCTTTGGCGGTACCTGGCTTCCCCTATCGAATCAGCTGGCCGGTATGGCACTTTGTGAAGTGGCCGCGGAATTCTTTGGTGAACATCACGCAGACGAAAAATGGAATTGACCTATGAAGATCTACTATCGCGGACAACGCAAACACAACAAACGTCAACTGCACATAAGCACGTGGCAGGTGCCGAACTGGTTTGAAAAATGGTTCATGGCACGCAGTGCGCACGTGGTCAACTACGTGGGCAGTGGCACGAAATGGTTCGTGATGGAACTCGGTGAACTGACGCCGCTGGAATTCACAGCCGTGAAGGACAAACTATTGATTCAATGGCTTTGTAAAATCGAATCCGGATTAATAAACGTCGAAGACAAACTATGATCCAAAGTAAACATTTGAAAGCCCTACTGGCCATCGTGAGTGACGATTACACCATCCACATTTTCACAAAGGGCGTAGGCGAACAGACGATCGATACAATAAGGTTCGATCACTCACAAAAAGAAATGGCGCTGTACTTCTCAGATGAACACAACGAAAGTATTCTCCGCTTAGACCTTGATAGAAAAAGACAAAACGAATCCCCATTATGAAAGTAAAACTTGTTTCCCTCACTCAATCGTGCATCGAAGAAAAGAAGCTTTCCCCGGAAGAACTTATTATTTACACGGCGCGTGTGTCCAATGCTTCGAACCAACTCAATACTGAATCAGCACCAAAGCTGATCCGTTATTTGATCGATCATCGCCACTGGTCGCCGTTCGAAATGGTTGATATGACCGTCGAGATCGTTACAAGCCGCGCCATCGCGCAGCAGATCATTCGTCACCGGTCGTTTTCATTTCAGGAATTTTCGCAACGCTATGCTGAAGTCACAGAGTTTGAGCCGGTTCAACTTCGCGCACAAGCGGTAAAAAACCGGCAATCATCGTCTGAAACATTCGAAGACGGAAAATCAATTTTCCAGGTGAAGGAGTTTATTGCGCTTTCGCAAGACCTTTATAAAACGTTGCTGGATCGAGGCGTCGCCAAAGAATGCGCACGCATGGTGCTGCCGTTGACAACGCAGACGCGAATTTATATGAAAGGATCTGTGCGCTCCTGGATTCATTACCTGGGCGAACGATCAAGCGAACACACGCAGCTTGAACACCGTCAAATTGCCCTCGAAATCCTGGGCATCTTTCAGTGCGAGTTTCCGAATATTTGTGACGCAACCCGAATCGCTTATGCTTAACGAAAAAGACGACAATAAATATTTTCTGGTGTCGATCCGAAAGGCTGACGTTATGTACGTCAGGTCATACATGCACGCGCATAGCTTCATGCTAACGCCTGACGAGAATAAGGCACAGCGATTCTCCCTTGATGAAGCTAGGGCAATTCAGGAAGAACAGATAGTCTCCCGGCGGTACAAACCGTATGAGATCGTGATAACCACAGAGGATGAAATCGAAGAAGGAAAAATAATCGGACTAAAGGCCGTGATTTTTATCGATTGTGAAACTACTGACGAGTTGGTTGCGCACCTGCACAACATCCTATCGCGAGTAAAAAAAGAACGCAAAAAATATCCTGACAAAGAATTCCCAACAAACGTCTCACTGCAATTTGATGACTCAAACTGCTACGGCACGCATGAAGTCGTTATTGAGGCAGACGTCGCAGACTAATTTTTTCCACTTTTTCACCTTCGACTGAATGCAACCCGAAACCAACAACCTCCATGAATACCTACAAAAACGACTCGAAGAACTTTCAATCAGTGAAAAGGAAAATACCTTTACCCGCACATGGTTTAGCGACGTAAGTTCAAAAGACGATGCCGGAAACATCGTCACCACGCGTCACGAAAACACACGTGACTATAAGATCTTCGACGCAGATCTGTCCGCGCCGCACGGTGGTCCTTCCGGTCACATCCGGATAAACTATTTCAACCTGGAAGGACAGCCGTACCGCTGGAAGAAAGAGGACACGAAACAGACACGTGATTTCTACCGCTTGCGTCTGAAAGATCCGCAAGGGTCGATGAAGTACACGCAAGGTGCAGGGTCACCGGTGTTCCCTTTCTTCCCGCCGCGACTGATCAACAAATACGAACAAGCGAAGGAGGGCAAGGAAGAAGGTAAAATTGATGTCCTGTACCTGATCGAAGGTGAATTCAAAGCCTTCAAAGCGTCAATGCTCGACATCGATATTGTTGGACTGCCAGGCATTCACGGGTTTTACAATTCCGATTTCAAAGGCGCATTAAACGAAGACATTCAGGAACTGATCATCAAATGCAAGGTCAATAAGATCGTGCTACTGTATGACGCTGATTTTCTGACAGTGAATTGGGCTGAAGGAAAAGACCTGGCTAAACGTCCGGAAAGTTTTTACGGTGCTATCAAAGCATTTCGGGAAAGTCTTCAGCTGCTTATCGACGATGAACGGATCGACCTGGAATTCGTCTACTACATGCACATCAAGTCCAAGTACCTGAACGACGCGAAAGGGCTTGACGATTTGCTGGTAAAGTATCCGGATAGAGCGGTCGAGATCCAGGAAGATCTTTTCTCGCTGTCGCTGGCACGCAAGTACTTCGATGGCTATCAGATCAACGACCTGAACAAAGATGTCAACGGTAGATTGTACCGGTACCTAGGCCTGACTGACGAGCAGGAATTTTACAAGACGTACAAAGACTTTATCGGAGCCAGGGAATTCAAATTCAAGCGCAGACGCTATGTCTATGACGACGAGAAAAAAGAAGTCGTTTTCCAACGGCACGAAGACGCAGACAAGTTCATGCGCATTGGTCCGGATTGGGTGAAGGTAATTTCCAAGCCGAACAAACACGGGGTTTTAGAGCAGGAAATTGTTCGCTGGTCCATCGGAGAGATTCAGCGCGACTATAAACGCTTTCCCGACTTCATCGAACAGATCCCCAAGTATGACGACTTTGTAAATGAACCGTGTTGGGATAGTAGCTATCAGCGCTTTCCGCATGGGTGTTATAATCTATGCGATCCGATTGTCTGGTCACCGAAAGAAGGATCCATCGAAGGCACGATCAATTTTCTGAAGCATTTATTTCAAGGATCCGCGAGCGTCGACCTGGATGAAAAAGGCATAGTGACGGGCGAAGATGGCATCATCGGAGATCCTTTCACTGTCGCGCTCGATTGGTTGACGATATTATACCGACATCCAAAACAAATGCTACCGGTACCAATCCTGGTATCGACGGAAAATTATACTGGTAAAAGTACTTTCCTGAAGTGGCTGCAAATGATCTACGGTCAGAATGCGTGCATCCTGGGCAATGAACAATTCAAAATGAAGTTCAATGGCCACTACATCACAAAGTTTATCATTGGCATCGACGAAGGCTTTCTGGATGTGGACAAGAAAGCGGAAAAAGAACGACTGAAGCAGCTTGTAACGTCCGACACGCAATACCTGGAAAACAAGGGCATGAACGTTCGGAAAATTAACTACTACGGGAAAGTGGTGATTTGTTCTAACGACGCGGACAAGGTTATGAAGATCGAGGAAGGCGAAAGCCGCTGGTTTGTCGTGAAGGTGCCGCAGGTGGACAAATCGAAAATGGATCCAGACTTAGAAATGAAGTTACGAGGCGAGGTTGAAGCGTTCCTGCAATTCCTGGGCACTCGGACTATCGTCCACCCGCGCAAACATCGTCTTTGGTTCAATCCGGACTGGTTCATCACCGATCAATTCAAACTGATCGTGGAAACGACAAAGAGCCGTATCGACCGCGTTTTCGAGGAATGGATACGCGAGCAGTTCTTAACCTACAGAATGCAGACGCTTCGTTATTCGCTAAAGCAGCTGACAGAGTTTTTGAACGATCAGAAGACGAGCAAATACAAGGTCGACACGGTAGAACTGAAAGCGTACCTACAAAGGCGTGGGGTGACGCCTGAAAAGGTGCAATACATCAAAGTGCCCACTGGCTTCACGTTTTCCGATGATGCCCGCTACCCGCCTACAATTCAGTTTAGCGGGTCGGTATGCAGACCCTACGTCTTCAAGCTGGACGAATGGGTGACGGTCGAGCAGCAACGCGAGGTGCCGCAAGGTGGCTTCCTGGCAGACCTGGCAGCTGAAGGGCTGGATGACTTACACGAAAATTCTCTTACAAATTCTGAAACCGCAACGAAAAATGACGACAAAACTCCCTTCTAAACAGCGTGAGCAGCTACACCATGCCGACTTCGGGACCGATTCAATTTCCTGTAAGATTTGTAATATTTGTAAGAGAGAGGTAAAAAGGGGTATAGGGTATAAAAAAAGCGACATTCTGGGTTTGTCGCCGTTCTTACATTTCTTACAAATCTTACAGCCAAAAACCGCAACTAGGCTGTTTCTTACAAATCTTACTAACATTACGTCTTACACGCACTCACTCGGTCCGCGAAAAAAAGACGCCCCAACTACCCATGACTGCCCATTGGGTAGCGCATTTCGAGAAAATTTCGAGGTTCACCGTAAAAATTTCGAGGTATGATCTATCCCGCCTACTACCGTTCGGCGCGGAACCTGGCGCCTGTCTGCCTTCGTCGCGATACGGACACGACCGCGACAGTCGTTCACATACCGTTACCAAATCAGCGCTTACCCCTCGCCTATTACGTGCTGGATGACCGCTCGAAAGAGGAACTGGATGCCATTTGCGCGGCGATGATCACTACAACGCCTGGGAAATTCGAAGACTTTGAAATCGCCTTCTACAGCCAGGCAAAAAGCAGCGCGGCGCAACTGCATGAGCGCCGTCAGAAACAATACGAAGCAGGACAACTGAAACTGTAAATGGCAAAGCATACCCATAATTTCTACAATGCCGATGATGCAATCGCGCCTGAAAAATACGTCGCGCAGTTTCAAACGCCCGTTGCTGTTGCTCGCTACATGGCGGCTATGGTTCCGGATGGCGTTCGCACGATATTGGAGCCGACGCCAGGACCATCGCGCAACCTGGTCAAGCAGCTACATCGACGCGGCTATGAAGTCACTGCACCTGACGACTTCTTCCTGACGACAAAGCGACAATTCGACGCTGTTGTAATGAATCCACCTTTTTCCGAGCGATATACTTTCATGGATAATGCACCCGACAATGCGAAAGGATCTGGTATGAAAATCGGTTACTGGTTCCTTCAGGAAATGATGACCTGGACAGAAAATATCATTGCGTTAATGCCCTGGTTTACGATTTCAGATAGCGACCGTCGACTGAGAATGATAATGAATTACGGCCTCGTGAGTGTGACAGCGCTTCCACGAAAAACTTTCGAGTACGCACGCATTCAAACCGTCATACTACACCTGAAGAAAGGACACAAAGCAAAGACAGAATTCGCGCAACTGCCCTACCAAGATCCGCACCTGCTAAAACTGTGGAACGATTGAATTTTTATGAACGACGACTACAACGACGGCTTTGAAGAAGGAATGCGCACCGCGGCTGTGCTGCTACTCGCATTGATTGTGATCATTCGATTTATCCTGTAAAGACCAGTTCAAATGTAGGCCATCGGCGAAGTAGGAGTAAACACAACGGCCGGAGTAGGGCGCCGATTCATCAAACTTTCCAGCGCTGCATAGTCGCCGTCGGTAAGACGGCTTCTATGCGTTATCCCCGCCATGCGCAAAAATTTCCTCAGTGTCTTCTGATCACATTTGTATTTGATGGCCAGTTCTGTTCTTGTCATTAGTGGCATGGTCTTTCCAGGGGGATTATCGCGACAAAAAAGTGCTTACAAAGATGTCGTTTTTTTCGGTAAAAATCAGGAGTTATCGGGCATCTTCGGGCATCTTCGGGATGAGTAGCAATTCTCATCGCTGACCTTCATACAATCGCGTCTGTAAAACGGGGGAAACGCTTTACACGATGGCATGAAACCAGTAACGATAGGCATAGTCGCAGGCGCAGCAGCCCTGCTGGTGTTGGGTTACAAAGCAGCAATGAAAGCCGCTAACGACTTCACTTTTGAAGTCATCGGCTACGGAAAACCGACGCTGCAAAGCACGGAACTTTCTGTCCCGCTCAAAGTGCTCGCTAATAACCCAACATCATTGCCTATCAACATCGATCAACTTGATGGCGACGTCTATTTGAACAAAGCCGGTACCTGGGTACTCGCCGCACAAGTGAATCAACCCGTTTCACTTCAGCCAGGCAAACAGGAAGTCTGGGTATATCCCCGACTCAATTTGCAAAACGTCTTTGGTGGCGACATCATCCAGACACTACAGGCCATCGCGCAGATCCAGTCTACAAAGAAAATTGACATCCGCGCCGACATCGGCGGTCAGTATGGCGTGATCACTATCCCCAAACAGTCATTCACGGAAACCCTGGATCTATGAAACGAAGCATGATCACCGATAAAAACGTCGATCACTTCCGGTACAATTTCCGGTTTCTGTATATGAATGCCGCGCATGTAACTCTTTGCAAAGAGTATTTCTTACTCGTAATTCCTTACAACTAATGCTCGGACTTGTAGCGAACGCAAAACGACCCATTAAGTCAGGCGCCGAGTACGATGCCCTATTCGACATTAAGTGCGAGGGCAACGAAGTGAAGCTACTCGCCGACGGCGACGTGCACGATACCATCAAACTCATGAAGCGTATCGTTTCGCAGACACTCCCACAGACAAAAGGTATCGCCGCTGAACTGAAAGGATCTTCACGCGAACAAACAGTCCGCAACGTTTGGAACTTTTGCTATCATCACATCCAATACAAAAAAGATCACCCGTTACGCGAGCAGCTACGCACACCATCGCGCACCTGGCGCGATCGGAAAAGAGGCGTCGATTGTGATTGCTATTCAATTTTCATTTCATCGATCCTCACAAATCTGTCAATACCTCACGGCTTCCGGATGGCCGGATATAAAGGCGACTATCAGCACGTCTACGTCATCGTGCCCAAGTCCGGATCAGTGAGCGGCGACCGATCATCGTACTACGTGGTCGATCCGGTTGTCGATAAATTCAATTACGAAGAACCTTTCAACAAAAAATCTGACTCCATGCAAGTCAACATGCTAAACGGCGTGTCTGGTTTTGGCGCGTGTGCTGATTCCAGGTCACAGATAACGACCTACGTTCCGACGCAACAACTGATCGCGGGCGGCGCTGTGCCTACACGTGAATTTCTGGAAGCTAACGGGATTCCGTTCGCACCTGCATACGATCAGACAGAGAACAAGCCACTATATGCCGTCTGTCTCGCTTCAGGCATGAAGCTATTGCCGACGGTGCTTTCACCACAGCAGGCGGAAGAATTGAAGTCCGGTGCAACGGCGGCGCCAAGCGCCACAGATTCAAAGCCGCTCATTTCCGATGACCTGAAGGAGAAAGCAAAAAAGAACTGGCTTTGGATTCTTGCCCTGGTTGCCGGTGGATGGATCCTGCTCACGGGCGGTGAACAAAGCGAAGTGAAAACAGGACTGTCAGGTACCGGTGCCGTTGGTGGTCTCGCTGGCGTGAAGAAGTCGAACAAATCAAAGAAGAAGAAACGCGCCGTCAAGGCCATTTCGATATAGTAAATTTTTTAAACAACAATTAATCCTAAAGTTCTTATGAGTAAAATCAAAGAAGCTGGCCAGACAGTTCTAAAATTCGGTGCGGGTGCGGCCGGGTTAACTGTTGCAGCATTTGGCCTGAAGAAAACGAATCAGCTTTTACCTGCATCCACTCCCGATATCGCTAAAAAAATAGCACCGGGACTTCTCACCATGCTTGCCGCGTGGCTTGTATCGGCAAAGGTCGACAACGACAAAGCGAAAGCACTTGCGTTCGGACTCGGACTTGCTGGATTCGCTGACGTCACATTGAAGACACTGGGCGACAAAATAGGATTCATTCAGCAAAACTTGCCCGCTCTTTCAGGTCTTGGCGTTCTGCCTGGCTACGTAGCGAACAACGCTGGCGGTACCGGATGGAACTACTATCGCGACAACGCCCTGCAAGGGCTTGGCAACGCTTATGCTTTGAATGGTGATAACATCGCTATGCAAGGTACTTCGATGCAAGGCACTTCAATGCAAGGACTCGGTAAAGGCGGTGGCGCTATGTCAGCGGCCAACGGCTATTCACTGAGTGGCACTGCTTACGCGCTGAACTAAGCGCGGAAGATAAATTCTGATTACTGGTTTCGTGCTCATCAACGACACGCCTTCCCCCGGCAAAAAAGGAAACCATTAAACACAATTTATCTCCATACCATGAAAACACTTTTTAAAGTAGCCTTCCTGTGCGCACTCGTCTGTGCGGCATCCCTGAACAGCGTCGCAGGTATTCTCCTGTCTTGCGCTGGCCTTCTCATCGCTTGCGCTGATAGCGTTCCCGCTAAAGTTAGCGCCGCTTTCTTCAACGTCGTTCCCGGTAAGTACATGGTGCCCCGCGATCTGAACGCTTACGAAGAAGTGCCGATGATGTCCCGCGCTGAAAAAGCTTTGTTCGATCAGCTGATCACCTTGAAGCGTGCTAACCCTGTAACTGACGTTGTCATCGGGCAAGGCGGTATTTCATTCGATCCTATCTCCTACTACATCCGTGCAATCGTAACGGGCGGCGCAGGTACTCAGACGATCGTTGATAACTCCATCATTCAAACTATCGGTATCACTAACATACCTAACGGTGCAGCCCTGCCACAGTTCTATAACTTCTGTTTTGATCGCATCGCCGTACGTTATGCATCGGTGAACACTGCAGCGGCTAACGTAGCTGCGATGACTGGCTGGTCTTCAATCCGTAGCGCGATGCCCGCTGCACTTGGAAACGGTCACCTTGTGATCTACTCTAACCAAAACAAGATCCTTGAAACTCCTGTATCCGACTTCACTTCTGTTGCTGCTATCACTGGCGGTGGCGAACGTGATTACGATGGAGGTGTTTTAGAAAAGCCTCGTTTCTTCCTGGAATTGATCAACATGCAAATCGATCTTTCCTATGCGAAGAACCAGGTAATGCCTTCAGCGGCGAACAACACTTACGCAGTAGAAGTAATGCTGCACGGTGTTCAAGCCCGTCTGAAAGCTTAATAGCATTCATTTTTTCTATCGCGCTGTTTTTTTCAAGGTACGGCCTGCGGGCAATCGTTGGCCGTACTCTTTCACATCACCTTTAAACAGTAACTAAAATGCTATTAGACTTAGGCAAACTTTCAAATACACGCTTCCAGAAAATTGACATCACGGTACCGAACGGATCTTCGGCAGGTGGCTTCGGTGCCTCTGTACAACTCGATCGCCAGTTCAATAAAATAATCGGGATTGGATTTTTCGAGGTAGCGGACGGCGGTATCGCCCAAAACTACAACGTAGGTGCAAAGACTGATCGCCAGGTTTGGGTAGATCCGATCACGTATTTCGCCTGGCAAGCAAAAGAAGGCGTTTCACCGATGGCGAAGTACTTCGCTGTCGACATCGAATACGCTTCGGGCGATACGTTTTACATGATCCTGAACACCGGTGCTGCTCTTAGCGCTGATCTTGTTGGTCAAATGGTACTTGTTCTGCAAAAGAGCAATACAGCGACGCCACGGTAAAACCTCGAAACTTCTATGGAGGAAATGAGGTCAATGATGTCCAATATGTTCGCCGTGATTCAAGGCGTTCAAGATCCAACGGATGCACTACCCATGCCGGATAAGTGCATCCGCTATGTGATCAAAAACGAATCGAATTCAACGGCGAATATGTATGTAGGTCTGAGCGTTCCAGGTAGCGCGGCGATGATCCTGCAGCCAGGCGAAAGCTACGCGAGTCCCGTTGTCGAAGGGTTTTACAACTATGATAAAATCTATGTCGCTTGGGAACCTGGTATGACAGGTGGCAAAGGTCTGTGCATTCAAACCATCGACCTGCTAAAACAAATCTGCAATTAACTTTTACTACTCGAAGCAATGTCCTACGAAGGCGCATTTCAGGTCGATAATTGGCATCGCGACGCAAAGTCGCTGAACATCCGCGACGGCGTTAAAACACGTCGTTGGGGAATGCGTGTCACGGTCTACACCGGCCCCGATGCCGGTGACTACGTGCTATCGTATGGACTTTCGTCAACGTCCATCCAGGACAATGCAAACTGGCTGAAGGTCGCAGACATTGGCCAGACGTGGGGCGGCGGTAGTGGTGGCGCGTTTTGGCCTCTGTCGGGTTCCGCGACATTAACAAGCGGAGTGACCATAAATGGCGGCGGCAACTCTCTTACATTGGGTTACCTTTTTGATCCTTTGACTGCACTTACTGTGTATGCTCAAAACGGGATAAATCTTTCAACTCAAAACGGCGGCGGTATCAGTTTTAGTAGTAGTGCGGAAACTGCCAATGTGTTTATACCAGATAATGGTATGACATTTTCCGGTATTGGTGACTTGAATTTAAGTATGGGCGGGCTTTTGATAAACTCTGATCCAGGGACATCTGGTTATGTGCTTACCTCGCAGGGTGTTGGATTACCACCCGTTTGGGGACCAGGCGGTGGCGGTTCAGTGACCGCTGATAACGGTTTGACGGCTGTTGGGAGTAACGTGCAATTAGGTGGACCTCTTATACAATCCACAACAATAGACGCTGCTGGTAACGATTTTACCCTAGTGCAATCGTCTAATATCACTATGAACAGCACAGGCGGTGTAGCGGGTGTTTTTACTCTGTTGTCGCAAGGGTCGAATGTTGGAAATCTTACGTTGACTTCAGCTAATGATACGCAATATGTTCCTGCTGTACTCTCTTTGCAAAACAACTCATTTGCAGATACTTATTCAGGTGTGTTGTCGGTTGGCGAAATTAACCCTGGTTCACCCTATGGATATGTTGAAATAGTAACCGATCCAACGATAGAGGGTAGAATATCTTTATTAACTGAAGACAATTCAGGCAATAACGCATACCTGAATATTAATCCATCGGTTGGGATATTAAGCGTTGCGCCTATCAATGCGTCGAATGCATTGGTGGTTGGTACTGATTTATTTAATAATGAATCAAGCGTTATTCTTACTAATGGTTCGGCAGCAATATATGCCGAAGCCTCTATTAACATAGCTACTGGAACGGTTTTTGGCAACGGTAGTATAAACCTTTCTTTTGGTGCCTCATCTGATCTACAAATAGACTCCAATTCCGGGACCGCCGGTGACGTGATTACTTCACAAGGCGCTGGGTTGCCTCCTATCTGGGCACCTGCGGGTGGCGGGGGTTCTGTGACCGCCGACAATGGTCTGACTGAGACGGTTAATAATATTCAACTAGGAGGCACATTATTAATTAACACTACCATACTGGGAGGTGCACCGCCGAGAAATCTAGCCTTTGGGACCGCGTCAGATCCAGTTGCATCGTTTCAAGCCTTCGGAACTACCGGAATAGATTTACGAACGTACTCGGGTGCCGGGGGAACTATGAGGGGCCAACTCGGATTAAATTCATTCGGATCGATGCTGTTTGCGACGAACAGTTCCTTCGCTACTAATGACACATCGACACAAATCGCTCAAACCACAATCGACACTTACGCAGGCACCGTCGGGGATGGTTTCGGAGGACGACATAACGTCTCTATTGAAATCACAGGTGGCAGTGGATCGGCATTCTCATTTGAATACAAAGCTGCCAGCGTAGCATCGACCGGAGCCTTTCAATACAATATTGCCTGCGGAAACGTTTCTTTAAACATCCCCGACAATAAGCAGATAATTTCGGTAAACAATCCGCGGAACGTTGGATTTTTCACGGCACTTACAACGTTTGGTGGCGGCTCAGAAATTATAAAAATTTTCAATTCATCAACGCCAGCAAGTGCGGCCGTCACGGATTCAATACTTGTCTGGGCGCAGGACTCCAGTGACGGACTTTCATCACTTGCTATGCGCACTGAACAGGCCGTCGCCGCCGTTGGTGCCAACGTACCAGATTCAACCCTAAAAATTCGTGTCAATGGATTAGAATATTATCTGTTTCTGAAAGCTGTATAACAAGATTCTGAATGTCCCGCGCAACCTTTTAAACTTATCGCACCCCACCACAAAAAAAGCATTTTTAACCTAACTACATAAAACAATGAAACTCAAACTGACAAAAAAACAATCGGACTCACTTCGTGCTGCACTACTCAAAGAGCAACAGACAAAGCAAGCATTTAACATTGCCAGGGCGCAAGCTGCTGACGCTGAAAACAGCCGAATGACATTGCTGGAACTTGTCATCGAATCGCACGGCTTAGATCCGGAAACTGTGGCCAACAAGCCGCTCAATCTGACACAAGAAGGCGTGTTGACCTTTGGTGAAAACGGTACGGCATCCGATCGCATCAAAAAGGAACTCAACCGCGGTGCTTTAAAGAGTGCAGCGCAGAAGAAAGCAGCGCAGAAGAAAGGAAAAACTGTTCAAATGACTCCTACCAAATAAAACCTTTATGGCAAAGATCAAAGTAAAAGTAATCCAGGTTACATCGACTGCCGATGGCCTGCATCGTGTTGTCGCTGGAAACAGCGCAGACGCGTTCGGATTTGAGTTTGAATCACTTGACGGAAAAAAAATCACGGAAGCCCAAGCAAAAAAGCTGAAGCCGAATGAATACCGTCGCATGCGCGTTCAACTCGCCGACCTTATAAGCTTCAACCTTAGTACGAAGACCGAGTACAAAGTAGGTCAGAAAATTTCCCTCAGCTACTAAAGTTTGGTCGAGTACTACACGATATTGATTGCGTTTTTTGTTCCGGATCTCACGGTCATGGCGGCTTTGCTACGTGGTGGTGAACTCCGTAAATGGTGGATCCGCTTGGTGGAAGATTCTGACGGCGATCCGCATCACACAGACGGTCGTTTCATTCTGACAATGTTTGCCGCATTGTCGATGATCAGGATCGGACTCATAGCCGGGCTTCGGCAGATCTATTTCCATCAGCATTTAGTTGAAGTAGCTATAACCTTTGTGACTACTGGCAGTGCATTGCTAGGCGTACAGCTCATCGTCAGACCTCGTTTGGCTTCTCCGATTGATGAACAGAAAACGCTAAAAGAGAACGTATGACGCATGGTTTATTTGATCGTGTTGCTCGTTGGTATGTTGATGGGATTGATAACGGGCAAAATCCTTTATCGACATCATTACCGGAAAGCGAAAGCGCAGCTGGAAGAAAGCAAATCGGCAGTGCGCGAAATGATGTATCAAACGCATCACCAGGGCATCAATCCGATAGCGAAGCGGATACGTGGTCTTTGTCAGCTGCTCTCGAAGCTGCTCGATCAAGCCGAAAAGAAATTCCCGGCGCTGTCGCCGCTGCTAGTTGAAATGTTCCTATTGATCGAAACCATTGAACGCGAAGCACTGACACTTGAAAAAGATGTATTAGATAAAGTAAAAAAATTCGAGCACTTACAATGAACAACACTGAACAACTTTCCATTGAAGGCATCGAGGCAAAACCAAAGAAGAAGGCGCCAGATCCGTTCGAGCGCTCATGCAACGAATGTGGAAAGACCTACACGGCCATCACTGCAAAGTCACTGTACTGCAGCGGTCGATGTGCCAAACGGTCGCAACGTAAAGCGGTTTCATTAAGAGGCATAGATCAACCTGTCACTACTATGAACACACAAAAAAATGATCAAACTGAACTGATCGAAAAACCAGAGAAAGAAAAACGCGACCGCGCAATACGTCCGAAGTTTTCCAATCTGCCAGCAGACGTATCGATCGGCGTTATGCTTCTTGAAAAAGAACTGGACCGAAAGGAACGCATGTACGAAGAAGAACGTGCAAAGCGCAAAAAGATCCAGGCGAAGTATGAGGAACTGAAGGACCGTACTAAAGACGAGAAACACGCGCAGGCGCTCGCGGGCTTGGAATCGGCAAAGCCTGACATCATGGAACGCGTTATGTCCGGCCTTGCACAGTTGCCACCGCAGATCCTTGAAGGCATCGGACCGGCGATAGGTCGCCTTATGAATAAGGTCGTGCCTCCTGAAGGGGTAGCCGGTCAGTTGCAAGGCGGCGACGTTGATCCAATGACGCGTGAACTGTTAGCGTGGATTGCAGCGCAGCAAGACCAAACCCGTGAAATGCTCTTTGGTGTGATCGCCATACTTATGGGCATGGAGCCGGATAAATTATCAGCAACCCTTGTGCAGATCCTTAATCTGCTCAAAGGTGGCTCAACACTTTCAGGAACCGAACCAACAACCATTGAACCGAGATTGCCTTATGACAAAGCCATGTACAGTATCCAGTAGCGATAAGACAAAGTATTTAGACATCATCGGCAGGATGTCGCCAGACGCCTTGAAGCTGCTGGCAGAACTTGCACAAAAACCGAACGCTGAAAAGAAGCTTCTCGAAAAAGCAGGATTGTTGAAAGCGTTCCTGTAACGTAAAGGCGGCTAAAGGCTGGCAGTTCGGAAAGACGAGCACTTAGTCACTTTGGGATTTTAAAGGTAGTGTTTTACCCTTCTGATCGGGGTTTCGGTAGTTCAGGTTGACCGGTCAACAATAAAACACGCCACGTAACTAAAAATGAAAGAGCGATGAATCTATCAGGAATGACAGTCACAATGCTAAACGGATTTGGATGTCCGGAATGTGGGGGAACGTGTTTGAGCCTGGGCGTGACGGCAACGACTTCCATCGATCAGATCAAAGCTTATTTCATGGGGAAAGGTCCGAACGGCATTGACAAATACATCAAGCACATGCAGGACATCGGATTGTATCACAATCCAGGTGAAGAAAAGTTCGCGACAGTAAAGAAGGGAGACACGATCGGAAAAGTCATCGGCCTGAATTCAAAAGGGAATTGGGCGAAGCTTGATAGCGGCGCCTGGGTGAGCCTGGCGCCAGGTGTGATTGATAATTACTATACCGTCGAACTGACGACCGCACCGCCGACGTCTGCAAGTGAAGCCGTAGGCCGCGAAGCGGACAAGGTTGTCGATGCCGTTGCCGACGCATTACCGCTCACCACGATAAAGATTTTACTTGGTGCAGCCGTAGTGCTCGGAATTGGAATAGTGGCCTATAAACTATTCCCTGAAGAAACAAAGGGTGCATTTCAGTCGGGTAAAAAGAAACTCAAAGCAGCTTAACCAATAAACTTTCAATACAATGGCAACTAAATCCAAAGCAACCAAACCCGCATCCGACGCGACAGTCGGCAAAGTCGTGTCAAAGACGCGCATTTCATTTGCCTATACCGAGTACGTTGTAAAAGGCGAAGGCTTCAAAGCCGTTATCCATGCCGCTGACGACGCATACGAAGTAGGTCAGACCGTTTCCATCAAATAAAAAAATGGCGTCGTTCGATACCGCATACACGAAGTACATCAAACCTGCCGAAGGTGGTTATGCCAATGTCACCGGCGACAAGGGAGGGGAAACGTATGCCGGTATCGCTCGTAATTATTGGGGTTCCTGGTCTGGCTGGCCAAAGATCGATGCAAAGAAAAGTCAGTATAGCGGCGGCGTAATTCCACGAAATACGATTTTCAAAGATCTTGGCGCAGATACAACCGCATTTTATCGACAGTGGTGGGATCGAAAGTATTACGGTCAGATCAACAGCCAGGACGTTGCAAATCTCTTATTTGACTACGACATCAATTCCGGAGCGACGGCCATCAAAGCGATCCAGAATCTTGTCGGCGTTACAGCCGATGGTGCCATGGGACCAAACACGATCGCAGCGATCAACAAAGCAGATGCGACAAAGCTATATAACAACTTACTAGCGCAACGCAAGGCAAACTTTGAACGCATCGTCGCCAATGATCCATCGCAGCAAAAGTTTTGGAATGGCTGGATGAGTAGACTTTCAAACTTCCCCGAACTCGTGACCCCTACAAATACGGTGATCGTGCTTGTAGTAATCGGCGCTTTGATCTGGGCAGGTTATTCAATGGTGAACGCAAAAGCAACGACGTAAAATGATCGGATGGACAACGATACTATCAAAGGCCATTGTTCCAGTGCTGTTTCTTGCGGGCGGTGCCGTTGCCGGAATAGGATTGCAACAGAGGGTGTTCAATCCAAAACCAGTGCCGTGCCCGCCTGCACCGGCGTGCATTTGTCCACCACAGACGGCCGTCAGCGTGCAACCGTTCGACGTACAGAAGATGAAAAACATTAGGGCTTTCACCTATCAGCCGGAATACAAGGGCGTAATATCAATCGCTGGCGTGGACTCGCTGACGATTAAAAAATACATCAATGATGCCATAGTGAAGGCATTCAATGAGCACGTAAAAACTATCGAGCAGCCAAAACGCAAACGAAGATGAAAAAATCAACGGCCATTGCCCTGGGAGTAGGCGCCGCAGCACTTGTCGGCATTTACTTATACCGCAAAAAGAAATCTGACGCGTCGACCGCTGCATCGGTGGGACCGGTAGTGTCTGAAGTTCAGACAGACCTAACGCAAATTCAAATGCCGATCGCGCAAGATCAGAAGCAGATCTATTTGCCTGGCACATTGATTGAACCGACTTTGCCCAACACCGGCATTGTTCCACCGGCAGTGGTAAAACAGTCTATCCCGACCGTTGCACCGGCATCGCCAATTGCACAACCAACGAAGGTCAGCAGGATTGCACCGTCTGCAGGGCTGGTAAAATCAGCGACGGTAGTGGCGCAGAAGGGACGCGTTCCACTTAAAGGACTTTCAGGAAACGCTTTCATTTTAAACTAAGAACCTTTTTATGCCTGTACCTCAAACATACGTCGTTGCGCAAGGTGATAGCTTGTCGCTGATCTCGAAAAAAATGTATGGCGACTATTCAATGACCGATGAACTGGCCAGAGTGAATAACGTCACCAATCCGAATTTGATCTATGCCGGTCAGCAGTTGATCATTCCCGTCAAGCCAGGCACGACCGACGGATCCGCGGCGGCCGCTTCTTCCGGCGGTAATACATCGACATCCGTGACCACGACGACATACACGTCGGAAGTAAAAAAGACGATTGGAAAGTATTTCGGTTGGGGTATCCTGGCTGTGGCTGCAGTGCTTTTGGCATACGAAGCAAACAAACAGCACAAGAAAAATAAATCGGGTACACCCAAAGCGGCCGCGAAACTTTCTGGCCGACCTGCGAAGAAGGGAAAGCGCAAAAAGAAATCACTAAAGGGACCGGATGAAGTGTCGCAGATCGTCACCTACATGAGCAACGATGAACAGTTCAGAACCAAAGAGGTATCACCGGCGACGATCGATCAGGCGGTGAAGAAATTCAATCGTGAATTTCCAGGTGAGAAGCTGACACTTTCGAAGGAAGACAAAGAACGTGTGTTAGACAAATTCGGTGCATTGATAGTGCTTAAATAAAAATGACAGCAGCGACCAAACATATTGCCGCATTCAATCAACTTGACGGCCGCACGGTAACCGTAGCGCAGCTGAAGGAGATCAAAGCGCGTATCGATGCCTCGCTAAAGAAGCAGCATAGCTTTGATCTGGAAGAAATTTCAAGGCGCCTGGCTGTGGGCATTGACAAAGCCGGAAAAGACGACGTGCGCGTGAAAATTGAATCCGTGGCAAAAGTCATTCACCACGAAGAAACAACCTCATTCTATGGCGTTGAATATATAGCCGACGACAAGGATCTTGACGGCAAACCATTATCCGGCCTGGATGGGATCAGCGACACGACCTACAAAGTCGTGACGGAAAAAATTATAAAGCTGATCGAGAAAGGCGGGCTGGTATGGCGCAAGCCCTGGAACGCCGGTATTATCACAGCACCCAAACAAAAGAACGAACCGAAAGATCTTCGCTTCGCACACAATTACGTGACGCGCCGCGTGTATCGTGGCAGCAACTTTTATTTGAACTGGATGAGCTTCAGCAATCCTTATTTCTTCACATTCAAGCAGATCACGGAACTGAAAGGAAAAGTGAAGAAGGGCGCGGAAGGCAATCCGGTGATATATTTTAAAATGCTGTACCGCGACAACAAGAAAAACAAACTTGTGGACGCGAAAGTCGCGCTGGATGCAAGCGGTAAGGTGAAGCCTGGCTATTCTGAAATCCCTGGACTTTTTTACTACACTGTTTTCAATCACGATCAGACGGAAGGCATTGTGATCAAGCACAAGCAGCCTCGCAGAGAGAAGCCGAAGCCTGAAGAAATAAAGCAGGCCGAAGAAGAAGCGATTGAGTCATGCGAAAAGATTGTAGACGGAATGCCCATGCGTCCACCGATCACCAACGAAAAAGGTGACCGCGCATTTTACAGGCCGTCAACGGATAGTATCACGATGCCGCTGGTAAAACAGTTCGAAGGGCGTCCGCAATATTACTCGGTGTTGTTTCATGAAATGGTGCATTCCACAGGATCACCAAACAGGTTGAATCGCGATATGACCGGCCGTCAATTTGATCCGAAGTATTGCCATGAAGAATTAGTCGCAGAAGTTGGGGCGTGCTTCCTATGTGCTGAAGCGGGCATATTGTATCACACGTTGAACAATTCCGCGGCCTACGTGGAAGGCTATAAAGATTCGCTGTTGAAAGCGATGGGCGCAGACTCAAAGTTCTTCATAACCGCTTGCAACCAGGCGCAAAAAGCCGCTGACTTCATCCTGGGTGACGGCGAGAAAGCCAAAAAGGCAAAGCGCGAAACATTCAAGCCAAAATCTCGAGGTAAGAAAAAGGAAGTGCCCGTTGATCGTTCCAGGGAGCCAAAAGCCCGCAAAACGCAGAAAGTGTTGAAAATGTCGAAGGCGCAGAAGGGGAAAGTTCCCAAAGTTCCGAACTCGAGCGTTCCTAAAGTTCCGAAAGTTCCGGAGACTGAACCGGCCATGTCCGGCCTTGCTGGCCTGGGCTTCATTACAGCCGATAAGAACGTCGATCAGCCTGCCGGTACATTTACACTGCCAGGAACGATCGGTGAACTCCTGGGCCAACAGCAGCGCTACAAACTGGAAATTATCATCGCCGGTGAAACGCATTCCAGCAAATCAGAACTCGGCAAACAAATCGCCGACGCATTCTGCTCGATCGGTGACGACGTTGCCTGGGTAGATTGGGAGCAAGGCGGCCTGAAGTCGAAAGACACAAAGGGCAGCATTGACCGCAACGTGAAGCCTGAAAACAGAAAGCGTTTTCACGTATCGAGTGAAGTTCCGCGCACGAAAGAAGCACTGAAGGCACTCTCGAAGCATTTCAAGGTTGTGGCCGTGGATTCAGGGTCAAAGCTGAAGGAAATGACGAATGCCTGGATTGATGAACTTCGCGAGGAATGCCCAAATACAGTTTGGATCATTTTGATGCAGCAGAACGCGAAAGGAGTTGCCCGCGGTGGACCTGCAGCCGAATTCGATGCACCGGCAGTGCTGAAAACGTATCGCCTGGATGAAGGCGACTACTCGAAAAATTATGCCTACGTGTTTAAGAACCGCGGTAATAAAACCGGGCAGTACTACAACATTTCATCAAAGAAGATCCTTTCACGCAATCCGGAATTACCGGAGCCTGAGCAGCAGCAAGTGAAGGAAGAACGTAAAGCAAGCGTGACACTATGAAGCGACCACTAGTAATCGATATGGTTCCGCAGACGCGTGGCGGTGACGTTGTGTACATGCGTGGCTTTAACGGGTTCGGTGCTGTGAGCCCGACAGCAGTGACCAACATCAATGCTGCGGCTTCTACCTTAAATGCCGCTACGAGCGCTTTGCCAAATAAGCCAGTCACTTACCAAACAGACTTTTCAAAAGTCGCGGGCAACATTGCGCAAGTGGCTGGAACTGTAGCGGCCATCGCGGCAGTTATTCCAGGAGGCCAAATAGTAGCAGCTGTCGCAGGTGTTGTCACTGCTGCATGTATTCTTCTAGGTAAGATATTCGCCAATAGTAAAGCGAAAGCTGCACTGGCGGAAGCTGCTCAGTATGATTCAGTCACGGCGCAACTGCAATACGAAAATCTTCAGCTTGACGACCAGTATACGCAGACCTACAACGCTGTCCAGCAAATGCGCAGTCAGGTGGCCGGTCTGAGTGGCGTCGACGGCGG
>Ga0164241_10001496_pt1 | contig 28483 bp, 31 predicted proteins | sample OricomyardsoilBY_FD_108780 | JGI IMG/M metagenome (GOLD analysis project Ga0164241, IMG submission 108780) | Backyard soil microbial communities from Emeryville, California, USA - Original compost - Back yard soil (BY) | ecosystem: Environmental > Terrestrial > Soil > Unclassified | place: USA... | reverse complement strand
CCTTCGTCATCGAAGAAGACGTTGACGTTCTCGTTGAGGCCCATCAGCGCCAGCGGCACCGGTTCGTCGCCGACCGAAAAGACGATCGGCATGCTGCGCTGCGCGAGGGGGAATTCCTCGACGGTCAACGGAATGGCGTGGACGTTCTTCACGAACTCGGCGCGATTCGTGCTCTTGGTGCGGAAATCCGCATGGGTCTGGCTCGAAAGCGGCTCGAGTTCCTTGTAGAACAAGGGAAGCTGCTGCTGCGGCGCGGTGGCCATAGAATCTCCTGGAAACCTTCGTCGGATGCGAAATGCGCGTGGGGAATATGGTGCTCAGCGCTCCGGCGCAAGCGTGACAAGCTTTCCCGGATTGAGAATCCCCGTGGGATCGAGCGCGGACTTGATCGCCCTGAGAGCGGCGATGCGCGACGGAGGCCCCAGCCGTTCCAGTTCGGCACGCTTCATCTGGCCGATTCCATGCTCGGCGGAGATCGATCCGCCCGCCGCCACGACCATGTCATGGACCAGCCGGGTGATCGCGGGCGCCTGCTCGGCATAGAATCGGTCGCGGCGGGCCCCGGCGGGCGCGCGGACGTGGAAATGAACGTTGCCGTCGCCCAGATGCCCGAACGCAGTCGCGTGAGTGCCCGGGAAGCGCGCTTCCGCCTCCGCCGCGCCTTCGATCATGAAGCGCGGCATGTCCGCCACGGGCACCGAGATATCGTGCTGGACCGCGGGGCCGCTCGCGCGCTCGGCTTCGGACAGCGAATCGCGGATGCGCCACATCGCCTCGGCCTGCGCCTCGCTCGCCGCGACTACGGCATCGGCGGCGAGCCCGGCCTCCAATGCGCCCCCGAGCAGCGCCTCGAGCATCGCGGCCGGAGGCTCCCCGCCCGAATCGCTCGACACCGCTTCGATCAGCACATGCCAGGGATGCGCCCCCGCCAGCGGCGCGCGCGTGCCCGGGATGTGCTGGAGCACCAGCGCGAGCGAATCGCCGGGGATGATCTCGAAACTCTCGATCGCGGGACTGTCGATCCGGCGCAACAAGTCGAGCGCCGCCTGCGGGCTCGCCAACCCGACCCAGGCGACCGCGCGTTCGGCGATCGCCGGCACCAGCCTCAGGGTCGCGGCGGTGATCACGCCCAGCGTCCCCTCCGCCCCGATCAGCAACTGGTTAAGGTCGTATCCGCGATTGTCCTTCTTGAGCGCCGCCAGCCCATCATAGACCGATCCATCGGGCAGCACCGCCTCCACTCCCGCGACCAGGCTGCGCATCGTCCCGAAACGCAGCACCTGCGTGCCCCCCGCATTGGTCGAAACCAGCCCGCCCACCGTGGCGCTGCCCTTCGCGCCCAAGGTCAGGGGGAAGCGCCGCCCCGCCGCCAGCGCCGCCGCATGGAGATCGGCGAGGATCACGCCTCCCTCGGCCACCGCGAGCCCCGCCGCCGCGTCGAGCGCGCGGATGCGGTTGATTCGCCGCAGCGACAGGATCAGCGCTGATCCGTCGGCGGGCGGAGTCGCACCGCCGACCATCGAGGTGTTTCCGCCCTGCGGCACCAGCGCCACGCCCCCGGCGTTTGCGAGGGCCATGATCACCGCCACCTCGTCGCGCGACGCGGGCGCCAGGATCGCGGGGGCCGATCCGTGATACCGCCCGCGCCAGTCGCTCAGCCAGGGTGCGATCGCCTCCGCGTCGATCACCGCGGCCTTGGGCCCGAAGCGCTGGCTCACGGCGTCGACAAGGCTTTGCTGGGCGGGCGTCATGGGCGTGGGGGTTAGCATGGCCGTCACGCGCCAGCCAATGCGTCCATGAAAATCAGTTCATCCCGCGTTCAATCCTGTGCGATACAGCGGTCCGTTCATGCTGAAGCCTTTCCTTGCCTCCGCCGCCGCACTGGCGCTGCTTGCCGCGCCCGCCGCGCTGATCGCGCACAGCACCGGCACGCCCTTGGCGCCCGGCGAGGCCCAGCATTACGTCATCCACGTCCCCCGCATCACCATCACCACGACGACCATCGTGACGGCGCGCCGCACCGCGCCGCCGCCGCCCCCGGCGCCGATGGTCGAGCGCAAGGCCAAGGACTGCATCCGGACTCAGCGCATCGTCGCCTTTGCGGTCACCGAAAGGGACAGCGTCGACCTGATGCTCAGCGACGGTACGCGAATGCGCGCCAAGCTGGGCAGTAAATGCCCCGCGCTCGATTTCTATTCGGGTATCTATATCCGCCCGAACCCTGACGGAAAGATGTGCGTCAACCGCGACACCATTCGCTCCAGATCGGGCGGTTCGTGCGAAATCCAGGGATTCAGGACGCTCGTTCCTGCGCGTTAGCCTTGACAAAACAAAGTAAATCCGCAAGCGCGCGGCGTAGCTAACGCCCGCCTTTCGCGCGCGTTTCCCGGACATCCGCATGAGCTTTGCCGACCTCGGCCTTTCCGACGAACTGTTACGTGCCGTGGACGAGTCCGGGTACAGCGAACCCACGCCCATCCAGAAGCAGGCGATTCCGTCGGTCCTGATGGGCCGCGACCTGATCGGCATCGCCCAGACCGGCACCGGCAAGACCGCGGCGTTCGTGCTCCCGATGATCGACATTCTCGGCGAGGGACGCACCCGCGCGATGATGCCGCGCAGCCTGATCCTCGAGCCGACGCGCGAACTCGCCGCGCAGGTCGCCGAGAATTTCGACAAATACGGAAAATATCACAAACTCTCGATGGCACTGCTGATCGGCGGCGTTTCGATGGGCGACCAGCAAAAGGCTCTCCAGGGCGGAGTCGACGTGCTGATCGCCACGCCCGGCCGGCTGATGGACCTGTTCGGCCGCGGCAAGATTTTGCTCACCGGCTGCTCGCTGCTGGTGATCGACGAAGCGGACCGGATGCTCGACATGGGGTTCATCCCCGATATCGAGGAAATCTGCACCAAGCTGCCCAAGCAGCGCCAGACGCTCCTGTTCTCCGCGACGATGCCGCCGGTGATCAAGAAGCTGGCCGACAAGTTCCTCGACAATCCCAAGCAAGTCGAAGTCGCGCGTCCCGCATCGGCGAACGTCAATATCCGGCAATGGGTCGTCCCCACCACTTCGGCCAAGAAACGCGACGTGCTGCGCGAGCTGCTGCGCGCTGACGACGTCAACACCGCGATCATCTTCTCGAACCGCAAGACTACGGTGCGCGAGCTCAACAAGAGCCTCCAGCGCATGGGCTTCCGCTCGACCGAGATCCATGGCGACATGGAACAGCCCCAGCGTCTCGCCGAGCTCGAGCGATTCAAGAAGGGCGACGTCAATATCCTCGTCGCATCGGACGTCGCGGCGCGCGGGCTCGACATCAAGGGCGTCAGCCACGTCTTCAATTACGACGCGCCGTGGCACCCCGACGATTATGTCCACCGCATCGGCCGCACCGGCCGCGCGGGCGCGACGGGCGTGGCCTTCACGCTGGTGACGCCCGAGGACGCCGAAAATATCCGTGAGATCGAAAAGCTCACGGGCATGAAGATCGAGCGCTATGCCGGCGATTCGGATGCGCCGCGCAACGATGTCGCGCTGACCGAGGAAGAGGCCAACGCCCCCGTCGCGCCCAAGGGCCGCGGACGCGGTGGCCGTGGCGGCGCCAAGGCGGCGGCTCCCAAGGCCGAGCCCAAGCCCAAGGCTGAATCGAAGGCGAAGCCCGAGCCCAAAACGGAGGCCCGCGAGCCCAAGCCCGCCGAGCCCCGCCGTGAGCCACGCCCGGAGCCCCGCGAAGACCGCAGCCCGCGTTCGCCCCGCCGCGAGCCGGCGAACCCAAATACGAACGACGGCCCCGACGATGGCTGGAACGGGCCGATGCCCGACTTCCTGCGCTTCACGCTTGGCACCGGCGAAGAATAAGTCGCTTGCGCCGGATGCATGCGCATGGCCTATTCCTGCATCATTTCATGGGGTTGAACCGATGATGCACCGCCGGTCGCTGATCGCCGCTCTACCGTTGATCGCCGCCTTCCCTGCGCTCGCCGCTCCCGCCGGGCGCGCGCCGAAGATCGGCATCAAGACGGTCGATCAGCTCCCCCGCCCGCTCCCCTCGCCCTATGACAGTCGCGCCGACGCCAGGGCGCAGGTCGAGGCCGCGCTGGAGCGCGGGCGCGTTTCGGGCAAGCCGATGCTGATCGATTTTGGCGCGAACTGGTGCCCGGATTGCCGCATCCTCGCGGGCGTGCTCGAATTGCCCGAGATGCGCGGCTGGGTCGGGCAGAAGTTCGAGCTGGTCCAGGTCGATGTCGGCCGCTTCGACCGCAACCTCGATATCGCACAGCGCTTCGCGGGCAAGCCGCTCGGCGCGATCCCGGCGGTGTTCATCGTCGATGCGAAGACCGGCAAGCTGCGCAACGCCAGCTCGACGCTGGCGCTGGGCGACGCGCGCATCATGAAGCCACAGGAAATCGCCAACTGGCTGGCCAAATGGGCAAGCTGACCGGGTGAGCGGCGATTTGTTCGAAACTGTTCCGGTTATCGCCAGTCCCTGCATCAATATCTGCCGGATCGATCGCGACAGCAAATGGTGCGCCGGCTGCGGGCGGACGAGCGCAGAGATCGCGCGCTGGGGCCAAACCGACGACGCCGATCGGGACGCGGTGATGGCCGAATTGCCCGCGCGGATTGCGGCGATGCGCCCGCGATAACGGCTCAGGCGGGCGCCATCTCCGCCGCCAGCGCATCGTCGAGCTGGTTGCCGCGCCTATAGCCATCGCGCGCGCTCACCCTGGTATAATAGGCTTCAAAGGCCGACCGCTTGGGGAGTGTCCCGAACATGATCCCCCAGCCCACCGCCGAGCCGACATAGACGTCCGCCGCAGTAAAGCGGTCGCCCGCGATATAGGGATGCGCCGAGACCGCCTTTTCCAGCGTATCGACGGCGAGGTCGTAGCTGCCATAGCCGAACATCCGCCCCTGCTCGGCGCTCGGCACGAACTTGGCGTGATTGTTGGTGATCGCCTGTTCCAGCGGCCCGGCGGCGAAGAAGAGCCAGCGATAATAATCGGCGCGCTCGGCGTCGGTCGGCGCCAATCCGGCATCGGGAAAGGCATCGGCCAGATAGGCGCAGATCGCGGCGCATTCGGTCACCACCTTGCCGCGATGGACGATTGCCGGGACCTTCCCCATCGGATTGATCGCAAGGTATGGCTCGGCCTTCATCGTCGAAGCGTAATCGACCGGCTCGGTGCGGTATTGCGCGCCGCTCTCTTCGAGCATCCAGCGGACGATGCGCCCGCGCGATTGCGGATTGGTGTAGAAAACCAGATCGTCGGCCATGGCGAATCCTCGCGAATCATTGAGAACAGAGCATGAACACAGCAGCCGCGCCGGTCAAGCCGCGCGGCCGTCCCTCACAATGTCTTGAGCAGCGCCAGCAAGCGGCCCCAGGCCTTTTCGGCCTGCGCCTCGTTGTAGACCCGGCTGTCGGGCGGGCACCAGCCATGCTGGGCGCCGGCATAGACTTCGATCTCGGCGGGCACCCCGGCGGCGGCGAACGCCGCGCGCAGCGTATCCTTGTCGGCGGGCGCGCGGGCGTCGTCATTCTCGGCGACCGCGAAGAGGTAATGCCCCTTCAACTGGGGCGCGAGCAGATGCGGGCTGTCGCTGTCCTTGGTCACCAGTCCGCCGCCATGGAAGGATCCGCCCGCGCGGACGCGCTCGGGAACCGCAGCGGCGGTGCGCACCACCATCGGCCCGCCCATGCAATAACCGGTGCTGCCGATGCCGCGCTTCTTGTCGGTCTCGCGCTGGGTATCGATCCACGCCACGAACGCCTTGGCGTCGCTCGCGGTCGCGGCGGGAGTCAGCGCCGCGCGATACGGCATGATCCGGTCGCGCACCGGCTGCTGATCGAAGCTCTCGCCCTCGGCGATGATCGGCGATTTAACCGAGCGGTAGAATGGGTTGACTGTCAGCACCGCATAGCCCGCCCCGGCGAGCCGGTCGGCCATCTGGCGGAAGGCCGGGCGCAGGCCCATGATGTCGGGCCACACCAGCACCGCGGCATGCTTGCCGCGCGCGGGCGCGACGAAATAGGCGTCGCACTTGCCGTCGGGCGTGTCGATCATGACATCGCGGCCCTTGACCGGCATCGCGTTCGCGGCGTTCGGCAGCAGCGCCATCACCGCCGCCGCGGCGGTCCCCGCGCCGAAGGTGCGGCGCGAGAGCGCGGTTCCAAGGTTCCGGTCGTTATCGGCGGCGGTCAGTTCATCGCACATGGCACTCTCTCCCGAATCCCCAGGCGCAGAGTCTAGCCGCGGCGATGGCGCGCGTCATCCTTCGGGCGCGGCGGCATGCGCCGTGCCGGTGGAATCAGGGGCTCTGCGGGCTGTGCGGCTTGCTTACCAGCACTGCGAGGATGCCCATCGAGACGATCGCGAGCCCGAACAGCCACTCCTTGCCGCCCAGCGCATTGCTGTCCTTGAGTTCGGCGTTCGCACGCTCGGCCGGCGCTGGCGCAAATGCCGCGCTCGCCACAGTCGGTGCAACCATCAAGGCAACTGCAGAAACGAGCGTAATCATCGTGCGCATCCGACTCTCCTCATTAGTCTTAACTCCGAGTATCACCGATGACAGCGTTGGACAAGCCCGGAACGACTCCGCAATGACTCACTTCTCACTGAGAACGTTCACTTTTCACAAGTGGATATGTTTCCACTACTGACGGACTGGAAACATCTCCTTGGGTTAACTTGGATCATTGCCAAATCCTTTCCAAGCCGCGGCCGCTCTGCTCTATCCCGGACGATGGACCTTGCCGCCTATCTCGACCGGATCGGCCATGCCGGCCCTGCCTCCCCGGACATGGCGACACTGCAATCGCTCGTTCGTGCACACCTGGCCACGGTGCCGTTCGAGAATCTCGACGTCCAACTCCGCCGCCCGACCGGCACCGCGCTGCCCGCGATCTTCGCCAAGATCGTCGGTCAGCGGCGCGGCGGCTGGTGCTTCGAGCAGAACGGCCTGCTCGGCTGGGCGCTGGGCGAGATCGGGTTCGAGGTGCGGCGAGTCGTGGCGGGAGTGATGCGAACGGCACGCGGTGATTCGGCGCTGGGCAATCACCTCGCGCTGATCGTCGCGCTCGACCGGCCATGGCTGGTGGATGCCGGCTTCGGCGGATCGCAGGGCGCGCCCCTACCGCTCGAAGCCGGCGAGCGCGACGATTCGCCCTTCACTGTCTCGCTCGCCGAAGTCGATGGCTATTGGCGTTTCGCCGAGCGGATCGGCGACGGTGACCCCTTCAGCTTCGATTTCCGCACCGGCCCCGCCGACGAGGCGCTGCTCGCTCGGCAATGCGCGGCGCTGCAACACGATCCCGAATCGGTGTTCGTGCAGAATCTCGTCGTCCAGCAGCGCCAGGGCGACGCTCATGTCACGCTCCGCGGCCGCGTATTCAGTGTTCGCACCGCCGCGAGCGAGGAGAAGCGGCTGGTCGGGAGCGCGGAAGAACTGGTGACGCTGTTGCGCGATCGCTTCGGGCTGGACCTGCCCGAAGCCGCCGGGCTCTGGGGCAAGGTCTGCGCGCGCCACGCGGTGCTGTTTCCCTGAAACGGCGCCGGCCCGCTCCCCGGGTGGGGAACGGGCCGGCACGATCTCAACAAATGCGAGCGATCAGGTGCGGAACAGGTTCTCCGCGGTCGGCTCGGCATTGGGGTCGCCATGTTCGGCGATCTCGGCGGCGTGCGCGGCGGCGACGCGCTCGGCGCGCAGCTCCTCGATCAGCGCCTCGCGGTCGCCCTCCAGACGGTTGTCGACCGGCGCCTCGATGCCCGCGGCCTTCGCCGCCTTGGCAACCAGCGCGTCGAGTTCACGCTGCGATGCGAGGCCCAGCGTGACCGGGTCCTTCGGCACGATGTTCGCGATGTTCCAGTGGCTGCGGTCGCGGATCGCGGCGATGGTGGTGCGCGTGGTGCCGATCAGCTTGCCGATCGCACCGTCCGAAATCTCCGGGTGATGGCGCAGGATCCAGGCGATGCCGTCGGGCTTGTCGGCGCGCTTCGAAACCGGCGTGTAGCGCGGCCCCTTCGTGCGGCGGATCTGGTCCGGGCCCTTGAGCATCTTGAGCGAATAATCGGGATTGTCCTGCCCCTTCGCAATCTCCTCCATCGTCAGTTCATGCGCACGAATCGGATCGCGTCCGGTGAGCTTGGTCGTGGCGGTATCGTCGGCGATCGCCTGGACCTCGAGGATGTGAAGGCCGCAGAATTCGGCGATCTGCTCGAACGCGAGGGAGGTGTTGTCGACCAGCCAGGAAGCGGTCGCATGCGGCATCAGCGGCTGGGCCACGATAGTCTCCAGAAATAGAAAGGGCCGCCCATCACGGGCGGCCGGCAGGGGGCTGACTTAGTCCCGCTTGCACCGCGAGGCAAGGATTTAAGCCGCCTCCTCCACATCCCCCAGCGGGATCAGCGCGTTGAGGAACTGGCGCGCGCTATTCTCCCAAGTGAAGCTGCGGCCGTATCTCGCACAGGCCGCGCGGTCCCGAGACAACGCATCGCCGATGGCGGTGGTCAGATCGTCGCTCATCGCCCCGGTTTCGGGCGTGACGATGTCGATCGGGCCCGTCACCGGATAGGCCGCGACCGGCACGCCGCACGCCAGCGCCTCGATCATCACGAGCCCGAACGTATCGGTGCGGCTGGGAAAGACGAATACGTCCGCCGCCGCATAGGCCGATGCGAGTTCCTCCCCGAACATCGGCCCCATGAACTTCGCGTCGGGATAGGCGGCCGCGAGCGACGCGCGCGATGGCCCGTCGCCCACCACTACCTTGGTCCCCGGGTGCGTGGTCTGGAGAAACGCCTCGAGGTTCTTCTCGACCGCCACGCGCCCGACATAGAGCTGGATCGGCCCCTTATACTCCGAAATCACCGGATGCTTCGCCTGCCCAGGCCGGTAAAGCTTCAAGTCGACGCCGCGCCCCCAATGCACCACCTGATCGAGCCCATGATCGATCAGCGACTGGCGGATCGACGGCGTCGAGGCGAGGATGCCGTAGCTCGGGCTGTGAAACCATTTGATGTAGCGCCAGATCCACTCCGCCGGCACGCCCGACCGCGCCGAGACATAGTCGGGGAACTGCGTGTGATAGGCAGTGGTGAAGGGCCGCTCGTTGCGCAGGCACCAGCGTCGCGCGGCGACGCACAGCGGGCCCTCGGTCGCCAGATGGATCGCGTGCGGGGCGAAATCCTGGATCATGTGCCCGACGCTCTTCACGCGCGTGATCGCCAGCCGGATCTCGGGATAGGTCGGCATCGGCAGCGAATAGAATTGGTCGGGCGAGATCACGAGCACCTTGTGCCCATGCGCCTCCAGCACCGCGCGAACCGATTGCAGCGTGCGGACGACGCCGTTGACCTGTGGCTCCCAGGCGTCGGTGACGATGGCGATGCGCACGGGTTCGTGCGCCGTCAGGCGGCCGCTCGCCGCACTTCCGGTGGCGTCTCTCTCGCTTTTATCTCGTCCGCCCAGTGCAGAATCTCCATGCGACCGTCGAAATGCTCCACCAGAGCGGTACAGCCTTCGACCCAGTCTCCATCATTATAATATTCTATGCCATGGATAGTACGCATGTCGGCGGCATGGATATGCCCCGCGACCACGCCGTCCACGCCGCGCGCACCCGCTGCCCTGGCCACCACTTCCTCGAACTTGGTGATGAACGCGACTGCGTTCTTCACCTTGGACTTGGCGTATTTCGACAGCGACCAATACGGTCGCCCCATCGCGCGCCGCACCCGGTTCATCATCCGGTTGAGTGCCATCGTCGCTTCGTAGGCGGCGTCGCCCAGATAGGCGAGCCAGCGGTGCGACAGCATCACTGCGTCGAATTCGTCGCCATGGATCACCAGCAGGCGGCGCCCGTCGGCGGTCTCGTGGATCGCGTGACGGCGGATCTCGACCCCGCCAAAGTTCATGCCGGTGAATTGGCGGAACATCTCGTCATGATTGCCGGGGATATAGACGATGCGGGCGCCGCGCTTCACACGCTTCATGATGCGGCGGACGATGTCGTTATGCGTGCTCGGCCAGTAGAACTTCTTCTTCAGCCGCCACCCGTCGATGATGTCGCCGACCAGATACAAAGTGTCGCTGTCGACATGATCGAGAAAGTCGATGAGCATCGCCGCGTTGCAGCCGCGGGTGCCGAGATGGACGTCGGAGATCCAGATCGTCCGATAGCGCTTGCGCACATCGACCTGTTTCTCGGGGATCGTCAACTGAGAAGAAGCGAATTCCGCCGGATCGAATCCGACCGGAAGCCTGGTAATCGTCGCCATGTCGCGAACCCCAGCATTGCCCTTGCCTGAGGGGCCTATGGCAGCGTTATGTTACAACTCGAATCGTGCGATTTCACACAGTTGCAACATTGGCGGAGCGTGATAGCGTCCGCGACACAGTCACCAAGGATGCGGGCCGATGCGGTTTTGGACGATGCTCGCCCTGCTGCTCGCTTTGGCGGCTACCGCGGTTCCGGCCAGCGCACAGGATCGGCTGTTCCACGTCACGAGGATGGAGGGTGAGCCGTTCGCGGGCTATGAGGCGAACATCCGGCTGGTCTTCGGCGAGGTGTATCGCGCCGACGTCCTGGCGAGTGTGATCGTCAAGCCTTCCTTCTCGCCCGAGATCGCAATCGGGCTTCGCGCGAAGGGCAACGGCTATGAGTTGTTCGCGCTCACGCCCAAGGAGATGATCTGGACCTATTCGACCATCGCATCGATGGAACGTGGCTCCCAGCATGTAATGAACGACAAGGGCGTGGACATCACCGCGCGCGAAATCGCCACGCTCAAGGCGACGGTGCCGGCCAGGCCACAGGATTTGCCGCTCCAGCGCTGCGCGATCGCGCTTCAGGCCGAACCCGCGCGGGCGATCCTCGCCGTCTGGGGAAAAATGCTCGGCGAAGTCCGAGCCGACGATCAGCCGGGTTTCGGAAACGATGGGACCAGCTACATCTTTTCGGTGCCCGGCGCGGAGGCCGAGGTCTGGGAACCGGAAAAATCCAGCCGCGTCGGTCTGTTCGTCACGCTCACCGAGGCGATGTACGCTTATTGCCGGTCGGGTGGGGACGGGCGGTTACGCCGTGTCTCTGAACTCGCCGCGAGTCTCGCAAAACCCTAGTCCTCCAGCGTCACGTGCCCCCGCTGCGCCGCGACCCGCGCCAGCCATGCCTGGACGTGCGGATAGAGCGAAAGCTGATACCCGCCCTCCTCACAGACATGCGTGTACGCATAGAGCGCGATGTCCGCGACGGTGAAGCGTCCGCCCGCGAACCAATCCCGCGTCACCAGATGCTCGTCCATCAGTTCGAGCGCGGCCAGCCCCGCCACGCGCTTGCCGGACAGGTTGACGCGCTGGACGTCGCTGAAATTCGCTTCGCCGATCCAGCCATACCAGAAGCGCAAGGTCGCGACGTTGGGCTCATGGTTATACTGCTCCCAGAACAGCCAGCGCATCATGTCGGCATGGTCAAACCGATCGGTGGGGATCAGCGTGCTGCCATGCGCGAGGTAGAGGCACGCCGCATTGCTCTCCGGCAGGAAGCGCTCCCCGACCTGGAGCGTCGGGATGCGCCCGTTCGCGTTGACGTTGGCCAGGAATTCGGGCGTCCGCGTCTCGCCGAGCATGATGTCGTACTCGCGCCGTTCCACGCGCAAGCCGACATGCGCGGCGGTCAGGCGGATCTTGTAGCAATTGCCCGAGCGGGCATATTCATGGAGCACCAGTCCGGCCATCGTCACCCTCCCTGCGGTGCAGCCCTCATGCCCGGGACCCAGCCCCCGTCCAATCGAAAGCGTGAGGCTATCGACAAGCTGGCCTTATGCGTCGTCGGCCTCATTCTCCAGTTTCCGCATCTTCGCCTCATGCGCGAACTGAAAGATCAGCCAGATGCCGAGCGCGACCGCGAATAGCCAGCCCCACACATAATTCCACCAGGGCAGCTGATACCCCGCGGTCAGGTCGCGCCCGGCAAGCGCGTTGATATTGGCGAGCTTGGCGTCGTCTACGGGCAAGATCTGGAGCCGCTTCCGGCTGATTGCATAGAGGACATAGCCCGGCTCCTGCTTATACGCGGCGAGCGGCAAAGCCAGCACCTCGAACGTGCGGAATTGCTTGCCGAGCGCGAGGCGCGTCGGCTCGAACGGCAGATCGGGGCGATTGACCGCGACCTGGAGCGCCTTGTTCTCGAGCCGGTAGCGGACATCGGGCGGGATCGCGGCGTCGGGCAGCTCGGCCACCTTCGCCACCGCCGTCGAATCCTTCATCCAGAAGCCGAACGGCGAGATGAAGCACGTCACGAAATAGACGGCCGCGATAAGGCCGAGCGCGATCATCCGAATCATGGATTAGTCCCCCAAACTCAGCGGGATCATATCAAGTCGCACGCCCGAATCCATGCGCTCAATCGATCAGGCCGAGATCTTCGCGGCGGCGGTCATTGCCGCGTTGCCACAGCCACCAGGCGCCGATCAGCCCAAGGATGAAAAGCCACCCCCAGATGTGGTTCCAGAAGGGAAAGAAGCCGTCCCTGGTGACGTCACGCCCATTGGCCTTGTTGATCACATCCCACGCACCGGGCTTGAGCTCGGAATAGAGCATGCCCCAATCATTCTTGACGTAGAGCACGGTGCCATATTCGCGCTTCCAGCCGAACGGCATGCCCAGAAAGCCCCATTCGCGGATCGAATAGCCGATCATCGGCTCGGTCATGTTGCCGTAGCTCGATGGCTCCAGCTGCGCGCCGGACAGACGTTGCGCGTTGGTCAGCGCGATCTCCACCCGGCTGCGACGGCGCTGCAAGTGAACCCCATATTCGTCGAGCACGCCAACCATGTCGCCCAGCTCGGGCGGGATCTTCACAGCCGAAAGATGCGCGATCACCGGAGGATCGCTCAGCACGATGAACCGGCCCGAAAAAAAGATCGAGCCCAGCAGCATCAGCGCCATTGCGGTCGCCGCCAGCCAGAACGGCAGATAATATTTCATGCGTCCCTCACCCCATGAGCAGGACGATCTTACCGATATGCTCCCCCGAATCCATCCGCGCGTGCGCGCCGGCCGCGTCCGAAAGCGGGAAGGTCGAATCGATGACGGGCTTGAGCCTGCCTTCCTCGACGAACGGCCAGACGGTGCGCGCGAGTTCGTCGGCGACCAGGCTCTTGAAGGTCGAATCGCGCGGGCGCAGTGTCGATCCGGTCAACGTCAGGCGGCGGCGCATGATCTCGAAGATCGGGATCGTCGCGGTCGCCCCACCCTGCACCGCGATCGAGACATGGCGCCCGTCATCGGCGAGGCACTGGAGGTTGCGGGGCACATAATCGCCGCCGACCATGTCGAGCACGACATTGACGCCCCTGCCCCCGGTGAACGCCTTGACCTGCTCTACGAAATCCCCGGTCTTGTAGTTGATCGCATGGTCCGCGCCATGCGCGACCGCGGCGGCGCATTTCTCGTCCGATCCCGCAGTGACGATCACGTCGATTCCGAACAAATTGCACAGGCTGATCGCCATCGTGCCGATGCCGCTGGTGCCGCCATGGACCAGCACGGTCTCGCCCTCCGACGCCCAGCCGCGCTCGAACACATTGGTCCACACCGTAAACAGCGTCTCGGGCAGTGCCGCCGCCTCGATCATGGTCAGCGCCTCGGGCACCGGCAGGCACTGGCCTGCCGCGACCGCGACATATTCGGCATAGCCGCCGCCCGCGAGCAGCGCGCAGACCGGCTGGCCAATCAGTTCGCGCGGCACATCCTCGCCCGCCGCGACAATTTCGCCCGATACTTCGAGTCCCGGGATCGAGGGCGCGCCCGGCGGCGGCGGATAGAAGCCCATGCGCTGGAGCACATCCGGCCGATTCGCCCCCGCTGCCACGACTCGGATCAGCACTTCGCCAGGACCGGGCACCGGCACCGGGCGCTGGACCAGCACCAGGACGTCGGGCCCGCCCGGCTTATCGGGATCGATCGCGAGCATCGTTTCGGGAAGCGCCATATGCCTGACTTCCAACGCCAATCGCGGCAGGTCAAGCGCGCGAAATCCAATAGCGGCCGCGCATGGTGGAAAGCGCGCGCCGCCGGGCGTATGGTCGCAGCATGACCCTTTGCCGTTCCGCCATGCTCCCGCTCCTGCTGCTTAGCGCCTGCGGGCCCGGCCATGCGGTTTCCGAACTGGCGCCCAAAGCCGCATCGCCCGAACAAATCGTACTGCTTCGCGATGCCGTCGCGGCCGAGCAGAACGCATGCATCAATGTGGTGACCCGCGATCCGCATGGCCTGCCCTTCGCATCGGCAAAGGTCTGGATCGTCGATACGACCGCCAAGACCGGCGGCCGCTTCATCTATGCGAGCGATCCCGGCTTTCAGGAAATGTCGGCGCGCCACGAGCGTGCAGCCGAGGCACATTCCGGCGCGATCCGCCTTGCCGCGATCCCGCCGGGCGCGGGCAGCAGCTTCGTGGAGCCCGGCGCCGCGCCCCAATCTTGCGGCACCATCACTACTTTTTACACGCCGATGATCGACGGCGACATGGCGTTCGTTACGGTGGAGACATCGAATCGCACGCGATTGCTGTCGAGCGGCGTCACCGTCTTCGCCCGGCGCGGCGGTGCGTGGCAGGTGATCGCAAGCAATCACGAACTCGAAGGCCCGATCATCTGATTAGGTAATAGCCCGATTGGGTTCGCTCCGCATTGACACCCGGGGCGCCGCGTCGGAAACTGACCGCACGATGGACGCCGACGAAAATCTTCCGCGTCGCAAGGACGATCTGCCGGTCCAATTGGGCAAGCAGGACCTCGACCCCTTCTCGGTCGAGGAGCTGGAGGAGCGCATCGCGCTGCTCGAAGCCGAGATCGTCCGGACAAAAACGCGAATGCAACGCGCCGTTAACCATCGCGCAAGCGCCGACGCCCTATTCAAGCGATGAGCGTTGCACCGGAGACGAGTGGCAGGCCCACAAACCTCCGGCGCTGGACCGCGACGCTTGATGCGGGGCCTGACTCTTCCGACATAGGGGAAGCGGGCCGCGTCTCTGATGGCCCGCCTGGAGTATCCTGAATGCCTTCATTTGCCTCCGCGCTCGAATCCACGCTTCACAAGGCCCTCGAAGCCGCGTCCTCGCGCCGCCACGAATATGCGACGCTCGAACATCTGCTGCTCGCGCTGATCGACGATGAACATGCGTCGAAGGTGATGAGCGCGTGCGGCGTCGATCTCGAGGAGATCAAGAACACCGTCGCGCATTATCTCGACACCGAACTCGAAGCGCTCAAGGTCGACGCGGCGACCGATCCCTCGCCCACCAGCGGCTTCCAGCGCGTCGTCCAGCGCGCGATCCTGCACGTCCAGTCCTCGGGCCGCGACGAAGTCACCGGCGCAAACGTTCTCGTCGCGCTGTTCAGCGAGCGCGAAAGCTATGCGGTTTATTTCCTCCAGCAGCAGGACATGAGCCGCCTCGATGCGGTCAGCTTCATCTCCCACGGCGTCGGCAAGGGTTCGGCGAGCCCGAGCGAAATCTCAACTCCCAAGGGCGCCGACGAAGACAAGAGCACCAAGTCCGAAACCAAATCGGGCAAGGGCGAGTCTGCGCTCAAGCAGTTCACCGTCGATCTCAACGAGAAGGCCAAGGCCGGCAAGGTCGATCCGCTGATCGGGCGCGGTCCCGAAGTCGACCGCACCGTCCAGATCCTGTGCCGCCGCTCGAAGAACAATCCGCTCTATGTGGGCGATCCCGGCGTCGGCAAGACCGCGATCGCCGAGGGGCTCGCGCGCAAGATCGTCGAGGGCGACGTGCCCGAAGTGCTGCTGCCGGCGGTCATTTATTCGCTCGACATGGGCGCGCTGCTCGCCGGCACCCGCTATCGCGGCGATTTCGAGGAGCGGCTGAAGCAGGTCGTCAACGAACTCGAAAAGCTGCCCGACGCGATCCTGTTCATCGACGAAATCCACACCGTCATCGGCGCGGGCGCGACGAGCGGCGGCGCGATGGATGCATCGAACCTGCTCAAGCCGGCGCTTTCGGGCGGCACGATCCGCTGCATCGGTTCGACAACCTACAAGGAATTCCGCAATCACTTCGAGAAGGACCGGGCACTGCTCCGGCGCTTCCAGAAGATCGACGTCAACGAGCCCACGGTCGAAGATACGATCAAGATCATCGCCGGGCTGCGCTCGGCGTTCGAGGGGCATCATCACGTCAAATACACGCCCGACGCGATCAAGGCGGCGGTGGAGTTGAGCGCGCGCTACATCAACGACCGCAAGCTGCCCGACAAGGCGATCGACGTGATCGACGAGGTTGGCGCGATGCAGATGCTGGTGCCGCCGAGCCGCCGCAAGAAAGTGATCACCACGCGCGAGATCGAGCAAGTCATCGCGACGATGGCGCGCATCCCGCCGAAATCGGTCTCGACCGACGATACGCGGACGCTCGCCAATCTCGAGACCGACCTCAAGCGCGTCGTGTTTGGCCAGGACAAGGCGATCGAAGTCCTGTCCTCTGCGATCAAGCTCAGCCGCGCGGGCCTGCGCGAGCCCGAAAAGCCGATCGGCAACTATCTCTTCTCGGGGCCTACCGGCGTCGGCAAGACCGAAGTCGCCAAGCAACTCGCCGAATTGCTGGGCATCCCGCTCCAGCGCTTCGACATGAGCGAATATATGGAGAAGCATTCGATCAGCCGCCTGATCGGTGCCCCTCCGGGCTATGTCGGTTACGATCAGGGCGGCCTCCTCACCGATGCCGTCGATCAACAACCCCATTCGGTGTTGCTGCTCGACGAGATCGAAAAGGCGCATCCGGACCTGTTCAACATCCTGTTGCAGGTGATGGACAATGGCCGGCTGACCGACCACCACGGCAAGACCGTCGATTTCCGCAACACGATCCTGATCATGACCACCAATGCCGGTGCGTCGGACATGGCGCGCGAATCGATCGGCTTCGGCGCGAGCAGCCGCGAGGATGTGCAGGAAGAGGCCGTGACCAAGCTGTTCACGCCTGAATTCCGCAACCGCCTCGATGCGATCGTGCCGTTCGGTTACCTGCCGCCGGAGATCGTCGCGCGGGTGGTGGACAAGTTCATCCTCCAGCTCGAACTTCAGCTGGCCGACCGCAACGTCCATATCCAGCTCGACGACGAATCGAAGGCGTGGCTCACCGAGCGCGGCTACGACAAGCTCTATGGCGCGCGGCCGATGGGCCGCCTGATCCAGGAGAAGGTCAAGCAGCCGCTCGCCGAGGAGCTGCTGTTCGGCAAGCTCCTCCATGGCGGCGAAGTGGTCGTGAAGCTCAAGGACAATGCGCTGGCGTTCGAAATCACGCCGGCCGCGCCCAAGCCCAAAAAGGGCGGCGGCAAGAAGAAGGTCAGCGCGAAGGCGAAATAATCGCCTGACCTGAAAACAAGACGGGCCGGGATGCGAATCCCGGCCCGTTCTCTATCGGACCGAATGCTCCAGCAGCGCGCTGGAGAGCTTCTCCCACTGCTTGAAGCCATAAAGTTCGGGCAGCTCGATTCCGATGATCGGATCGCTCGCGGATGCGATCCGCTGCGGCGAAACGGGGGTGCCGGAAAGCGCGCAATGGAAGACGACGACCGCGGGCTTCAGCAGATTCGCTTCAGATTCGTCGAGTACGACGGCCAATCGGTTGCTGGTCAGGCGGACGAGCGAGCCGGTGGGGAACGCCCCCATCGTCCGCACGAACGACGCCAGGATCTTCTGGTCGAACTGGCCGCCCATCCGACGCATCCGCTCGATCGCCTGAGCGGGCGCGAGCCGGCCCACATCGCCCGGCGGGCAGGTCAATTCGTCATAAACGTCGCAGATCGCCGCCATGCGGATCGCGGTTCCGATGTCATCGCCGCTCAGCCCGAAAGGATAGCCACTGCCGTCGAGCCGCTCATTATGATGCAGCGCGATATCGAGCACCACGCCGGGCAGATCGTCCGCCTCGCTCAGGGCCGAATGACCGCGCGCGGCGTGCGCTCGCATGATCTCGGGATCCAGCGGCACGGGCCGCCCGTCCTCGTCCAGCGACAGCGGCGGCGCAAACGCCTCGCCGATATCGTGAAGCAACCCGGCAAGGCCCAGATCACGGGTCGTTTCGAGATTATAGTTCAGCTCCTGCGCCAGCGCGACCATCAGCCCGCACACGGCGATCGCGTGGAGATAGCCGTGCTGGTCCGCGGCCTTGATGCGCAGGATGCCGGGCAACGCGGTTGAACTGCGCGACACCGACGCCATGACCGCATCGACGATCGGCGCGACCTTGGCGGGATCGACCTTGCCGCCGCCCCGGACATCCGCGAACGCCTCTTCGATCACGCGCTTCGCCACCGCCACCACGCTCTGCGCCCGCGCCCGTTCCTCGGCGTGCGTGCCGCGCTTGGCGCGAAGATGCAGCGGGTTGGCCTGGCCGAAACCGCCTTGCCGGGGCGAAGCCGCCCGCACGGGCGCGGACGCTGAGGGATCGCGCCAGTCGCCGGTATCCAGGTTTCCCTGATACACGCGGCTACCGGCATCGGCTTTCTTGATGGGACGCTCGAACATCCTGGATCGTCTGGTCGAGACCCATGAAGGTTCGGTAAAAAATCCTCTCTCGCGCGATAGTTTGAGCGGTTTCGATCAGCTTGCTGCCTTCCGCCGGAACGGAATGCCGGTGGTCGTATAGGTCAGCGCGCGCCACAGCCATTCGACCGGGCCGTACTGAAAGCGGCCGAGCCACCACGCCGCCGCGCCCAGCTGAATCGCAACCGCGCCGATGCCGACGCCCAGCCGCGTCGCCTGGCTCCAATCGTCCCACAGCCCCAGCCCGAAGCTGTAGAACACCGGCACGAAGACCAGGCTCTGGAGCAGATAGAGCGTCAGCGTTAGCCGCCCGATCGCCGCCAGCGGATGGATCAGCACGCGCCCCGCGCCCAGATAGACGGCGCACAGGATCAGCGCCCAGCTCGTCATTCCCGCAAGTTCGAACCAGCTGCCAAGGATATAGCCCAGCTCACGCCCCGCCGCCGCGCCATGCGCCGCCGCGAACCAGCCCGTCAGCCCATCACGGACGAAATAGAGGACCAATGCGGCCCCCAGCGCCAGCCCCAGCCCGGCCCAGCGCCCACTCGTGAAATCGCCAAGCCGCGAGAAGAAGCCGGTCCGACCCAGCACCATACCGGTCAGATAGAGCCCCATGATCTGCATCACCCGACCGCTCTCGACCATGAACCACCATTTCGACCATTGCCCGCCCCACAGATTGACCTGGAGCGTCTGGGCGAGATCGCCGCCGGTATAGATGTCCATCCCCGGATCCTGGTAATGGAGCGGCATCTGGCTCGCCCATGCCGCGCCGTTCGCCGCCGCGATCAGCTGGATCCACAGCAAAGGCTGGGCGAGGAAAAGGACCGCGCAGGCGATCAGCACGCGGTTGTTCTTCACACGGTGGAACAACAGCAGCAGGAAGCCCATCGCCGACAGCAGCTGGATGATGTCGCCGCGATAAACCAGCGCGTGGAGGAAGCCGATCGCGAACAGGATGATCAGCCGCCATGCGAAGCGCGCGGTGAAATCCTGGCCTTTCCGCGCCGCGCGCTCCATCAAAATGTAAAAGCTGAAGCCGAAGCAGAGCGCGAGCAGCGAGAAACTCTTGCCCATGAAGAGCAGATAGATGGTGTCGCCGAGCGGTCCGCCGTCCGGCCGCTTCCAGTAGAGCTCATAGCTTTCGATCATATGGACCAGGAACAGCCCGGTGAGCGCGAAGCCGCGCAGCATGTCCACCACCTCGAGCCGCGATCCCAGATCGCGCGCGCCCTCCTGTTCCGCCTCCATGCTTCCCCCTCCGTTAATTCACATCGTCGTTTACGCCTTGTTTGGCATCTAACATCTAGAAAAGGCGGATGTCGCGCGCGATCGTTTCACTGCTGACCCTTATCTCCGCCTGCCTCGGCATCGCGCTGTCGCTGGCCGCGACTCCGGCGCATGCGCAGGCCGGGATGGCGGGCCGCGAGCTCAAGGTCTGCGTGCTGCGCGACACCGGCGGGATGAATGCCGCGGAGCTGATCCAGCACCCCGAACGCTTCGACTGCACCACGCCCCAGCACCGATTGGGCGCGGGCGATTTCTGGATCGTATCGGAAGGAATCAACCAGAGATCGCGCCCCCGCGCGCCCCTCAACGCGCGCGTCGCCAGCCTGTGGCAGGACGAGCTGAGCTTCTACACGCTCTATACCGACGGCAAGCTCGTCTCGACCACCACCGGCTCGCGCGGTGTCACGCCCTGGCTTCAGCTCGGCGCGATCGTCGAGAACCCCATTCCCCCATCGCGCGCGGAGATCGTGCGGCTGATGTGGCATGTGAAGGGATCGGCGAGCGTGCGCGGCATCCTGCTCGGCGCCCGGCTCGCGACCGGGAAGGAAAGCGGTCACGCCAATCTGGTGATGGCGGCGATGTATGCGGCGTTTTGGGGGATGTGCATCGCGCTGGTCTGCTACAATCTGGCGCTCTGGGCCGCGCTCAAACACCGCTTCCAGCTCTGGTATTGCGGCATGACCGCGGGACTGCTGCTCTATGCCTTCTCCAGCTCGGGCGCGCTCGCCTGGGCCTGGCCGGAGATCGCGAACAACGACCGGCTGCGGATCAATTACCTGACGCTCGGGCTGATGGGCGGCGCGGCGCTGATGTTCGCGCGGAGCTTTTTCGAAGAGCGCGTCTATGCCGGCTGGCTGGGGAAGCTGGCGACCGGCGTCGCGATGATGATGGCAGGCGCGGGCATCTTCGTCTTCCTGACCGCCCCGGTCGCGGTGCGCGTCGCCGATACGATCTTCACCAGCGTCTTCGTCGCGCTCAGCGCCGTGGTGGTGCCGACTCTGTGGCGCGCCTATCGTCTCCGCAGCAATTATCTGTGGCTGTTCGCCATCGCCTGGGGCGCGCCGATCCTCACCGCGGTGCTGCGCACGCTGAGCAACCTGCACGTGCTGCCGTGGAATTTTTGGCTCGATAACTCGACGATGCTGTCGATGTCGGCCGAAGCGTTGCTGTCGAGCCTCGCCATCGCCTATCGCATTCGCCTGCTCTCGATCGAGCGTGACCAGGCCGTGACCGGCGAGGAGATCGCCCGCCGCCTCGCCGACACCGATCCGCTCACCGGGCTGCTCAACCGCCGCGCCTTCCTCGAACAGGCGATCGGGCGCGAGGGGCATCAGGCGCTCCACATCGCCGATCTCGATCATTTCAAGAGCGTCAACGACACGCTGGGCCATGACGGCGGTGACGAAGTGCTGCGGGTCTTCGCCCGAATGCTGCGTGCCGCCACCCCCGCGACGGCGCTGATCTCACGGATCGGCGGTGAGGAATTCGCAATCCTCACGCGCATCGACGAGCCGATCGAGCCCGAGCGCATCCTCGCCAAGCTGCGTGCGGCGCGGATGCCGTTCGACATGCAGGTGACCGCGAGCATCGGCAGCTGCACCGGCCCGCTGACCACCGAGCCGGAGTGGAAAGCGATCTATCGCGGCGCGGACAAGGCGCTGTTCCAGGCCAAGTCCGCCGGCCGCGACCGCGCCCGCGCCGCGCCCGTCCGCGAGGCCGCCTGATTTGCTTGCCCGCCCGGTTGCGCGGGCCTATTCGTGGTGAATGGACCGGCGTCGTTTCAGGATCGGAATCGCGGCATTGGCGGCGCTCGCGCTGTTCGCCATCGCCTCGCCGCATCACCGCGCCGACATCCGGTTCCTCACGCACGACCAGGGCGATCATAATCCCCGCAGGCTCCAGGCCGCGGTCGATATCGGCATCGTCGCCGTATCGGTGGTGATCACATGGACGCAGAAGCTCACCCGGTAGCTTGCGCGGGCGCGGCCCGCTGCTTAGGCCAATATCGATGAGCGATCCCGAACAGATCTGGCGCACCGCCTTCCGGCATCCGGGCGAATGGGACCGGGCGTTTCCGCCGCAATCGATGGTCGATCTGTTCGAGGCGAGCGCCACCGCGCACCCGGCCGCGCCGCTGATCGATTTCATGGGGCGGAAGTACAGCTATGGCGAGACGCTCGACGGCGCCGATCGCGTCGCGCACGGGCTGAAGGAACTGGGCTATGGCCCCGGGGACCGGATCGGGCTCTTCCTCCCGAACGTGCCGCATTATGTCGCGGCTTATTACGGCATCCTCAAGCTTGGCGCGGTCGCGGTCAATTTCTCGCCGCTCTACGCGGTCGACGAACTCCGCGCGCAGGTCGAGGATTCGGGGACGAAACTGCTGTTCACGCTTTCGGCCAGCGCCTTGCTGCCGACCGCGCTCAGGGTGCTGGACGGCAGCACGCTCGAGCGGCTGGTGGTGGGATCGGTCGCGGGGGCGCTGCCCAGCGCCAAATCCTTCTTCTACCGGCTGTTCAAGCGCAAGGAAGTCACGTCTCGCCCCGCCGACCCGCGCATCCTCGCCTTCTCCGCGCTGATCCATAATGACGGCAGCGCCGATCATCCGAAGATCGATCCGGAGAAGGATCTGGCGCTGATCCAGTACACCGGCGGCACCACGGGCACGCCCAAGGGCGCGATGCTGAGCCACCAGAATCTCTCGGCCAACGCCCGCCAGACAGCGTTGCTCGATCCGGACATGGGCAAGGCCACCGACAGCGTCCTCGGCGTGCTGCCGATGTTCCACGTATTCGCCAATACCTGCGTGCTCAACCGCACCGTGCTGGCCGGCGGCGAGATCGTGATGCTGCCGCGCTTCAACGCCAAGCAGGCGCTGGCTGCGCTCCGCCGCACCCGCGCCCGCGCGCTGCCCGGGGTGCCGACCATGTTCCAGGCTTTGCTCGACTGCGCCGACATGACCGCCGACAGCTTTTCCTCGGTTCGTTTCTGCATCTCGGGCGGCGCTCCGCTCCCCGAGGCGCTCAAGACCAGCTTCGAGGCGCTGACCGGATCGCGGCTGATCGAAGGTTACGGCCTGTCCGAAAGCTCGGGCGTGGTCTCGGCCAATCCCTATGACGGGCTCAACAAGCCGGGGACGATCGGCCAGCCGCTGGCGGGCACCCGCGTGAGGCTGGTCGACAAGGAAGACCCGTCAAAGCCCCCGCCCGAGGGCGAGCCCGGCGAGTTGCTCGTGTGCGGGCCACAGATCATGCGCGGGTACTGGAACCGCCCCGATGCCGATGCCGGCGTGTTCGTGACAGACGCCGCCGGCGACCGCTGGCTACGCACCGGCGACGTCGCGACGATCGACGCCGATGGTTATATCCGCATCGTCGACCGGCTGAAGGACATGATCGCGGTCGGCGGATTCAAGGTCTTTCCGAGCCAGATCGAGGAAGTGCTCTACCGCAACCCCGCAGTGAAGGAGGCGCTCGTGATCGGGCTGCCCGACGCCTATCACGGCGAGCTTCCCCACGCCTTCGTCACGCTCAACGAAGGCGAAACCGCGACCGGGGCGGAACTGTCGCAATGGCTCAACGCCCGGCTGGGCAAGCACGAGCGCGTCGCCGAAATCGTGGTGCGCGAAAGCCTGCCCAAGACGATGATCGGCAAGCTCAGCCGCAAGGATTTGCTGGCCGAGGTTTCGCCCAAATAATATTGGCGAGGTTGCAATCCCCCGGCCCCCTGCCGCATAGGCTGAGCCATGGCAGACGACACCGGCATCGCGGCACTTTCGTTCGAGGAAGCGCTCAAGGAACTCGAGCGGATCGTCGGGCGGCTCGAGAGCGGCGAGGCCGCGCTCCAGGAAGCGATCGACCTGTACGAACGCGGCGACCAGCTGCGCAAGCAATGCGCCGCGCGGCTCGATGCGGCGCAGGCGCGGATCGAGGCGATCCGGCTCGATGCCGAAGGGCGGCCCGCGGGCACCGCCCCCTTCGCCGCGGGCTGAGCTGACCGGGATGGCGCATGCGAGCCTCGCGCTCCAGGCCGCGCTCAAGCAGGTGTCGTCGGAGATCGATCACCAGTTCGACCTGCAGCTCGCCCTCCCCGACGATCCCCGCGAAGGCCTGTATCGCGCGATGCGCCACGCCGCGATCGGCGGTGGCAAGCGGCTCCGCCCGCTGCTCGTCTTCGCCACCGCGCGGCTGTTCGGCGTCGACAAGACCTGCACCGCGCGCGTCGCCACCGCGGTCGAATGCATTCATGTCTATTCGCTGATCCATGACGATCTTCCGGCGATGGACGATGACGATGTCCGCCGGGGCAAGCCTACCGTCCACCGCGCCTTCGACGAAGCGACCGCCATCCTTGCCGGCGACAGTCTCCACGCATTGGCCTTCGAAGTGCTGGGGCATGAGGCGACCCATCCCGATCCCTATGTCCGCATCGAACTGACCTATGAGCTGGCCCGCGCCGCCGGCCCATCGGGCATGGCGGGCGGACAGATGATGGACCTTGAGGCCGAGAAGGCGAGCTTCGACTTGCCGACGGTCACGCGGCTACAGGCGATGAAGACCGGGGCGCTGATCGCCTGCGCGGTCGAAATGGGCGCGATCCTCGGCCGTGTCTCGCCCGAGGGCCGCACGGGGCTGCGCGGCTATGCCCGCGATGTCGGCCTTGCCTTCCAGATCGCCGACGACATCCTCGACGCCGAGGGCGACGAGGAAGCGGCGGGCAAGAAGCTGCGCAAGGACGGCGCGCGCGGCAAGGAGACCTTCCTCAGCCTGCTCGGGCTCGACCGCGCCCGGGCGCAGGCCGAAATGCTGGTCGATCAGGCGATCGCGCACCTTCACGCCTATGGCCCGGAGGCCGATCTGCTGCGCGACATCGCCCGCTTCACGCTGGAACGCGACCGCTGATGACGCCGCTGCGGTGGACGGCGCTGGTGCTGATCGCCGCGACCGGGATCGCGATCGCGGCATGGCTGGTCGCGATCCATTGGCGGCCGTCCGAGGCCAGCTATCCGCGCCAGGGCATCGACGTGTCGCGGCGCCAGGGCATGATCGACTGGCCCGCGGTCGCCCGCCAGCGCCAGGTCGATTTCGCCTATATCAAGGCAAGCGAAGGCGCGGACCTGCGCGATCCGATGTTCGGCGTGAACTGGCAGGGTGCGGGCGCGGCGGGGATCGCGCGCGGCGCCTATCACTTCTTCTCGCTGTGCAAGCCGGGCGACGTCCAGGCGGCCAACTTCATCGCGGCGGTCCCCGGTGACGGCAACATGCTCGCCCCCGCGGTCGATCTCGAATTCGGCGGCAATTGCGCCGAGCGGCCCGAGCCCGAGGCGCTCTATGTCGAACTGATGGTCTTCATCCGCGCGGTCGAGCTGCGTTACCGCCAGCCCGTGGTCCTCTACCTCACCCGCGAGTTCGACGCGGGGTACGGGATCAGCACCCGGATCCACCGGCGGCTGTGGCTGCGCAGCATCTTCCGGGAGCCCAAATGGGGCGCCCGGCCTTGGGCGATGTGGCAGGCGTCGAGCTTCCACACCGTCCCCGGCATCGAAGGCCGGGTCGACTGGAACGTGTCGCGGCCCTAGAACTTCCTCATCTGGCAATCGAGACCCACTTCATGACCACCCGCATCGGCGTCTATCCCGGCACTTTCGATCCGATCACGCTCGGCCATATGGATATCATCCGGCGCGGCGCGAAGCTGGTCGACCGGCTGGTGATCGGCGTGACCACCAACCCTTCCAAGAACCCGATGTTCAGCGTCGAGGAGCGGATGGCGATGGTCACCCGCGAAACCGCGGCGATCGATGGCGTGCAGGTGGTCGGCTTCGATTCGCTGCTGATGGACTTCGCCGAACGTGAGGGCGCGAGCATGATCGTGCGCGGGCTGCGCGCGGTGGCGGATTTCGAATATGAATATCAGATGGCGGGGATGAACCAGCAGCTCAACGACCGGATCGAGACGGTCTTCCTGATGGCCGATGTCTCGCTCCAGCCGATCGCGAGCAAGCTGGTCAAGGAGATCGCCCTCTATGGCGGGGCGATCCACCGTTTCGTGCCGCCCCGGGTCGAGGCCGAAGTCGCGCGGCGGGTGTCCGAGATCGGGCGCAAAGGCGCTTAGCAAGGCTTTGCGGCGGCGCGGCTTTGCTTTAGACCGCGCTCAAATTCCCGATTGCACGCGAGTGGAGAGTCGATGCGTTTCGTTGCCCTGATGGCCGCCATGGCCGCCACCCTGATCGCCGTTCCCGCCGCCGCCCAGAAGGGCAAGCCCGAACCCGCCACTCCCTTCGCCGTCGATCGCGTCTCCGCGCCGATCACGGCCAGGCCCGCCGCGCTGACAGTCGCGCCCGATCCCGAGAATACCTGGGTGCTCGATCTCTCCTCGGGTGGCCGCGTTCTCATCCGCCTCCGCCCGGATGTCGCGCCGCAGATGGTCGAGCGGATCAAGACGCTGACGCGCCAGCATTTCTATGACGGGCTGCCCTTTCACCGCGTGAACGACGCCCCCGAATCGATGGCCCAATCGGGCGATCCCAAGGGCAACGGCACCGGCGGCTCCACCCTGCCCGACGTGCCCGCCGAATTCAGCCGCCTGCCGCATGTGCGCGGCACCGTGTCGGCGGCGCGCAAGGGCGCCCGCGAAAACGCCACTGCCGAAGAGCGCAAGGCAGCCGAGGACAGTGCGAACAGCCAGTTCTTCATCATGTTCAGCCCGCATCTGACCTTCGACCAGAATTACACGGTGTTCGGCCGCGTCGTCGGGGGCATGGAATGGGTCGACAAGATCCAGCGCGGCGAACCGCCTCGGAACCCCACCCGCATCGTCCACGCCTATATCCTGTCGGATAATCCTCCGGCCTATCAGGCCGCGAGCACCGCAGTCGCGCTGCCGGCGGGCGAAGAGGAAGTGACGCTGCCCGGCGCGGCACCGCCCAAGCAGTAAGATTGGAGACGGGCCGGTGGACGTCGGCCTTTTCGGTTTTGACCTTCCCGCCGAGCGCATCGCGCTGCGGCCGGCGACCCCGCGTGATTCGGCGCGACTGCTGGTGCTCGATGGCGCCGGCACGCGCGACGCTTTGGTCTCGGACCTGCCCGGACTGCTCCGCGCCGGCGACTGCCTGGTGTTCAACGATACCCGGGTGATCCCCGCCCAACTCGAAGGAACCCGAGGCGAGGCGAAGATCGGCGCGACGCTCCACAAGCGCGAAGGCCCGCGACGCTGGCGCGCGTTCATCCGCAACGCCAAGCGGCTGCGCGACGGCGATGCCGTGGATTTCGGCGCGGGCGTTTCCGCCATCGCCAGCGACCGCGCCGAGGATGGCAGCTTCGCGCTCGATTTCGCCGGGGAAGAGCCGGTCGAACTGCTGCTCGATCGCTGCGGGCGGATGCCGCTGCCCCCCTATATCGCCTCGAAGCGCGCTTTGGATGCGCGCGACGCCGAGGATTACCAGACGATGTTCGCGAGCGACCCCGGCGCGGTCGCCGCGCCTACGGCGGCGCTCCACTTCACCCCCGGACTCATCGAATCGCTCCAGGCCGCTGGAATCGCGCACACCACGCTGACGCTCCATGTCGGCGCGGGGACGTTCCTGCCGGTCAAGGCCGAGGATACCGACGACCACCGGATGCACGCCGAATGGGGCCGCATCGACGCCGCCACCGCCGCGCGGCTCAACGCGGTGCGCGCGAATGGCGGGCGCGTGATCGCGGTCGGCACCACCAGCCTGCGCCTGATCGAAAGCGCCACCGGGCCGGACGGCATGATCCGCCCGTTCGAGGGCGACACCGCGATCTTCATCACTCCGGGCTATCGCTTCAACGGCATCGACGGACTGCTCACCAACTTCCACTTGCCGCGCTCAACCCTGTTCATGCTGGTGAGCGCGCTGATGGGGCTTGATCGGATGAAAGCGGCGTACCGCCATGCCATCGACACAAACTACCGCTTCTACAGCTATGGCGATGCGAGCCTGTTGCTGCCGTGACCCGAGGAATGCCGATGCGCCTGTTGTCTGTCCTGCTCGCGAGCCTGATCGCCGTCCCTGCCTACGCGCAGACCGAGCCGCCCCCACCGACGCCGCCGGGCCAGGCGCCCGCCCAGCCCGCCGCCAATCTGATCGTCGATCCGGTCGGCATGATGATCGCCGGGTTCGATGGCGACCAGGACGGGCGCGTTACCCGCGCCGAATTCGATGCGGGCGTCCGCCGCAGCTTCGAGCTGGCCGACACCCAGCATCGCGGCTTCCTTGGCTATATCGGCTTTTCGGACTGGGCCGAGACCTGGCTGGGGAGCCGCAACGCGCTGCCCAGCCCGTTCGAAGTCGATGCGGACGGCGACAATCGCATCACTTTGCCCGAACTGACCGACCGGTTCGATCTGTTCTTCACGCGCTTCGATGTGAACAAGGATGGCGTCATTGTCCGTTCCGAGCTGGTGCGGGTGGGCCCGCCCCAGATGATCCGCTTCGACGGCCGCCGCCGCCGGCAGCAACAGGATCAATAAGCGCGCAATGTCCTAGCATCACACGTCCCTACCCCGCTAAGACACCGGCAATGGCCGCGCATCACCACGACCACGCCCCCGCCGATTTCGGCCGCGCCTTTGCGATCGGGACGGCGCTCAACCTCGGAT
>Ga0164241_10001495_pt1 | contig 28524 bp, 17 predicted proteins | sample OricomyardsoilBY_FD_108780 | JGI IMG/M metagenome (GOLD analysis project Ga0164241, IMG submission 108780) | Backyard soil microbial communities from Emeryville, California, USA - Original compost - Back yard soil (BY) | ecosystem: Environmental > Terrestrial > Soil > Unclassified | place: USA... | reverse complement strand
CGTTTTGGGAGGATACCCTGAATTGAACAAGGATATACTATGCCACAAATAGTTGTTTTACCTTTAAACTATATCCACCTATATCTTTATAGGTAAAAAAATTAAAGGTTAAAAATATAAAGTTTAAATAAAACCCAAATATATTATATAAAATAAATCAAAATTTATTTCGAGAAAAAATATTATGAGAAATAAATGAGTTGAACACTTAACCATTCGCGTGTAAAACGACTGCTCTACCAATTAAGCTAATTTCCCTATATAATGCGCGGGTTGAGGGTTCGCACCCCAATCTTTTGGTCATGAGCCAAAAATGTTAACTATTACACTAACCCGCGTACAACCCAGGAGAGACTTGAACTCTCGTTTTAACAGTGAAAAGGTTATGTCTTAACCATCTTGACCACTGGGTCTAAGCCCGGTGTAAGTATTGCACTTACTTCCACCGATTACAAAACGGTAGCATTACTTTTATGCTAACCAGGCCTCTTTAAATTTTTATAATTTAATTTTATAGTTTTTTAATTAAATTAGTACTTTATGCCTAAAAACCTCCTGATCCGTACAACTAAAGCCTATGTTACAATAAAGAAAAAATATTGCATTTGTAATGTTCTATTACATTTAGAAGAGTATAATAAAGTAAGTTTCGCGCTTATAGGCTTTCAGCGCTTCTCTTTAATTGACGTGGCTTTCTTGCCGTGCCTATTAAATTTAAACCTATTTAATTAAAATAGTTTTTTAATAAACAACATGTAAACTATAGGTCAACATACCCAATTCCTCTCGTACAAAGGGGCTATCTTTATTTTACTCAAACTTCCTCTAGAAGATAGAAACCATACTGTCTCACGACGTATTAAACCCAACTCATGTAACTCTTTAATCGACGAACAGTCGAACCCTTCATGATTCCTGCGTTCATGTGGATGAGCTAAGCCGACATCGAGGTGCCAAACCGCGCACTCAATTTGTACTCTCTTGCGCTCATTAGCCTGTTCAATTTGTTTACAGAAAAATAATTTTTTTTGTTGGCTTGTAGCCATCCATATTTTACAATATGGTTCAGACTATGTTTTCATTTATATATATTTTTTTTTGTTAATCTTTTTTAATATCCACTCACTCAACCTTTTAGGCCAAATGAACCTATATTAGTTTTACTATTTAATTTTGTGTATTGTAAATTTGAATTTAAATTACCTTTTAATAAAATAGAAGATAAACAACCTAAACTTGAATCTATATTTCATAAATTACCTTTATATTTTTTTTTTGATATAGATCTTGAAGCAGTATGTCTTTTAGTTAATCTACCTGATGCCTCTAATCTAAACCCAGTTATATGTTTGTATTTAAGATTATTAATAATATATTTATTCAAGTTTTTTTTTGTTTTTAAATTAAAAAGATTTACAGGATTACCTTTAAATACTTTTCTTTTTATTTTTATTTTATTTTGTAAATTTGTAATTAAATTTAACAATTTACCTCTTTTTCTTTTAATTTTTAATAAAAAGGATTCAGATAAAATATCACTATTTAGATAAAAATTTTTTAAATTTATGAAATTAAATTCAACATTCTTATTAAATAAGACCTGTAAATAATTCTTTAGGTATTGTAAATATGTATAATTAAATTTTGATTTATTTATGTAAATTAATTGTTTAAAATATATATATTTTATTATTTTTCTTAAATATTTTCTTATTCTTCATATGTAAAATGTTTTAATATATCTTAACATACGTTTGTTATATCTAGATACACCTTTAATTTTTTTCAATTTATATAATTTATCTAAAACATTAATAATATAATGTTTATTTTTACTAGCTTTATGTAAAGCTAAAAGAGATTTTATTTTTATATTTTTCAATTTTTTCATTAAAAATTTCATATTCCTAATTCTTACTTTATTTATTATTCTAATTTTTATAGATCTTGGCTTAATTTTACTTAAGTTTAATTTTTTTTTAGGTCTAATATAATTATAATTATGGAATAAAGAAGTTTTATAAAAAAAGGATAAATAATTATTTATTTTTATGCTTTTTCTTAAAAATTTTTTAAGTGGTTTTTTTCTTAAAATTTTTTTTATAAATCTTTTTTTTAATTTTAAAATATAATTGTCTTTTTGTCTATTAAAGGTATATAAAGTTATTATAACTTTATTGTTAGTATGTTTAAATTCCCCTTTACTTAAATAAATTTTACTAGATGTTAATCTTCTATGTTTATTTTTTATAATTTTAGTTCTTAGCTTTTTTTCTATTTTTCAATTATACAAAGAAAAATATCCTTTTATTAATTTTAGGGCTAATTTACTAATAGAGGGTATTAAAGGTAATGCATTTTTATTATAAACAAAAATACTATTATCTCATTCTCTTACTGAAGAAGGAAAATGTTTAAGAGTATTTAATCTATCTAAAGAATTATCCTTTTTATTTGTTTTACTATGTGTTTTTTTTAGTGTAGATATTAAATTCATTTAACATTAGATTATTAATAGTTATTGTTCCATTTTGGAATCTATTTCATTAATGTAAAATAACAATACATTAATTATTATATATATATATATAAAGGTTGGATTTTTAATAGTCGTTGAACGTTCTTATTAAAAAATAAGTTTCGCTTCAAATTAACTATAATTACTATAGTTTTTTTTGAAATTTATCCAAATTATTACCAATATTAAAAAATATTGAAGGACTAACAAATAATCCCTAGCGTAACTTTTTCAAAAATACAAGACCTTTCCTTTCAGTATCTTGCGATCTTATGCCCCGCTTACGCGACTGATGGACTTGTAGGTCTAACAGTAAAGCAAGATTTAGCCATTAAACTTTTACAGTATTATTAAATATCATAGTATAATACTACAATTATGAATTTTAAAAATTTAAAACTCAATCTACAACTATTTACCATATAGTTAAAATCTTACTTATATAAAAATTTATAAATTATTTAAAATAATAGTAACTGAATAAATTACGGATAATATATAAAAAATTAAAAAACACAACGAAAAATTTTTCATTGTGTTTTTGCATATAACATGCATATTTACGAATGGAATTTTGGATATACCCAGGTACTTTTTGTGGGATCTGTGCCCCGCATAAACTGTCTTCCAATCAATTGAATGAAATAAAGTAAATAAAGGTGTCTCATTGTTGTACTACTTACATAAACATTTGTAATTTTTATAATATACTACTACCTTATACACTTGTAATTCTTATAACCATATCTCAATTGGTAACAGTAAAGCTGCATAGGGTCTTCTCGTCTATCTAGAGGTAAACAGTATCTGCACTGCTATTCCAATTTCACTGAGCCAATCATCGAGACAGCTGTTGTATCGTTACGTCATTCATGCAAGACCGCATTTAACGGCCAGGGTATTCCGCTACCTTAGGACCCTCATCGGTAAGGCCGCCGTTTGTCGGGGATTTCTTCAATGCCTAATTTTTTTATTAAGCAAATCTGTTACCCTTCCGACACTGGGCAGACTTCACACTCTATATTTAGATATCTATCTTTGCAGAGTGCTGTGTTTTAAATAAACAGTCGTACAACACAATTCTATGCCTCCTATTCATATTGGAACATTATTTAGATTTTTTATCACCTTAATATATTCCTAATGCGAATGGCTCACCTTATCCCGAAGTTACGTGAGTAAATTTGCCGAGTTCCTTAATGATTGATTACTCAAACGCCTTCGTATTTTCTACTTGCTTACTTGTGTTAGTATTTAGGTACGGTATTATATCAAATTAATCTGCCAATTTTCCTGAACTAATTTAATTTTAATTAGTCTTGTTGGGCTGTTGAATAAAAATCTTGATAATATTCATCGTAATCACTACTTTATAATCTTTTTCACTTAGAAAAGTTGTCATTCAAAAACATCATAATATTTATAGTAAATATTACAGATTATATTTCACGTACTAAAAAGTAATCATACTTAGAAGCCGTAAATTTAAATAAATACCATAAGCTTAAGGCGGATGCCTTACATCTTATCGCTACTCATGTCAGCATTATCACTTGGATTATTCGTTTTAAATAATAAATTATCACTTTTTTATTCTTATAAAGAATAAAGCTAGATATATATCCAATGTTCCGCTACCCCATATATCTTTTGTTTAATTTAAACTATATATGGACAAGGTTTCGGTATATTATTTAGATCCGTTATATTTTCGGTGTGTACTCCTAAAACAAATCAATGCTCTGTTACGAGATCATTAAAAAGTGGCTGCATCTAAGCCCATTAAATGATTGTATTCAAAGACACATCCTTAATTTCACTCAACAATAATTTTGGAACCTTATTAACTCTTGTTCTGGGCTGTTTCCCTTTAGACATACAACCTTTCGTACTATGTCCGATTATTTAATATTCATCTTAACCCTTCCGAGTGCAAATACTCTCCGATAAAATCTTTACGATCCCCCGATATATACAAAATTATCTTTTTTATTTTTGGATTAGAAAAATAAAGCAAAAAAAATTTTGACCGAGATCACAGTTCTGTACCTGCTAAGATGTTACTTAAATTACCTACTAATATAGGTTTCGCGGAAAACCAGCTTAACTAGTCAGTTTTGTCTTTCACTTACTTACCACCATTCTTCGGATGTCTATACAACGACAACCCGTTCGGACTTTTATAATCCTGATAATGGTAAGATCACTAGTCTCCGGGTCTAATTTTAGATACTTACTCATTTTTTCATAATCGATTTCTCTAAGACTTCAGACTCTATCCTAGATTTTTTACAAAATAGTCTTAAAATCCTGTCTTGCATCTAAAATTAACTTGCTGACCCATTATGCAAAAGGTACGCTCTTGTTTTTTATTTATTTTTCTCTAGAGCTGCTTATAAAACTACTATTAAATTTTTTTCCTCACGGAACTTTACACTATTGCGTATAAACCATATTTAGCCTTAGAGGAAGGTTCCCCTTTATTCAAACAGAAAATCCATTTTACTTGGCTTGGCTTTTCTACTTTACTTCTCATTATATGTAGAATCTCGTTTGATTTTTTTTCCTAAGATTAATTAGATTTTTCTGTTCATCTTGTTTATTTACTAGATTTCTCTTAGCATTTATCTTCTTTTGGTTTATAGCAAATTTTTCATAATAATTTCTTTTTACACTAATTTGATATATTTATCAAATTAAAATTTTTCTTATACTAGACTTATTCTATCTTTTTTTATAGATACTCAAACTAAATTTTTTTTGACTACTTATTGTCTTTAAATTAGAATCTAGGAGTTCTTAGTAAATTATTTTATTTTTAATTAAAGGATCTTAAGGGAAAATTTATTACACATGGGAGTTCTTCTTGTTTAGGTAAACTTTTTTTAGGTTCTGCATTAAATACATAATTCTATTCATTTTAAAACTACTAACGCAATCTGTCAATTTTATTTTCCTAATTTTAAATCATCTGGAAATTTAAATTTTAAAAGTTTACCTAAACCCTGAAGTTTAGATACCGCTTTGAAAAGATTTTCTCTTTATGCTTTTCAAAATGAGTATATAATAATTTTAGACTATCTATTTTTATTGTATAATATCTAGATATTTTTATTAAGAACCTCAATAGTAAACTGAAATATATAAAAATAGTCATACAACATCTACAAAATGTCAGTATAAAATACCAGATTCAAAACCTAAGTGATGGTTTTCAGTTAAATGATAAGCTAAAAGACGTCATAATCCTACAGCTAAGAAAGCTGTACCTATAATAACATGTAAACCGTGAAATCCTGTACCAAAGTAAAAACAAGATGAATAAGTACCATCTGAGATAGTAAAAGATGAAACTGTGTATTCTATACCTTGGAAAGCTGTAAATATTACAGCTAAAATAATAGTATAAACTAATCCATATAAAGCACCACTTCTATTTCCTTGAATTAAAGAATGATGTGAATAAGTTACAGTTACACCCGAAGATAGTAAAATTATTGTATTTAATAATGGTAATTCAAAGGGATTTATAGAATCTATACCCATAGGAGGTCATTTAGCACCTAGCTCTATCGTTGGAGATAAAGCACTATGGAAGAAAGCTCAAAATATAGCTAGAAAAAATAAGGCTTCAGAGACTATAAATAGTCCTACACCCATATTTAATCCTCTTTGTACAGCTAAAGTATGATTTCCTAAATAAGTACCTTCTGATATTACATCTCTAAATCATAAAGACATAGATAAAATTAAACTTATTAATGCAAACATTAAAATGTTTAAACCTATACTAAAACTTTGGAAAGATAATATAGCACTTAATGTAACTGCCAGTAAAGATGTACTTGTATTTAAAGGCCAGGGACTAGGAGATACTAAATGGTAAGGATGTGCTTGAAAATTACTCCTGATAGAGTTAGTCATATTAAAAATTAAATTTTATTTTTATACTTGATTGTATTTTTTTAAAGGGTCGTAAAATAAATTTAAGATAAGAATTTTAACTTAAATAATAGTAAAATTGAATTAAATATATATATATTTAATATAAACTAAAAAAGAACCTAAATTAAGTAAAAATTAGTTGGAAGTAATCCAAGATTATAAACTAAACAAGGCATAAATATAATTAATGCAATAATGATAGGTAATAAAACAGTTCAACAATAAGACATTAATTGATCAAATCTAATTCTAGGAAAAGATGCTCTAACTCAAATAAAAGCAAATATAAGGAAAGAAGTTTTTAAACCTAAACATATACTATATAATAAATCTTCACTTATTATAGTAAATAAAAAAGATCTATCATTTATTTCAAAATCAAAATAGTACAGAATATTTAAAAAAGAATCATAAGAAAAGAAAGGTAAATACCCTCCTAAAAATAAAATACTAGTAAATATACAAATTAAAACTATGCTTGCATATTCAGCTAAAAAAAAGAATACAAATATAGCAGCTGAATGTTCAGTCATAAATCCAGAAACTAATTCAGATTCTGCTTCTGCTAAATCAAAAGGAGCTCTATTAGTTTCTGCAACACTTCCTATAAAAAATATAATAAAAACAGGCAGTAAAGGAAAAATAGTATAGACTATTCTCTGTGATTCTACTATGGCTGTTAAACTTAAATTTCCTGTGATTAAAATAACTAATAATAATGCTGAACTTAATATTAATTCATAACTTATTAATTGTGCTGTACTTCTTAATGATCCTAAAAAAGCATATTTTGAATTAGCAGATCAACCTGCTAATAATATACCATATGTTGATATGGATGAAACGGCTAATAAATATAATATACCTAAATTTAAATCACCTATTACTGAACCACGGGCATATGGTATAACTGCATACCCTAATAATCCAAATATTAATGTTAATATTGGACCTAAAAAGAATAGTATTAAGTTTGCTTGGGTTGGGCTTACATATTCTTTTAATAATAATTTTAATGCATCTGCAAAGGCTTGTAGAAGACCATAATAACCTACTATATTTGGACCTAATCTCCTTTGCATGCTTGCCATTGTTTTTCTTTCCGCTATAGTAGTGAAAGGTACTACTAATAAGGCTGGCACTACAACTAATAGAACTTCCAATATAGAATATAAGGATTGCAAAATAAGAATATTTTTTATTTATTTTATAAATGATATATGATGATAACATCTTTTTTCTATATAATTATAAAAATTTATTCAAGAGAAATAAACTTGAATTCATAACTTTTCAACCTTTTTATTTAATTTTTATTAATAGTTAACTTTTTTAACACTAATTCTTTTTTACTAATCTTACACTTATTAAGAAACATCATTTTTTATAGTCCGAAGATCCCTACTAATTGCTCTTCTCAGATACATATGACTATTTAATGTAACTGTGATACTATTCCCATAACGTTCTACACTTAAGTCATTATAAAACCCTCTTGTTCCAAATCTAAGGCCTTCATGATAGGGGCATAGACTAATAATTAATTTAGCTTCTGCACAATCAGATATAGTTAAATTATGATCTCTGTTTTCAAATTTTGTTATTAGCTCTCCTATTTTAGGCTTTAATGATACAAGCGCATTACCTACCACATTCGTATCAACACCTTCAGAATGTAGCGCAGCACGAAAGGATCTGCTCGCATTATTTATTGCATCAGAATTAGCAGAGAGATTCCCGTTTCGTACTCCATTTACATATACACCTCGTAGTGTCCTATTGTCCCTTTGATATCTAGGAAAAATACCCTGAGGATTAACCTGAGGATTATTATTATCCTGAGGATTAACCTGAGTATTATTATTATCCGGACGAGTAACTGGTAGTTGATTATTACCCTCAGGATTAAGAATGTCTCTTCCACCTGGCCCCCTATAAGGATTAAGAATGTTTCTTCCACCTGGCCCCCTATAAGGATTATTATTACCTCTTGGAATACCTGTTTGACCCCCAGGGGTACTTAAATTAAAACTAGAAGGTTTATATACTTCAGGTGTACCACCTAGAGTATCAAGATTAAAAAAATTCTGTTTAAGATCTTTAAGTAGTAAAAGGAAATTAGTGAGTAAAGGTATAATTAAATATATAGAACTTATATCAGGTTTAATTCATAAAAGTAAATTTATAAAGAAAGGCATAGAACAGTAAATAATTAATTGCTTTACTGTTATATCTTTGTACATTATTACTATATTGATCATAGCAATAATTAGACCTTTAAGTACAAATATAGCATAGCTAGATAAAGTATCTATATTTGAGACTTGAATAAAACAAAGTCAAAAGATACTAAAAGAAAGAATAATAATTATTTTTTTTCATTTTAGTCTTAGTGAAGATTTGTTGGAGGCATTGTATGCTGGAAAATTAAAATTTAATAGTTTTTTCATCATACTGCTGACATTAACAGGATATATTATAGATACAGGTTTAGCTACTACAGGTTTAAATGTTATATTAGGTTATCGCTTTGCCAAAGCAACCTAATACCTATCTATTTAGTATATATATTATTATATAAAACAAGTAAGATTGATAAATTTAATTGAAATAATTAAGAATAATTATTTTTTCTCTTAGAAATTTTAATTTCTGTTTAATTCTGCTCAATTAAACAGGATAAAGTCTTATTCATTAGAGGCTAGCTTATTGCTTTTGTCGAACCAATAAGATCATTTGTATTACTAATTATTCCATATATAATAATAATAAATAATAAAGAATCATTATTATTATTAGTTAAAAATAAAATAGAAATATAAAAAATTAAACCAACTAATATGTATAAAGCATAAGATGTAACAACACCGGTACTTAACTTGTTAATAGAGAGACTAATCTCAGTAATACTTTTTTGTAAACCAAAAGGTCCAAATTTTTCAATAGATCCTTTATCTAATATCTTAGTAGTTTGAGCACCTAAATCTAATATGACACCAGAAATATATTTATTATAATACATTTCAACTAAGAAACGTTGGTTAAAAAAGCTAAATATATTATAACCTAAATTAGATAATTTAAATTTAATAAGTAATTTAGGGTAGAATTCAGTAAATAATATAGATAATATACTTAATGAAATAGTAAAGAATAAAGGTAATAACTTATATAAAGTAGGAACAGCAAATTCTGTATCTAACATAATTTCATGTTTAGGATGTATAAACAAACTGTTGTCAGAAAAGAAATCAGAACCTAAACCTATAAAAATATCCTTAGTAATATAACCAAAGAATATTGAAAATATAGCCAAAATAATTAAAGGTAAACTCATATATATATCCCCTTCATGAGCGGCATGATCTGGTTTATAATTTACTAAAGGTCCATTAGGATTAGTTAAAAAAGTTAAATATAAAACTTTAACTGAATAAAGTGTAGTAAACATAGCTCCTATAACAGCTATATAGTAAACTATAATACTTGAGATATAATATTTACCAAATGCAGATTCAATAATAAAATCTTTAGAATAGAAACCAGTCATAAAAGGGAAGGCAACTAAACTAAGAGAAGCTATCAACATAACAGAATATGTAAGAGGTAAATAAGATATTAATCCACCATATTTTCTAAAATCTTGATTATCTGCAACTGCGTGTATGACTGCACCTGCACCTAAAAATAATAAACCTTTATAAAAAGCATGATTAACTAAATGAAATAAAGCTATATTATATGAAGATAAACCAATAGCTATAACCATCATACCTAATTGACTCATAGTTGAATAAGCTATAACTTTTTTTATATCTTGTTGGAATAATCCAACAAGAGAACTAAATACTGTTGTAATAGCTCCTACTCATAAGCATAAAAGTAATACAAAAGAACTGTTTTCTATTAAAGGAGATACTCTCATTAATAAATATACACCTGCAGTAACCATAGTAGCTGCATGTATTAGGGCTGAAACTGGCGTAGGACCTTCCATAGCCATAGGTAATCATACATGTAAACCAACTTGAGAACTTTTAGCCATAGCACCAATTAATAAACAAATACCTGTAATTATAATAACTTCTTCACTGTAATAAGGTGAAATTGAGAATATTGTAGTATAATCTAAATTACCAAAAGATCATAACATAGCAAACATACCTATAGTTAAAAAGCAATCACCTACTCTATTTGTTAAAAAAGCAGATATGGAACTTTGATTTGCTGCTATTCTTGTAAATCAAAAACTAACTAATAAATATGAACATACCCCTACTCCTTCTCAACCTACAAACATTAATAAAAAATTATCTGCTGTAACTAAGATAATCATCATAAATGTAAATAAACTTAGATAACTGAAAAATCTTTGGTTGTGAGGATCATGGCTCATATACCCTATTGAATATATATGCACTAAAGAGGATACGACTAGTACTGGTATTAACATAGAGACTGTTAAAGAATCAAAATTAAACGCTCATTTTACATTTAAGGATTCTGAATCTATTCATCTAAATAATTCTATTTTTGTACCTACTTGATTTAACCCTACTTCTACAAAAGCTATTATTGCTAATATTGTTGTTATTATTACACAAGTACAAGTTATTATTCGTGCTCCGCTAACTCCGACTTTTCTACCAAAAAATCCGGATACTATTGATCCTAATATAGGTAAAAGTATTAATGCTAGATACATTAGTTATATTCTATTGATATGCTTCCTCTTAATCTATAATATGCTACTAGGATACCTAAACCTATCGCTGATTCTGCACCTGCTATAGCTATTATATATATTGAAAAAGTTTGACCTACTATATCATCAAAGCTTAATGAACTTATTAATATTAGAAAAGTAATTGATAATAACATTATTTCTATAGAAATAAGCATTAAAATTATATTTTTTCTGTTTAAAACGAAACCTAATATTCCTATTAAAAACAAAATTAGTGAAAAACTCATTTAACAATTTAAATTAATATATGGAATTGCAATATTTTTATTTATTAATTTTTTTTGTTTTAAAAATAACATGATTATATTCTTTAGCAAAAGATAGTTTAAATTAAACTTTTCATATTAATTTTTTGTGTATTTATAGTGTTATATTATGCAACATATAATAATAAGAAGGCCATCATTAATGCAAATAATCCTGTTGCTTCGGCAAAAGCAAAACCTAAGATAGCATATGAAAATAATTGTCCTCTTAATGAAGGGTTTCTAGACACTCCTATTATTAAAGCTCCAAATACTACACCTATACCTACACCTGCACCTATTAAACCTGTAGTAGCTAAACCTGTACCTATAATTTTAGCTGCTTGTATCATTAAAAAAAAAGAGGTTAATATCTAAGAGATTAATTTTTAAACTAAAGAGATGTTTATGATGTATAAATAAAATAAAACGTTTTATTTTATACCTTTATTAAGTATCAAGTTGTTACATATATATATCTTGATTGAACCTTGATACTTTGTACTTTAAAATGAGTATAGGAATTGAACCTATATGTTAGTGTCCGTAGCACTATATTTTACCATTAAATTAACTCATAGGTTAAATGTAGGTTTTAATTATGAATTAAAATTAATTTTTTTTCATTTTTTATTATAATTTTTTTAATAATACACGACTTGTGTATAAACGAACAAATCTTGGTAGTATATATTTACTAAATAAATAAATAATTAAAGCAAGTAATAAAAAATTAAATATTACTTGATTAACAAAATAGAATGGTACTAATTGTGGCATAATATTTTACAGTTTGTAATACATAAGAATCTAAATTTTTGTACTACAAATACTTAATTTTTTCTAATTAATTTTGATTATCTAGACGGCTATTCGGGCTAAAGGATAAATTTATTTAAATATAAATCTAAAAAATTGTTAAGTATTTAAACTTTTTATGCAAGAGAATAAGAAATTAAAGATAATAAATTACATAAATTTAATAATTCATCTGGTATAAAAATAAAACTAATTATAGCTAAATTTAAAATACTTAATGTTATAGAGTATGTATTAGATAATGAAACTTCTAAATACATATAAGTTTTTTCATATTCAGATTTATCAAAATATATTGTTTTTATTACAGTTAAATAATATACTGCACCTATAACACTTGTCAATACACCTATTAAAACTAATATAGTTTTATTATTATCTAATGCAGTAGTTAAAACCATTTGCTTTCCAAAGAAACCAACTAAAGGAGGTAAACCTACAAAAGAGAACATAGTTAAAACTAAAAATAAAGCTAAAATAGGATTAATAGAAAAATATCCTTTTAATTGACTAATTAATTGTATAGGGCTATTATTTTTTTCTGGTAAATTATTATATTCTGAATTATTTGTATAATATAAATATAAACTAAACCCAATAGCTATTAATATGAAAAATACATTTAAATTTGTTAATATATATTGTATAATATAAAATATATAAGCTTGATAGGAATCTATACTATGTACTATTAAAGCTAATAATATAAATCCTACATGTGATATAGTACTATAAGCCAATAATCTTTTTATTCTTGTTTGTGTTATACCTAAGACTGTTCCTATTAATAATGAAAAAAAACAACTTATAGATAAACTAGTTGTTCATGAATAAAATTGTACAGTTGAATGTAATAAACTGCTAGTATACTGTACTAGTTCTAATAGTAATACCAGAATAGCAATTTTTCCAAGTATTGCTATAAAGGTTGTTACTATAGTTGGTACACCATCATACACATCAGGAGATCATCAATGAAACGGAGCAGCTGCTATTTTAAATAATAGACCTACAGAAATTAATATTAAACTGTAAAAAACATAACTATGCATATATCATGTTGAATAATCTACATATCTTTCTGAATCTGATATTATTAAATAAATACCATCTAAACTAGTTAAACCTGAGTTTGCATATATTAATCCTATCCCTAATAATATAAAACAGGACGATAATCCTCCTAATAAAAAATAAGTTAAAGCAGAACCCGTAGAAGATTCAGAATTTCTATGTAGTGATGAAATTATATATAAACTGAAACTTTGTAGCTCTATACATAAATATATAGATCCTAAGTCTCCACTTGATAATAATAATGTAGCACCACTTATTACAAATATAATTATTAAAGCGTATTCTATTATTGTAAATTGTTCAGATACTTTATTTATTATATTTACATATTGTTTTACTTTTTTAAATAAAGTATCTATCATAGATGTTGAATCCCCTATATATTTTTTTCTTGGATAAAAACTTGTTAGTAATAATATTATACCACAAATTATTAAGATAAATATTTGAAATGTATGTGTTATAGCTGTTATATTAAATAAACCTCCGTATAATCCTATTCCTTTTTCTAAATATGTCATATAAAATGTAATGTACGAAGATAGTATACTATAAAAAACTATTAGTATACCTATTCGACTATATAAAATAGAGGTATCCGGTCTATTAGTTAACCCATTCGAAAATAGTAGAAGAATAAGAAAAGTTAATATCATAAAATAATTTTTTTTTATTAATTATTACTTAATTTTTGTACGCAAAGATTTTATTTTTCTTTTGACATTTGTAACTAAAATCTTTAAATATTTTGTTTATAAATTGAATCATTTAATTATGCTTAGTAATTAAATTTCAGAGGATATCGGATTCGAACCGATGTAATTGTAAAAATTAAATAAGTTTCAAGCTTACCGCTATAAACCACTCAGCCAATCCTCTAATTAAACTAAAACCACCGTATATTTATAGATAAATTAAAGTATAATATAAAGAATAACTTAATAAATTAAGTTATTCCAGGTGATAAATATTTCTAATTAAGATCTATACTATATAATAAATGAGAAGTATAATAGTGAAGACCATCTAATATAATAGAAGGGTAAATACCTAATAATACAGTAAATAAAACTAAAACAGTAAGCATAAAGAATTCTCTTTTATTTAAATCAGGTATATATTGAGATCAAAATCTTTTAGAAGTTGATCCTGCAAAAGCTATTCTATTAAACATAAATATAGTATAAGCTGCAGAAAAAACAATAGATGATGAAGCTAATATACCGGCGACAGGTAATCTTTCAAAAACACCATATAAAGACATAAATTCCCCAACAAAATTTAAAGTAAGAGGTGCCCCACAATTACCTAAAGATAATATAAAAAATAAAATAGAAAATATAGGCATACTTTGAGCTATACCTCTATAATAAGTAATTAATCTAGTACCAGATCTATCATATAAAATACCTCCAGCAGAAATAAATAAACCAGAAGACACAAATCCGTGAGCTAATCCTAATAAAATACCTCCTTGTATACCTTGTATAACATTACTAAAAACACCTGTAAGATATACAGCTGCATGAGATACAGAAGAGTAAGCTATAAGTTCTTTTATATCAATAGTTCTAAGAGTGCTAAGACTAGCGTATATTATTGTTAAAATACCAATAAGGAATATAATATAAGTATAATATAAGAAAGCTTTAGGTACTAAAGGTAATATTAATCTGAAAATTCCATATAAACTTAATTTTAAAACAATAGCCGCTAAAATGATACTTCCAGATAATGGTGATTCGACATGAGCTTTTAATAATCAACTATTTAAGTATATAGTTGGTGTTTTTACGGCAAAAGCTATAAATATACCAATAAACATAAATAATTGTGTAATATATACATAGTTTGTTTTAGATAAAACATAAATATCTGTACAACCTATTAAAGATTGCATTTTTATTATAGATAATAACATAAATAATGAACCTAAAAATGTATATAAGAAAAAATAAAAACTTGCTCTTATTTTTGCACTAGATCCAAATAAACCTATTAATATAAATAATGGAGCAAGAATACTTTCAAAAAAGATATAAAACATTAAGATATCTAAAACTAAAAAGATTGTTAGTAATAATGTTTCTAATAATAATATGATGATTAAAAAGTATTTTATTTTATTATCTATTGATTTTCAATTAGATATTATTGAAATTGGCATTATTAAAGTTGTTAATAATATAAAATATATGGATAAACCATCTATACCTAGATAAAAGTCATAATAACCTATTATATAATGTTCCTGCACAAATTGAAAATGTTTACTACTATTATCATATAATAATCATATTATTAACGAAATTAATAGATTTATTATAGTAACACTTAATGCAATTATTTTTAAGTTTTTGGTATATACTTTTAAATCATAAGTATTATAGGTAAATATAAAAAATATACCCAACATAGGCATTAAGATTAGACCTAATAATAACATTATAAAAAATTAAATTATGTATACTACTAAGGATAAAAAGATTTATATGACTTATATATTATAAAATTTATATATCAATATAAATCTAATAAATATTTATTATGATTCCTCGGTGAGTTGAACATCGAAGATATTTTTATCAAAAATACGCTTTACCTATTAAGCTAAGGAACCTTTATAAAAAGTATATTAAATTTTTGCTAAAGACTATATATAGTTTGAATCATAAAGAATTTATACCTTAATTTAATTTACATTTAAACTTAAAACAAGAGTACTCAGATTTGAACTAAGAACAGGAAGTTTGAAGCTTCTTATTTTGCCAATTAAACTACACTCTTAAAACGGAAAAGAGTTGAGTCGAACAACTAGGTACAAAAGCACAATATTTAGCAAATATCTTACCTTACCAATGGCAACTTTTCCTGTTACTTCGAGCTAGGCCGGCTTCGATCCGGCATCATTTTCCTCGACAAGGAAACACTTTACCAATTAAGATTACTAACTCTTTTTTTTACGGCTAGTAGGATTTGAACCCACACAAATCGTTTGGAAGACGACAGCTCTACCATTAAACTATAGCCGCTGATTATATATATATAATATACGTATAATTAAATTTTTACAAATAATTACTTGTAAAATTAATCGGGGTATTAGGGGTCGAACCTAACAAGTCCTCAACCCAAATGAGACGCCTAACCAACCTGGCTCTACCCCGTTTGTACCAGAAGAAGAATTTGAATCTTCATCATTAATGCATGAAATTAATGTTCTAACCATTTAAACTACCCTGGTTATACTTAATATAAAATATTAGTCTTATCTAAGAATTGAACTTAGATCATAATATTAGAAATATTAGGCTTTACCATTAAGCTAATAAGATAAATAGGAGACAAGAGATTCGAACTCTTACAAGCCAAAACTATTGAGTTTACAGCTCAACCCTTCTTACCAATAAAGGAACTCTCCTTTATTAAGACCTATGGGAGTTGAACCCTTATTATCACGATTAAAAGTCGTATGTTTTACCATTTAAACTAAAGTCTCTAAAACTAATATTTTTGTTTAACTGTTATTACAATAGATCCAACCATAGCTAAGAGTAAAATAATTGATGTTATTATTAATCACATAGATAAATTAGTATACATAACATTTCCTATATTAATAATATCATAAGTATCTATTAAATTACTATCTCAATTATTAGAAGATACGATCGAAATTGATCTATCTTTATTTAAAATATCTAAATTATATGCAATTTTTGTATCTGGTAATATTTTATTATATGGTATAAAAAACCCTAAAATTGTTAATATAGCTAAGGGTATATTATTATTAGTATCACTAATAAGTTCTGATACCCTAATATTTATTAACATTAAAATAAACAGAAATAAAATAGATACAGCTCCTACATAAACTAAAAGATAAGATAATCCTATAAATTTAGCTCCTAGAAATATTAAATAACAAGATATACTAGAAAATAAGACAATTAAATGAAGAACTGATATTATAGGGTTCTTACTTATAATTATAAAAACACCTGCCAGTAAAGATATTACTATTAAAATGTTTAAGAATTCGGGACTAAATCCATTAAAAACAGAAGGTAAAAAGAATAAATTTAACATAAAAAGAATAAAGAATCTATATATATAAAGAAATAAATAAACAATTAATGAACAAATAAAAAATTAAATTAAAAAAGATTAATCTATACCTAAATCATCAAAAGGATTATGTATATCTATTTGATCATCTATAAAATCGTTAGTAGGTGTATTAGGTTTAATTAAACCTCCAGATGTAGGTCTAACTATTACACCACGCTCAGACGATCTATAAATTTCAATTATAGAACCATAATATTTTCTGAATAAAGTTTTTTTTCTATCATTAATTGTTTCATCTACTTCTTCTAAAGACATAGAATCCATAGTAAAAACATCATTAACTGAAGGTTTATCAAGAGCACTGTTATTTTCATTAAAAATAAATTTGTATTTTTTTCTTAGAACTAAATATGCATTTAAATCTGATTTATTTGGCTTAATCCCTTTAAGTCAGTCAGTAATTGCAGATTTAGCTTTAATTATTAATTCTTTATCATTATCATATTTTCTATACATCTCTACCTTTAACATTCACTGTCTCATTGCTTCCTCTTCAGTCGAAGTATTAACTGTGTTAATTTTTTTTTAAGAAAAATAGCTTTTATCATGTTAATATTCATGTCTATCTTTGAAAAATCTCCTAAAATGAAGAATAAACAATTATAAAATTACAATTATTTATATTTAAGTATAAACAATTGTTAGCCCTCTACCGGAATTGAACCAATAATTTGTCCTATAAAGGCTTGTAGACAGTGTCTACCATATACTAAAAGAAATTTCTTTTAATATATGCCTAATTATATTTAAAGATAATTAAGAAAAATAATAATTTTAAGGCTAATATATCCCGTGCAATTTCTATTACACGAACCGTATTTCGACTTAACACCAATTAAAGTCACGCATACGAAAACTACACATCTAAAAAAAATACAACTAATTAAGTAAAAATAATAAAAGATATGTAATCAAACTTATTGCGCATACATCTTTCAGCGCCTGACGAGTAGTTAGTACCCAACTGAGATTAGATTCACCGTGACGTGGTGATTCACGATTACTAGTAATTCCATATTCATGTAGTCGAGTTTCAGACTACAATTCACGAATAGTTATATCCAATTTTATGGGATTAGCTCCATTTTACAATATTGCATCCCTTTGTAAAGGTATATGTGGCACGTCTATAGCCCACGTTATTAAGGCCATGATGACTTGTCTTAGTCCCTTTTATGAAATCCAATATATCGGTTAACAACTTTAGAAATAAGATAACTAAAGTAAGGGCTTTCGTTAATTAAAGGAATTAACCAAAATCTCACGACATTAACTGAAGACAGCCGTGCAGCACTTGTATTAATTTGCATTAGTATTCAAAACGTGGTAAGGTTATTCGCGGATTATCGAATTAAATAACATACTTCACTACTGGTTTCAGAAACGGTCTAATGATTTCAATTTGGGCGTTGCCGCTTTAGTCTTAAGGTGGAATGCTTACACTTTCATTTATAAACTAAATAAACCTCTAGCTTATGGCACTCATCATTGTCTCCTTGGACTACTAGGGTTTCGAATCCTAATCGCTACCCAAGGCTTCGTCCCTCAACGTCAGTTTATACATAGAATAGAACCTTTGCCGTTACCCGTCCTACCAGGATTAGAGGATTCCGACCCTGCTCTGATAATTCGCTATTCACACATAAAACTCTAGAAAACTAGTACCTGGCTAGGCTTGGTTTTCTGTCTAGGTACCCTTTAAACCGATTAAACATGAATAACACTCGTCTTCTACGTATTACCGCGACTGCTGGCACGTAATTTGGTCAAGACTCATAGATAAAAAATCGTCATACTCTGTATTTTATCTAGAACTACATGAAGATTTACATCTCTACATTCTTCCAAGTTGCTGGTTCAGCCATTTGACTATTGACCAATATCCCCCACTGCTGTACAATTCTGCCCTGGGCTTTTTTCAGACCCAGTGTGATCGATCGACCTTTCAGTCACGACTGCCGCAATCTGAGCTAAATTTTATTACTCTTACGGATTAGTTATTAACATCTTCAAGCGAATTTTTATCTTTCTACTTAATAAAATAACATATAGCATCCCTAATACTATATGTTCTTAGATTAAATATCTATAAGGGATTTTTGCTTCCTTACTTCAAGGTAGTTTAATAATAGTCACTCACCTGTACACCACTTCTTATAAAATTTTTATTTAGATTAGCTAAATAATTTATTAAATTCGACGTTCGATTAGCATGTGTCAAGCATTTGGATAGCGTTCACTCAGAGCCATCATCAAACTCATTATTCTAATATTTTTATTATACTAGACTTATTCTATCTTTTTATTAGACTTTAATAAGCTAATTCTTGTTAAATTATACATTCCTATTTACAGCTAAGTATATTTTTATTTTTTTCATCTCTTTTTTAAGATTTTTATTTCTGTTTAATTATAAAGCTTTTGCCTCTATTTTTTATTTATACTTATTTAGCTTTAACTTTTCTTGTCTATTTGTTAAATATATCTATATAATATTTAGTCTAATATTCTTTTATTGGGTTTAATGTAATTCTAAACTATCTTTTATATAAGATGAAGATAATACTACAAAAACTTGTGCTTGTATAAAGGCTATACCTATTTCTAACCCTGAAAAGGCTAATATAAATAATAAAGGTACTAGTCCTAAAACAAAATAGATTATTCCTTTTTTCATTATATTATATGTAAATCCTGCTAATATATTTAAAAGCATATGACCACTTAATATATTTGCACCCAATCTTAAACCTAATGATACATTTCTTGATAGATAAGAGATAAATTCTATTAAAACTAATAAAGGTAATAGTCCTAATGGACAACCAGAAGGTACTAATAAAGAAAAAAATTTTAAAGAATGTATCTGGAAACCTAGTATTGTTGCTCCTATTACTATAGTAAAGCTTATTGAAAATGTTAAGATAAAATGAGATGTAGGTGCAAAACTATAAGGTACCATACCTACTAAATTATTTATTAAGATATATATAAATAAAGCTGAGATTAATGGAAAAAACATTTGACCTTTTTTTGCATTTATTTGGTTTACTACTATACTAAATACTGTAGCATATATTGATTCTATTGCTAAAGATCAGTTATTTGGTGTAGTCATGTTATAGTTTGTAGCTAATGTGTATAACATAAATATAATAAAAGTAGTGATCATTAAATATAATCCTATATTAGTTAAGGATAGTTGTATATTACCTAATAAATCTGCTTTTACGCTAAATAGATTTCTTATTATAAATTGATCTAATGGACTGTTATTGAAAAACATTTTTTCTTTTTTTATTTTTTTTTAAGGTTAAAGATTTTTGGTTATAATTAAATAATTGCTATGAGTTAAATAGTTAATAGGGTAAAAGGTTTATAAGGGAAAATTTTTATTTAATGTTTATTAAAACATTTGATATAATATCCTTTTAAAATTCCTCGAGAGTTGAACATCGATTATATTTTATATAAAATATAAAACCTAAAGAATTGGTTTAAAGGCTTAACACTATTAAATATAGTCTATTTAATATTTATTGAATTTAACCTTCTATTTGATCATATAATCAGTATAAAAATTTTCCTAAACTTACTGATTGTATAGCTATTGGCATAGAACTATGTAGTATACCACATATTTCTGAACATTGTCCATAGAATGTTCCTTCTCTATTTAAATAAACTGAAGATTGATTTAATCTACCAGGATATGCATCACATTTAATACCTAGTGCTGGACAAGCATAAGAATGTATAACATCAGCACCTGATACGACAAATCTAGTGTGTGTTAATTCAGGTATTATTACTCTATTATCTACTTCTAGTAATCTTAATTGTCCTATTTCTAAATCACTTTCAGGAATAATATACGAATCATATTCCACACATTCTTCATCAGTATTTACAAAATCTGGGTATTGATAACTTCAATATCATTGGTGACCTTCTCCATGTATTACTAAAGAAGGGTCAATCACTTCATCCATTAAATATAATAACTTAAAAGAAGGAAAGGCTATAAGTATTAATATTAATGCAGGAGTAATAGTTCATATTAATTCCACTAATGTACCATGATTTAGATATTTATTAGATATTTTAGATTTACTAAAATTTATTATTATTGATATCATCATTCAACTTACTGCAAACAGTATTACAGCTAAGTAAAACATAATATTATTATGTAATTCTTCTAAACCTTCCATTTGTGGTGTAGCATTATCTTGAAAAAATAAGCCTCAGGGCTCGGGACTATCATTTTGAACATTATATTCTTTAATATTTAATTCGTCTATATTGTTTATTAACTGAGTTGTATTCAAATAAAAATTTTTATTTACCGTTTTTTTATAAATGTGTTAACATTTTTATCATGAAGCTTAGGTATAAAAAAAGCGCAATGTGTCAAATATATCTAATTTAATTTAATATTTCTTCATCTTAACTATTTAGAATTTAACTCATATCATCTAATCCTTATTTTAAAGTAATATAAAAAGGTAACTTTAAAATAGATACTAAGCAAATTTACTTTGTAAAGGTAAACTTACAAAGGCGTGTGGTTTTGGTGGACTTGTTAAACTTCATTCTAATGAATTATAATTTCTATTAAATAGTGTTTGGAATAAATCTCCAAAGAATTGTGGTGTTAATCAAGGATATCTTTGTGTTTGTTCTCCTTCAACTAATTGTAAATAAACTATATGTAAAAATAAGACTGTTGCAACGAGACTTATTATAGATCCTACACTACTTATTAAGTTTCAACCAGCAAATGCATCAGGATAATCACTTATTCTTCTAGGCATACCTTGTAAACCTAAAAAGTGTTGTGGGAAGAAAGTTACATTAACTCCTATAAATAATATGAAAAAATGTACTTTACCTAATAAAATATTGTATGTTAAACCTGTTATTTTTGGCATTCAGAAATATCATGCACTAAATAGAGCAAACACGGCACCTAGAGATAATACATAATGGAAATGAGCAACAACATAGTAAGTATCATGGAAAGCTATATCAAGAGATGCATTAGCTAAAACAACTCCACTTAAACCTCCTATAGTAAACATAACTACAAACCCTAGTGCAAATAACATTGAAGGTGTTAATTGTACTAGTCCACCATAAACAGTAGCTAATCAACTGAATATTTTAATACCAGTTGGTACAGCAATTATTAAAGTAGCTGCTGTAAAGTAGGCTCTTGTATCTACATCTAATCCTACTGTGTACATATGATGACTTCAAACTACAAAACCTAATACTCCTATTGACATCATAGCGTAAACCATTCCTAAATAACCGAATACGTTTTTATTAGAACTGGCTGAGATTGTTGTACTTATTATACCAAAACCTGGTATAATTAATATGTAGACTTCTGGATGTCCGAAGAATCAGAAAAGATGTTGGTATAATATAGGATCTCCACCACCTGCTACTTCGAAAAAGGAGGTATTGAAATTTCTATCTGTTAAAACCATAGTTATCCCACCGGCTAACACAGGTAATGATAATAATAATAACACTGCAGTTACTACTACTGCTCAACCAAATAAGGCTAATTTGTGTAATCTTATACCTGGACTTCTCATATTTAATATTGTAGTAATAAAGTTCATTGCTCCTAGTAAACTACTTACTCCTGATAAATGTAAAGCAAATATAGCTAAATCTACACTTGGTCCACTATGACTTTGTAAACCAGATAAAGGTGGATATAGTGTTCAACCTGTACCTACTCCATTTTCTATCATACCTGCAAATAAAAATAATATTAAACTTGGTATTAATAATCAGAAACTTATATTATTTAGTCTTGGAAATGCCATATCCGGACCTCCTACTAATAATGGTAATAAGAAATTTCCAAAACCTCCTATTAAAGCTGGCATAACCATAAAGAAAATCATAACTATAGCATGAGCTGTTATTATACTATTATATAATTGATTATCCGCTATATATTGTACACCTGGCCCTGATAATTCTAATCTAATTAATACTGAGAAAGCCGTACCAGCTAAACCAGAAAATACTGCAAACATTAAATATAATGTTCCTATATCTTTGGCATTACAAGATAAAAACCATCTTTCTTTTCACATGCTTATACTAGTTATCTTCTCTTTTAAATTTGTTTTTGTATCTGAAGAGTATAATCTTTGATCTGTTTTATTATAACAGTTTTCCATAGTATTTAGGCTATTTAATTTATTATTGTTATGCCTACAAGTATCCAAAATAAAAATAAAAATTTTTATTTGAATGCTTATTTAGTTAAATTTATAGTTTTATAAATTTTTATGTACCGCCTTTAAATATATAAACTTTATTATTATTTGCTCTTCTCTTAGAATACATATTTATAGGACTTATATTTAACAGTATAAGGATTCTTTTTTAAGTTTAATTAATATTAACTTTATATTATGTTGGAGCGATTCGAACACTCAATAGTAAATACCAAAAATTTATGACTTGCCTATTAGTCGACAACATATATATATATATATTTTTTTTTAGTATTACCTTTATTTATTTACATAAACTATTTCTTTTCAGTTTTTTATTTGAAGATTATATCCTTGTCTACTATCAATTTTTAATGCATTTTTTCCTAATTCAAAAACAAAACCTAGTGTTAATATAAAGAAAAAAACTAACATAATTATTAAACCGTAGACACCATTAGTATAAGCACTTACAATATAAGGATATACCAATAATATTTCTAAATCAAATAATAAAAATAAAAGTGCAAAGATGAAAAAAGATATACTAAATTGAGTTCTATTTTGTCCTAAAAAAGAATGAAAACCACATTCAAAGGCACTATTTTTTTCTTGGTATGGATTATGAGGAGATAATAAGATATTTATACCTAATAGTATTAATGCTAATATTGGTATAAATATAAAAAAAAATGTTAAACTTGTCATTGTGTATTTATAAATTTTAAAAGTGGAAGTAAAAGCTGAAGTAAAATGTATAGGAAATTCTTTAAATTAACTAGTTAATTTAAAGAATCTTTTTTTAATTAAATAGTAAAAAAAAGAGATTGATTAACAATCAAAATAAACTGTATTTAATCTTCATAATTTAGTCAGATTAAATTATAAAGTGGAAATAAAATCTGAATTAAATGGTATAAAATTATGTAAATTTACATAATAAAAGTAAAAGCTGAAGTAAAATGTATAGGAAATTATCCTAATTTTTTAGTTAGATTTTAATATTTTTAAAAATATTAAAAAATATAAGTAATGATGTACAACAGTCAAATCTATCATAATTTTTATGTAAGACCTTGTACATACGACCCGCCATTATTCTTGTACTCTATGTATAACAGCTAAATCTATTAAACTATTTTCTAATAATGTTATAAAAGGGATTATAACAAAAAAATGTGCAAAATATAGAGCAGTAGATATTTGGCCAAATTCTATATAAGGAGACTCAACGTGTTTTGCTCCTAATTGCAATAGTATTAAGAAATTTGCTATAAATATAAAGAATACAATTTTACTTAAAGGTCTAAATTGTATACCTCTTAATTTAGATAAATCTGAAAAAGGTAGAACTAATAAAGCCAATAAAGCAGAAAACATAGCTATAACACCTAATAATTTATTAGGTATAGATCTTAATATAGCATAGAATGGTAAAAGATATCATTCCGGAACAATGGCGGGCGGTGTTTGCATAGGGTTAGCCATAACGTAATTTTCACTATCACCTAAAACATTAGGCATGAAAAAGACGAATGTAGATAATACTATTATAAATAGGAAGATTGTAATTAAATCTTTAAATATAAAGTAAGGAGAAAAAGGTAATCTATCATAATTACCAGAAACTCCTAAAGGATTACTTGAACCACTAGAATCGTGTAAAGCAATTAAGTGCATTAAAGCTAATGCAGCTAAAACAAAAGGTAATACAAAGTGTAATGCAAAAAATCTATTTAGTGTAGCATTATTAACGCTAAAACCTCCTCAAATGAACTCAACTATATCTTGACCTACTCAAGGTATAGCACTCATTAAATTAGTAATAACTGTTGCACCTCATAAAGACATTTGACCGTAAGGTAATACATAACCCAAGAAAGCTGTAGCTATCATTAGTATGAATAATACTGTTCCTATAGTTCACACTAAGGTTCTTGGTGCTTTATAAGATCCATAGTATAATCCTCTACCTATATGTAGATAAACTAAAAAGAAGAAAGCTGAAGCTGTATTTGAGTGTAAATAACGTATTAATCATCCATTATTTACATCTCTCATTATATGTTCTACTGAATCAAATGCCTCTGATACACTAGGAGTATAATGCATTCCTAAAGTTACACCTGTAACTATTTGTATTATTAAACAAAACGCTAGTAATGATCCAAAATTTCATAAGTAGCTTATATTAGAGGGTTGAGGTGAATCTATTGTATATGAATTCACCATTTTTAGTAACGGATGACTTTTTAATATTCTCATTTTTTTTTATGATATTTATAACTTAGTTTAATATTTTCTATATCTGCAATTTGCACCTATTGAACCTTTTTGTAAAAAAAAATAGATTTTTTGTGGAATCTATAAAAATAAACAGTTTATTGCATCTGCAATACCGTCCAAAAATGTTAATAACATAACATAAAAATAATCCAAAGAGACTCTAAAACTAGATTGGCCCCCTTCTGCTGATCCTACCCCGCCTACTGAACTTGAGCCCGTTCCATATGATCCTGAACCACCTAGGCCGGAACCTTTAGGTTCATCATCATCATCCTTTTCACGTTTTTTGACTATTTTGTGATCTTGCGGGTCGAAAGAATCATCCTCTTCCCGTTTACGTTTTGTACCTCCAATACCCGAACTAGCACTAATAGATATAGGGACTACATTATTATCATCTCCATTATCAGAACTATCGTCTGATGAGTCCAAGTCCAATGAACTAGGCTCTCTTTCTTCTGGAGATGAGTAATCATTTTCAGAAGGTGACGCACCTTCTACTGCAACAGTCTCATCATATGTAACTGGTGCTGGTAAATCCTTAGCATAAGGAGTATTTTCTGGGTTATAATTAGTAGTATCATTTCTAACCGACTCAGCTGTACCAAGAACAGGGCGAAAGCTGTTTTTATAATTTTCCATCTCTTCCGCGCTTTGAATATAACTAGGCACACTTGGAGTTTTTTCATATACAACAGAACCTGTATTTAAATCTTTTGCTTCATAAGATGCTCTTTTGTGAGCATCACTATAGTTAACTTCAATTCTAACATTTTGTTCATGTTGCTTATTATGTGCATTTAATAAATACTGAGCTTCTTTTAAATCATACTCATTACCTCAATTATTATCTTTAGTATAACTTTTTAATTTACTATCATGTCCAAGAATTGCATGAGGTACTGATCTACCTAAGTAACCATCTCTATAATGCTCTACCATATTACTTAAACTTTCTCTTCCTGTTCTATCATCTGAATCATAACCTGTGTCATCAGTATTTGTTCTGTTATCAGAGTTGTTATTAGTATTTGTATTGTTATCTGTGTTATTATTTATATTATTATCCGTATTATTATTATTTGTATTATTATTTGTATTATTATCGGAGCTGCTATTTAAAATTCTTTCTATGTTCATTTTTTTTTGTTATTTGTCTAAGGGTTCCTTAGACAAATTCGCTGTAAAAAACAGTGATGTTTTTTACATTAATGTTTAATTGTTAAAAGTAGATTAGGAATTTATATTAAAAAATAGGGTTTTCCATAATACATATTTTACTAACACCTTTAACAATTAAGTGCATTAAAACTAATACAGCTACAAATTTGTCTAATAATGAGTAATTTCTTTAAACAGGAGTTTAATTAAACTCCTGTTTAAAGAATATAGGTGATAAGAGTCGAACTTATAAAGCTTTTACACTATTCCGTCCTAAGCGGAACCTGTTTACCAATTTCAGCACACCTATTGTGCTCGAGATAAGATTTGAACTTACAGCCTAAACATCTTCAGTGTTCCGCTCAACCAATTGAGCTTCTCGAGCGATAAAAAATATATTAAATTGTATTTGGAGATATTAGGAGTCGGACCTAAGATGACGAATTGCAAACTCGCTGTTTTACCAACTAAACTATATCCCCTAAAACTTTTACTTAAAGAAAGGGGGGGAGGTACCCATTTTTTCACACTTTATTTAGGTCAGGGTCTGATTCAAATAAGGTATGAATAATTATATTTACATTTTATCTAACAATAATACCTTAAGGCCAGAATGATTTGAACACTCATCTTAACTGTCATGAGCAGTTGGCTCTACCATTAAGCTATAGCCTTTTTTTTAATATTAATATATTTAAAGTTTTTAATCTTAAAATATAAAATATATTAAGTCCTGATAAGAACAAAGAAGGTATTGATCCTTCACTTAATGATCTGCAATCATAATGTAAAACCTTTTACAACTTGTTCCAGCGTATTTTGGATTATATTTTTTCTTTAACCTTTATCCTTAAATATTATCCGAAAAATGAGTCGAACATTTATGATTAATATCAACGAAACTTAAGCTCGTCCTGTCTACCAATTCCAGCACTCGGATAGTCTTACAAAGCAGGATATACTTTATTTTTAGTAAAACTTACTAAATATTAAAATAATAAAGGATGTATGTTTAATTTGATAAACTGATAGGGTTAAAAAACATTAATTTTCCTTTTTAACTAGTACCTTTTATTACTTAAGTTAAAACTAATAAAATAACCTATAATTTTTATGTTTAACTATAACCTTACGCCTTTAAGGTGATTTGAACACCTAACCGATATATTAACAGTATATTGCTCTACCAATTGAGCTATAAAAGCTTTAAAAATGAAGCAGCGTTTTGGGAGGATACCCTGAATTGAACAAGGATATACTATGCCACAAATAGTTGTTTTACCTTTAAACTATATCCACCTATATCTTTATAGGTAAAAAAATTAAAGGTTAAAAATATAAAGT
>Ga0164241_10001494_pt1 | contig 28571 bp, 26 predicted proteins | sample OricomyardsoilBY_FD_108780 | JGI IMG/M metagenome (GOLD analysis project Ga0164241, IMG submission 108780) | Backyard soil microbial communities from Emeryville, California, USA - Original compost - Back yard soil (BY) | ecosystem: Environmental > Terrestrial > Soil > Unclassified | place: USA... | reverse complement strand
TCATCGGCTTCCACACCGGCAGCTACTGCATCAACTTCCTGCGCTGCTGCGACGAACTGCTCGAGGCGGACGTCGACTACGAGCTCGGCGTCGTCCGCCACGCCGGCGGCGAGACGCGCACCCGCGCCTACCCGCTCTCGATCGACGCCGAGCGCCTGCGGCGGGCGGCCGAATCGCCGGAGGTGGCGGCCGCCGAGCGCGAGGTGCCCGAGCGGCGGCGCAAATACCTGATCATCCGCGTCGACCGGGCCGACCTCTCCAAGAACGTGCTGCGCGGCTTCACCGCCTTCGACACCTTCCTCACCCAGCACCCCGAGTTCCGCGAACAGGTCACCTTCATCGCCCACCTGCAGCCCTCGCGTCAGGACGTGCCCGAGTACGCCGAGTACCTGGAGCGGATCGAGGCGCTGGTCGCCGTCGTCAACCACCGCCACGGCACCACCGACTGGATGCCGATCGACCTGAAGATCTACGAGAACTTCCACGATGCGGTCGCCCGCTACAAGCACTTCGACCTGCTGATGGTCAACTCGCTCTTCGACGGCATGAACCTCGTCGCCAAGGAGGCGCCGGCGGTCAATACCCGCGACGGCGTGCTGATGCTCTCCGAGAACACCGGCTCCCACGAGGAGCTCTCCGACTGCACGCTGACGGTCAACCCCTTCGACATCCAGGAGCAGGCCGACGCGATCTACCGGGCGCTGACGATGGATTCCGAGGAGCGGCGGCTTCGCGCGCAGCGGCTCAAGGAGTTGGTCTTCTCGAGAAATCCTGGAGACTGGGTTGACGACCAGCTCGCTGATATTGCGGAGTTGCGCGAGGCCGTTACGTAGGAGCAGAGGGGAGGCACCCCTCCTCTCTCAACTTTTTCGGTGCCGCGTCTCCGGTCGTCCGCGGTCGGACTGACGAAAAAGTACAAGCCGTTCGGAGGGGTGCCTCCCCTCTGCTCAACCAAGCGGGTCGGGGGGCGAACTCCGCGAGTCGGAGGCTTAAAGCTTCTATGAGTCTGCGGATTCGCTGGTCGCAAGCTGGGCTTGTGCTCCTTGTGGTGGGAGTGGGGGTGCTGGCGTTGCGGGTGGGCCCGGAGCTTTTGCGGGCCCCAGAGCCGCCGCCGCTTGAGGAGGACGTTGGGCTGCTCCGGCTAGACACCGCTCCGGTCGAGGTTGCTACGCCCAGGGCGGCGGAGAAGCCGCCCCCTCGAAGGCCCAGGCCTCACCGCCAGCCCCGTCGACATCGCCAAGCCCGGCGTGCCCAAGAGCCTCCTCGACAAAAGCAAGTGCGGCCGAGCCCAACTCCGCCGCCGGTCCCACCACAAGCTCCCGAAACCCAAGCGCTCGTCCCCCCACCCCCGCCGAGCCCAGCTCCACCGCCCGAACCCGCACCCGCTCCAGCTCCCGTAAGCGACGGATCGCTGGAGTTCGCCCCGCATTAGAGCGGGTGCTGGGTGCTGCTCCCCGCGGCTTGTACTTTTTCGTCAGTCCGACCCACGGACGGCCGACGACGCCCCACCGAAAAAGTTGAGCGGGGAGTAGTACCCAGCACCCGCCCCATACCGCCCAACGCCACGCCGCTATAGTCCCTCGCCGTTTTGGCAGCTCCACGCGAATACGAGTTGGTCTTGATGCTCGATCCCGGGCAAGACGAGCCTGCCCGCGAGGCGCTCGCCCAGGATGCGCGTGGGCGGATCGAGGGCGCCGGCACGCTGAAACACGAGAACAATTGGGGCCTTCGCAAGATGGCCTACGAGATCGAGCAGCGCAACGAGGCCGACTACCGCTGGTTCCGCTTCGAAGGACCGTCCGAGTTGCTCGACGACCTCAACCACAACCTGAAGATCGCCGACGGCGTCCTGCGCTTCCGCATCTTCAAAGTCGACGCCGACTCACCGGTGATGGTGCCGCCCGCCGGGGCCGCGCCGGTGCACAGCTCGTCGCGCGAGCGGGGGCCACAGAGTCCTGCCGCCGCGGTTGCCGCCGAGGATGCGGGCGTGGACGTGGACGTCAACGCCGCCGACGACGCTGACGAGCCGGCCGCCGAGTAAGTCCCTCCGACGGGCTCAAGCCGACCCACGCTTCACGTTCTGGGCCCATCGGTCCCGGTTTCCTGCGGAGATTGCGGGGCAAGGGGGGAGAGATGCGCCGGCTGCGCTCTTAGACTGGAATCCAGACAAGCGATTCAGAGGAGTTGAGAGCCTTGGCGGCTTCGAACATCAACGTTGTGGTCATCACCGGAAACTTGACCAGAGACCCCGAGCTGCGCAGCACCGGGGGCGGCACGCCGGTCTGCGATCTGCGCGTCGCGGTCAACAGCCGGCGCAAGGACGGGTCCGGCCAGTGGGTCGACAAGCCCAACTACTTCGACGTCACCGTCTGGGGTGCGCAGGGAGAGAACTGCTCTAACTACCTCTCCAAGGGTCGCCCCGTTGCGGTGGAAGGACGGCTCGACTGGAGCGAGTGGGAGGCCAAAGACGGCAGCGGCAAACGGCAAGCGGTACGCATCGTCGCTAACTCCGTCCAGTTCCTCGGCTCCCGCGACGGCTCGGGCGGTGGCGACGGAAACAGCAGCTTCAGCCCGAGCAGCGACGTCCCGGCTGATTCCTCCGACTTCGCTGGCGCGACAGCCGGGGGCGGCGCAGACGACGACATCCCCTTCTAAAGGTCGCCTGACAGGGTCAGCAGGCTTGGATCCCCAGATCTGTAGGATTCCCCGTCCGCATGGCCCGAGCTAACGAAGCTTCATCATCAACGCCCAGGCGCGGTCGGCGCGACGACCGCGCAAGGCCGCGTAAATACACGCGGATCAACTCCGCCGCGGTCGACTACAAGGACCTCAGCCTGCTGCGCCGCTTCCTCTCCGATAAGGGGAAGACGCGTGGCCGGCGCGTTACCGGTCTCTCGCGCAAGCATCAGCGCCAGCTCTCGGTCGCAGTGAAGCGGGCGCGCGAGATCGCGCTGCTGCCTTACGTCGGAGAGCGTTGATGGCGCAGGCGATCCTGCTTGAGGACGTCGACCAGCTCGGTCAGCGCGGCGACCCGGTGGACGTCTCGCCCGGTTACCTGCGCAACTACCTGATCCCCCGCAAACTGGCGGCCACCGCCACGGCCGGGGCACTGGAGCAAGCTCAGCAACGGCGCGCTGCCGCCGAGAAGGCCGAGAAAGCGCGTGCTGAGCGTGAAGAGCAGGCCGCTTCGCTGCTCTCCAAGACCGTCTTGACGATCCACGAGCGAGCCGGCGAGGACGGCAAGCTCTTCGGCTCGGTTGGCGCCAAGGAGATCGTCGAGGCGATCCGTGACGCCCGCGACCTGCGCATCGACCGGCGCAAGGTCCGCCTCGAGCAGCCGATCCGTGAGATCGGTACCCACATGGTCGAGATCGAGCTCGCCGACGGCGCCATCGCCACGGTGAAGACGATCATCACCGAGGAACGCTGACCCAGCCGCGTTAGGCTGCGCAGCGTGCGCTCGCGTCGCCTGCCCACCCGTCTCACCCGCCGCGCCAAGGCGCGGACCCGGCTTGGCTGGGGTCACGCGGAGCGAGCCACCGTGGGCCTGGCCGCTGTCGCTCTCGGCGGAGCGGGTGCCGTCCTCGCCGGCCAGTACGGGCGCATGCTGCAGCGACGCTCCCACGAGGACGACGGCGAGAGCCTCGTCGAGGCGGCGCCCGTCGCGGCTCGCGACACGGTTGGCGTGGCTGTCAGTGGCTACAGCGAGGCACCACGCAGCGAGACGGTCCTCTTCAACCTGCTGGCCGGCTTCCTGGGCTCCTTCGCGCTGGTGCGGATCTCAACCTGGGGGATTCGCGACAACTGGTGGCCGTTCCGCAATGTCAGCCTCGGCGGTCGCCACATCCACCATTTCGTGCCGGGCATCCTGCTCGGCTTCGCTTCGGCAACGGCGGCGTTGCTGACCAAGGACGAGGCCCTGGAAGAGCGCCTGGCGGTGACGACCGGCATCGGCATGGGCCTAACCTTCGACGAGGCGGCCCTGCTGCTCGACCTGCGCGACGTCTACTGGACCCGCGAGGGACTGCTCAGCGTCCAGCTCAGCCTCGGTGCCACAGCGATCCTCAGCATCGCGATCCTGACCCAGCGCATCCTGCGCCGGGGCGAGCGGCGACAGGAGGCGGAGGGACTGATCCCGCCCGCCCCGGCCGACTGGATCGAGCCGCGGGACTGAAGCAAAAGAAAGGGCGGCCAGTGGCCGCCCTTTCTCCCCCTTTTTCGTCCTGAGAAAAGTGCTGCTAGCCCTTCGGGGTGCAGGAGCGAACGACGCTGCCGGTCAGCCGGGTGCCGTCGGCGAAGACGCCGGTCCCCTTGGCGTTGAGATGGCCGTCGGGGCACTTGGCGAGCAGGTAGCTCTGCTTCTTGCCCTTGTAGGTGAACGTGCGGCCGACCTTGAGGCTGAAGTTGATCGGCGAGCCGTAACCGCCGGCGATCTTGGGGATCGTCGCGATTGATTTCAGCCCGTAGCGCCCGTTGTGGATTTTCGAGACCTTGACCGTGGTGACCACCGCGGCCGAGACGGGCGAGGAGAGGTAGGCGTGGATGTAGATCGTCGTCTTACCGCCCTTGACGCCGCCGTTGAAGGCGATCAGCTTACTTTTGGCGATGAACGGCTTGGATTCGGGGAATTCGACCTCGACGTCGGTCTTGCCTTCGCCGACGATCGCTGTCCGACAGATGTCTTCGGCGTGCTCGGTGTCCTGCGCCTGCAGTTTGCCCGACGTGCAGACGGGCAGGCCCTTGGCGTTGACCGCGCCGTTCTTGTCCGTTTCGACGACGAATTCCTTCAGGGCCGGAACATGAGTGCCGTCGATGGTCTCAACGGCACCGCTGATGTTCAGGGTGATCCCCGCCAGCTCGTTCTTAGGAAGCTTCTTCGGGGTGAAGCCGCCGTTGACCGTGATCTTCAGGTTCCCTGCCTGGACGACTACGGGCTTCTCGGCAGTCGCGATCCCCGCGACGGCGATGGCCAGTACGGCCGTCAGGGCCAGTGTCGTAATCAATCGCTTGCGCATGTGCTTATTTGTCTCCTTTGCGGCCCGGCCGTGTCAGCCCCGGCCATCGAAAGCCTGGTTATCCCTCCAGCGGCCAAATTACCACCCTTGCAAATTAGATAAACCCCGGCATTCATAGAAAGAGCGGATTGGCAACCGCTTTTTCAGCTCTCGAGCATCGAAAGACGGGTGCGCTCGCGCTCCTCGGCAGCCCCCTCCGGTCCCAGGAACGGCAGCGTGATCCAGAACATCAGATCGGGCAAACGACTCGGCAGGCGCGCCGCGGCGCCGTGCAGGATCTCGCTGTAGAGAAGCTCGTTGACCCCGCCGGCCAGCGAGAGGGAGGTGATCCCGGGCAGCTCCACCGAGGTCTCGGCGCGGCCGGCATCGAGAAACCCGGTGAACTGACGCAGCGCCGCGTCGCGGCGGGCGAGCGCCTTCGGCCCCGCGGCAAGGACCTCGACAATCGCGAAGCGTGCCTCGTCGGGATGCTCGGCCAGGTGTTTGAGCAGCTCGCCGAGGCCGGCGGCGACCCGCTCTGCCCACGGCAGGCCAGGCTTTGACTCGAACCCCCTTGCTGTATCTCCAAGCAGGTTCCCCAGCAGCACGTCGTAGGTGGCGAGGAAGCAATCCTCCTTGCTGGAGAAGAGTTCGTAAAACGTCTTTCTCGACACCCCGGCGACACCGATCACGTCGACCACCCGGGTCTCCGGATAACCGCGCTCGGAGACGACCTCGATCATCGCCTGCAAGATGCGCGTGCGCTGAGACTCGGTCACCGCCTCTCGCGGCAAGCCGTGCCGTCCTCTTGGCAGCCGCTCACTCAACCTAGCCGTGCGTCTACCTGAAGCCACCCAGAGACTGTAGAACAGAAGACCGCAAGTCGCGACTTTCTGTACCCGTTCGTCTCCCTTCGAGCCGACGGTTCCTTGTCAATACAATTACGCCGGTGCTTCAGGGGGGGACAAGATTCGCCGCCGTTCTTGCCGCCGCCGCTCTCGCGGTGGGATTCCTCGTTGCCTGTGGCGGCGGGGACGACTCGACCACGACGACAGCCGTCTCGACCGGCAACGGATCCTTGGGCCACGACGAGGATTCGGCGACGTTCGAAGGCAACGGCTCGAAAAAGCAGGGGAGCGGAGGCGAGGCGAGCGATGCCGGCAGCGGCTCCGCGGACTCGAGCTCCTCGAGCGCGAAGGTCGAGCCCGAGCCCCTGCGGGTCTCGGGTGGCGGCTCGGAGCAGTTCCGCGAACCCGGCGGCGACAACAGCATCCAGGAATTCGGTGAGGAGAGCGACGAATCGGAACTCGAGGAAGCTGCGGCGGCTCTGCACGGCTTCTACGTTGCCCGAGCCGAAGAGAAGTGGGCAGAAGCCTGCACCTACCTGTCGACTTCCACCGTGCAGCAGTTCGAAACGCTGGCTTCGCGCTCCGACCAGCTCAAAGGCAAGAGCTGTGCCGGCATCCTCGAGGGGTTCACGCCGGCCCTGCCGGCTTCCGTGCGGCGGGAAACGACACTGGTCGACGCCGGCAGCCTGCGCCATGAGGGGGAGCAAGCCTTTCTGATTTACAGCGGCGAAGGAGGCAGCGTGTTCGCGATTCCGATGGACCAAGAGGACGGTCAGTGGAAAGTCGCGGCGCTTGCCGGCACGCCGCTGTCGTAGAAGCGCGCTGGGCGACCCACCCGGAATCAGTCTCGCCAGACGACCTGCTCGCGTCCTGGCCCAACCCCGACGAGGCTGATCGGAACACCGACGAAGTCAGCGATGTAGTCCAGGTAGGCGCGGGCCTGGGGCGGCAGATCGGACTCGCTGCGACAGGCGGTGATATCGGCGTCGAAGCCGGGTAGCTGCTCGTACTCGGGCTCCGCCGAGTGCAGGATCGACTGGTGGTAGGGGAAGCTGTCGAGCAGGGCCCCCTCGCGCGAGCGGTAGCGCACCGCCACCTTCAGCGGGCCGACGCCGCTCAATACGTCGAGCTTGGTGATCGCCAGCGAGGTCAGCCGGTTGAGCCGCACCGCGTAGCGCAGCGCGACCAGATCCATCCAGCCGCAGCGGCGCTCGCGGCCGGTCGTGGTGCCGTACTCATGGCCCTTCTCGAGCATGTGGCGACCCGCCTCATCGCTGAGCTCGGTTGGGAAGGGACCGGCGCCGACCCGGGTCGCGTAGGCCTTGGCGACACCCCAGACCTCGTTGATGTCGGTCGGGCCGATGCCGGCTCCGACGCAGGCCGCGCCAGCAATCGGGTTGGAGGAGGTGACGAAGGGATAGGTGCCGTGGTCGAGGTCGAGCAGGGTCGCCTGGGCGCCCTCGAAGATCACCGTCTTGTCGGCGTCGAGGACGTCCCAGCAAAGCTTCGCGGTGTCGGCGATATGGGGCTCGAGGCGGTGGCCGTAGTTGACGTGTTCCTCGGTCATCGTGTGCAGGTCGAGGCGCGGGTCGGGGGCATCCTCAATCGCCTGCTCGACCGCCTCCTTGTCACCCTCGCCAGCCTCCTTACGCAGCTTGCGTCGCTGCACCCCGAGTTCACGCAGCGCCTGCTGCTTGGGCTCCAGCGCAGTGCGGATCTTGGCGCGCAGGATCTTCTCGTCGAGCAGATCCTGGACCCGGATCCCCAAGCGCAGCGCCTTGTCGGCATAGCAGGGGCCGATGCCGCGCCGGGTGGTGCCCAGCGAGAGCTTGCCCAGCTTCAGCTCTCCCGCTGTGTCGAGCAGCACGTGGTAGGGCATGATCAGGTGGGCGTTGGCGGAGATCTTCAGGTTGTTGACGTCGACGCCACGGCGCCGCAGGCCGTCGATCTCACCGAGCAGGATGCGCGGGTCGAGGACGACGCCGTTGCCGATCACGCAGGCCTTGTCCGGATAGAGGATCCCCGAGGGGATCAGGTGGAACTTGAACTCCTCACCTTCGCGGACGATCGTGTGGCCGGCGTTGTTGCCGCCCTGGAAGCGCACGATCGCATCGGCGCGCTCGGCAAGCAGGTCGGTGACCTTGCCCTTGCCCTCGTCGCCCCACTGAGCGCCAACTATTACAAGCCCTGGCATAGCCGGGGCATTGTGACTTGTCGGCCGGCTAGGCGACCTTGCCGTAGCGACGATCGGAGCCGAAAAGCGGCACCTCGTCGCAGATCTGGCTCAGTCGCGAGACCGTGCGGCTGCCGATCTGCTCCTCCAGCTCCTCGTGAGGGAGGTTGGTCGTGACCAGCACCGAGCGCTGCGCCTCGTAGCGCTCGTTGATCAGCGCGTAGAGCTGCTCGAGCACCCAGTCGCTGCGCTTCTCGGCGCCGAGGTCGTCGATGTGGAGCAGGTCGACCGCGGTGAGGCGCTCGAAGAAGGCCAGGTAGGAGTCGCCACCTGGCTCGGAGTCGTAGGTGCGGCGGATGCGGGCGAGCAGCTTGGGCAGCGAGTAGATCGCGACCGAGCGGCCGGCCTCAAGCGCCGCCTTGGATACCAGCATCGCCAGCGTCGTCTTGCCAGTGCCGGTGTCTCCGAAAAGCCAGAGACCCCGCCCCGCGTCGAGGCGAGCGTCGAGCTCGTCGACGAATCCACGCACCTCGGTCACCGCGGCCTTGGTCTCCAGGTCGCGGGCCATGTCGGAGACCGGCGGACGGTCGAAGGAGACGCCGCGGTAGCGCGGTGGGATCACCGAGGCGACGCCGCGCACGCGGCCGCGTTTGAGCCGCTGGGCGCGACACTCGCATTCGCGGGCGACGTCCTCGGGGCCAAGGATCCAGCCGGAGCCGTCGCAGACGGCCAGCGGGCATGCCTGTTCGCGGAAGGGCGCGCTGCGCGGGATCGCCGGCATCAGAACTCAGGCCCCACCGGGGCGGCGTCCTCGAGCGGCGGGCCCTCGCCGGCCGGCTGTTCGATCGGGCGCTCCTGGCCGGCGTAGTCGGCGAACTTCGGGAAGCGGTCGAGGAAGACGAGCTTCGGCGTACCGATCGGTCCGTTCCTATGCTTGGCGATGATCAGGTCGGCGAGGCCGTCGGGCTCGTCGTCGGGATCGCGGTAGTAGTCCTCACGGAAGAGGAAGGCGACGAGGTCAGCGTCCTGCTCGAGGTTTCCGGATTCGCGCAGGTCAGAGAGCATCGGCTTCGGCGGATGGCGCTGCTCGGGGGCGCGGGAGAGCTGGGAGATCGCCAGCACCGGCACCTCCAGCTCACGGGCGAGGATCTTCAGCCCACGGCTGATCTGGCCAACCTGCTCGACGCGGTTGGCGCGCGGGTCATCGGTGCGCATCAACTGCAGGTAGTCGACGATGATCAGGCCGAGGCCGCCCTTGTCCTGCTCCTGGGCGTGCAGGCGGCGCGCCTTCGCACGCAGATCGAGCACGCCGAGGTCGGAGGAGTCGTCGAACCAGAGTGGCGCCTCCTCGAGCTCGTTGCAGGCGCGGACCACCTTCGGCCAGTCCTTCTGGGAGACCTGCCCCTTGCGCAGCTTGTCGCCGGAGATCCGCGCCCGGCAGGCGATGAAGCGCTGGGCCAGCTCGACCTCGGACATCTCCAGTGAGAAGAAGGCGACCGGCAGGCCACGCTTCACCGCGACGTTTTCGGCGATGTTGGCGACGATCGCGGACTTTCCCATAGCGGGCCTCGCCGCCACGATGATCAGATTTCCCGGCTGGAAGCCGCCGGTGATCGCGTCGATGTCGCGGAAGCCGGAGGGGGTGCCGGTCAGCTCGGACTCGCCGGTCGAGAGCTTCTCGAGCCGGTCGATCTCGACGTGGAGAATCTCCGAGAGCAACTTGAAGTCGGTCGCCTGCTCTTTGTGGGCGACGTCGAAGAGCAGCTTCTCGGCCCGCTCGGAGAGCTCGCGGGGCTCGCCGTCGCGCTCGTGCACCCAGCCCTGGATCTCCTGGCCAGCGCCGAGCAGGCGGCGCAGCAGCGAGTTCTGCTGGACGATCTCGGCGTAGTGCTTGGCGTTGCCGGCGGCGGGCACCTTGGCGGCCAGCTCGGAGACGTAGTGCTTGCCGCCGGCCTCCTCGATCTGGTTGCGCTGGACCAGCGCCTCGGTGACGCTGAGCTCGTCGACCGGCTTCGAGGCCGCGTAGAGATCGTGGACGCAGGTGAAGATCGCCGCGTGCTTGTCGAGGTAGAAGTCGCCGGCGTTCAGCTTCACCTCGTCGATCACCCGCGTCAGCGTCGGCTCGGCGACCAGCATCGCCCCCAGCACCGATTCCTCCGCCTCGATGTTCTGCGGCGGGACGTGGGCTGTGGGAGCGGATGCCATCGACTTAGTTAAGGGCTCGCGACGGCGGAACCGCCCCGAGTCTCAAGCAAACCAAAGCCCACCACGCCCCACATCTGGCCTCCCTGCAAAGTCGGCCGAAAGAATCTGGTGCCCTATTCGCTTTGTTCGAAGTAGTGCTGGTAGATCGTCGCCGCGCCGCCTCTGCCGACCGGGCTGAAGGGCGCCTGCTGGACGCAGCCCGGCGCGGGAATCGAGGCGGAGTCGGTCTGACCGGCGTAGGCGAATTTCTTCAGCCGTTCGAAGAAGTCGTTGGAGCGTTTTTCATTTTCTTCGGTTGTCCGTTTTGCTTCTTCGGTGCGCGCTTTGAAAGCGGGGTTGGTCGGTGTTTCAGGATTTAGCGTCGCGGTTACGCCGGAGCTGCAACTGCGCGTATCGAAGCTGGGCAGGCCGGTGGCCAGGCTCTTGCTGGCCAGTGGCTGCGCGTAGGCATTGGTGCGGTTGGTCGTCGTGCGACTGGGGAAGGTCGCCAGCGATTCCGGGTTGAACGGACCCATCGCGCGGAGGTAGTGGACGTGTTCGCCGTCGGCGTTTTCTTCGGTCAGCTTGGCGTTTGACATTGCGGCGATGTTGGCCATCGTCGCGGTCAACTCGTGCTTGTAGAGACCGAGGCCAGTGAGCAGCGGGTTGAGGTTGCGCAGGAAGGGATCGACCGCCCGCAGCAGCGGCGGGAACTCGTCGCGGAAGAGCTTGCGCAGCGCCGGGAAGCCGCTTGGGGCAAGCTTGATTACCGGCTTCAGGCCTTCGAAGAAGCCCTTCGCTTCCGGCGCGAACTTGGCAAAGGCGATCAGGGTCGGCGAGAGCTGTTCGGCGACCGGGACGAGCTGGCGGATCACCGGGTCGGCATTGACCGAGAACTCTTTGAGACGGTCCAGGGTCAGCCTCGACTCGTCCTGGAAGGTCGGGAAGGCGCGGAAGAGTTCTTCGATCTGACGGTCGCGGGCGGCGGCCGTGCTGAAGACGGCATTGGAGTTACGGATCAGGCTGGCCAGCTCACCCTGGCGGCCGCGCAGCGCCCGCAGCGAGGTGGCGCCGTTGCGGAAGATCTGCTTGACCGCGAGGCGCTGGCTGTCGAGCACGCGGAAGAGCCGATCGAACTGGACGAAGGCGGGTTCGAACTCGCCGAAGGCGTAGGAGAGATTGGCCCCGTTGCCCTCGATTGCCACCGCGGCTTCCTGTTGCCAGGTCTGGAAGGCGGCGCGAGTCTGAGGGTTGAAGGTGCGGAAGATCTCGTCGAGCTGGACCGATTCGGCGATCTGCGCCATCGGCAGCGTGCCGCCATCGTCCAGCACCGGCCCGTCGCGCTCGCCCGGGGTCAGCTCGATATAGGTCTCGCCGAGCAGCGTCTTGGTGCGCAGAATGGCGCGGGTGTCCTTCGGGATCGGCCCGTACTTGTCTTCGATGTTGACCTTGGCCATCGCCTGTTCGCCGTTGGGGGCGAGGACGATGTCCTGCACCTTGCCGACCGAGACGCCGGAGATCCGCACGTCGGACTGCTGGGCGAGCTGGGTCGCCTCACGGAAGGGGATCTTGATTTCGTAGGACTTCGCCTTGAACGGGGTCGGGCCGCCGAAGGTGATCCAGAGGAAGAGCAGGATGCCGAAGCACGACAGCGCGAAGCCGGCGATGACGAGCAGCTGGGTTGTGCTGGGGGCGCGCTTGCTCATTCTGTCCCCGGACCGCACTCGGATCCGGCGATTCCTTTAATGCCCGGGATCGCTGGGAGCTCACTGCCACGCGGCAGGTTCGAGCCCTGCAGCAGGGTCAGGATCCACGGCTTACCGGCCGCGACTCCATAAGCGAGATTGCTGCCGTTACAGGAGATCATGATCAGCGAGCGACCAATTGGCCCGGCGGGATCGTCGAGGTTGAAGGTGGCGTTGGTGTTGTGGTTGAACCAGGGCAGGTAGAAGAGGTAGCTCTGCCGCGTGCCCTTCGGCTTGAAGGCGAGCTCGTTGAGGAAGCTGTTGAAGGCGCCGAGCGAGTTGCCGAAGCCGCGGACCGACTTGTTGAGATCGGCCGAGCCCTGCTTGGCGTGGGTGAGAACGGGGCGGATCTGACGCGTGAAGGGGCGGATCTGATCGCCGATCGGCGTCGTCGTCTGTTCGAAGAAGCGCTCGTTGGCGCGCAGCGCCGGGCCCAGCGCCTGCGCTTGCGGGATCAGATCCACCAGGGCGGGGCCGGCGACCTTGGAGAAGCGATCGGCGCTGGCGAAGGCCGACTCGGCAACGGCGAGGGTGGAGGGGAATTCGATCAGCGTCTCCTGGATCGCCCGCTGCTGGTTGGCGAAGTTGCCGAGCGCGGCCTTGGAAGAGCTGACGAAGCGCTCGATCTCGTTGTCGTGGCGACCCAGTTCGGTGGTCAGCAGGCCGAAGTCGTGGATCACGCGGGCGAGTGCATCGCGGCGTGTGGCGATTGCCCGGTTGAGGTCGGCGATGTAGTGGGAGAAGGGCTGCAGGCGGCGGAAGACACCGGAGAGCTGGCGGCCGCGGCTGCCGATGCCCTGGGCGCCGCCGGCAACGAGCAGCTGGATGTACTGGCGCGTGTCGGCGTCGAGCGTGGCGAGGAAGGCGTCGAGGTTGACGTTGGGTTCGGTGCGCGAGAGCGGGAAGTTGTAGCCGTCCTCGATATGCCCCTTGGCATCGCCGGGATCGACCTCGACCACCATGTCGTTGAGGTTGGTTTTCGGCCGCAGCAGCAGGGTCGCGTCGGGGTGGATCAGCTCCAGGTACTTGGGCTCGACGTCCATGCCGACCACGGCGTGGCCGTCTTCGAGATCGACGGCGGTGACCTTGCCGACCTGGATGCCCGCGATCACGACCGCCTGGCCCTGTCCCGGCGTCACCGCCTGCGCAGTCGTGAACTCACCGGTGATCTGGACGAATTCTTCGCCGACGAAGGGCACCCATGACGGCAGCGATGCTTTCTGCTGGGTGAAGATCCAGAGCGTCATCACGATGCCGAGCGCGGCCAGCACGGTGATCGCGATCGTGTCTTTGCTGCGGCCCCTGGCTTGACGCGAGAGCGAGTTGCGGAAGTGCCTCCAGCGGCTCACTTTTGGTTCCTCCGTCATGGGCTCACCACCGAGGGGCTGGGGGCGCCAACCTGACCGAGCGGCCCGTTGACGTCGGGGACGGGGTTGCCGTCACAGCGCACGTCCGGCTTCTTCGGTGGGCGACCGCCGAGCTGCGGCTGAGTGCCAAGTGGTGGTGCGACAGAACGGGCAAAGTCCTGTTTCTCATTGACCTGATTGCCCAGGTCATTGTTTTGGCTGACCAGCAGGTCGCCTCCACCTGGCTGCACGCGCAGGAAGGGCCCGTTGCCGTCGAAGTTGGCGCCCCAGCCGGAGAAGTTGGTCAGCGTGTAGAGGAACTCTCGGTAGTTGGGGCCACCGGTGCTGAACTGGTCGTTGATCGTCTGGTTGAAGGTCGGCGAAAGCACCCGAGTCGTGCAGAGGCTGATCCGGTTGAGCTGGGGCAGCGCCACCGCCTTGCCGGCCTGGGTGGCGCCGGCGAGCCCGGGGGTCGCTTCGCGCAGCAGCCTCGCGGTGCCGCCGAGTTCGCGGCCCGAGAGCAGCGGATTGGCCTGTTCGATCCAGGGTTCCCCGGCGGCGATCCAGCCCGGCAGCTCGGCGACCGCCGGGGTCAGCTCGATCGCCCAGGCGCGCAGCGGCGGCAGGGTCTGGTTGAGGCTGACCAGCGAGCCGTGGAAGTTCTCCAGAGTCGGCGCCAGGCGCTGGACCGTGGTGGTGAGATTGCTCGACTGGGCGGCGAGGGCGCCAGTGAAGACTTGGAAGTTGACGATCAGGCCCTTGAGGTCCTCCTCGTTGCGGGCAAGAGCGCCGAAGAAGCGGCCGGTGCCGGCGACGAGACGGGAGAGATCGCCGGGCTCGGTGCCGCGCAGGGCGTTGGTCACCTGGGCGCTGTAGCGCCCGGCGTCGCCGCCGTAGCGGAAGCCGCCGTTGAGACCCTGGGCACCGGTCTTGCCCTGCACCTCGGGTTCCTGGGTCGCGTCTTCGGCGGCGGTCGGCTCGTGCATGTAAGCGGTGCCGATGCCGCGCAGGAGGTGGCTGAGATCGGCACGAACTGGCGACTGCAGAGCGGTCAGCACCTCGTCGATCTGGACCCAGGTGGAGGTGTGGCTGACCGGGATCGTGTCACCGCTGCCCAGCTCCGGCGAGCTCGGGCTGCCGGGCGAGAGATCGACGAAGAAATTGCCCTCGAGGAAGATCCGCGGCCGGATCGCCGCGAAGGCGTCGTCATGGATCGGCCGGCCCTTGCCTTCGACCGTGAAGGTGACCGTGGTGGCGTCGCCGTCGCGGCCGACCTTGATCACGCGACCGACGTCGACGCCGGCGATCCGCACCGGCGAGTTGGTCGCGATGTTGACCCCGTTGGAGAAGGTCGCCTTGAGCTCGTATCCGTAGCTGGTGAAGGGCACGTGGCCGGTGAAGGCCAGGTAGGGGCCGATCGTGAAGATGAGCAGGAAGATGACCGCGATCAAGGCGTTGCTGGGACGCCATTTGAAGCGACTGTTGGTCGCCCCTGCCCTGGTATCGCGCTCCGGAAGCCGGCCCATCAGTCTTCTTCTCCCAGCTGTCTCTTGTTTTGCCCGGCGGTGACGATGCCGTCATGGCGAGGCGTGTTGCCGATCCGCGTCACGCCCGCTTCGTAGCGCTCGTTGCCGGCCTCGCACTCTTTGGGCTGGCCAGGAGAGGCGGTGTTCGGGTAGGGGTTGGAGTGGAGGTGGTTGAGGCGGCCGGGGCCGGTTTTGCCGGGGCCGTTGGCGGGAGCCGACGCCGGACCTCCCTCGGAGTTGGGCCCTTCCGGCGGCTCGAAGGCGATCGCGTTGAACCAGCCGCCGAGGCCGTTGTCCTCGCCGGAGGCGCTGGCGAGGTTGCGGAAGGCGAGCGTCAGGTAGTTGCAGGTGGTCTGGGCAGGGCCGATGAACCTGATTGCCGGGCCGAGCAGGTCGTTGGTGTCGATCAGCAGGTCGAGGCCGTTGAAGACGCCGGGGGCGCGCTGGAAGGCGAGCAGCGCGTCGGCGGTCGGCGGCAGCTGGGCGTTGAGGGTCGGTGAGGCGTTGAGCGCGGGAATGCCGGCGCGCAGCGCCGCCGCGATCGTCGGCGAGGTTTCGCCGAGTGCCTTGGCACCGGGCTTGAGGGCGGTGAAGAAACGGGCGGAGTCGCGGAAGAAGGGTCGCAGCGCCGGCAGGTCGGCCGTCACCGTGTCGAGCGTCTCGGGGCCCTTGGAGATCGTTTCCTGGATGTAGGGGCGAGAGACGCGGGCGAAGGCGGCGAAGGTGCGGTCGAGGGCGACGAACATGCTCGCCTGCTCGGCGGCGACCGGGACGATGGTGGCGGAGAGCGCCTCCAGAGCGCGCCAGAATTCGCCGAAGCCGGTGCTCGGCGCGACCAGCGTTGCCAGGGTCGGCTGGCTGTCTTCGGCCAGCATCCGCAGCGCCGCGAAGGCGTTGTTGAGCTGCGGCCCGCGTCCGGCGAAGGCGTTGCCGAAGCCGGCCAGGCCTCGCTGGATCGACTCCCTGGTCTTCTCGTCGAACATGTCGAAGAACTGGTCGATGTCGACCGGTTCGGGCCGCGAGGCAGCGAGCGGGATCGTGTCGCCCGCCGCGAAGCCCTCGCTCGAGTCGCCGGGGACGATCTGCACGTACTTGAGGCCGAGCGGCGATTTCGGGCGGATGATCATCGTTGAGTTGACCGGCAGCGGCTGCACGCTCTTGTCGAGGCTGAGGCTGAGCTCGGCGGCGACCCCGCCGTCGCCGATCTGCACCGGCACGACCGACTTGACCACGCCGACGCGGGCGCCGCCGATCCTCACCTCGTTGCCCTTGACCAGGGCGTTGGCGTTGGGCACGCGGGCGGTGAGGTTGTAAGTGGAGACGAAGGGCAACCCGTTGTTGGCGTTGTAGGCGAGGAAGACGGCGACGATCACGACCAGCACCGTGACCGCCCCGACGATTACCGGGCTGCTCGCGACTCCCTGTATTCCGCTGCGGTTTCTCATGGGCCGAGGAGGTAGTCGAGGAGGGCTCGCTGGCGAGGCGCTGGCAACGCCGTTGCGGCACCGAGGCGGCGCCCATCGCCAAGCTTCGATGTTTCCGGCGCCGTCGGCGCGGCCGGAGCGAGGCTGGTGGTTGGCCCGCCCGGTCGAGCCAGGGTCCCGCCGGCTTCTCTCGCATTTTCTTCTTCGAAGAAGGCCTGGAGATCCGCGCTGCTGATCGATGACGTGCCCGCGTTTATGCCGGTGAAGTTGGCGACGCACCCGCTGACCCCAGAAGCCACGTATTCGGGGCAGTTCGTCAGCGTCGTCAGCAGACGGTTGAAGTGGCCGTATTTGTCGAAGCCGTTGGTCGCCGCGGCGCCGTTGTAAATCAGGTCGACGAGGCCGTCGAAGCCCTTCGTTTCCTTGACGCTGGCGAAGAACTCGGCCAGCTTCGTCGTCGGGCCGGCGCCGGAGCGGGCGAGGTCGCGGGCCTTGCGCACGATCGGGTCGGCGGCACGCAGGGTCGGGCCGGCGATTTCGCCGGCGTTGCCGAGCGACTTCAGCGCCACCGTCGAGGCGGTCGAGAACGGCCCCAGCAGGCGGGTCGCTTCGGTGAACGAGGGGGCGGCCTTGCCGAGGTCGGTGAAAACGGGGGTGGCGGCGTCGGAGAAGCCCTGCAGGGTGCGCAGGGTGAGGCGGAACTCACGCAGAAACTCCGGGAACTTACGCAGCGACGCTTCCAGGTCGGCGCCGCGTTCGGAGCTCGCCTGCGCCGCCGCGCCCGAGTTGCGGAAGAAGCCGGCGACGCTGGCGCGATCGCGCGAGAGCGGCTCGAGGATCTGCTCGGAGTCGACCGCCAGCTGGGTCAGCTGGTCGCGCTGGTCGTTGAGGATGCCGATCAGGCGAGTGACGTCGCGGAGGGCCGGATTGGCACGCTTGACCGCCTCCTCGATGTCCTCGCCGCGTCCCGCCAGCCCCGCTCCGAGTTCGTTGAAGATGAGTCGGAAGCGCTGTGCGTAGGGCAACTTGTTGATGTCGTTGATCAGATCCGGGTCGACACTGGTGCTGTTGTTCTCGAGCGGCAGCAGGTATTGGCCGGCGCCGGGCTGGTCGGAGGGGATCTCCTTCAGCGACGGCGCTGGCGGCGCTCCCGGGGCACGCGGCAGCGTCGGCCGGCAGTCGACGAACTTCTCGCCGATCAGCGACTGGGGGCGAATATGGCAGGAAGCATCGGCGCGGAAGTCCTGGAAGCCGGGATCGGTGATCTTCATCGCGATCACCGCCTTGCCGGAGATCGCCTCCGCCTCGCCATCTTCGTAGCTGGAGATCTCGCCGGGCATGGTTACGCCGACTGATTCGATCTCGCCGACGTTGGCGCCGGCCACCCGCACCTGCTCGCCTTTGACCATGAAGCCGCCGTTGTCGAAGATCGCCCGCACGACGTAGCTGTCGTCGTCGTCGCCAGACGAGAGCAGTACGACGGCGACGATGACCGCCACGACCAACGCGCCTATCGCCAGTGCTTTCTTCATGGGCCGGGCGGCGCGTCGGCCGGGTTGCAGTCGGACGTGGTCACCCCAGAGCCGCTGAAAGGCGGTTCGACGAAGGGGCTGGAGCCGTCGGCGGCTGGCTGGCTGGCGCCGCCCGGACAGCGTCGCTTGACCCCGGCGGAGGAGCCGAAGGGGTCGTACTGTTCGCTGGGCGCGATCGGGTTGAGAACGCGGCTTTCGCTGTCGTAGTCGAAGAGGTTGAGGGCAGTGAGGCTGCCGCGCGCGTAGTGGCCGTTGCCATCGTAGGTGGCGGTGACCTGACCGAGCTTGGCGAAGCCGTTGAAGAGGTCGGGCGCGTAGGCGCGGAAGAAGTTGAGGTTGGGCTGGAAGGCGGTGATCGCCTCTTCGGAGTGCGGGAAGGCCCTTGAGGCCCGCTGCTGGACGGTCGGCAGCATCGCCAGTGCTTCGGCAGTGTCATTGGCGAAGCCCGGCTTGGCGACGGTGAGGCGCAGGTTCTTGAAGACCGGCACCGCTTTGGAGAGGAAGGGACGGAATTCGGCGAGGAAGGGGGCGAGGTCCTTTGTCGCCGTCCCGGAGGTCTCGATCAACGGTTCGACGTCGTCGAGGGCGGCGCGCAGGTTGACGAAGGTGGTGTTGGCCTGGCGGAAGGTCGGCGGCAGCAGCTCCAAGCTGCGGCCGAGGGCGACGTTCTCCTCGGCGATCGCGCCGAAGGCGGTGCTGGCATTGGCGATCGCGCTGGAGAGCTCGGCGCCACGTTCGGAGACCGCGCTGCTGAGCCTGTCCGAGCTGACCAGGAAGCGTGAGAAGAGGCGTTCGTCGGCATTGAGGTCGTGGACGAAGGCGCCTGCACGGTTGAAGCCGACACCGAGGTACTTGAAGGTCTGGTTGGCATCCTCGCCGCGGCCGGCGTAAGTCGTCGCGAAGCCGTGGATGAACTGGCTGAGGCTGCGCCTTACCGGAGCCGGGAACGTGTTGAAGAGCTGGTCGATGTCGACCGGGGTCGTGGTCGAGGCGAGGCCGAGGGTCGCATCTTCAGCCAAGGCGGGATTGCTGTTGGGCCCGGGGCTGATCGAGACGTAGTGGTTGGCGACGCCAGAGAGCGAGGTGGCGCGGATCGTCGCCGTGGTGCCCTCGTGCAGCTCCTGTTCGACGCTGACCACCACCTTGGCGAGGTTGTCGTCGGTCAGCTCGATGCTTTCCACCGAGCCAACGGCCTGGCCGCCGATCAGCACCTGGTTGTCGGGAACAAGCTGGCTGGCGTTCTGGAAGAGCAGGTTGTACTTGTGTTCGCCGTTGCCGCTGAAGATGACCACCGCGAGGGCGATCACCGCCACCGCCAGTACCGCTATGACCGCAATTCGGGCGGGGGTGACCCCCCGGCTCTGAGCCGAGCTTTTTTCCTCGCCTGCGGGATTGGCAGCCACAAATCGTCGCTTACGGTTCCCCGGCCTCCGATCCGGGGGAACGGCAGCGGAATCGTATCCGAGCGACCCGCTGCCAAGCGCGCGATGAGCGGGGACTTAACTGGAATTCAACGCGCTACTCTGGGCCTGCGGCGCGGTTAAGGAACCGGGAGGCGCTTGGCCAATCGAACAGGAGTGAACGCCAATGCGCAAACGTCTGACCCTTGCCGTCGCCATCGCGGTTGCCGTGGCGGTGGTCCTCGCCAGCGTCGCAGGCGCCGTACAGTCGCCGGTCCTCGGCGCCCCTGACGGCAACACGCAGAGCATCGCGGTCAAGTTCTCACCGCAAAAGCTCTCCAAGAAGAGCCCCGAACCGGTGACGCTCGATGTGCGAACCGCAACCGACTCCACCACCGCGGCCAATGGAGTGCCGGTTCCCGCCGTGCAAGCGGTCGTCGACTTCGCGAAAGGCATAACGCTCTTCAGCAAGGGCTACCCCACGTGCGACGCCGGGCTGCTCCAGAACACCTCGACCGAAGCCGCACTGGAAGCCTGCAAACGGGCCAAGATCGGCGGCGGAGAAGGGACCGCGGATCTCGTCGTCGGAACCAGGGTATTCCCGGTGACGACGACGATCACGGCCTTCAACGGCGTCCCTCAGGGCGGCAAGCCGGTGATCCTCCTGCACACCTACAGCGAGGCGCCGGTGCAAACGACCCTCGTCTTGGTCGGCGTGGTCAGCAACTACAACAAGGAAGGCTTCGGACCACGCCTCGACGTCAGCATTCCGCTGATCGCCGGCGGCCAGGGCGCGATCACCGGCTTCCACGTGAAGATCTTCAAGACCTTCCAGTACAAAGGGAAGAAACGCAGCTACGTCAGCGCCACCTGCCTGACGAAAAAGCTGAAGACGAGAGGCCAGTTCGTCTTCAGGGACGGCGAATCGCTGACCCCGGCGGTGACGCAGAAATGCGCGCAGAAACCGGAAGGCAAAAAGAAATAGGGGTGCGGATCAGACGTTGAAGCGCGGCAGCGCCCGCTGCAGCGGGCGCGGCAGCCACCAGACGCGGTCGCCGATCAAGAGCATCAGCGCCGGCAGAAGGACAATGCGGATCACGGTGGCGTCGAGCAGCACCGCGACGGTGAGTCCGACTCCGAGCTGGCTGACCGTCGCGATCGAGGCGCCGGAGAAGGCGACGAAGACCGCCATCATGATCACCGCGGCGCCGGTGATCACCCGCGCCGTCTTTTCCAGGCCGAACTCGATCGCGGCGGCATTGTCGCCATGGGTGTCGTAGTGCTCGCGCATCCGCACCAGCAGGAAGACCGCGTAGTCGATCGAGAGGCCGAAGACGACGCCGAAGATCAGCACCGTCCCGACCGCGTCGATGTAGCCGTGGCCGCCCAGCGGCCAGCCGTCGGGCACGTTGGTGAGGATCATCAGGATGCCGAAGGCGACGCCGACGGTCAGCAGGTTGAGCCCGACCGCGAGCGCCGCCAGCGGCAGCGCCCGCAGGACTAGGACGAGGACGAGGAAGGTGGCAAGGGTGATCGCTGCGACCACCAATGGGATTCGCTCCTTGCTGACCCGGCTGAAGGTGTTGAAGGTCGCCGTGCCGCCGGCAACACCGGCGCTGACATCCGCCTCCTTACTCAGCCTTGCGGCCTCCCCTTCGAGCGTCTTGTTCATCGCGATCGACCCGTCCGTGTTGAGGCCGTAGCGGCTGACAACAAGGAACCGCGCCGCCTGGCCACCGCGGTTGAGGTCGACGGCTTCGGAAGCGCCCTCGTGCAGCGGACCGCGGGTTCCGTCGAGGGCGGAAAGGACGAAGTAGCCGGAGTCAAAGATCCCCGGCGAGGTGCGACGCAGGTTGTCGACCCGCCGGTTCAGCGTCTCGTTCTGGGAGACGATGCGCACGGTCGCCCGGCGCAAGGCTGTCTGTAGCGGATAAGAGCGGCTATAGACTTCAGCGAGTTTCTGTTCGAACAGGTCGGTGCCATCCGCGAGTTTCGCCAGCCCCCCGGCCAGCGCCGTAGCCCCCGAGCTCGCTTGACCGAGGCCGCCGGCGAGTTTCTTCGTTTCGCGGTCGAGGACTTCGGCGTTGTCGGCGAGTTTGTCGCCGCCGCGGGAGAGCACGAACAGCCCATCGGAGAGCCGTTTCGACGCGCTGCTGAGGCGTCTGAGGCCGATCGTCGTGCTGTCTATCCAGTACTTGATCTGCTGCGCTTCTTTCGCATGTTCGATCAAGCCGGCCTGCAGAGCGGCCAATTCGGCCGGCATCGCGCTGGCGGCCGACGATGCCTGGCGGACAGCCGCCAGAGCGGCGCTGTAGTTGGGGTCGGATTGCCCCACCGTCATCGTTTCTAGCTGCTGCAAAGCAGCCTTCAGCTGTTCGTCGGTTGTCTGCGCCGCAGCCTGGAGGCTCGGCACCGCGCTGTGCGCGTCCTGATTGAGCGCCCGCTTCAATTTGCGCGTGCGGGGGGCCGCGTTGGCGTTGAGGTAGGGGATCAGGTCATGGGTGCCGAACTTGATCGCGAGGCCGCCGTTGGCGGCCTTTTCCTGCGCATCCGCGAGGCGTCGTGTGCCGTCGGCGAACTGACCGATCGCGTCGACGGCTTCCTGTCCCCCCACGGTGGCTTCGGCGAGGCCTTTGGCGAGCACCTGGGCGCCCTCTTCCGCTTTGCCGGTGTTTTCGGCCAGCAGGCCGGCGCCGTAGGTCGCCCGCGAGAGCCCGCCACGCAGCCTCGCGACTCCGTCGGCGGCCTGGCCCAAGCCGCGACCCAGGCGGCCGAGGCTGGCGAGCGGTCCGGTGTCGTCTTCGGAAGCAAGCAGGCCCGAGAGGTTTTTGCGGAGCGGCTCGATCCTGCGCGCAACCTGGCCTGGGCCAACCACGCTCTGCACGCCGGGCAGGGCGGCGACCTGTCGCTGCCAGCGACCGAGGGCGGTAAGGCGATCGGGGTCGGTGATCGTGCCGTCCTTAGCAACGGCGACAACCACGAATGGCCCTTCGAAGCCGCCGCCCGCCGACGTCGTGATCCGTTCGAAATCCAGGCGGGTGGGGGAATCGTGAGGAAGCTGGTCGGGGCTGAACGGGCCGGTTTTCAGCGCAATCGCCGGCGCAGCGAGGATCAGCACCACGGCGCCGATCGCGGCGGCCACTGGGGCCGGACGGCGCAGCGCCGCCGAGACGATCGTCATCAAGCGCGAACGCTCGCCGTTGGGCGCCGGGCCGATGCGCCAGCGATCGATGTTCGGGCCGATCAGGGCGAGGATCGGCGGCCCAACGAGGGTGGCGACGAGAACGGTGAGCAAGACGACCAGCGCCAGGGTCCCGGCCAGCGAGGCAAGCAGGGCGCCGGGGACCACGAACATCGCGACGATCATCGAGAGGATCAGGGTGCTGCCCGCGAAGACCGTCGTGCGCCCGGCCGTGCGCCGCGTTGCCCAGGCGGCGTCAACCGGATCGGCGCCGTCAGCCAGCTCCTCGCGGAAGCGGGAGACCATCAGCAGCGCGTAGTCGACTCCGAGGGCGAGGCCCATCATCGAGCAGACGACGAGCGAGAGCGCTTCGATGTTGAACAGGTTGGTGAGCAGGGAGAGCAGGCCGCGCGAGGTGAGCACGGCGACCGCGCCGAAGGCAAGCGGGACCCCGGCCGCAACCGGCGAGCGGAAGACGATCAGCAGGACGATCAGCAGGATCGGCAGCGCGATCAGCTCGCTGCGCTCGGTGGCAGCGATCGAGTCGTCCTGGATCGAGCGCGTGATCGTTGCGGCGCCGGTCTGGATCGCTTGCACCGGCGGGTGGACTTCTTCCTCGAGGATACCTTCGACCAGCGGCACCTTGTCCTTGACCGCCTCGGCGGGGTCGACGTGGAAGTCGACGACGATAAGTGCCTCGCGGGGACTGGGGCGCAGCTGGCTGACCGAGCCGCGGTCCCAGGGCGAGAGCGTCGTCACCTGCGGGTCCTGCCGCAGGGTGCGGACCAGCGCCGGGCCCTGGCGTTCGATGGCGGCGTCGGGACCTTGGAGAAGGATCACGAAGGGCGCCGTGTCGTCAAAGTGCTCGCGCAGCAGCGCGTTTGCCTTCGCGGTCGATGTGCCGGAGATCTCCACCGAGCTGGGGCGGAGCTTCTCCTCGAGGCTGAAGCCGAATATCGAGAGCGCCGCGATCAGGATCGCCGCGACGGCAAGTGCCCGGCGGGGATGCCGCAACGACATTGGGGGACGGGATTTACGCTCGCTGTCATCGCGCGCGTCATCGCTTCGCCCCCTGCTCCTCCTCACAGGCACGGATGTAGTTTGCCGGTCGAACGACCGAGTTGGGCAAAAGAAGCGGGAAGACTCTGTTAAGACCGATTCTGGAACGCCCGCTTGCCTGAGGCGCTAGCCTGATTCTGGGGAAAAGATTTGAAGCGGCGTCTGGGAATCGGGGTGGTGGTGTTCTGCGTTCTGCTCGCGGGCGGGGCTGATGCTGCGCTGGTCCGGGTTGGCAATCTGGTCCTCACCGCGGACGGCGGCTTCACGCCGCGACAGTTGCCGAAGCGCACGTTTGCGCCGATCGACTTCCGCGGACAGGCCAACCTGAGGGCGGTCGACGGCGGCGTCCCAGCCGCGCTGCAGCAGGCGGTGATCGACTTCGATCGTGACGGCAGGCTGAGCGCCGGCGGCCTGCCCGTATGCCAGCCCTCTCAGCTCGAGGAAGCGACCGCCGAGGAAGCGCGGGCCAGGTGTCCGGGGGCGATCGTCGGCACCGGGCACGTCGGCGCCGTGATCAGCCGCGAAGGACAGCCGCCACTACCAGTGAGCTCACCGCTGACCCTCTTCAATGGGCCGCGCCTGGCAGGCGGCCCGACCGTGGTCTTCCACGCCCGCACCACCGTGCCCGCGGTGCAGAACTTCGTCATCACGATCCCGATCGAACGGCGCCAGGGCGATTTCCGCTATCGCGCCACGGTCGACGTGCCGCCGATCGCCGCTGGCCGTGGCTCCCTCACCCACCTCGACGTCGAGGTGGGGAAGCGCTATCGAGTCGGCGGCTCCCAGCGCAGCTATACCTCGGCCCGCTGCCGCGACGGTGTCCTGCGCACCCACGGCCGCTTCACCTTCGTCGAGGGCACGATCATCGACGGCAGCGTCGAAAAGCCCTGTACCGCCCGCTAGACCCTTCTAAAGGTTGGCCTTCCTATACTTTCCGACTCTGGGCCGCTAGCTCAACTGGTTAGAGCAGGAGCCTCTTAAGCTCAAGGTTGAAGGTTCGAGTCCTTCGCGGCCCATTTCCTGCGTTGTGAAGGCGCCTGGACTGCGTCATTGGCGGGCTTGCGTACGTGCGTACGCGGCGCCCACCGCTTCCTTGCCAGCCGCCTTCACAACGCAGGAAACTTTTATTCGCCGAGGCCGGAGGCGGCGCCGCCCAGACCGCCAAGGGGGTTCTGCAGGGCTTCTTTGCCCTGTTCTTTTTCCTGCTTGGCGATTTCCTTCTTCTGGGCTGCGAAGGATTTGGCGCGCTGACGGTATTCGGTCAGCTGTTTGTTGATTTCTTTCGCTTCGGCTTTCGGAGTTTTTCCTTCCGCCTTCGCCGCCGCGGTGTCGCCGGCGGCGAAGTTGCCTGCGAAGTACTCGTAGATCGCCAACGAGGTCAGCGAGCCGACGTTGGGACGCTGCGCCGCGGCGATCCTCTGCGCTGCGGCCGCTTTTCCGATGCTGTCTTCGACTTCTTCGAGACTGCCAGACGATTCGGCAAGGCTGAAGTAGCTGCCGGCCACCAAGAGGGCCGCGGAAGGATTGGGTTCGTCCGTCCCCTTGAGGTACCTGGTCCACGCTTCGTCGGCGAGGACCAGCTCCTGGCGTCCTTCCGGCGTGAATACGGGTGTGCCAGTTTCTGGATTGACTTCGGTGAGGGCGTTGGCGGCGGCGATCCGGGTGCGCGTCAGGGAGAGCAGCAGGTCCTCGTTGTCCGGTTCAACCCGCAGTTTGTCTTCGATCCGTTCGGCCTGCTCGTTGAGCACCGTGGCGGGGTTGGTCGTGGTGCTGGTGCCAACCAGGTCAGCGAGGTTGAAGGGGCCGACGACCAGGAAGAGGCTGCCGCCCATAAGCAGCGCGAGAATCGCGTAGACGACCCGGATGACGTGCCTGCGCCGTCCCCGGATGTCGAAGAGCATCCGCCTCTCGCCACTTTCTGCCAACTCGACTCATCGCTCCTGGGTTGAGGGCCTTGCCATTCCTCCCGCCGCCTTCGGGGTGCCGAAGGCACGAGCGATCAAGATACTCAACTCGAAGAGCGCAAGCAGCGGCACCATCTCGATCAACATCGAGACCGGGTCGACTCCAGGCAAGGCGGCGGCAACCACAGCGATCGCCAGATAGGCGTAGCGGCGGTTCTTCGAGAGCTGCTCAACCGTGACGATGCCGAGCCGGGTCACGGCGAGAATCGCCAGGGGAAGCTGGAAAATGATGCCGCCGGCAAGCAGCGTGGTCGAGAAGAAACTGTAGTAGTCACGAGCCCGGACCTGGACGTTGAACTGGTTGTCGTTGAAGCCGAGCAGGAAGTCGACCGCCGCCGGCATAACGACGAAATACGCGAAGGCGACACCGGCGATGAAGAGAATCGGGACGAAGATCAGGATCGGCAGAACGACACGGCGCTCGCGGTGACTGAAGGCCGGCAGCACGTAGGCGTACACCTGGTAGAGCAGGATCGGCATCGAGAGGATCAGGGCGCCGTAGGTGGCGACGGTGAGCGTCGTCGTGAAGGCCTCGGTGACGCCGAACGTGAGCAGCTTCTTGTGATCGTCGGGCAGCGGACCAGAGGCGATTTCGAGCAGCAGGTGGTTTTGCCAGAAGCAAAGCCCCAGGGCGACGCCGAGGACGATCAGGCAGACGACTATGCGGGAGCGCAGCTCGTCGAGGTGCTCGACGAGGGTGAGTCGATCCTCGTGGGAAACCGCCCTCATACGGGCCATGGCGTCCTCAGCGGCGGTCGTGGGCGACCGTCTCGCCCTCGGCGCTCTTCTCGGCGGGGGGCTTCGGCGGCTCGATCGCCTCGGGAGGCTCGGGCTCGTCGTGACTGTCGCCGCTGACCGAACCGCGGAACTCGCGGATCCCCCGGCCCAGCGAACGACCCAGCTCGGGGAGGCGTTTGGGGCCGAAGACGACCAAGGCAATGATCAGGACGATCGCGAGCTCGAGTGGTCCAACGTTTGGCATCAACCCATGGTAACGGCCATAGCAGGGGATCGGATCACAGCGAATTCGATCAGCGACGTACCCGATATTTGGCTTTTCTGGCTATGTCAGGGGTAAGAGCGGATTGAGTCGTCTTCTCGTGGGTTCGATAAGGCAGACATGCGAGACGCAAGCTCCAGTCAGACGAAAGCGGCCGTTGGCCTCCACGTCTGCCCGCGCTGCGCCTCGCAGTTGGTGCAGCCGACCTGCTGGGAGCAGGCCGGCGATCGTGGCCACTGGCGCCTCTGGCGGCGATGCCCAGAGTGCGCCTGGCACTGCGACAAGGTCCACGGCGAAGCGGAGATCGACGCCTTCGACGAGGAGCTCGACCTCGGCACCCGCGCCCTCAGCGATGTGCTGAAGGAACTCGAGCACGAGAACATGCAGTGGGTCGCCGACACCTTTGCGGCGGCGCTGGCCGCCGACCTGATCACGGCCGACGACTTCAGCTAGCTGTAGCGCTGTACGACGCCATCGGCGACGAGCTCGAGGAGCTGGCATTGCTCAGAGTCAAAGGCGGCGGAATCGAGCCGAGCCTTCGCCGCGGCGACCATCTCTAGGGCTCGCGAGCGGACCTGGTCGAGGGCACCGCTGGCGGCGATGCGATCGCAGAGTTGCTCGGCGGCGGCGGGGTCGAGGGTGCGCAGATCGGCCGAGGCGAGCGCCGGGTCCGCCGCGGCCGCCGCGATCAGCGGCAGGGTGACGGTGCCGTCGAGCAGGTCCGTGCCGCGCGCCTTGCCGGTGCGCTCGGGCGGGCCGGAGACGTCAAGCACATCGTCGAGTAGCTGGAAGGCGAGGCCGATCTCGGCCCCGAAAGCACCGACCGCATCGTCGTCCTTGCCGAGCCGGCAGGCGCACTCGAAGAGTTTTGCCGTCTTCAAACGACAGCGCTCCAGGTAGCGCTGCTCGGAGACTCCCGTGTCGAAGGCATCGCTGCGCTGCGCAAGCTCGCCATGGGCCAGTGCTACCGAGGCTTCGGCGAGGAGCGCGACGGCTCGTCCGTCGCCGTGCTCGGCAAGCAGGGCGAAGGCGCGCGAGAAGAGCAGGTCGCCGACCGCGGTCGCGCGATCGCGGCCCGAGGATGCCGCGACGGTGGGCTGGCCACGGCGGAGCGGAGCGTCATCGAGGACGTCGTCGTGAACGAGCGTGGCCATGTGGACGAGCTCGATCGCGACGGCAGCCCGAACCGCCTCATCTCCCCCGGCCGAACCGGCACAGAGCAGAACCAGCAGCGGCCGCAACCGCTTGCCCCCCGCAGCCAGGGTTGCCCCGGCGTCGGCGTCGAGGAGCTCGCCGTGGCCGCGGCTCTGCTCACGCAAGAGCTCCTCAACCTCCCCCAACCGCACCGGCAACCAGCGGCTCGAGGCGTCGAGCACGGCGGTGACCGGCGGCGGGACGGCCGAGCGGCGGGTCACGCGAGGACGCCGCTGTGGATCGCGATGATCCCCCCGGCGAGCACTGTCCAGCGAATCCGTTCCAGACCGGCGGCGTCCATCATCTCCGCCAGACGCGGCGGGCCGGGGAAGCTGCGCACCGACTCCGGTAGGTAGGAGTAGGCCTCTGACTCCTCAGAAAGCGCCCCCAACATGGGCACGATCCGGTCGAACCAGAGCGAGAAGAAAGTCGAGAGCGGCGGCCGGGTTGGCTGGGTGATCTCAAGCACGACGAGGCGCCCGCCCGGGCGCAGGACCCGCCCCATCTCGCGCAGCCCACGGTCGAGATCGGCGAGGTTGCGGACGCCGAAGCCGACCGTGACCGCGTCGAAGCGGCCCGCGTCATAGGGGAGGCTGAGCGCGTCAGCCCACTCGAATCGCACTCCGCTCGCGGAGCGCCCATGCGCCTTCTCACGAGCCAGATCGAGCATCGGCTCGGAAAAGTCGCAACCAACGACACGGCCGCCGGGAGTTACCCGCCCGGCAAGCTCGAGCGCCAGGTCACCGGTGCCGCAGCAGACGTCGAGAGCCGCGTCGCCGGGGCCGAGCTCAGCGCGGTCAGCGGCGCGCTCGCGCCAGCGGTGATGGAGACCCGCGGTCATCACCGAGTTGAGCGCGTCGTAGCGGCTCGCGACACGGTCGAACATGCGGTTGACCTGCCCCGCGAACTGGGCGGAGTCCCGGGAGGGCTTAGTCGAGTGAGGAGAGGAAATCGGCGAGCTCGTTGAGCTTCTTCGGCGGCAGGTCGCGGAAGGAAGGCAT
>Ga0164241_10001493_pt1 | contig 28575 bp, 20 predicted proteins | sample OricomyardsoilBY_FD_108780 | JGI IMG/M metagenome (GOLD analysis project Ga0164241, IMG submission 108780) | Backyard soil microbial communities from Emeryville, California, USA - Original compost - Back yard soil (BY) | ecosystem: Environmental > Terrestrial > Soil > Unclassified | place: USA... | reverse complement strand
CGTGTTCGCCTTGTCGGCGAACAGCCAGCGGAGCACATCGGTCACCGTGAAATCGAGAGGCGCCGTCGGCAACGACATCAGCTGGTGCTCCGTCGCCATGATCTGGGCGCTGCCGAAGCCCACGAGGTTCATCAGGAATACGCCAAACAGGGCCACGCCTCGCAACACGTCCATGAGCTGGACGCGTTCGGTCGCCGGAACCGGGGCCGGGATGTCATTGGAAATAAGGTCACTCCCCGCCAACGGCATGAAAGTGCATCGTTTTTCTCATTATTAATGTCCCCGGGGCCCGACCCGTCCGGGCCGCTGGCTGCCCGAATACTAGCCCCGGGAATCGCCCCGTTCCTTTATTTGAACGGCGGCGGTGGCTTCAGTAGACTGCGCGCCCCGTACTCACGGGGACGCCGGTTCAAGGCATTCGGGGTGTAGCTCAGCCTGGTAGAGCACTACGTTCGGGACGTAGGAGTCGAAGGTTCAAATCCTTTCACCCCGACCATTCATTTTTCTAGCTTTTTTCCCGCTTCATCCCAAGGGGACATTCCATTGGTTCCAAGGAAAAGCGGCGGTTGGTTCCAGAATTGGTTCCAGTTTGACTGGCACGATTTGGCCGTGACAATCCCCTCCTTGCTTCCCTTCACAGACTCGTCGGCTGCCGGGAGTCTGCTGAGATCTTCTGCCGACTAGCTAGCATGGCATCGTCAAGAGCCGTTCCGGCCTTCGAAATGTCAATACTTCGCTGGGACATGGAGCAGTTGGAAACCATGCGGCGGACGAGAACCTTGGGAATGTCTGGCGTCAAGCCGTAAGTCCACCGCACAGTGTTTCTCACGTATAAGTGCATGTGCGCAACTTGGGACGTATCACTGAATAGTGAAACAAGAAGTGGTAAACCTGAACACGCAGCGAGGCGCGGCAGGGAGATGGCGTGGAAGTCGAAAAATCTGCAAGCAAACGGAATGCGCGCAGCGATGCTCGCAAGAGTTCTTTTGAACGTCTGCAACTGAACGCTCGCCGCATTTCAGCAACGCCGGAGCCGCTCATGCTAGTGGGGCGGGCAGTTGTCCTTCTGGCTGCCTCTCATATCTTTGCCAATGCGGCCGTCGCCGACATATGCAGATCTTGCGAATTTTCGAGTGGTGTTCCTCCTGAGCTGTGGCGAGATTTTTCTCGAAGCCTGGATGCACTCGAAAAATTCACTTCGGCCGATAAGGCGCTTGCACTGCGCCTTGCGCAAAGGGCCGGAAGGCAGCCTGCTTCTGCGGGTCGCGTGATCGGCGATCCAGACCTGCAACGATTTACGTATCCGTGGAAGCCGGAGTTCTGGCATGGCGGAGTCGCCAATGCCGGGCGCAACGATGCTGATGAGGATCCGCAAACGTCTGGCGACACACCCTCTGGGCCGATTTGGCTCAGTGTTCCATACGCCCGCAATGATGATGCGGATCGGAGACTCACGGTTTCTGCCGACGATGTGAGGGACGAGCCGGTCCTGGCTACCCAGTCTCGCGTCTCGGGAAAATGGTATTGGGAAGTTCAATTCCAGCCGGGAACGGCGAATCTTCCTCATGTGGGGCTGGTCGGAATCATCGACCCGGCGGAAGCCGATGTGGTGCACAACCCTGCGGAAAGAATAACGGCCGTGCCGATATCCTCCTTTGCCAGCTTGCTCGGGGGCGAATACCTACAGTTTGCACTCGACCTCAATGGCCGAACCCTGCATTTCGGTGTGAATGGGAATTGGAGCAGCGATCCGCAGAATCCCGCGTTCGGATTTTCTCTCGCCAGACGAGCGTTTGCGCCCGCTGTCATACCAAGCCCGGCAGATCTGCATCCTTACATTGCGGATAAATTCGAATTCAATTTTGGCGGTACGCCATTTCGTCATCCGATTCCCGCCGGCTACCGTCCGTTCGACGTTGCGTCGGGCGTGCAAACTGATTCGCCGCGCACACAGAGGCTTGCGCCGATGGCACACGACATTCACGAGGGCGCATTCTTGACCGCGATACGCGCCTTCGAGCAACCCTTCGACTCGCTTACCAAGACCAAACTGCGAGAGACGATTGATTCATGGCGCGCGTATCGCGACGCCGCCTGCCGTCTCACCGCCAGATTCAAGAAACAGAAAGGTTCGGGCATGGATGCGAACTGCGTGCGCGAATTCGGCGGCGCCCTGCTCACCGCTCTACCGAAGCTGCAGCAATGGAATCGACTGTCCTTTGATCCGCCATTCGATGAGCTGCCGCCTATCGATCTCGAACAGCACCCGATACTTCACTACGTGGAGGTCGACGACAGCGACGTGTCGGAGGATACCGCTGTATTGGAAGATCGCCGGCTAGTGGCAACCGTGAACGTGACCGACACGAGCGGGCCGTTGATCTTATTCCTGCGCGCCTACGGCGGCACACATTGGCGAATCACCGTGAAACGAGGCGTCAAGCTTCAGCATGTGTTTCTATTTGGCCAATACACACAAACAGCAAATATGTCAGGGTCTGACGCCCCAATCCGCAGCTACTCGAGCGAGCAGGACAATTCGGGAAAGCTCTGGAAAGTACTTCATCGGGGCGAACACGACCCGGACTCCTTGGCGGCAGCGCTCGAGGAACTCATCGGTGTGGCACCAACCTCGATCCAGCAGGACTGCAAGAACGCCCGATGCGAGATTGCGGCGGCTCCATCGAAATTTGCGACGGGCGAGTCGCCATGAACTCTCATGGCAGTTCGACTGTGCTTGCGCGTGCGGCCATGTGCGCGACGTTACTTCTGCCTCACACAGCATTCGCCACAATTTGCTTTGCCTTCACAGAGAGTGAATTTCTCCAAGCGCCCGCTCTCATATTCGAGGGCGTCGCTCGCGGAAGTGAAACGCAGGGATCCTATGTCGTCACGCGCTACCGGATCGACGTTTTATATAAGGGTGTTGTCGACCGCGACACGGTAGACATTGCCTATCCCTGTGGTTGGGATGGTTGCCCGACGAATCCGACGTTTTCCACCGAGAGCCGCCTCGTCGCGGCCGGGGTCGCGTCTTCAACCGAAACTCCGGCGCCGTTCGCAGTCCCCGTCTGCTCGTATGCGTCCGCGAACCAACAACTGGGTATCTATCTACCTCCTGTCGACCGCTATCGCGTCGCACTCGTGAATGCATACCGCCGCGCCGAGGCCGACCCTCGCAACATCCGGCACTGGGAGGCTGTTGCGGAGCTGCAAATGCAGAATCACGACTTTCTCGGCTCGCTGGACACGCTCAATACGTTGCGCAAGCTGTCGCCAAATCGGCAGCGATATGTGGTGCAAACGGGCGATAGCCTGCGGGGGCTGAGGAAATTCACAGAGGCCCTGGCTCAATACGAAGCGGCGCTGCAACTCGGGCCGGCTGGCGACGACGTGCGGACCGGGAGATTTCGCGTGCTTGCGGCGACCGACCGTTTTTCGGAGATCGATCCCGACTGGCGCGACTTTTCCGGCATGGAGCTTTACAAGGTCACGTTTGCAGGAAGAAATCTCCACGCTGCCAACTTCAAGCGCGCAAACCTGCACGGCTGCAACCTCACTGGGGCCAACCTCACAGGAGCGGACTTTTCCGATGGTTATTTCAGCGAGTGCTCGTTTACCGGCGCAGTGCTTCAAAACGCGAAGCTGCGGCGCGCAAACTTCAGTGTGTCCAGCTTCCCCAATGGCAATCTTGCGGATGCAGACCTGACCGGCGCTAGTCTCTATGGCGCCCAAATGCCCGGCGCTGATCTGAGACGCGCGAACCTCACGGACACCGATCTGGAGAAAGCTGATCTGAGCGGAGCCGACCTAAAGGGGGCAACATTTCTGCGAACTCGATTGATCGAGACGAACCTCGCAAACACTAATCTGAGCGGAGCTGACCTGCGCCGTATTGAGTTACAAGGGGCAATACTGCGCGATACAAACCTGGTGGGTGCGAATCTCAAGGGGGCCTATCTTGCGGGTTTGCGCGTGGGGCAGCGCGGACCCAACGATGTTGGTGATTGGCAACCTGCAGATCTCAGGGGCGCTGATCTGACCGGCGCCATACTGATCGGCGCCGACATGCGCAAGGCTCTTTACGATTGCACCACGAAGTTTCCGCGGGGCTTTGTGCCGAGAGGGCTCACAGAAATGGCGTCCGAGGAATGCCGTTGATAACACTCGAACTACGCCAACTGCCGGAGTGCGGAATCGACTGATCGACAGGTCGGTGTGCGTTTCTCAGCTATTTGCGCTCCAAGTTCTCATCACGAACGAGGGCGGAAACGAGCACAGGAACTTCGGGACGTAGGAGTCGAAGGTTCAAATCCTTTCACCCCGACCATTATTTTTCGGTCCGTTCCGGACACATCGGTAACGTTTTATACCGATGACATTTGTAACACCTTTGCAGCGACGGGGCTGACAGGCACCGAAAACTCCGCTCCGGAGTTCACGGAAGGGCATTCACGGTATCTGTTGCGGTGACAGCTCAGACATGCACGATTCGTGCTGGACTAGCCGGTAGTGCGGCATCCCGCGTCGAATCGCAGCGATGCTGACGCCGGCCCAATAGCCGAATTCGCCATGGACGAAAGCTCGCCGGATGCACTGCCGTTGCAACTCGCTTCACTTCGTCCCGATGCCGATGTTTATGGGATTGGTCAGCCTCGCGGCACCGGCACCGCCTGCGCGCTCGCGCACGAGCTTCTCGAGCGCGGCCTGAATCAGCACACGTTCCTCGGTCGTCAGCTTCAATGGGGCGAGCACTGATTCGACGATCGGATTGCTCCAGATCAGCCATTCCCATAGCTCGACTCCCGTCTGGAATGCAGTGGTTTCCGTGATCGTCTCGACTCTGATTTCCGAGAGGCCGGCATTCGCAAGCTCCGTGCGCAACCGCTCGGGATCCTGAAGCTGAAACGGCAACGGAGGTGGGTCCATTGGTGGCCCGGTAAATGCCGGTCGCACCGACTGAATCGCCGTGATGAAGAAGCCGAAGAACTCTATCTGGTGAGGGTCTCCGTAGACGTTCATCAACACGCGCCCGCCGGGCCTCACGACACGCGTCATCTCGCGGATTCCCTTCGGCATGTCTGGAAACAACATGACCCCGAACTGGGATCCGGCGATGTCGAAGCTGTTGTCTTCGAGATCGAGCGTGTGACCATCCATGACGCGCGTTTCGATGGCGAGGCCCTCGCTCGTGGCGCGCGCCCGGAGTAGTTCGAGCATCCGCGGCGACTGGTCGATCGCCAACACGGTAGCACCGAGACGCGACGCCGGGATGCTCAGGGCCCCGCTGCCGGCGGCAACGTCCAGGAACCGCATGCCCGGGCGCAACCCGACGCGGCCGAGACCTTGCTCGCCTAACCACATTTGGGTTGGCGTGTTGGTCCTGTCATAGCCCGGCGCAATCGCGTCCCACGCAACCCGCGCGTCGTCAGGAGATTCTCCGGTGTGTTCCGTTGGGGCGGTTTTTGCCGCGTGACTTCTGCTCATGGCGTCCTCCTGCTGGCATGTGCGGTTTGGATCAGCTTCGAGCTTAGGACGATGGGCGCGGCGCGGCCTGCGCGAGATCACCCAAATGCGCTCCGCGAGGGCTGGGTATTTCTACCCAGTGAGGAGCAGGCGGTTTCAGATCAGCCCATGCTGGTATGCGTACGCGGTTGCGGCCGCACGCGAGCGCAGGGAAAGTTTGCCGAAGATGTTGCTGACATGCCGGTCGACCGTGCGCTCGCTCAAACGGAGCTCGGCCGCAATGGCCTTGTTGCTTTTGCCGGAGGCCACTTGCCGCAATACCTGCTTTTCCCTCGACGTCAGGTCACGGGCAGTAGACAGGGACGACTGCTTCGTCAGCGACTCGAGCCTTGCAACGTCCGGCACAGCGCCCAGTTGTTCGAAAGCGACGCGCGCGGCTTGCAGCTCCAGGCCCGCACCCTCGGTATCTGCCAGCGCGCGACAGGCAATGCCCGTCAGTAAACGCGTCCGCGCCGCGAGGTACGGCGCACGAATTTGTTGCCAGACCTCGAGAGCGCGCCGCAACGACACGAGTGCAGCCTTCGGGTTTCCCGCCGCCAGATCCATTGCGGCCCGCGCCTGGTCCGACATCGCACGCAGCGGACGGGTCCCGAAGCGCGTAGCTATCTCTTCCAGTTGCGAGCAGGCGGTGCGCGCCTCTTCTGCGGCCCCGATCTGCAGGGCGATTTCGACATAGGCCGGGAGCAGTCCTGCCAACTCCAGCGAATCCGTCGTGGCCGACGCGGCGCGACGAATCGCGTTCAATGCCAGTGGGAGACGTCCCTGCATCATCCGCAGCAATGCCAGCCCCGGCTGCGGCTCGATGCCCCATGTGCTCGCCTGGCGGTATGCCTCTTCGGCCGCCGCAAAGTCTCCCTGGAGCCGATGTATCTCGGCCAGTTGATAAAACGCGGCGGCCGGCCGCTGCGGATCGACACCTTTCTCGAACCGATGGCAGCCGCGCCGCGCCTCGATGAGCGCCTCACTCCACGCACCCTGCAGTTGCAGAACTTCCGCGCGATGAACCAGACACCGGCCGGTGAAGCTCACCATTTCCGGTTGCCCGTCACACCACCGGGCGAGCGCGGTGGTCCATTCGCCGGCGCGCTCCAGGGCGAGCACCTGTCGACAGCTATCGATCACGCTGCAATAGATCAGACCCGTGACGAGCGGGCCCAGCTCACCCGAGGAAACGGCGAGCATGGTTTCGTCCAGCAATGACAAGCCGTCTTCCACGCGCCCTTGCTGGATGAATGCGCGGCCCTGCAGATGTCTCGCGAAGGCAACCAGGTCAGCTTCTCGAAAGTGATGGCCGATATCTGCTGCTTCGCCCGCAATGGCGAACGCGCCCTCGCCATCCGCGGCGTTCAGATGCTCCTCCGCGACTGGCAACAATAGATAGCCCGCTTCGACACATGGCTTCCCTTCACACTCCACCAGCCTCCGTGCCCGGGCGAACCATCCGCTTGCACGACCACCCTCGCCTTTGAACAGGAAACGCAACCCCGACCAGAAAGCGCAGCGCGCTGCGCGCAGACCTTCATTCGCTTCGAGCCAGCCGTGAAAAGCACGGTCGAGCGTCGCCAGATAGTCGTCGTCGCGGGCAATGAGGTAGGCCGACATCGCGAGCAGCTCGAGATCAGCGGCCGCGAGCGGCGCTGCCCTGTCGGCAAGGGAGAGGTTGCGATGCGCGTCGCTCCAGGCTCGACGTTCGTATGCATCCCTGCCGCATTCGAGCGGGCCGGCCACACCTGCGGCAGTTGAGGTCTGCGGGCGCATGTCCTGCTTATAGACCTCGGACGCCCTGAGGGTCCATCCCGGATCTCAGCCGACTGAATTCGCGCTTGCGCCGGCCACTATTTCTGATCATCACCTCGCGCACACCGTCACGCGTGGCGCCAATGTCGCCGTCGGCAGATGCTGACGCGCGCAGGCGACAACGGATGCTTTGTTAGCGTGGCCATGTAGGCGCAATCTGCTCTTGCTGCACGCGACGACATTCTGGTTCGTGCGGCCTTCAGGGAGCAGATCCAATGCGCTTGATCGCTCGATGAGCACCGCCGAAGATTCCGGTGATGACTAGAAAGGGCACGATGCTCCTGACCGCGGCTGTCACGGCACTGTTGACAGTGGTGGCATGGAATTTCGTCGGTCCCGAGAAGGAGATCGAACGCCAGATCGCACATCGATACGCCGTCCATGACGAGGCGTTCATGCGCGAAATGTCAGTGCTGCTGGGCCCCACCATCGTGAGCGGCAACACGGTTCATGCGCTGCAGAACGGTGACGAGATCTTTCCGGCACTCCTGGCTGCCATACATGGCGCCCGCCAGACCATCAGCTTCGAAACCTACATCTACTGGTCGGGCGAAATCGGCTCCGCACTTGCAGAAGCACTGGCCGAACGCGCCCGCGCCGGTGTCGCGGTGCATGTGCACGTGGACTGGGTAGGTAGCCAGCGCATGGAGTCGAAGTTGCTCGAGCTCATGGAGGCCGCGGGCGTAGAGGTGCACCGGTATCGTCCATTGCACTGGTACAACCTCGGGCGCATCAACAATCGCACGCACCGCAAGCTTCTCGTCGTCGACGGCCGGATCGCCTTCACGGGCGGCGTCGGTGTTGCCGACTTGTGGACGGGGCACGCGCAGGATCCGGAGCACTGGCGCGACATCCATTTCCGCCTCGAAGGACCCGCCGTCGCGCAATTCCAGGCGGCTTTCAACGACAACTGGATCAAATCGACGGGCCGCGTGCTGAACGGCGACGGCTACTTTCCCGCGCTCGAGGCCACCGGCAGTGTGCCGGCGCAGCTGTTCATGAGTTCGCCGGCCGGCGGCAGCGAAAGCATGCAGCTCATGTATCTCATGACGATTGCCGCCACACGTCAAAGCCTGGACCTGCAATCGGCCTATTTCGTGCCCGATTCTTTGGCGCTGGCCGCGTTGCTCGAGGCACGACAACGCAATGTTCGTATCCGCGTCATCGTACCCGGCGAACATACCGACTCCGACACCGTACGCGCAGCCTCGCGCGCCAGCTGGGGAGAGTTGCTGGAAGCCGGTGTGGAAATCTATGAATACCAACCCACGATGATGCACAACAAGTTGCTCGTAGCCGACCGTCTGCTGGTGTCGTGCGGGTCGACGAATTTCGATCCGCGATCGTTCAGCCTCAATGACGAAGCCAGTCTCAATCTCTACGACGCCAGGTTCGCAGACGACATGACTCGCGTCTTCGAGGCCGATCTGGAACACACACGCCGGTATACGTTGAAGGAGTGGCAGGAACGTCCACTTCGCGAGCGTCTGCATGAGTGGGCGGTGCGACCCATCCGCTCACAGCTCTGAACGAATGTGAGTCGCGTGATCAAGCTGGCGCAACCGTTACGGTCGTCAGATATCCAACGACCAGGCGCGTGGCATGTTCTACGAGCGCGTTCACCGCGTCGTCCGAAACCATCTTTTGATGCAAGACGGCCGTGTGCGTCAACGCCTCGATCGAAGTGACGCATACGAAAGCCGCGAGCCCCAGGTCGATAGGGCGAATCTCCTCTCGATGCCGCTCGAGATAGTTCGCAAAGAGTGCGTAGTTCTGCCGGTTGAACGTTGCGACATTCTCGAGCCTGCCGACACGCGGAATCTGCTCGGAAAGTACGCGATGTAGTTTGGGGTCGATGCGATGCGCCTTGACCGCCACGGCGACGAGCTTGCGCACCGCTTGCTCAATCGGCAATTCCAGGGCTCCCGCAAATTCGCCCCGCACGGCCTGCATGACTTCCTGGCTATGGCGATCGATGACGGCAGCCACGAGCGCTTCCTTGCTGGGAAAGTATTGGTATAGAGAACCCACGCTCACACCCGCCACTTCGGCGATGCGGTTTGTGCTGGCCTTGTCGAAACCCTCCCTGACCAGAATGCGAGCAGTCGCTTGAATAAGCGCATTGACGGTGACGCGCGAACGCTTCTGCAAGGCAGTTTTCCGGGGGTTTGTGTGTGCTTTTCTCACCACGATCCACGCTCCGAATGCGAGTATCTAAAGCGACTGATCGCTCATATTCTGGTCCACATGGAAACGACGGACAACCTCACGAGCGATCACGACATGCACAACACATTGCAGCACCTGTTCGAATACAAGGCCTGGGCAAACAACGAGCTCCTCATCGCGTTGTCGAAGCTCGAGGTCAACTCCCACGTCACTCCGTTGGCCATCAAGGCCCTGAGCCACACTTATGTGGTCGACCGGATATTTGCAGCGCACTTGAAAGGGAGCAGGCATGAGTACGCCTCAGCGAACCTGAAAAAAATGCCGAAGCTGGAGGACCTGGCCGCGGCCATCAGGGCGAGCGATCGGGAGTATGCCGACTACGTATCGACGCTTGATCGAGAGCAGTTGGCCGAGCAGATCGATTTCACCTTTACCGATGGCGCTTGTGGCCGGATGTCGCGCGAAGAAATGCTCATGCATGTGATCACTCACGGCGTAGGCCACCGGGGGCAGGTCAGCGCGGTCTTGCTGCTCAATTCCTCGACGATGCCGCAGGATGGTTTCACCACATACCTGCACATCACCGAGGCCAAGACCAGGCGGCGAGCACGCCACGATCATCTGCCTTCGGCAACCGCCGCGATCTAGTTAGCTCCTTGCCGGGCACGAGCACGCTCGCAGAACTGGTGGAGAAGTCGACTCGACCCACGGTCGCCACGGTCCGGCCCGGGACGCTTCGCTCCAGTTACGGCTTCGCCGTGGGCCAGCCGCCGCTGACGATCTTCCCGCCGACCACGGTCGTGAGCACCTTGGCTGCTCGGATCTGCTCGGGCGGGATCTCGAACAGGTTGCGATCGATGATCACGAGATCCGCAAGCTTGCCCGCCGTCAGCGAGCCTTTGCGCGATTCATCGAACGAGGCATAGGCCCCGCCACTCGTGTACGCGCGCAAGGCTTCCTCGACCGTGATCTTCTGCGCCGGCACCCAGCCTTCGGGATGCTTGTCGTCGAGCGTGCGGCGGGTGACGGCGGCGTAGATGCCCTCGAGCGGCGTTGCGGGTGCGACGTACCAGTCGCTGCCGAAAGCGAGCCGAGCCTTCGCATCGAGCAGCGAGCGGAACGCGTAAGTCATTGCGATTCGCTTGCCGATGAACTGCCCGGCCCAGCGACCGTCGTCGATCGCGTGATACGGCTGCATGCTCGCGACGACGCCGAGCCGAGCGAAGCGCGGTATGTCGTTCTCGCGCAGATGCTGTGTGTGCTCGACGCGGAAGCGGCGGTCGCGCGCGCCATCTTCCTTCTCGACGCGCTCGTAGATGTCGAGCAGCATGCCGATCGCGCGATCGCCGATCGCGTGCACCATGACCTGCAGGCCTGCCTTGTCGGCGCTGGAGATCCACGCGTACATCTCCTCCGGCGGGTTCACCAGCAGACCCCGATCCCCGGGCGAGTCTTCGAACGGTTCATAAAGCGCCGCGGTGTGCGAACCAAGCGAGCCGTCCATGAAGCCCTTCAAACCCCCGACACGAAGCCAGTCATCGCCGCGGCCGTCAGCGCCGCCATAGGTCTTCGCGGTAACGGCATCGCGCAGCTTCTCCCATTCGGGGAGCGGCGTGACGGCATAGATTCGCGTCGTCAGGGCTCCGGCCTTCGCGGCGCGCGCGAACGTGTCGAGGTCGTCCCAGGCGCCCATGTTGTGCACCGTCGTTACGCCTTGCTCGTTGACGTACTTCATCGCCGCGAGCAGGCCGCGATCTTTCATCTGCGCCGAGGGTGCCGGCACGACCGCCTCGACCGGCGCCATCGCGTTGTCCTTGAGAATGCCGGTCGGCTCGCCTTTGCGGTCGCGCACGATTGCGCCGCCGGAAATGTCCCCGGTCGCGCGGGTGATGCCCGCGAGCTCCAGAGCGACGCTGTTCGCGAGCGACATGTGCCCGTCGAGCCGGTTGATCCACACCGGATGATCCGGCGTGACCGCGTCGATCCATTCGCGCGTCGGAAGCTCGCCGCCCCACAGGCTGTGATCCCAATTGCCGCCGGTAATCCAGGTGCCAGCCGGCACGGTTGCGGCGAATGCCTTGATTCTCGCAACGAACTCCTCGCGCGTACGGGCGTCGCGGAGTTGCACCGATGCAAGGCTGAAGCCGCCCTCCCTGAAGTGCGTGTGCGCGTCGGTGAAGCCGGGCACGATCAATCGGCCGCCCGCATCGACGACCTGCGCGGCGTTTGCATGGCGAGCGTCCTCATCGCTGCCGACAAGCGCAAGCTTGTCTCCGTCGATCACGAGTGCCTGGGCCCATGGCTGCGCGTCGTCGCCGGTCCAGATGCGGGCGTTCACGATCGCGACCGTGCCTGGCTTGGCGGCAACGGGTACGGGCTGCTTCGAGCAGCCGACGACGATCAGCAGACAGGCAGCGAGGCAGGAGAGTTTGTAAAGCATCGGCGTGATTCCCTTGTTATTTTTCGCCACGATCGAGCAGGTGGTGACAGACAGATGCGTAACTGCGAATAATGTGTCGCATCTCTAACCAGGGCACAACATGGCGCCGCCACGATTTACGTTCGATCGACTTCTTGTACTCACGGCGAGCTCCGCCGGGATCATTGCCGCCATAGTGGTTCTGTCACTTTCCTGGCCCGCGCCCGCCGGCGTACTCATCGCCCGGATTTCGGACACCGCGAGCATCGCCATGTGTCTCGTGGTCCTCGCCATGGCGCTGCTGATCGCCTGGCGCGCAGGTGGCCATGCACCGAACATGGCCATCGCCCTTTCGATGACCTTCATCTATGGGGGAATCGTCGCCAACTTGCTGTTGGACAGGCTGCAGGTCGTGACGGCTCCCCGGCAATTCGTTCAGCTGCTGTTGTTCCTGCTCGCATCCGCCTTCTTTATCCGCGCGACTCAGCTTTTTCCACGCAGGCTGGGCGCCTCCGACATCGCTTCGAGCCCGACGATCTGGGGCAAATCACCGCCACTGCGACAAGCGGCGACCTCTCTGCTTCACCCCGCAGGCGCTTGGGCAATTTCGGCGATAGCGACCGCCGTCATCGCAGTCACGCCGGGCGTCCACGTGTTCATCCCGATGTGGATGGCAGTCACCGCGACAGGCATCCTGTATTTCTACATCACCCTGCGCGGGTCCGATGGCGAGGCCAGGCACAAGGTGTTGTGGTTTTTCGAAGCCGTACTCGCTGCAGCCATGTTCACGGTGTTCGCCGGAGCGATCGACCTGGTGCTGGGAGAATCGATGACTCCCGATGCCCGCGCGGTCGTTCAGCTCATTTTCCGTATTGCGGCCGGGCTCAGCGTCGTGATCTGTTTGGCCACGGCGGTGTTTTACGCCGGCGCCATGAGCTCCGCGCTCGTCATTCGCAAGACGCTCGTATTCGGCGCCACGGTGGGCTTATTGCTGTTCCTGTCTGCCGTAGTCGAAATCTACGTCGCGCACAGCCTCATTCATGCGCTGCACGTGAGTGATCGCTTCACAAGCGCGGTGCTCGGCGCAATCTTCGGCCTCGCATTCCATCCACTCAAAAATCGCATCGAGCATTTCATGAAGCGATTCGCGCCGAAAGACAAAACCTCGACCGAGCCGACCGCGACGATCAACCCGCGTGCGGAGCTGTCGGGCCAATGATCCGCGAGTCTCGGGCAGCAAAGGTCATATAGCGCCGGCCTTCATCTGATCCACCGCGTAGTTCGCCGCACGCGCCGTCAGCGCCATGAACGTGAGCGACGGATTCTGCGCAGCCACGGACGGCATGCACGAACCGTCGGTCACGAAGAGGTTTGCGACTTCGTGAGATTGGTTGTGGCCATTCAGGAATGAAGTCGTGGGATCACGCCCCATGCGCGCCGTTCCCACTTCGTGGATGCCGAAGCCGCCAGGTGGCAGTTCCTCGGGAGGCAGCGAGATGTTCGTCGCCCCGGCAGTCTTCAACATCTCGGCCGCATCGCTGACCAGGTGCTTCGCGATCTCGCGTTCGTTCTTTCCCCACTCGAAACGCGTATTGAGAATGGGCAGGCCCCACTGGTCCTTGCGAACCGGATCGAGCGTCAGTGTGTTGTCTCGGTAGGGAAGACATTCGAGAAAGCCATAGAAACCGAAAGTCCACGGCCCATATTCCCGCAGGCGCTGCTTGAGCGCCGCGCCGTAGCCCTGCATCGAGACGCCATCCGTCCAATTCGCACGCGATGCGCTGGCCTCATAACTGAAGCCTCGGAGGAACGGCGCCGTCTGCCCATCGACATTGTGAAACCGCGGCATCCACACGCCTGCCGGCCGATTGCCGATCGTGTGCTTGTCCAGCATCCCCGGGATGACACCACTCACTGTTAGATAAGGGTGATCCATCAGGTAGTGGCCCAGCACTCCACTGCGATTGCCGATGCCATTCGGGAAACTTTCGCTCGTCGAATTCAGCAGGATCTGCGTGGAGGCAAGCGTGGCCGCGTTGAGGAAGACGATCTTCGCAGTGAAGCGCTTGCCGGCGCGGGTGTTTTTATCTACTACGCGGACGCCGGCGACTTTGCGTGTCTTCGGATCGTAGTCGAGCCCGACCACCACGCTGTCAGTGACTATCGTCAGGTTGCCCGTCGCCTTTGCGGCAGGCAGCGTCGAGCTGATCGAACTGAAATACGAGCCCGTGGAACAGCCTCGCTCACACGGCCCGCAGTAGTGACACGCCGCCCGACCGTGAAGCGGCTTGGTGAGGACGGCGGACGGCGCGATGGTCAAACGACGGTCCGGAAATTTCCTGCGGATGCTGTCGGCGACGTGAGTCTCGCAGGCATTCATGAGCATGCCGGGCTGGAAGCGGCCTACGGGCGCAAACGGTGAGTCGAACTCAGTCTGCCCGGACACCCCGATGAACTCTTCGACGTGGTCATACCAGGGTCGGATGTCGTCGTAGCGGATGGGCCAATCGACGCCGTGTCCATCCCGCTTGTTCTCTTCGAAATTGATGGGGCCCCAGCGAGGTGTAGTTCGGCCCCACATGAGCGATTTGCCGCCGAGATGAAAGCCGCGGATCCAGCGGAACGGGTGCGCGGGATCCTGGCCGTAGGGATGCTCGGAATCCTTGACCCAGAATTGCTCGGTCGGTTCGCCGAACGCATAGCAGGTACTCTGGATCGGGTAGTCGCGTTCGTAGCGCTTGCGATCGCCGAGCTGGCGGAATGGGAACTGCCAGGCGGGCTTGTGCTCGCCGAGATAATCCGCGGGAGTGATCGAGCGCCCGCGCTCGAGCAGCAACACCTTCAGGCCCTTCTCGGTGAGCTCCTTCGCAGCCCAGCCTCCGGAAATGCCGGAGCCGATGACGATCGCGTCGAAATCATGGGACATCGCGTCAGCTCGCGTTGAACCAGTACATGGCGCCGGGAAGCCCGGAATCCGCCCGATCGCCTGGTTTGACGTCCGCAGCAGGTTCGTACTGCGCCGTTGCCACGCGTTGGCGTAGCTCCGTCGTGGCGCCGAGCTCGCTGGTGTAGTAGCCGAAAATCGTGAGCCGCTTCATGAGGACCACGAATGGCGTATGCGGCGCAGGTGCGTCCCCTTCCGCCGTCGCCAGCAGTGCGCCGAAGTACTGATCCTTCTGGCTCGCAGTGAGCTCCGCGAATTTCTTGCCGTGCTTCTTACCCGCTGCAAACTCGTGCAGGCCGTCAATGAAGTTCTGGCGCTCTGCGTCGCTGAACCACTCCGACAGCATCATTTTCACGAAGTCTGGTACGCCGGCCGCGAGCGCGCCGCCGGTGTCCGTCGTCGGGATGATCAACTCCGACACGTCACCGATGAGCGTCCATTCTTCCGTCGTGAGGGCCGGCGACTTCGCTGCGAGACTCGGCACACACAGCGACAGGCCGAAGGTGGCCGCCAGTTGCACAAAAGCGCGCCGATCGAGCGATTCCGGCCCCCGTTTCATCACGAACCTTTCATCCGCACTCACTCCAGATTTCTCCTGACCCGCCGGGCTCATGTCGAGAACCGAATGGGATTGGAGTATAGGACTGCCGCGACGGTGAACCAACGGGGGCCCATTCGTGCCCATCGCCGCTGCGGCGATGATCCTCTGGTTGCTGAGCACGCTCGCGTTGCGCGAGATGCTCGCAACCCTCGTCTTCGTGACGTTCACGGCGCTCGTTTACTACGCCCGGTACACGAGGATGAAACCGCTGAACGCCTGATCCTGCGCGCCGGAATCGCGGCGATCGAGCCCTTCCATTCACATAAGCAGCAGCGAGCAGCGGCCTGTCGCCTCCCCGCTCTCTGACGGCGTCGATCGCCGTCACAGTTCCGCGTTTTCCGCTCACCTCATCGATCGCTTTTGCGAAGCTCGGCCGATACCGCCGGCATGCCTGCCGATAGCATTCCGAGTTGTATGTCGTACGTCCCCCTGTCTGCCTCCCGTCGCGTTCCGCGACGGGCTCGAGGCGGCGGTTTTACTTTGTTGGAAACGATGGCGGTAGTGGCGGTCGTTGGATTGCTTGCGGCCGTTGCACTGCCGGGCTTCGCGGTAATCCTCGAGCGACAGAAGGTCGCGCAGGCCGCACGTGATCTGAGCGAAATCGCCATGCTCATCGAGCGATACCGGACGCAGCGATTCAAGGTCCCGGAAAGCCTGAATGACCTCGGTCCGAATCTGGATCTTCCCAAAGATCCGTGGGGTCGCGATTACCAGTACCTGAACTTCAAATCGCCAGTGCCCGGCGTCAATGGAAAGATCCGAAAGGATCACAACCTGCATCCGCTCAATACCCAATTCGACCTCTACAGCCTGGGCAAGGACGGCCTGTCGAAGGCGCCGCTCACCGCGAGCGCCAGCCACGACGATGTGATCTGGGCACGTGACGGCGATTTCGTCGGACTCGCCGAAGACTTCTGATGAAGACTTCGAGCACGCGCTTCGGTGGGCTGGGCACGCGCGTTGCAGCGCGTACCTTCGCACTGTTCTGCGTGTGCGCGATCGTGCCCATCGTGTTTTCGGCGGTCGTGGCCGATCGCATCGTCAGGACCAAGCTGCGCGATGACGCAGCCGCCCGCCTCGAAAGAACCAGCAAGAGTTATGGCCTGCTGGTGTTCGAACGGCTGCAGCAAACCGACGAGGCACTGACGGAACTGGCCGCGCTTGGGCTCTCCGGCAAGCTGCGCCTGGACGACATCCGCTCGCTCCGCTCATCGCGTTTTGAAATCGTCGACGTGGTCGCCGACGGTGAGGCATCACCGTTAGAGCCGACCGCGCGTCAAACGGCACTGTCGTTGCTTGGCACGCAAGTCAGGCTCACGGTGATGCAGGTGCGCGGACCCCGCAAACTGCAGATCACCGCCTCCGTGGAGCCGTCCTACTTGTGGAATCCCGACGCGGTATATCTCGATTCGATGAGGATCTGCGTCCGCGGGCCAAACGCCGCAGTGCTTCAATGCGTCGGCGAAGGCGCCTCGCAAACGCAAAGCACAGACGGCAGGCTTGCCGAAGAGTGGTCGCTGTTCCTGGCACCGCGCTACGGTGCCGCCGCCTGGTCGGTGCGGACGGAGCAACCCGCATCGGTGGCACTCAGCGCACTCGACTCGTTCGAGCGCACGCTGCCCATCGTCACGCTCATCGGCATCGGGATCGCCTTTCTGCTGAGCACGGTTCAGATCCGTCGCAGCCATCGTCCGCTCGCGCTGCTGGCTGACGCGGTCGAACACATGGGACGCCGCGGCATCCATCGTCATGTCGCGATCGACAGCAAGGACGAATACGGCAATCTCGCCCAGGCTTTCAATCGCATGACGGGCAACCTCGCGCGGCAGTTCGAGCTGTTCCGCACGCTGGCGCAAATCGATCGGATGATCCTCGAGGATCCGTCGACCCCCACTCTCGTGGGCAAAATCCTCCCCGCATTGCCTTCGCTGCTGCGCGCACCCTTGGTTGCCGTCGCGGTTGCCGCGGACGATGCCCGGTCGATCACGATCTGGTGGTCGTCGTCGTCGGCGACCACGGTGAGGCACCTGGAGGCCGAGGCGCTGAAGGTCGATGCATTGGTGGGCAGAGTCGACGTCCGCACTCCGGGATTGGCCGGGCTCGTCACGCACGCCAACGTCCAGAGGCTGTACGGGCTGCCTATCGAAGTGGAAGGCACCCTGCGCGGTGCGCTGATGCTTTCCGATCCGGAATCGCGCGGCAACAGCACGCGTCACGCGCGAGCGTTCGCCCGGCGATTCGCGGTGGCTCTCGGCAGCGAACAACGCCGCGCGGCCCTGCTCAAGCAAGCGTATTACGACAGCTTGACGGGTCTGCCGAACCGGCAACTCTTCAAGGATCGCCTGGAGCGCGAGCTTGCGCACGCGAAGCGCATGCACACGCAGGTCGCACTCATCTACATCGACCTCGACCGGTTCAAGAACGTCAACGATTCGATGGGCCACTCGGCGGGTGATGCCCTGCTCGTCGGCGTCAGCCAACGACTGGTGTCACAGCTGCGCGAGAGCGATACGCTGGCGCGACTGGGTGGTGACGAGTTCGTGGTGATAGCACCGGCTCCCGAGGAGCAGCCAGCGCACGTGCTGGCAGAGCGCATCCAGGCCGCGCTGCGCGAGCCGTTTGTCGTGCACAACGGGACATGCTTTGCGCAGGCGTCCATCGGTCTTGCCGTGTATCCACAGGATGGCGCCGACGTCGAAAGCCTGTTGCGCAGCGCGGATATCGCGATGTATCGCTCGAAAGCGGCGGGCCCCAGCGGCATCACGTATTTCGAGGAAGCGATGAACCGCGATGCACAGCGGCGATTGCTGATAGAGCAGAGATTGCGCACGGCCCTGCGCGCCGGCGAATTGAGCGTTGCGTATCAGGCCAAGATCAGCCTCAACGACGGCTCGCTCGCCGGCGTCGAAGCGCTCGCGCGCTGGAATGATGCGCAGCTTGGCGCGGTGTCACCGGTCGAGTTCATCGCAGTGGCCGAGGAGTGCGGCCTGATCGACGAGCTCGGCATCTGGGTCCTGCACGAAGCGTGCTCCACGTTCCGGAACATGCGCGAACAAGGAATCGATCTCGGCCAGCTCAGCGTCAACGTCTCCATGCGGCAGTTGCGCGACGAGCGATTCGTGAAAGAGGTCCGCAAAGCGCTCACACGGCACGCGATGAGCGCCGAGGCCCTGGAGATCGAAGTGACGGAATCGACACTGGCCGGCAATCAGCACGAAGTCAGCGGGTTGCTCGAAGCGTTGCGTCGCACGGGCGTGCGTATTGCCATCGACGACTTCGGCACCGGCTACTCGTCGATGTCGGTGCTGGGCGAACTGCCAACCGATGCGCTCAAGATCGATCGTTCGTTCGTGATGGAGTCGGCGATCCAGCGCTCTTCCCGCTCGGTGGTCGAGGCCATCATTTCGATCGCGCACGTGCTCGGCAAGGTCACCGTGGCCGAAGGCGTCGAAACGAGCGAACAGGTGCGCACCCTGCGCCAACTCGGCTGCGATTTCGCGCAGGGCTATTTCTTCGCAGTACCGGTGCCCGCGGAAGAACTGCCGGAAGTGGTGGCGCGAGTCCCCGCCTGGCGGAAAATCGTGAGCGATGGCATCGCGGACTCCGGCGGCTACCGGCCAGAGCTGGCCGCCGTTTCCGAATAGCTGGATAACGCGCCCGGGTACCTCGTTTCGCGAGGCCGCAGAGTCACCACCACACTTCCATGTGCATGCCGGCCGTGAGCGCGTCCTCGGCGTCCGCGAAGTCCTGGCCGCCTATGAATCCGACGAAATCTTCGCTCCAGCTTGCATACGTCACGAATGCGCGCACGACGGGACGGCTCATGAAGCGGCCGCCCAGCGACACCTGCGGGGCGAACGTCACCTTGTAGAGCATGCCGTCGGTCCTGGCGTTGTCGTCCCTGACCCAATCGGCGCCCGCCTCCATTGCGAGACTGATGCGCTGATTGAAATGCCAGACGGGCCGCAGGCCGGCGGAAACCCACTGCACCTTTCCTTCGTCGCCCGCATAGTCGGTGAGTTGATAGACGAACACCGGGCCGAGCGAGAATGAATCACTGAGATTCGCCGTGAAGTTTTCCGTGACGCGCAGTCGCCAGGAATCGGGATCATCGGGCCGGATGAACGTCTGGCCATCGAGAGAAAAAGTCTCGAAACCTGAATTGAGCGTCTTCGCGGCGCCGGTGCCGAACTGGATGGACGCCTTGTTCACGCCGTCCGGGCTGAAGACGCCCTTTCGCGTATGAATGAACATCCCCGAGACACCGGTGCTGGTGGGCGCGCGGGCGCCGTTGAAATCCACGCCGCTGGTGGCGCGCGAGAAGACCAGGCCCGCTTCGCCCACTCCCCCGGGCACGGCCATGTCGTACAGCCGAAGGTCGAAGCTGGTCTTGCTGAAGCCCGCCCTGTTGGCTGCGTCCGGGTCCGGCGCGCTGGTGACGCCGCTGCTCGCCGGGCTGCCGATCCACGCGAAGGCCAGCTTGGCGAAACTCAACTTCAGGTCCTCGAACCCGCCACCGGTGCCACTCATGTTCGAGAAGAAGAAGTCGTTGAGGTGGATGTCATGGCGGCGGTAGTAGCGGTTGCCCGCCCAGAATTTCAGGGACGGATGGGACGGGAGAATGTTGCCGACGGAACCCCAGATCTCCGCGAAGCTGAAATTGGCGCTGCCCGCACTGATCGCGTCCTGGATCGGCGTATACGCCGCCAGGGTAGTTTGAAAGCGGCCGATCGGACCGTCGGCGGCCACGGCCTCGCCGCCGGCGTCTCCCACCTTGAAGGCGCCTTCGCGATAGAAGTTCTTGCCGAAGGTGATTTCGCCATAGGTATCGGCCTCGTTGCCGAGCCGGTACTTCGCGCTCGCGCCCGGGGCCTGGAAGTTGACCATCGAGCCGCCATTGCTGTTCCTGCCGTAACCGGCGCGAAAATAGCCATGGATATCCAGGAACCCCTGCAACACTTCCTCGACGCGGCCCGCGTAAGGATGCTCCGCGCTGAGCATCGCCTGCTCGCGGGATTCAGTGCCGTGCTGATATTCCGTTTGCCCCGATGCTTGCACGGTGGCGGCAGCCGGTGGCTGGACCGCAGGTAGAGATGCCCTTGCCTCCAGTGCACGAATACGCTCTTCGAGAGCGCGCATCTGCTCGTCCTGCCGGGCACGCTCCGCCTTCATGGCCTCCAGCTCCGTGCGCAGCGAATCCACCTCGGTCGCAGCGACAGCCGGGTTCTTCAGAGCGAGGGTCAGCACGAAGGCGAGGCAAAGGGCGCGCATCTGCGGATTCCGGAACAGTCCAGCGGGCATTCTTCCGCCACCGACAATCTCCCGTCGAACAGTATTTCGCGCGCCCGTCCTGCAACTTCATCACCACACGCCTTTTGATGCCGTTGGTATCCTGCAGCCGCTGTGTCCCGACGGCGGTGCCGGTGGCCGTGGACAGGAATCGATCACCGTCGTTCGAATCTTGCTCTGCCGACTGGGCCGGACACGGGTCGTGGAAACTAACTAGTCCAAATGGCGCCCGATTTGTCGGCGAACGCGGAACTTTTCACAGGTCGGCGATTTCCGATGCAGGACGCACCCGCTTCTGATGGCAGGCGCCCCCCACTCGGCACACGCTGGTCCCATGAGTCTGAAATCGCTCATGGTTCGCTACATCGTTGATGACGTCGAAGCCTCGGTGGCCTTCTACCGGGATCACTTCCGCTTTCGCTGCATTGCGCAGTCAGGGCCCAGCTTTGCACTGCTCGAGCGCGAAAACCTGCAACTCGTCCTGAGCCCTCCCAAAGGTCCGGGTGGCGGGTCGCAGCCAACCCCCGATGGCCGCAGGCCCGAACCGGGTGGATGGAATCGGATCGTCGTGCAAACCGACAGCCTCGAGCGTGACGCCACGATCTTGAGGGAAGCTGGGGTTGAGTTACGCAGTGACTTCGTGAAGGGGCCGGGAGGCCGTCAGATCCTGGTGGAAGATCCCTCGGGAAACCTTGTCGAACTTTTCGAGCCAGCGACCGACTCGAAGTAGTGACGCCGAAACACGGGGTCGGCGCAGCATCGCATCGTCCGGGCGCCGAACCCGGTCACTCGCCAACGAGCGTCAAACCACCCTTGCGCCTCTCCCCCGTGCGGGTCATGAACTTCGCATAGGAGGGCAGCTTTTCCGCGGCCTTCTTGTGTTCTTCCGCCTGGCCAGGCAGCCGCTCGAGCAGCGGCAGGAGATCGTTCGCGGGCACCGGGCGCGAAAAGAGATAGCCCTGAAGCGAAATGGCCCGGTGCGGCAGCAGCATGGCGAGTTGCTCTATCCGCTCCACGCCTTCGGCGGTCACTTCCAGTCCCAGGCCGCGACACAGCCCAATCGTCGCCCGCGCAATGGATGCGGACCGCGCGTTGTCGTCGATGCCGGCGACCAGGCTGCGGTCGAGTTTGACGCGCGACAGCGGCAGACGCTGTAGTGAGGCGAGTGACGAGTAACCGGTGCCGAAATCATCCAGCGCCACGGTGACGCCGATCGCGCGCAACTGATCCAGCGTCCTGATGGTCTGCGGACCGGTCTGCAGCACCGACTCGGTGAGCTCGATCTCCAGACATTCCGCGGGCAGTTCATATTCGCGCAGCAACTCCCCGATGCGACTCACGAACCGATAGTCCAGGAACTGTCGCGGAGAGACGTTGACTGCGATACGCGCCTTTGGCCAGCCACCGCGGTGCCAGCGAGCTGCCGTACAGATGGCGGTGCGCAGCACCCACTCGCTGATTTCCATGATGAGCCCGGACTCTTCGGCCACGGCGAGGAATTCATCCGGAGAACGGTAGCTGCCATCCGGCATGCGCCATCGGATCAGCGCTTCGACCAGGGACACCTCGAGTGTCTCGATGTCGACCAGCGGCTGGTAGAACAGCTCGAACTCGTCGCTCTGGATGGCGCGCCGCATCCTTTGTTCGATCGCGAATTTCGCCGAAGCGGTGACCAGCAGCTCCGGCGTGAACATCGCGAGCTGGCTGCGTCCCAGCGCCTTGGCGCGGAACAACGCCGCATCCGCGGCACGCAATAACGCCTCCGCATCCTGCTCGTGATCGGGGAATACGCTGCCGCCCACGCTGACGCTGATGATCACTTCGCGCTCATCCACCTCGAGGGGCGTGTCGAATGCACGGACGATGCTCGAGCCGAAGGCCTGAATGCCGTCGACATCACTTCCATCCTGTTGCACGACGGTGAACTCATCGCCGCCGAGACGCGCCGCGAAACCGTGATCCTTCGTGATCGCTCCGAGCCGTTGCGCGATGGCGATCAACACGCGATCTCCGTACGTATGACCCATGCTGTCATTGAGCGTCTTGAAGTTGTCGATGTCGATGAAGAAGACGCCGACGTGCTCGCCAGACTGACGCGCCCGGCCGAGCGCCTCGTTGAGCGCACCAAACAACTGCCGGCGGTTCGCGATGCCCGTCAGCGGATCCTGTTCCGCGAGCTCCTGCAGTTGGCGCGTTCTTTCCTCGACCTTGGCTTCGAGCCGCTGCTGGGCGTCGCGCGCACTGGAGCGTGCGACCGCGAGCTGCTGCGCCATGGAATTGAAGGCCGCGGTGAGCGTGTCGAGTTCTCGAATGCCACCGGTGGGAACGACGCGGGCATTCTCGCCACGCGCCAGGCGATTCGTGGCGGCCAGCAGCCGACGCACCGGCCGCACGATGCTGAAGATGGTCGCGAAGCACAGGTAGAGGAACATGAGGAGCACGACCGCTCTCACCCACGCCACGAGGGAGCGGTTGCCGCCGGTTTCCTCCGCGGGCACGGATGCCGACGCCGAGACGCCCTGCGTCGCGCCCGTCGCGGGCAGCGTCTCCGGTAGCGCCGCGGGAAACAACGCCGCGAGTTTTCGCGATTCGCGCGTGAAGTCATCGAGGGCAACCATGCGGCGCACTTCGTTCTTGAAGAGATTCACGCGCATGATCGTGAGTGCCTGGGCATCCGAAGTCATCGCGTGATACCAGTCCGCACCCGACGATCGGCGCAACACCGACTCGCGCTCCCGCAGCGTGTTCGACAGCGCACGCTCCGCTCCGGCGAGCGGACTCGTGTCCAGTTCACGCGCATCGAACGCGCCGCCGGCCGAAAACTTTGCGCGCACGGTGTCCAGCTGCGCGCGAACCTCCAGCAAGGCTTCCCGCGCGCCAGGCCGGCTCGCGTTTTTCCAGCTTTGCTCGATCGCCGTGCGGACGCGGATATCCATGCCCGCCAGAAGATTCGAGTATTTCGTGAGCAGACTGCGGCGCAAGCGCCGCGAGTCGATGAACGAATCCGCGCTCGCCTTGTGCCCCGCGAGGAACTGAGGCAGTTGGCCCGAAGCCTGCCCCGTCTCCTCCATATATTTTCCGACGGTGCGCTCCAGCGCGGTTCGCGAGTGCGCAAAGCGCTGCGCCGAAGCGCGTGAGTCCGCATCCGCGTGCTCCTGGGCCGCGCGATCGAACTCGCCCAGCGCGTTGAGGACTTCGCTGGAAATCGCGGCACGCCGCGTGCGGCCCATCGACTCGCGCAATGCTTCGATCTGCTGTGCATCGAGAGCGCTGCGCTCCAACGCCACGTTGCGCTGCTGCTCGAGGATGGCGACGCCGTTTTTGACGATGAGATTGGCGGTGGCCGCGAGCGCGCCCACCGTGGCGAAGGCAATGATCAGCCGCGGCATGATGCCGATGCTGCCCAGCGTGAGCCATCCCTTGAGGCGCACGTACCGACGCTTGAATCCGTTTCGACCGTTCTTGTTCATGAACGCTTTCCCGAAACACTCCCTCTAATCTCGACCAAAGCGTGCCGGAGTGTGCCTGCCCAGTTCACGCTTTTGTGTAGGCCAGGGCCCCTTGGCTGCGCCGCGACGCCCAAAACCGTCATCGACATAACCCCGTGGCGCAGGCGCCACGTCAAACAATGACGCTCTGCCACATTTGAGCTTTGGCAGAAAATATCAACAAAATGGCGTCGACTAACATTCGCAGCCGGCTCAATCCCTGGAACATAAGGTCGTTGCAATGCCCCGCGCCTAACATCCTCCGTACCCCGATTGCAGCCCCTTGTTAGGTCGGGTATTTACCTGCCCGGCCTCAGCCACCAGAGCGCCTTCCTTCCGATGGTCCCAAGCGAATCCCGATCGATTTGCGTCATCTTCCTGCTGATGTGCAGTGCAGGCTCGTTCGCTGCCGACGGCCGGGCGCTGTTCGCACCCTGCGTGACGTGTCACGGCAACAAGGGCGAGGGTAACCCGGCTCTCAGTGCGCCCGCCATCGGGGGCCAGGACGCGGCGTATCTCGAACGCCAGCTGCGCAACTACCGGACTGACCGCCGAGGCACGCACAAGGCCGACACCCTGGGAGCGCAGATGCGCGCGCTCGCGACCACGCTGGCCGACGACGCTGCGGTGGCCAGCGTCGCCAGGTACGTTGCGACGCTTCCGAAGCCCCTCGTTGCAAAGCCTGCGGTCGGCGACCTGCACAAGGGCAACAATCTCTACCAGGGCAAATGCGGCTCCTGCCACGGCACGCGGGCGGAAGGAAATGCCGCCCTCAAGGCACCACGACTCGCGGGCCTCGATGCCGCCTATATGAAGAGACAGTTCGCGCATTTCCGCGATGGCGTGCGCGGCACGCACCCGCAGGACATTCCAGGCCGGCAGATGGCCATGATGGCGCGGACGCTCACCACGGAACGCGAACTCGACGATGTCATCGCCTTCATTCACCAGCAGGGGCGCGTCAAGTGATCCTCTCGCTGGTGTTGGTCACGGCCGCGGCGGCCGGCGCTACCGAACCGGCATCCACCGGCTTCACTCTCAACGCATCATGCCCGCCTGGTTTCGAGAAGACGGAAGCGGGTGTATGCGAACTCCGAACGCTCTACCAGTTCTACGACTCACTCGAAGGGCGGGGTCTCGGCGGCACTCGCACCGCCCTTCCTCCGCATCGCGACGGCTTCACGCCCCAGCAGATCGATCTCGGCCGCTACCTCTTCTTCGATCCCGTGCTCTCGGGTGATGGCACCCTGTCGTGCGCCAGTTGCCATGACCCCACGCGCGGTCTCTCCGACGGTCGCGCTCGCTCGGTCGGCATTCACGGGACGGATGCGGGACGCGCGGCGCCCACGTTGTGGAACGTCGCCTTCCTGAAGCGTTTCTTCTGGGACGCGCGCGCGGACTCTCTCGAAGCGCAGGCCGGCGGGCCGCTCTACTCCCCCCGGGAAATGGGTAACACGCCCAAACAACTTCTCTCGAGCCTCAACGGAAACAAAGTCTACCGCCGGCTTTTTACCGAAGCGTTTCCCGCTGCCACCGGCCGCGTCACGGAGACGCAGGTGTTCACCGCGCTCGCCGCGTTCGAAACCTCGCTGGTTTCACTCAACAGTCGATACGACCGTTACGTGCACGGCTACGACGCCGCGCTTTCCGATCGCGAGATAGAAGGGCTCAACGTGTTCCGCTCTTTCGTCGCGCGCTGCTCCGAGTGCCACACGCCACCGCTCTTCACCAACGAACAGATCGCCGTCATCGGCATGCCTGAACCCGTCGGTCAGCCATTCGACGTGGGCGCCGAAGCCACGTTGAACAGCCCGAAGCTCAAGGGCGGCTTCAAGGTGCCCACGCTTCGCAACATCACGCGTACGGCGCCGTATTCGCATTCCGGTGCCTTCACGGACCTGCGCGGCGCCGTCGATTTCTACAACAAGGGACGAGGAAACGCAGTGCCCCAGGGCATGCACCTCTACCTGCACTGGCACATCTCGGATCCGGATCTCACGGAAACCGAGGTCGATCGCATCGTCGATTTCCTGGGCGCGCTGACTGACGAGACCTTCATGCCGCAAAGACCGGCCCGGGTTCCGTCGGGTCTCGCGCTCGACAAGTGAGGAGAAGCAAGTGAAGAAGAAAATTTTCCTGGGGTTGCTGGGCGTAACGCTGGTGTTCGTCGCCGGTGCGTTCTACGGCCGCATCAGCAAACAGGACGTCGTGATCAGTTCGTCCACGGCGGGAGCCAGCTACAGCGGCGGATATCAGGGTGCCGACAAGAGCGCAGGCCTCATTCGATCCGTAGCGGGCCCTGCGCCAACCAACATCGTGGTCGTCAAGGACGGCGAGTCCATCCTCGCAGCCGTCAAGGCGGCGCCGAAAGGCACGATCATCCGCGTGATGCCCGGCACGTATCACGAGACCGTGTACATCGACAAGGATGACATCCGCATCATCGGCGTCATCGAGCACGGCCGACGCCCGGTGCTCGACGGCGAGAAGAAGCTCAACGACGCCATCCTGTACTCGGGCAACAACTTCGTCGCCGAAAACCTCGAGATCCGCAACTACAAGGGCAACGGGATCATGGGGCAGGCCGGCAACAACTTCGAGATCCGCAACAACGTGATCGTGGACTCGGGCGTGTACGGCATCTTCCCGCAGCTCGGCCAGAACGGCATCGTCGAACACAACGTGGTGTCGAAGATCGCCGACGCGGCCATCTACATCGGCATGAGCGACAACATCCTGGTCGCGCACAACGACGTGTTCGACAGCGTTGCCGGCATCGAAATCGAGAACAGCCGCCACGCCATCGTCGAACACAACTACGTGCACAACAACTCGGGCGGCCTGCTCGCCTTCGTCACGCCGGGCCTGCCGATCAAGGACACGGTCGACGTGATCTTCCGGAACAACTTCGTGGTCGGCAACAACCACGAGAACTTCGGCGCGCCGGGTTCGACCGTGGCGGGCATTCCCGCCGGCACCGGCATTCTCGTGATGGCGGCCGACGACGTGGTGATCGAAGGCAACGTGATCTCGGACAACAAGGTGTCCGGCATCATCATCACCGATCACGCGCACGCGTCGAATATCTCCGCGGATCCCGAATCCGATCCGAACTCGGATCGCGTCAAGATCCTGGACAACGTGATGCTGAACAACGGCTACGACACGATCACCGAGGCCAAGGCGCTGCTGCTGTCCGAGGGCAAGGTGGGCGCGAAGAACCTCGACATCGCGCGCGTGGGTCCGAGCCCGGGCAGCTGCATCATCAACCGGCACCAGTACACCGCCGTGGGGGTGGACGACTTCGCCGAGTGCGAATTCACCAACACCGCCACCACCGTGAACTATCTACTGCCGCCGGTGCCACCGCGCGAGATCAAGCCGGGCGAGCGCGGCAAGGTCGTGTTCCTCGGCATCTGCAGCGGCTGCCACATCTATAACGGCCGCATGATCGGCCCGCCCGTGCAGGCGATCCAGGCGCTGTACCTCGACAACCCGCAAGGCCTCGCCGACTACATCGCGAAGCCCGTGAAGAAGCGCGAGGACTACCCGGAAATGCCGCCGCAGGACTATCTCGATCCCGAGACGCGTCTGGCGGTGGCCCAGTACATGTTGCAAGTAACGAATTGATTTGGAGACGGAGATACTCATGAATATTCGCAAGAACAAGTTGGCTTTCGCCGTGGCGCAGGTGCTCGCAGGCGCCAGCTATGCGGCCCTCGTGGCCAGTAATGCCGCAGCCCAGGAAGCCGATTCGCCGGAAGTCCTCGAGGAAATCACGGTGTCCGCGCAGTTGCGCACGCAGTCGCTGCAGGACGTGCCGATCGCGATCCAGGTCGTGGACCGGCAGCTCATCGAAGACGTGGCCGCCGAAGACATGAGCGATCTCAACGGCTACGTTCCCGGCCTCGTGGTGTCTGGCGACAGCCCGACGCAGCCGAAGTACCAGATCCGCGGCATCCAGACCGGCGACTTCGGTGTCGGCACCGATCCGGCCGTGGGTGTGTACGTCGACGGCATCTATGCCGCGCGATCGGGCGCGTCGATGACCGCGTTCAATGACATCGAGCGCATCGAAGTCCTCAAGGGCCCGCAGGGCACGCTGTTCGGTCGCAACAGCGCCGCGGGCGCGATCTCGATCGTCACCCACCAGCCGACGAACGAGTTCGACACGTTCGCGCGGGTGCGGTTCGGCGAGTTCAACAAGCAGTACTTCGAAGGCATGCTGAACGCGCCGCTCGGCGAACACCTGGCGCTGCGCGTCAACGGCGTGTTCAACAAGAGCGACGGCTGGATGGAAGATGCCGCGACGGGCGCCAACCTGGCTCCCGAAGAAAACTGG